>JGI24703J35330_11748847_pt1 | contig 48818 bp, 30 predicted proteins | sample TergutNt197P1_FD_35330 | JGI IMG/M metagenome (IMG submission 35330)
CACACTGTGATATAAATTGAACCGCCGTATACGAGAACCGTACGTACGGTGGTGTGAGAGGGGCGAAGTAATTTAATTATTTCCCTCTACTCGATTGGGCTTGACAAATAAATCCATACAGACTATAATTAATAGTGTTAAATATAAATAGAGTTAATCGAAAGGTGTGACTAAATTGAAGGAAGGAACGACTTATATCGAAAAAGCAATTGAAGATTTTAGAGACATCATGTCTAAACGTAAAAGTGGTAGTCTTGATCAGATCATGCGTGAACAAAAAGGTGAATCTTTTGTATTACATGTTTTATCGGGTAAAGCGGAAATGTTACCATCAGAATTAAGTAGTGCGCTGGGTACTAGTGCAGCAAGAATATCAGCAGTGCTTGGAACCCTTGAAAAGAAAGGGTTAGTTGTGCGCCAGATAGATCTTAATAATCGTCGGAATATTCTAGTTAGTATTACAGATAATGGACGAAAACGTGTTAAGATAGAAAAGAGAAAATGGGGTAAGACGTTGGAGCAGGTGTTTTTAGAGATGGGTGAAGAAGATACACAAGCATACTTACGTTTATCCAATCAGTTTTTTGAGTTGATGCAAAAGCATTTAAAAGATTTCGATGATAAATAGGTATTTCAAAAAATTTTATCCGATGATTAATAGTATTAAGTATGAATGATATTAACGAATGAAGGTGAAACACATGATAAAAATTTTCAAATATTTAACGCCTAAAGAATGGGGGATGGCACTTGCCAGCCTGGTCTTTATTGTGGCGCAGGTGTGGATGGAGTTGACGATCCCACGGTTTATGGCTGAAATTACAACATTGGTTCAAACACCTGGGAGCGAAATGAGTGCCATTTGGAGAGCGGGGGGAATGATGTTATTATCAACATTGGGTAGTTTGATTGCTGCTATTGTCGTGGGGTATTTCGCTGCGATGATAGGTGCTAGATTTTCCAGAAGGTTGCGTAGTTTGTTGTTTGATAAGGTCGATTCCTTTTCTATGGAAGAAATTAATAATTTCTCAACAGATAGTTTAATAACACGTTCGACCAATGATATTACCCAAGTTCAGGCTTTGATTACCATGGGATTAACGGTGATTATTAGAGCGCCGATTATGGCAGGTTGGGCGATGACTCGAATTGCTGGAAAAGGATTAGAATGGACGTTGGCGACTGGTGTGGCTGTTGCAGTTTTATTTCTACTGATTGGATTTTTGATGTTTTTTGTGATTCCAAAGTTTAAGAAAATGCAAACTTTGATTGACAACATGAATCGGGTTACTCGTGAGAATTTAACAGGGATTCGTGTTGTTCGGGCGTATAATGCAGAAGGGTATCAGGAGGAAAAGTTTGAGAAAGCCAATGAAGAATTAACAGATACCCAACTGTATACAGGTAGGGCATTGTCGATTATGATGCCAATGTTGACTTTAATTATGAGTGGGATTTCTCTTGCCATTTATTGGATTGGTGCCTATTTAATTGATGGAGCGCAAGTGGTGGATCGATTGCCGATTTTTGCCAATATGATTGTTTTTTCTAATTATGCCATTCAGGTGATTATGTCGTTTGTGATGTTGGTAATGATCTTCATCATGCTCCCCCGTGCCAGCGTGTCGGCTAAACGTATTCGTGAAGTTTTGAATACGAAGCCTACGATTAAAAGTGGAGAGCGGACAGAAGGATTACCAGAATTATCAGGTGAAGTGACGTTTAAGAATGTTAGCTTTAAATATCCTGATGCAGCAGATTATATTTTAGAAGATATTAATTTCACGGTTAAAAAAGGTGAAACCATTGCTTTTATCGGCTCAACAGGAAGTGGTAAATCAACCTTGATTAATTTAATTCCACGCTTCTTTGACGTGAGTAAGGGGGCAGTATTGGTTGATGGTGTTGATGTGCGTGACTATGCGGAAGATGCTTTGCATAATAAGATTGGCTATGTTTCTCAAAAAGCTGTTTTATTTAAAGGAACTGTTACTTCAAATGTTGCTTTAGGAGATAATGGCGAAGGTGAATACAGCGAGAGTGATGTAAAAAAAGCCATTGCCATTGCCCAGGGAACAGATTTTGTAGAAGGAAAAGACGATACTTATGAAGCAGAAGTGACCCAAGGTGGAACGAACTTATCAGGTGGACAGAAACAACGCCTTGCCATTGCTCGTGCAGTATGTCGAAAACCAGATATTTATATTTTTGATGACAGCTTTTCGGCATTAGATTATAAAACGGATCGAGTATTACGCCAAGAGTTGAAAAAGGAAACGGCAGGTGTGACCAGTATGATTGTGGCACAGAGAATTGGAACGATTATGGATGCTGATCAAATTATTGTGCTTGATGAAGGAAAAATCGTGGGGAGTGGTCGTCACAAAGACTTGTTACAGACTTGTGAAGTTTATAGGCAGATTGCCACTAGTCAGTTGAGTGAGGAGGAATTAGCCATATGAGTGAACAAAGAAGAAATCAAGCAGGTGGACATAGACCAGGCATGAGAGGTGGGCCTGTAGAGAAGCCGAAAAATTTTAAGGAAACATGGGGGAAGCTGATTGTTTATTGTAAAAGTTATGTGCCGATTGTGTTGATCGCCATTGTACTGGCAAGTATCGGAACACTCATGCAAATACTCGGACCAGATCAATTGGGGAGAATGGCCAATGAAATTGCAGCAGGACTACCTGAATTAGTAGATGGTGTACCTATTCTTGGTGCGATCAATTTTGATGTGGTTAGTCGCATTGCCTTTATGTTGGTTGCTTTTTATACGACAGCTTTGTTAATGAATTTTTTACAAGGCTTTATCATGGCAACCATCACCCAAAGAATTAGCCAGAAAATGCGTACTGATATTTCACAGAAAATTAATAAATTACCCCTTAGCTATTTCGATAAAGTGAGCCATGGTGATATTCTTAGTCGTGTTACCAATGATGTAGATACCATTGGACAGACCATGAACCAAAGTATTGGTAGTCTGGTTACTTCGGTGATTATGTTTATCGGATCGGCGATCATGATGTTTTATAATAGTTGGATATTAGCTTTGGTTGGGATTAGTTCCAGTGTTGTCGGGTTTATCTGTATGGGGTTTGTCATGAAAAAATCTCAACCCCATTTTGTTCGCCAACAAGCTGATTTAGGAGTTGTGAATGGACATATTGAAGAAATTTATTCGGGTCATTATGTGGTTAAAGTTTACAATGGCAGCAAGGAAGCGAAGCGAGTATTTGAGAACATCAACGAAAGTCTTTATGACAGCGGTTGGAAAAGTCAATTTATGTCTGGTTTAATGATGCCCATGATGATGTTTATTGGAAACTTCGGTTATGTAGCAGTTTGCGTGGTCGGTGCCGTGCTTGCCATGAATGGAATAATTGACTTTGGTGTGATTGTGGCCTTTATGATTTATATTCGCTTATTGACCCAACCATTATCACAAATTGCCCAGGCATTTCAAAATCTCCAACGTACTGCAGCAGCTAGTGAGCGTGTCTTTGAATTTTTCGACGAGAAAGAAATGGCTGATGAAAGTCAGAAAACAGAGCGATTTGTGAATGTCAAAGGAAATATTGAATTTCAGAATGTGAAGTTTGGGTATAACCCTGAAAAAATGATTATTCATGACTTTACAACAAAGATTAAAGCTGGTCAAAAGATTGCCATTGTGGGTCCAACTGGTGCAGGCAAGACAACCATTGTTAATTTACTGATGCGGTTCTATGAACTTACTGATGGTGAGATATTAATAGATGGTATCCCCATTAGTCAAGTACCACGAGAAGATGTTCATGACCAATTCTGTATGGTCCTGCAAGATACATGGTTATTTGAAGGAACAGTCAAGGAAAACATTGTTTATTGCAAAACAGGCATTACTGATGAACAGGTTAAAGCAGCTTGTAAATCGGTTGGGCTTCATCATTTTATTAGGACGTTGCCACAGGGATATGATACACCATTGAATGACAAGGCTAATTTGTCACAAGGTCAAAAACAGTTAATTACCATTGCAAGAGCCATGATTCAGGATGCACCGATGCTGATTTTAGATGAAGCAACTAGCTCGGTGGATACTCGGACAGAGTACCTAATTCAAAAGGCCATGGACAAATTAACTGTTGGACGCACTTCTTTTGTAATAGCCCACCGATTATCCACCATTAAGAATGCCGATGTGATTTTGGTCATGAAAGATGGGGATATTGTTGAGAGTGGTAGTCATGGAATGCTACTTGGGCAAGGCGGTTTTTATGCTGATTTGTATAACAGTCAGTTTGAAGATGTGGGGTAATATAAAGACGCTATTTCGAGATCATAGAATTTCGAGTTAGCGTCTTTAAAATTATGTAAGATTTTTAACTTGAGCGTTCAAGTCTATCGTTTGGTTGGCAGCTCGGTATTGCTTCGGTGTAACGCCCATGATATCTTTAAACACTTTTCCAAAATGGCTTTGACTAGGAAATGTGAGATAAATGGCAATGGCTGATATTTTTTCATCAGAGAATTTCAACATATTTGCAGCTGCTTTGATCCGTTCATCTCTTGCATATCCCATGATGGTGAGACCGACATCTTGTACGAAAAGACGTGCAAGATAACGTTTATTAAGTTTGAGAGAATCGGCAATATCATCTAAGGTAAAATGTTTATTGAGATTTTGTCCAATATAAATTTTGCATTTTTCAACATAGGAAACGCCACTGCGTGATTGTAGAATCAAGTTCACTTGTTTGGCATAGTCTAGGCGCATTTTGCTATGTAGTGCAAGCATTTCTGTGATGTCTTTGCAGTTTTCAAGTCGTTGTAAGTAAATATCACTCATGGTATAGGCAGTTGATGGAGCAACACCGCCATCTATGGCTGCTCTTGTCGCAAGACATAAGGATGTACAAACCATGTATTCAAAGTGTTTTGATGGATTTTTGGCTAACTTACCAATGAGAGCTTCATTATTTTGCTTATATCTTTGATTTTGAATTTGCTGCTCTATAGTGTCAATATCCCCAGTTTTGATTTGCTCAACAAATTCTTTTTCGGCATTATAGCTAAGTCTTGTGATGCTTTCATCTGTATTTGTGAACACATACATATTTCTGTCGTGGGTCATTTTTTCGTCTGCAACTTCTTTGAATAGGTCATTGCCTTTTACCGTGCTTCCGTAGCGGTTAAATTGTAACATGGAGAGAATACCACCCAATTCTCTAATGCCACTTTTTGAAATAAAAAAATCTTTATCAGGTATGTCGTATTGTTCGGCGTACTTTTTCATTTCATCTTTCCCGAGTGTGGTGGTTGAAATGGGACCTACGATGACGATGCAGTCGGTGGTGTCTTTGAAACAACCATACAGATAGATGGTGTTCTCAATTTCAATAAAGGGAGATTCTTTTTGATCAAGGGAAGTTAATATTGTTTGTTTAACTGAATTTGAGTTAAAAGGGTCATGTTCTTGTTTGTAACCTTTGTTGAACAAAACAATTTCACCAGTTGCGTCTAAACATCTTATGGGAATTGATGTCATATGGTAAAGTTGTTCCAGTAGAAAAAAGAGTGTATCCATGTCATTTCACCGCCATTTCGTTCATTATACATCAAAAAAGAGAATCTGACAATATATTTTTTTGAGAAAAGGAGTTATCATTAGGGTGTAAATAAAAAGTGAAAAGGAAGAGGTGGCAGTTTGATGAAAAATTATAAGAACCCAGAATTACCAGTTAAGGAGCGTGTTGATGATCTTGTTGCTCGAATGAGTGTGGAAGAGAAAGTATCTCAATTATTTTGTATGATGGTCCGTGGTGAACCATCGGCCATGCTTGGGCGATTTCCATTTGGTGTGGGTGAAATCGGAATTTTTGGTGGTGGAGATACAGCTAGGGAAATGATGGAGCAGAATAAAAAAATCGTAGATTATGTCATAGAACATACACCGCATAATATTCCACCGATGATTCATATTGAAGCAATTACAGGACTTGTGGGGCCTGAAACGACTGTGTTTCCATCGGCTATCGGTTTAGGGGCAACTTTTGCACCAGAAACAGTACAGGAAATGGGAGATATCATTCGGAAGCAGATGATATCATCAGGATTTAGACGTGCATTATCGCCAGTGATGGATATTGGACGTGATCCACGTTGGGGACGCATTGGTGAAACTTATGGAGAAGATCCGACACTTGCTTCAGCTATGAGTGTGGCATTTGTAAAAGGTTTACAAGGGGACAATTTAAAAGAAGGCGTAGCAGCTACAGGAAAGCATTTCTTAGGTTACAGTTTAAGTGATGGTGGGTTAAATATGGCTTCTAATCCAATTCCAGAACGTGATTTGCGTGAAGTTTATGCCAAGCCATTTCAAGCAGCGATAACAGAAGCAGATTTAGTAACCATTATGAACAGTTATGGAACGGTTAATAACGATCTCGTTACGATTTCGGAACATATTTTAACTGACTTACTTCGTGGGGAATTGGGCTTTGATGGAGCGGTTGTTTCTGATTATATGTCCATTCAGCATGTACCGCAACACCGCTTGGCAGCAGATATGGAAGAATCAGCAGTATTGGCTTTAAAAGCTGGTATGGACGTAGAAATGCCATTCCCAGCCAGTTATAGTGGCATTATTAAAGCAGTTAAAATGGGACAGTTAGATGAAGCATATGTGGATAAGGCGGTTAGACGTGTGCTTGAAGCGAAGTTTAAGCTAGGATTATTTGAAAATCCATATCCATTTGAAGATTTATTTGAAGCGGCTTATACAAATACTCAAAATCGTGAGCATAGCTTAAAAACAGCAAGAGAATCTATTGTCATGGTGAAAAATGATGGGATACTGCCACTTTCAAAAAAGATTAAGAAGATTGCAGTGGTTGGTCCACATGCCGATAGTTTAAGGTTATTGTTTGGTTGTTACACCCACCCAGCTGCCCTTGAAATGGACTTAGGAAGAGCCAAAGGTGAAATGGCAGGCATGGGTGGTGCAGATCAAATGGCAGGTGGCGCACCAGTTGATGATGGCTTTGTGCAAAGTGAGCCAATGCAAGGCAGCGGTGTGCTGAAAGAGCATACATTAGTAACGGAAGCATTAGAGAAGTTATTGAGAGGGAAGACACCTACAATTTTAGAATCATTAAAAAGCAAAAATTCAGAAATTGAAATTACTTATAGCATGGGTTGTGAAATCGCAGGAACAGATCAAACTGGTTTCGATGAAGCAGTTAAAATCGCTAAAGATGCCGATGTGGTCATCTATACAGCAGGTGGCAAATACGGTTGGGGTCGAAACTGTACTGTTGGAGAAGGAATAGACACCGATCATATTGGACTGCCTGATGTTCAAGAAAAACTGGCAAAACAACTACACGCAACTGGAACGCCTTGTATCATGGTACATATGGATGCAAGACCCTTATCAAGTGAATTTATAAGCACTAACTATGCAGCAGTATTAGAAAATTGGTTCCCTGGTTCAACAGGTGGAGATGCCATCGCTGATGTCTTATTTGGTGATTACAATCCAGCAGGACGTTTACCAGTAACCATCGCTCGCAACACAGGTCAAATTCCAATCCATATCGGTCAAAAAATTGGAAACAGCTATTTCACAGATGGCATGAATATGAAATTAGCTCGCTATACAGACAGTGAAAAAACACCCCTACATTACTTTGGTGAAGGATTAAGTTACACAACATTTGAATATAGCAACCTAGAAATTTCAGGTGATACAACATCTAATGGAACTGTCGATATGACTTTCAATGTAACCAATACAGGCGCAGTTGATGGTGATGAAGTAACACAACTATATGTCAGTGATTTACTAGCAAGTATGGTACGTCCAGCTTTAGAGTTCGCAGGTTGTCACCGTGTTTTCTTAAAAGCAAGGGAAACAAAGAAAATTCGCTTTACCGTCCGTGCAGATCAATTTGCCTTTATGAATAAAAATGATGACTGGGTGGTTGAGCAAGGAGAAATGTTGGTTCAAATTGGTGGTTCATCTACAAACTTACCACTTGAAGGAAAATTCAATATTGAAGATAGTGCCGTTATTGATCCACAAAAACGTGGGTTTTATGCGAAATCAGAAGTCGTTTAATGAATAGGTGGTGAAAATTTGGATTTAGATTTAAAAGCACTGAAAAGTAGTTGAGAATCTTTTAGGATTTTCAACTATTTTTGCATTTAGTCATAAAAATTATAAAAACCATAGATATATGACAGATTTTCAGGGTGAAATCAGATATAATAACTTCATCGTGATAGGTGTATGCATTCACAAGGTCTACTCTTATCCGAACTTATGAAGCTATTAGCCAAAATTATAAATATCTATCAAACCATACGAACTGGCTGATGCTTAAGTTTAAGAAGTGAATGGAGGAGAAGTTGATTATGTGGAAATTGCGAGTTAAAGCTGTTCGGAATTGTCACTAAAGGATCTACTTCTAATGTAGATGAAAATAAAGAAGGAGGATTTTATTTATGAAAAAGGAGCCTAGAAATAGGAGAGGTAATCACCTTAGAACAAAGACTTCTTGGAAAAACGACTTTAAAATGAATTGGACGGTTTATTTAATCTTTGTACCAGTTATTATTTATTTTATTATTTTTAGCTACTTGCCTATGTTTGGTATTGTCATGGCTTTTCAAGATTTCCGACCAGCCGCTGGTTTTTTTGGAAGTGAGTGGGTTGGTTTTAGATTCTTTATTGAATTTTTTACAGGACCGACCTTTTGGCAAATTCTGCGTAACACGTTGGTTATCAGTTTGTTAACAATTGGTGTAGGTATGTTTTCTTCGATCAGTTTTGCATTGTTGCTTAACGAGATACGCTTTACAAAATTAAAACGTACCTTTCAAACGATCAGTTATTTGCCACACTTTGTATCAGCGGTTGTTGTAGCAGGTTTAATTATTGAATTTACTTCCACACATGGACTTATTACGACGGTTCTTGTCAATGTCTTTGGAATGGATCGGCAAAATTTATTAACCAATCCAGCTGCCTTTTGGTGGATCAATTTAGGTGCAGATTTGTGGCAAGGGATTGGTTATGGCTCCATCATCTTTATGGCTGCTTTAAGTGGTGTTAATAAAGAGCAAGAAGAGGCAGCAGCCATTGATGGAGCTAATCGTCTGCAACGAGTGTGGCATATTACGCTACCTGCTATCAAACCAACCATAGCGATTATGTTGACACTTAGAATGGGAATGATGATGAATGTTGGTGCAGATCGGATCATGCTTATTTACAATCCATCTATCTATTCAACAGCGGATGTCATATCAACTCATGTCGCACGACTAGGTGTGTTTGGTATGCAGTTTAGTTATGGCGCCGCAATTGGTTTATTTAATTCTATCGTAGGTGTGATTTTACTGATTTCATCTAATAAGATCAGTAAAAAACTTGCTGATACATCAATAATTTAGGAGGTTAAGAACATGGTCGAAAAAACAACTAAATCCCGTGCAGCCTTTAATGTGTTTAATGTCAGTTTCATGGTGATATTTTGTCTATTATGTTTAGCGCCATTATGGCATATCTTTATGTCATCTATCAGTGATCCCAGAACGCTTATGATGACAACAGGTATTAATTGGCTACCTGTTGGTGATATTCAATGGGAAGCCTATCGCATGGTCTTAAACAATCCTGGTATTATCATGGGATATTTCAACACAATTTTATATGTTATTGCAAATACGTTATTAGGTCTTGTCTTAACTGGTATGGCAGGTTATGTGTTAAGTTGTAAAACAAAATTGAGATTGCCATTTACGGTGTTTCTAATTTTTACAATGATGTTCAGTGGTGGACTTATTCCATCGTATATGATTAACATGAATTTAGGTCTAATTGATAATCGCTGGGCTGTTATTATTCCTAATGCGACCAACGCATTCTTTATTATCATTATGAAAAATGCGTTTGAACAACTTCCAGCTAGTATTGTTGAATCAGCAAAGCTAGATGGGGCAGGACCATTGAAGATTTTGATTCATATTCTATTGCCAATGGTCAAGCCAACTTTTGCAGTTATTGCTTTATTCCTAATTTTACTTCGTTGGAATAGTTGGTTTCATGAATCGATTTACTTGGCTAGAAGTCGTGACTTATGGCCATTGCAGTTGGTCATGCGAGAAATTTTGGTTAATAATGATGTAGGTGCGGTTACTTCTGGTGAAGCAGCGGCCATGGCTAACCTAATGGTACAGCCGATTCGCCATGCTGTTACCATTGTGGGTACATTACCTGTACTCTTTGTTTATCCATTTATACAAAAGTATTTTGTAGCAGGTGTTACATTGGGTGGAGAAAAAGGTTAAAAATAAAATTTATATTACAAGGAGAATGAATGATTATGAAAAAAATAATGTTAGGTTTATTTATGGTAGCTGGATTGTTGCTATTTGTTGCTTGTAACAATGATAACAACGATACAAGTGACAACAATGGTAATGGTGGTCAGGAAAATGGAGAAAAAACGGATACAAACGGAAGTTCAACAGCTGGGCCTGATGCCATTGATTGGGATGAGCATGTAACATTTACTTGGTGGACGACTTCGACACCTGATAATGATTTTTACACGTCTTATAATGATAATCCTGTAAATAGACATTTGGAATACCGTTTTAATGTGACGTTTGATTTCGAACAGCCAGTTGCTGGAACAGAAGGTGATGCACTTTCTTTGATGATGGGAACAGGGAGATTTACTGATGTTATCAATCTCCAAACATATAATGGAAATATCCCTTTATTATACGAGGATGGAATAATCGTGAATATTGCAGAATGGTTAGAATATATGCCTAATCTTCAGAGAATTATCGATACATATCCAGAGTTAGCAAGAGGAATATTTGACGATGAAGGACGAATTCTTACACTCCCTAACTTCATGGATGAAGATCCAGGCCATACTGTTGCTTGGGCAGGTCTTATGTATCGTCATGATATTCTTGAAACAATGACTGATGGAAATGTCCAGTTCCCAAGTGGTGAAGATCGACCAACAACGATTGCAGATTGGGAGTGGATGTTGCCATTAATGCAGGCCTATTTCCAAGAAGCAGGTATTGTTGATTATGCACCTTTAATTTTACCTGGTGCGCCAGCTGGGTTGTTCCCTTGGGGAGATCTAATGTCTGGTTTCGGTGCATTTCACTTGTATTATTTAAGAAATGATGTGGTGTACGCAGGGATGATGGAGCCTGGTATGTTTGAATATGTAAGTACCATGCGAGACTGGTTTGAGAATGGTTGGATTCATCAAGATTTCCTTGCTCGTAACCAAGATATGTTCTTTATGCCTAACCCACCTTTAGTATTTGGTGGTGCAGCCGGCGTATTCTATGGGATGTATGGGGTGAGTGGTGGCGATAGAATGTCAATGCCAGAACAGGGGATGTATTTTGATGTCCGTGCAATTTCTTCTCCACTTGCTGAAGGCATTACACATAATGATATGATTAGGCGTGGGCAAGGACGATTTGAGGCTTTGCCAGGAAATGCTGTTTATACAGGAAATCCAGATATTGGAAGATTTCTTGCAATTATGGATCTCTTCTACACAGAAGAAGGAAGTTTGTTAAGACAAATTGGTATTACTGCTGAACAAATTGCACCAAATGATACGGTAATGGCTGCAATGGGTATGCCAGATGGTAACTATTGGTTTGAAGATGATGGCAGAATTAATTTCCACGAGAATATTGATGAGGCAGGTGGTCATATTATTGCTACGGCAGTTAGTGGCATAAGGTTCCCAGGTATGACAGCACATTCATTTGCAAACAATGCTGTTACAGGGCAAGCGGACATTGAAAAAGCACAATGGCTCTGGGGAATTCAAGATTATCATCAGTCAGATGTTCGCCCACTGCCACCGACTTTATCACCTACAGTGGAAGAATCAAACACACTTTCAGCTAATGAAGCTAGGTTTACAGATTTAATCAATCAAAACATCGCTTCATTTATCACTGGATCAGCACCACTAAATGAAACAACTTGGGCAACGTTCCTTGATGAGTTGCGTGCTGCAGGTTATGAAGAAAATAGAGATATCTGGCAAACAATTTTCGATAGATATTTAGTGCGTGGACAATAAATAGAGATGACAATTGCTAATTAAGGGCGAAGTGTAATGCTTCGCCCTTAATTGAAATAAAAATGTCTTAGGAGGTCAAAATAAGATGTATAATGAAAAAATTAAAGGACTTTTAAACGATAAGGGTGGCAATTATATTTTACCTTTCTTTTGGCAACATGGAGAAGATGAAGCAACCATACGCCATTACATGGAAATCATTCATAATTGTGGCATTGGTGCAGTATGTGTTGAGAGCCGACCCCACCCAAATTTTTGTGGACCTGAATGGTGGCGTGATATCGACATTATTATGGATGAAGCCAAAAAGCGAAATATGAGAGTTTGGATTTTGGACGACAGCCATTACCCGACAGGGTACGCCAATGGTATGATAAAAGACGGACCGGTAAGTTTACGCAGACAATTTGTCACCTATAAAGTGATTCAAACGGTTCAAGGCGGTGAAGAAATTCGTATAGATCGAGAATTATACGAAAATCCAAAACCATTTGAAAGAACAAATATTGAGCAATTTATACTTTCACAAGAGTTGCCAGAGTTTGACGATGATCAATTAATTGGTGTGGTGGCTGTAAAGTCAGGTGGAGAAGGGGATGAAGATATCATTCCAATTGTTGAGAACGATAACTGTCTCACATGGACTGCACCATCAGGTGAATGGAAAGTATATGCACTCCATTTAACCCGAAATCGTGGACCACATCGTGATTACATGAACATGTTAGATCAGGAATCTTGTAGCAAGCTAATTGAAGCAGTTTATGAGCCACATTATGCACGTTATAAAGATGATTTTGGCAAAACATTTGCAGGTTTCTTTTCTGATGAGCCAGAATTGGGTAATGGTCATTTATATGATATGGGGAAAACTGTATCGGAATTAGATGATCAACCATGGAGCGGAGAAATTAAGGAATTGTTACAAGCACGTTGGGGTGATGATTGGCAATCGTTCTTACCTTTGATATGGGAAAATGACTTTAACCCAAAGTTTACGGCTAAGGTTCGTTATGACTTTATGGACATCATCACACGCACTGTTGAAAAAAACTTTTCTTATCAGATTGGAGATTGGTGTCGTGCCAGAGATGTTGAATATATTGGTCATTTAATTGAAGATAGTAATGAACATGCAAGGACAGCTAGTAGCTTGGGGCATTTCTTCCGTGCTCTTGCTGGACAAGATATGGCTGGCATTGATAATATCGGGGAGCAAGTGCTGCCACAAGGTGAAGAAATTGAGCATACTTCTTTAATGGGTAATGTAAGGGACGCTGCATTTTTCCATTACGCTCTTGGAAAACTAGGCGCAAGTGCTGCTGTCATTGAACCACAGAAAAAAGGTCGTGCCATGTGCGAAAACTTCGGTAATTATGGGTGGGAAGCTGGTGTTTATATGATGAAGTATTTGGCAGACCACTTTATGGTACGAGGCATTAATTACTACGTTCCCCATGCTTTTTCATTGAAAGACTTCCCAGATCCAGATTGCCCACCGCATTTTTACGCTCATGGGCATAACCCACAGTATAGGCATTTTGGAAGCCTAATGAGATATATGAACCGAGTATGTGAGTTAATCAGCGATGGCACTCATTTAGCTCCTGTTGCTATTTTGTATCATGCCGAAGCGGAATGGGCAGGTGGCGACTATATGTATATTCAAGAACCAGCGAAATTGTTGGCTGATAGACAAATCGACTACAATTTTTTACCGTCTGATGTTTTTGTTGAAGATAAATTCAATACGGTACTGGGAAGCACCCTAAAAGTGAATACGCAGGAATATAAAATACTGGTTGTGCCAGAAGCTGCATATATCACTGCTGAATTTGCTAAAGCTGCGGCGATTTTGAAAGAATCTGGCTTCCCTGTTGTGTTTATTAATCAGTTACCTATGGGTATCTTAAACGGAGACGATGCGTTACTTGAAGGGATAAGTAGTTTCCCTGTTGTACCCCTTGATGAACTGATGGCGTTTCTGGATGCAAAAGACATTGCAGATATTCAAATTGCGCCTGCTAATGATCGTCTCAGATATCTTCGTTACGATAATGGTACACAAATGTACTATTTCTTCAATGAAGGTATAGAGACATACAACGGTGTTGTAACAGTTCCAACTACTGGAGATTGTTATGCTTACAACGCATGGGATAATGTAATGGAAACTGTTCAGGCAGAAGTATGTAATGGTAAAACAAATCTAACTGTAAGTATTGAACCAAGAAAAAGTTTGATTGTAGTGTTTGATACGCCAAGTGGCGCTCTGGTAGAACCAATTAGCCCACAAGGAAATGCAATGGTTATTAATGATGGATGGAATCGTAGTATCTGTAAATCTAAAGCATATCCAGCATTTACTGACGAAAAAGTTGTAAATTTACCAGACGCATTGGAAATTGAACAACCTAAATTTGGTGGGTTTGTTCGTTATGAAAGAACGGTTGAACTGACTGATACTAATAAAGTTATTCTTGAAATATCGGACGCTGCCGAAGGTGTTGAAGTGTTTGTAAATGGAGTAAGTGCAGGGATTCAAATTGTTCCATCATTCCTGTATAATATAACGAACCTAATACAAAGTGGCGAAAATCATATCGCTATTGAAGTTGCTACAACATTGGAGCGAGTTGTTGAAAAAGTCGCACCACACCCATCATTACCAGTACCAGAGCCGACTAATCGCTGTGGGTTGTGTGGCACTGTGACGTTATGGGTTTAAAATTTAGTTGATGATATAGGAGGTTTTGAAATGAAACGAACAAATATTGATCGAGATTGGCATTTTATAAGAAGTTGGAAGCCATCGTATTTTTACATGTTAACAATGGGAGCAGAAACAGTACATTTACCACATGATTTTACGATAGAAACTGACCCGACTGCTGATTCAAAAGCAAGTCGTGAATCTGGTTTTTATGAAGGTGGTGTGGGTTGTTATACGAAACATTTGGATATCCCTGCTGATTGGGAAAATGCTCGTGTAATGTTAGAGATAGATGGTGCTTATCGGAATGCAGAAGTAGTTTTGAATGGTCATCAGATCGTCAAACAACACAATGGTTATTTCCCATTCCATGCTGATTTAACACCTTATCTTAATTTTGGTGAACAGAACCGTGTGACTATTGCTGTCAATAATGAAGCACCTAATGGGACACGTTGGTACACAGGGACAGGGATATATCGACATGTGGATTTACTTGTTTCGCCAGAAGTTCATCTAGCACCATGGAGCATTTTCTTCCATACGCAACGAGTAGATGAAGATGGGACTGCTTATTGTATGGCGGAGATCACTGTCGAAAATCGCACTGCGAAAACTGTTGTTGAGTATATCAATTTCGAGTTAGAAAAAGATGGCTCGAAGGTATCATCAGGGCGTGTACCTGTCTCGATTCCACCACTTGGGAAAACAACTGGACGTGTACCACTTGTTGTAGAGAATGCTGCAATTTGGGATACTGAAAGCCCACAATTATATACAGCGAAAGCTACCCTTGACAATGGAGATTCAGATGAAACCACAGTTGGTATTCGTATGGTGACGGTTGATACTAAACATGGTTTAAGGTTAAATGGCAGAACAGTGAAGCTAAAAGGTGGTTGTGTTCACTCTGATAATGGTATTATAGGTGCTGTTTCATTGTTTGATGCTGAATACCGCAAATTAAAGTTGCTAAAAGATAGTGGTTATAATGCGATCCGTTGTGCACATAATCCACCATCTCGTGATATGCTTGATGCGTGTGATCAGTTGGGCTTATTAGTGATTAATGAAGCCTTTGACTGTTGGAAAGGACGAGATGCAAATTATACGTCTGATTATCATCTAATGTTTGATAGCCAATGGAAAACTGATTTGGAATATATGATGAAACGTGATAGAAATCACCCAAGTATTATTATGTGGTCTACAGGTAATGAAATTTATGAGCGAAATGGGTTATCAGGTGGCTATGCGTTGTCTGCTGAAATCGCCGATCTTGTACGCCAGTTTGATCCGACACGTTTAGTTACTTGTGCGATTCCATCTACTTTTAATGGTCTTGATGATCACGATTCCGGACGTATGTTAAAAGAGTGTCAGGAATTGGTGGCAGCAGGGAAGTTTGATGAAAGTACCCAAAACATGAATACACCTTTTGCAAAGTCAATCTGGGGACCACGAACAGAACCATTTGCAGCACCCCTTGATGTTGTCGGCTATAATTATATCGAAGATAGATACGAAGAAGATGGTGTGAATTATCCAAACCGAATTATTTGTGGACAGGAGAGTTTTGCGAAACGCATTGATGTTATTTGGGATTTAGTTGAAAGATTGCCTTATGTCATTGGTGATTTTACTTGGACGGCTTTTGATTATATTGGTGAAGCAGGTCTTGGACAAACGGTTTATCTTGATGAAGAAGAAGCGAAGGAAGTTAGTGTGGCACAAGGTGTGCCGATCACTTTCCCATGGCGAACTGCTTTTTGTGGTGACTTTGATATTTGTGGATTTACTCGTCCGCAACTCCATTACAGAAGAATTGTATGGGGATCAGTTGAAACATATATCGCCGCTGGTGTTCCAGCAAATGAAAACAAGCAGGAAATAGCGTTCAGATGGGCATGGCCAGAATGTTATGAAGCGTGGAACTATGAAGGATACGAAGGTCATCAGGTAAGCGTAGCGGTCTATTCTCGTGCCGATGAAGTGGAATTGATGCTTAATGGAAAGAGCATAGGTATTCAACCAGCTGGTAAAGCCAATAGATATACTGCGGCATTTAAGTTGGAATATCAACCTGGTACTTTAGTAGCGATTAGCCGTACAAATGGCAAAGAAGTATCACGTTCTGAAATTGTGACAACAGGTAAAGTAGCTGCCATTCGCCTAGTGACTGATAAGCAGACATTAAATGCTGATGGTAATAGTCTGGCTTATATAACAGTTGAATTGGTTGATGAGCAAGGTCGTGTGGTACCATTTGAAGATAAACTATTAAAAGCAGCTGTTACGGGTGTTGCTAACTTGGCAGGTTTTGGAACAGGACTTCCGACTTCAACTGAAAACTATACAAAAGGCGAGTTTACATCTTGGCTTGGTAAATGTCTAGCGGTGTTGCGTTCAGATATAACAACAGGTGAAGCTGTTTTACGAGTGGAAGCAGATGGCATAAGCCCTGCAGAGATTAAAATTCAGATTAATTAAAGGTGAGGGATTTACTATGAATAACTATAAATTTCCGCCTACTGGGTGGATCTGGACAGATGATAGAGAAACACAGGATCATAAACTTGTTTTATTTCGTCATGAACTAACCCTTAATGAACTACCAGAAACAGCAATCATCAAAGTTTCGGCTGATTCTCGGTATCGGCTATATGTAAATGGCAAATCTGTTTCTTTTGGACCTTGTAAAGGCGATGGACAAGTTTGGTATTATGAAACGGTGGATATTGCACCATTTCTTAAAGAAGGGAATAATGTTTTATCAGCTAAAGTATTACGCCTTTCTCCGTCTCGTAAAGGAAACCATTCTATTTGGCGAACGGATTATCCAGGATTTTACTTACATGGAGAAATGCGTATAGGCGATGAAACTATACCACTTGTAGCCGATGAAGCATGGAAATGGAAAGAATGTGTTGATGTTAAATTTATTCCTGAAAGCAAAGTGATGGTTTATTTAGACATTTTCGAGCAGTCATCAGGAGATGCTTCCGTGCAAGGTTGGACGACATTGGATTATGATATGTCTGATTGGCATACTGCCGTGCCTTATAGTCTTTTTGAACTGCCAAGGGGATCAAGCCCTGCCAACTTATTGCCAAGACCGATCCCACAAATGTTTGAGCGTTCTGTTGCTTTCACAGATGTACAAAAAGTGCGACAATCCGTTTACAGTCCTGAAAAATGGCAAGAGTTGTTAACTGGTGATGGCATAACAATAGATGCGAATACGGAACATATTATCGAACTTGATGCAGGTGAACTTACAACTGGATTTTTAAATATGGAATTTGCCAAAGGTCAAGATGCAGAAATTGAAATATTAACTGCTGAATCTTATGTCTACTTATCCGAAGATAAATCACTTAGCGGTGCGCCGAAAAAGGGCAACAGAACCGATTGTGAGAATGGTACACTCCATGGATTCATTGATTATTACACAGTTGGTGGATTTGGTAGCCATGAAACACCTGAAAGTTATGAGACTTTTTGGTTTCGCACATTCCGTTTTGTTGGGCTTAAAATCAAGACTGGTGAGAAAGCACTTCACATGAAAACTTTTAACTACAGGGAAACTGGTTATCCAATAGACGTCAAAACGACAGTGACAACATCTGATGCTAGTCTTTCATCAATTTGGGATATTAGTCTGCGTTCTCTTAGACGTTGTATGCACGAAACATACGAAGATTGTCCATTTTATGAGCAGCTTCAATATGCGATGGATACTCGTACACAAATCTTGTTCACTTATGCTGTTTCAGCAGATGATAGAATGGCACGTCGAACCATTGATGATTATCACAGAAGTTTACGTTATGATGGTCTTACAAACTGTTGTTGGCCGACAGTTACGCCTAATGTAATTCCTGGTTTCTCACTGTTTTATATTATGATGATCCATGATCACATGATGTATTTCGGTGATAAGGAGTTAGTCCAGCGTTATCTGCCAACCATTGATGCGATACTTGATTTTTTCGCTCGCAATCTTAACGATCAAGGACTTGTTAGTAATATTGGTGGGATTCTCTTTATGAATCAGCGTTGGTCTTTTGTAGATTGGACCACGCAGTGGGAGCGCACTGCTGGGGTACCTGATGCAGTTATTCAGGGACCGATTACGATGGAAAGTCTGTTATATGCTTATACACTTGATATGGCTGCGAAACTTGCTGATTATGTAGGTAAAAACGACCGCTCACTTGATTATTCAGCAAGGGCAAATGCCATTAAAACAGCGATAAATGAGCATTGTCGTGATGCTGAAGGCATATATCTTGATGGCCCAGGCGTAAACAAATATAGCCAACATTGCCAAGTGTGGGCAGTGCTATCGGATACGGCTTCGAAAGAAAGTCAACAGATGATTATGGAAAAAGCCTTATCTGAAAGTGAGTGGGCAAGGTGTTCGGTAGCCATGGCATTTTATTTGTTCCGTGCTTTGGAGAAATCTGGTTTGTATGATAAAACTGCCACGTTATGGGAGCCATGGCGAGACATGTTAAGGAATAATTTAACCACTTGTCCAGAAAATGACACAGATGAAAGAAGTGACTGTCATGCTTGGGGCGCATTGGCACTTTATGAATTGCCAAGTGCGATTTTAGGTGTTCGTCCTGAAAAACCAGGTTATGAAGCTATTTCAATAAACCCAATGACAGCTGGTTACTTAACTTTTGCAGATGGAAAAGTGATCACACCAAAGGGAGATATCCATGTTAAGTGGAAACTTGATGGGAATGATATGCAAGTAGATATTGATGCACCTGATGGTATTGAAATTATTAGAAAGTAAATTGATTGAAGAGTAGGATTTGATAAAGTTCATTTATCACCTGCTCTTTTTTGGTCGGGTAGAGTTTTGTAACGTGTCATAAAAATTATACAAATGACATATATATGATATATTTTCGTGCTAATATCATTTATAATAACCTTAAAGTAAGATGCGAATCCGCAGAAAATAGATTTATCATGATCACTTGCTCCATTTTCTTAAAATTGGTTAGGCACTAAAAATGATAGAGAGAGGTAATTCCAATGAAAACAGCGATTAATGAACTTTTAGTAAATAAAGTCGGAAATTATATGCTTCCGTTTTTTTGGCAACATGGTGAAGATGAAGCAACGCTCCGTTTGTATATGGAGAAGATTCAAGAGGCTAATATTGGAGCCGTTTGTGTAGAAGCACGTCCACACCCAGATTTTGCAGGACCACAATGGTGGAAAGATTTAGATATTATTATGGACGAAGCAAGAAAAAGAGACATGAAAGTATGGGTGTTAGATGATGCTCACTTTCCAACTGGTTCAGCCAATGGCGCACTTAAAGAAGCTGATCCATCTTTATGCAAACAATATTTAGATATTATGCGGACTGATATTGCAGGTCCATTACCTTTAGTGACCGTTGATTTGAAAGATGTGATTGCTTATAAGCTATCACCGATGCACAAAGGAAGAATGAGTGGCGATGCGAATCCTAGAGTATTTAATGATGACAGTCTTTTTGCAGTGGTTGCTTGTGATTTGGTGGAAGGGGATGCCATTGGCGATAAGCGAATTGACCTAACAAATTTGGTCGAAGATGAAAAGTTGGTGTGGGATGTGCCAGCAGGTTTGTGGCGCATATTCTTTATCTTGAAAACACGCAATGGCGGTGGTCGATCTGATTATATTAATCTACTTGATGAAGCGTCTTGTCGTGTCCAAATAGATGCGGTTTATGAACCACATTACGCTCGTTATAAAGATGATTTTGGAAAAACATTTGCTGGCTTTTTCTCTGATGAACCAGGGGTTGGAAATACTTATGGTTTTAACTTTAATGAAGATATCGGGAAAAAGCTCATGCCAATCCCTTGGAGCGATGCCATGGAAGCTCAAATGAAATCACACTTTGGTGAAAGTTATCATGATTTGCTTCCTGCATTGTGGGGACCGTTAATTGATGAAAGTGAAGCTGCTCGTATTCGCTTCGGTTATATGGATTTGGCAACGAGATTGATTGAACGCAATTTTAATGTTCAGCTTGGGCAATGGTGTGAAGCACATGGTGTAGAGTATATCGGTCATATCATTGAAGATAATAATCAACACCACAGGTTAGGTTGTAGTCAAGGCCACTTTTTCCGTTCCATGTCTGGACAACACATGGCTGGAATTGATGACATTGGTGGTCAGGTTTTACTTGGACAGGATCATAATATTCGCTTATCGCCAAATGAAGATTTTCTTCCTAGATTCGATGGAGAGTTTTTCCATTTTGCACTTGGAAAACTTGGTTCTTCTCATGCCCATATTGACCCGAAGAAAAAAGGGCGAGCGATGTGTGAAATATTTGGGAATTATGGTTGGGGAGAAGGTGTTCGGTTAATGAAGTATCTGGCGGATCATTTCTTGGTTCGTGGGATTAATTATTATGTGCCACATGCCTTTACTGGTAAGGCGTTTCCTGATCCAGATTGTCCACCGCATTTTTACGCTCATGGGCATAACCCACAATATCGCCTATTTGGACATTTGATGCAATATATGAATCGTGTTTGTCATTTGTTCCAAGATGGGATACATCATGCCAATATCGCTTTGTTATATCATGGTGAAGCAGCATGGGCAGGTGAAGCCATGTTGCTCCAAAAACCAGCACGTCATTTATCAGAAAATCAATTAGATTTTGATATTATCCCAGCTGATGCTTTTGTTGAGAAAGAAACTTATCCAATGACATTAAGCGATCAACAGCTAACGATTAATGGCGAGAATTATCAAGCCTTGGTGATTCCATATGCACAATTTTTACCAGTATCAGTGTTAGAATTTGTCCGTGAAGCCACCCAGAAAAAGTTACCAGTTATTTTTGTTGATGAACTACCAGAAAATGCAAGTGATTGTCAAAACGCACAACCTTTATTAGCTGAACTTGCGAATCATTTAGAAGCAGTGCCGTTGGAAAAATTATCTGATACTTTGCGTGGTATGGGTATCAGTGATGTTTCACTAGAAAAGCCATTCTCTGATTTACGTTATTATCATTATGAACGTGAAGGCATACATGCTTATATGCTTAACAATGAAAGTCCAAGTGAAGCCTATGAAGGGGACATTCAGTTGAGCGCAACAGGTACAGTAAGTATCTATGATCCAGTGGATAATAAGTTATATCGCATGGACGGTTTGCAAAATGAAAAAGGTACAAAATTGATGTTGTCGTTGCAACCTTTGGAATCTCGTATTTTGATCTTTGGAGATTTACCAGCTACGCTTGAAGTATCTGGTGTTTATGAATGGCCATTAACGGTAGCAGATGATAAAAAATTACCTTTATCTCAAGATTGGAATGTGTCATTCTGTACAGAAGAAAAGTACCCACAATTTACAGATGAAGTGACACTAGAAAAGCTAGTAGATGTTAGCCAAATTCGTCCAGAATTTTGTGGTCATATCCGATATGACAAGGTAATTAACTTAAATGAGTTAGCTTTTGATAAAGCACAGATTTTAATTACTGATGCTTTTGAAGGTCCAACCCTTTGGATCAATGATACCTTAGTCGGAACTAGACTTGCACCACCTTATAATTTTAATGTCTCTGAATTATTAAAAGCAGGCGAAAATAAAATAAGAATAGAAGTTGCCACAACCTTGCATCGACAGATGCCAGATACAAATCCTTTCATTGTTCAAATGTTAAGCAGAAATGTAAATGTCTATGAACCGATGGGAATTGTTGGAGAAATAGATTTACTCATGAATTAATCGGTAAAAATGATTATCTTCGGATAGTCATTTTTTCAACGGCGAGAATTGATATTTACATCATAAATATTATAAAAATAGCATAAATATAACAGATTTTTTGATTGATCTATGATATAATAGAAGTGTCTTAGTAACGATAACACTTTCAACTGGAGGTTGATGATATGAAGAAATTCAATAAAGATTTTTTACTAGGTGCTGCAACAGCCGCCCATCAAGTGGAAGGAAATAATAAAAATAGTGATTTCTGGGTTTTAGAACATTTACCAAATACCACTTATAAGGAGCCATCACTTGACGCTTGTGATCACTATCATAAATACCGTGAAGATATCAAGTTAATGGCAGACGCTGGTTTAAATGCTTATCGGTTTACCATTGAATGGGCGAGAATTGAGCCAGAAAAAGGTCACTTTGATTTAGATGAAGTGAATCACTACCGTGAAATGCTGACTTTTTGCCATGAAGTAGGTGTAACACCTGTTGTCACGTTGCACCATTTTTCATCGCCAAAATGGTTGATCAGCGAAGGTGGTTGGGAAAGTGAAACGACCATTGGGTATTTTGAGAACTACGCTAGGTTCATTACAACTGAGTTAGGAGATTTGATTCCTTACATTTGCACCATTAATGAAGCCAATATGGGGATTCAAATTACACGCTTAATGAAAGAGTTTCAGGATTTAAAAAGTGATGACAAAGGTGCTGATGTTCAAACAGGCCTTAATCTGGATCGGGAGGCTAAAATGACTGAATACTTTAAGGCTTCAGGAGAGGCGTTTGGAATTGATCCTAGAAAAGTGAGTGTCTTTTTAGCACCACGAACAGAAACAGGAGATCAGATCATTATCGAATGTCACAAACAGGCTCGCCAAGCGATTAAAGCAGTTAATGCTAATATTCAAGTTGGGATTACACTTTCGCTCTATGATTACCAAGTACAGCCAGGCGGAGAAGCATTAGCACAACAATTACGAGAAGAAGATTTCTTACATTATTTGCCTTGTATTGAAGGCGATGATTTCTTTGGTTTACAAAACTATACGAGAAAGATTTGTAGTGCCGATGGTATTGTCAAAATGCCAGAAGATACTCGTTTAACGAAAATGGGGTATGAGTTTTACCCAGAAGCATTAGCTGGTGTGATTCGTTTTGTTGCGAAACATTGGTCAAAGCCAATTATGGTCACTGAAAATGGGATTTCAACCAGTGATGATAAAGACCGAGTGGAATTTATTGAAAAAGCAGTCAATGGTGTTCATGAATGTCTGGCAGAAGGGATTAATGTGATTGGTTATATGCACTGGTCTTTAATGGATAATTTTGAATGGCAACTTGGTTATGATCAGACGTTCGGGTTAATTGCCATTGATAGAACAACGCAAACTCGCATACCAAAAGACAGTTTATATGTCTTGGGTAATCAAAAAAATAAATAATCTAAAGGTGTGTTTATATGAAGTATGTATGTAATCCTATGAATATTGAATACAAATATCAATTTTTCCCAAGGGAAGGTGGGGTATTCGCTAACCGTGAAGCAGCGGATCCATCACTGGTCTTGTTTAAAGGAAAGTGTTATTTATTTCCATCAATGACGGACGGCTTTTTAACCAGTGAAGATTTAGTGGATTGGACATTCCATTCATTTAATAACCCAATGCCAATTCATGATTATGCACCTGATGTTTGTGTGTCAGGAGACTATTTATATTTTTCAGCTTCAAAGAAAAGTCAAAATTGTTCATTTTATCGTACCACTGATCCAATCCATTCAACCTTTGAAGAAATTGAAGGAACATTCCCATTTTGGGATCCCCATTTATTTACCGATGACGATGGACGTATGTATTTTTATTGGGGTTGTTCAAATGCAGAACCCATCTATGGTTTAGAAGTAGAACCTGAAACCATGAAACTTTTAACTGAAAAGGTCTCATTAATTTCACATCATATTACAGATTATGGCTATGAAAGAATTGGTGACGATCATATCGAACAAACTGATGAAGAAATCGAAGCACGGATTCAAGCATTTTTAGCTACGATGTCAATGATGTCGGAAGATCAAAAAACGAGTTTGAGTAGACCGTCTGGTATTTCAGAAGAAGGAAAAGCAAGGTTGTATCATGCTTTTGGTAATGCGCCATATGTTGAAGGGCCGTGGATGACCAAGCATAATGGGAAATATTATCTTCAATATGCAGTAACAGGGGCAGAGTATAATGTTTATTCTGATGGTGTCTACATTGGAGATAGTCCTTTAGGTCCTTTTACGTTAGCTAAAAACAATCCTTATTCATATAAGCCAGGTGGCTTTATCAATGGTGCTGGGCATGGTTCAACGATTAAAGCTGAATCAGGGCAGTATTGGCATACTTCTACCATGCGGATTTCTAAAAATCATAACTTTGAAAGAAGATTAGGCATTTGGCAAGCAGGCTTTGACGCAGAAGGAGATTTATTTTGCGATCAAAGATACGGAGATTGGCCGATAAGAATGGATCAGAAGCCTTGGGATAAACCAAATTGGATGTTATTATCTTATGGAAAGAATGTTGAAGTTTCTTCTGGGACTGGAAAACAAAATGTGACTGATGAAAATGTTCGCACTTGGTGGAAAGCAGAAACGAATCAAGCTGGAGAATGGCTTGTACTTGATTTGGAAGAAAGCTACGATGTTCATGGGATTCAAGTGAACTTTGCCGATGATCAGTTAGCGGTCACGCCACCAGTTGGTGCAACATTCCAAGGAGAAACAACCATGGAGCGTTATATTGATCCTGTTCATCAAAAAACAAGATGGGTTTTAGAAGGTTCACTTGATGGGGGGACTTATTTTACCATTGAAGATAAATCACAAGCGGATACTGATTTGTCACATGATTTTATTGTTCGGGAAAAAGGGATAGAAGTTAGGTATCTTAAATTAACGATTATGGCATTGCCATACAATCAAAATCCATGTGTTTCAGGTTTACGAGTTTTTGGAAAGGCACATGGAGAACTACCTGCCATGACTTTAGATGTTAAGACTGAATTAAAGGGCGACTTGGATATGTTAGTGAGTTGGCAAGCAGATGATGCTGTCGGTCATAATATTTTGTGGGGATACGCACCGAGTAAGTTATATCACAGTTACATGGTCTTTGGAAAAAATGAGCAAAATATTGGGGCAATAATTAAAGGAACGCCTATTTATGTGCGAGTAGACACTTTTAATGAAGTGGGGATCACAGAAGGTCATGTGATTAAAGTCCGATAGGGACTAATTGATCTGTAAAAATATAGGAGGCGGATGAAATGGATTCGACTTTAACAAAAGAAAATGATAGCAGTAAAAAAGTAGAAGAGGAAGTAGTTTACCGCTCGGCAAAGCTGTGGGAATTATTATTATGGATGTTACCAAGTGGTTTCTTTTGGTCATTCTTATTAGCGTTTGTATCTTTTTATGCCATAGGAATCGCTGGACTAGGAACAGTCATTGTTTCAGCAGCCATTACAGGAACTCGTATTTTAGATGGCATTACTGATCCAATCGGTGGGTTTATTTTTGACAAAACCAAAGGGAAGTTTGGAAAAGTTAGGCTATTTATGGCTTTCGGTTATACGGTTATGACGATTTGTTTATTGTTGATATTTTTCACAACACATCATCTTCCAGAAGGGTTTCGTTTGATTTACTTTGTTCTACTTTATTGTATTTATGTCATCGGAAATACTTTTTCTTCAACAGCGTTTCAAGCCGGGAATGCAGTCTTAACAAATGATCCAAAACAACGTCCCATTCAAGGTATATTAATGATGTCTTATTTATCAATTATTATGGCAATTGTGAATTGGTGGTTAGCTAGGGTTTTAATGGGCAGGCATGGCGGATTTGGTACTGCTGCAGTTTTTCGTGAGATGAGTTTAACATTACTCGGTTTTGGGGTAGTCGTTGCCATTCTTCAAATCATTGCCATTTCTCGCACGGATAAACCAGAAAATTTTGGGACTGGCAAAGTTGAAAAGATTGGTTTAAGGGATATGATTTCAACCATTAAAGAAAATAAGCCTTTACGGATTTTTGTTATTGCAAGTGTCACAGATCGGCTTGCGATAAACATTTCTAGTCACCAAGTTTTAAATATTATGCTAACGGGTATTATTATTGGACATTTCCAACTTGGTGCAGAATTGGCAATCCCATTTTTAATCCCACAATTGATTTTGGTCTTGGCTGGAATGAAACTTGGTCGAAAGTTAGGAACAAAAAAAGCGTACATTACGGCCATTAAATTGGCAATCCCATTAAACATACTGATGATTTTATTTTTCTGGTTTGTTGATCCAACGCAAATAAGAGTAGGGATGTCAGGTGTATTTATTGCTTACTTCGTTCTTCATTTACTATCAAATGTTTCACGAACATGGACAAATGCTTTTACTAGTCCGCTATTACCTGATATTATCGACTACGAAACCTATCGAACTGGAAAATTTAAGCCAGGAATCATTGCTTCGGTTAATACCTTTATTGAAAAGTTTATTGCAGCATTTTATCAGACGGTTGTCGGATTGGTCTTGGCTGCCATTGGGTTTACACATGCCATGCCTGATTTAGATACGCCATCAACGACATCTATTTTTTGGGCGACCATGTTCTTAATGTATGGGGTCGTGATTATCTCGTGGATTATTTCGCTAATCGCCATGAAATTCTATGAGCTAGATAAAGAACGTATGGCGGACATTCAAGCAGAATTAAGACGTCGCTCAAATGAAGCAGAAGCCATGTAAAAAGCAATCAATATTTGAAAGTTTAGCACGACTTTTTGATATTGATTTTTAATTCCACATAAATATGATAAAAATGGCATAAAAATGACAGAAGCGAAAAAGCTATTGTTATATAATAACCGTGAGAAGAAACGTTTAAGACGTTCTAATAAAAGGAGGAATTTCAAATGTTTAGTATTGATTCGAAAATAGGAGAGTTGTTACAAGCACCTGGAATTTTGGAAATTTTTGACCGTGAAATGCCAGATGCTTCTAAAAGTCCAAATTTTATTTATCTGAAAGAGCAAACTGTAAAAAGTATGTCAGGTGCTGTTTCTAAAAACCTTGAAAACTTGTTATTGGCTTTAATTGAAGTGGCAAATGGGGGTGAGTTTAATTATGTAAAAGACGACACACCAGAATCGCCTGTTGTTAGAGGTGATAACTTAACGTATAACATTGATGATATTGATGGGCAGATGTATATGCTTGACCGACGTTTTTCTGGCTGTATCGTTTTAAGATTTAGCAAAGAAATGGATGAAAGCAAGTATGGAACAGTTACACATGATGGAAAAGAAATTAAAGATGTGTTAATCCAAAGAATTGATATGGCTGGAAATGTCCAAATGTTCGGTATCTTCGTTCGTGATCTTTTCACTGAGTATGATCAAGAATATGTACTTCGTATTGAAGGGTTTGTTGATAACGATGGGATGACCATGGAACCACAAGAATTAAAAATTAAAACTTTACCAAAGCCAACAGTTGATTTATCATATGCAGCCAATGATGCCGTTGCTTTAGAAGCAGCTAGGGAAGGGATTGTACTTCTGAAAAATACAAATAACTGCTTGCCAATCGCTTCTGACAGTAAATTTTATTTACATGGAGCGAGAGAGTTTAGATTAGGGGTAGCAGGCGCTGGTCGAATCAATCCACGTTATAGCATTAGCTTGTATCGTGGGATTGAAGAATATAGCACCTTTGAGTTAGATGACAATGCAGAACTGGCTGTTTTCGTTATCAGTCGTGGAACAGGTGAGAATTTAGACGGGAGTTCAATTAAAGGGGAATTTTATTTAACAGATGAAGAAATTCGCCAGCTTGAAAAAATGAAGCAAAATCACTCGGAAATAATTGCGATTGTCAATTCTCCTTATCCGATAGATCTTCGATGGATTGAAAGTCTTGATATTGATGCGGCGATTTGGTGTGGTTGCCCAGGGATGTTAGGCGGAAAAGCTGTAGTTGAAGTTCTTGATGGTCGAGTAAACCCATCTGGAAAGTTACCTGATACTTGGAGCCTTGATTATCATGATATTCCAGCAAGTGCGAATTTCTATAATTCAGCTGATGGAAAGGCCGTTTTAACAACGGATTCACCTTATTTTGTTGATACGGTTTATGAAGAAGATATTTATGTTGGTTATAAATATTTTGAAACATTTGAAAAGCCAGTCATGTATCCATTTGGTTTCGGTCTATCCTATACTGAATTTGAGATAGAAGGAAAATATGTTAATGGTGTCGTAAAAGCAACCGTTAAGAATGTTGGAAAAGTGGCTGGTAAAGAAGTTGTTCAAGTGTATGTTGAAATTCCTGATGGGAAGCTAGAACAGCCTAGCAAGCGATTTGTTGGTTATGCGAAAACGTCACTATTAGCACCTGATGAATCTCATGATGTGAACATTGAAATTCCTGAAACTATGCTTACATCGTATGACACTGAAAAAGCAGCATGGGTTATGGAAAAAGGGAAGTATGAATTTTTCTTAGGAAACTCTGTTCAACAGTTAGTTGCATGTGGGACGTTGGCATTAGCTGATGATAAACTGATTAAGCAAGTTGAAAATCTAATGGTTTCACCTGTTGAAATTGAAGTTTTGTCTAAGAAAACAAAGGTATTCCCTAAAGGTGAACATTCTGGCATTAAGGATGGTGTGACGACCATTGAGCCAAAGCGTATTTGTAAGACTTACAAGGATCAGCCAATTGACGGCGAAGATTTTGTCGATACGTTGACGGTTGAAGAGTTAGCAAGGTTAAGTGTTTGTGGTGCTTCTGGTTGGGGCATGCACATGAAAGGTGAAGCAGGTCGAGTGGTAAAAGTCCGTGATGATCAACCAGATTTTGTTGTTGCGGATGGAAACAGTGGTGTTAACCTTGTCAGGCCTAATATTGGAATGCCAACAAGTAATACGGTATGTGCGACTTTTAATACAGAAATTGCATATGAAGTTGGACGTGTCATTGCTGAAGAAGCGAAAGATAATGATATTCAGTTAATTTTAGCACCAGGGATGAATATTCACCGTAACCCATTAAATGGACGTCACCCTGAATATTTTAGTGAAGATCCATTCTTAGCTGGAACAATGGCAGGGAATCAAAGTAAAGGGTTAGAAGAAAATGGTGTGTCTAGTTGCTTGAAACATATCGTAGCCAATAATTGTGAAACGGCTCGTAAGCGAAATAACAGTTTAGTGACAGAGCGTGCGTTGCGTGAGATTTATTTAAAGGCATTTGAAGTGGCCATCATGGTTCATCAACCAGATTCACTTATGACTGGCTACAATGCTTGTAATGGCGTCTTTACTGGTGAAGATGAAGAAATGATTTATGGCATTTTCCGTAATGAGTTTGGCTTTAAAGGATTTGTAATGACAGACTGGAATTCTTACGATACCATGGATGTTGCCACTGGTATTCAAGCAGGGAATGCTTGGATGACGCCAGGTAGTACCGATGACACTTATGTAACGCCAATTATCGAAGGTGTCAAAGCAGGAAAAATTGAAATGGAACGTTTAAAAGCCAATGTGCGTTCAATATTGCGAGTGGTGCAAAAACGTACAGGAACAGATTTAGGTGTAAAATAATAGCACAAAAAGAATAGGCTTCGTAACAAACTTTGTTCGAGCCTATTCTGCAAAAATAAAGCATGAGGTGACGGTATGGTAAATAAAAGTTTTAAAGAAATGATTCATTTAACTGAAGAAAAAGTTTGCCATATACGGCCTTGTGATTTATTTGTGACGACACAGAAAGTGAGAGATAATCGGGCAGTTGTTCAGGTAAAGGCAACTGTGTCTAATAATTCTGACGTTGAAGTTAAAGGGACGATTACAGTAAGAATTGGGCATTTAGCCGTTGCGCAATTGTTGTCAGTAGCGAGTCGTGGTTCATCTTTAATTGAATTTAATCTGGAACTTAAAAGACCTGAATTATGGTCAGCAGATCGCCCTAATTTGTATGATTTGGAAATGAAAATAAATTCAAATTTGGGAATTGAGATCTTAACTCAAAAAATTGGGATTCGTCAAATTGAAATTGATGACAAGCAAAGAATAGCAATAAATGAGCGGTATGCAAGACCCATTAATAGTTGTGTTTATCACGATAATATCTTAGCTGATTCAGGTGTCTTTCCCCTTGTTGAAGAGCGAAAAATTAAACGTCTGAAAGAAGCAGGATATGATGCTATTAGGTGTATTTACCAATCGCCATCGAAAGAATTGCTTGATGTGTGTGATCGTTTAGGCATGTATGTGATTAATGAAAGTTTTAGTCATTGGCACTTTGGTGTAGATGGAAAAAATGTTAGGGGTCATGATGATCGTTGGAAACGAGAGATAGAAAAAGTTGTATTGCGTGATCGCAACCACCCATCGCTACTTTATTGGTCTGTAGGCAATGAAGCAAAAGAATCAAATGATGTAAATGGGAAAGCTAGGTTAAAGAAATTAACCAATTACATTAAGCGTTTAGATTCATCAAGGCAGATCTTAACCGATATCTATCATCAAAGAAATGAAAATGAATCAGTAGCTCGTATCTATCGGTTGGAAAAACAGTATGCGAGAATGATTATTACAAAGGGTAATCAAATGAAAACAATGAAAGTCTGAACTTAGTGAAAAAGAGGAGAATTTTAGGATGAAGAGAGAACAATTTAACGATAATTGGTTATTTAAAAAGGGGAGTGTTGAAAGTTTACAATCTCAACTACGTCCATCAGGGGATGAAGGCGAAATGGTTCATCTACCACACGATGCCATGATTTTAGAAGAAAGAGATGAGAACACAGTCAATAGCGTTCAGACAGGTTTTTATCCAGGTGGAGATTACACTTATAAAAAGAAAATCCTTGTGCCAGAAGAATGGAAAGAAAAACTAGTTACACTAGAATTTGAAGGTGTTTATACCAATGCGAAAGTATTCATTAATGGCACTTTAGCAACAGTTTCTAACAATGGTTATGCTACCTTTTATGTTGATACAACCAGCTACTTCAACTATGGAGAAGAAAATGAAATCAAAGTAACAGTTAATAACACAGCCATTCCAAATAGTAGATGGTATTCTGGAAGTGGAATTTACCGCCCTGTCACGCTGATAACAGCTAATCTCATTCATTTTGGACTTAATGGTGTGAAAATTACAACACCAGAAATTGACGAAGATTCTGCCATCGTTCAGATTGATTCGGTGATTGACAATAAATTGCGCTTAAATGAAAAAACGATTGTTCAAGCTGAAATTATCAATGCAGCAGGTGAAGTGGTTGCAATAAGCCAAATGCCTGTTAATCTGTTAAGTGATCGCACAACTGAAATTAGACATCGTATGTTAGTAGAAAATCCGAAGTTGTGGGATTGTGAGACACCGCATTTGTATACTTGTAAACTCCAGATTATTGCAGGCGAAAAAGTATGGGATAGTGAAGAAATTTCATTTGGGATTAGAGAGCTGAAATTAGATGCTAAAAAAGGATTCAGAATCAATGGCAAAACTGTTAAATTAAGAGGCGCTTGTGTTCATCATGACAACGGTATTCTTGGTGCAGCTACATTTGATCAAGCAGAAGAACGACGTGTGCTTCAACTTAAAGAAGCAGGCTTTAATTCAATTCGTTCATCACATCAACCAATCAGTAAAGCAATCCTAGAGGCTTGTGATAAGTATGGTGTGTTGGTGATTGATGAGTTGTCTGATATGTGGACACAAGCTAAAAACTTAAATGACTATTCAGAGCATTTTTTAAGAAACTGGGAACAAGATACTGAAATGATGGTTGCAAAATGTTTTAACCACCCATCGGTAATTATGTATTGTATGGGGAATGAAATTCAAGAGTTGGGAACCGCTCATGGTGCTGAATTAAATCGTAAAATCAATGTTAAATTACATGAATTAGATCCGACGAGATTTACAACGAATGCCATTAGTGGTTGGTTTGCAGCAACAAAACGATTACCTGAAATTATCATGGATTTACGATCAAAAATGAGTGGAAGTAGTCCATCAAGCAATTCCGAACGGAAAGTTTCTGAAGGTGGAAGTAATGAAGTCAATAGCATGATGAGCATGTTTAAAGGGCCATTTGCTGATGCATTAGCAGCACACCCTATCATGACAGAAACCATTGGCGAAGTAGCGGCTACCATGGACGTTGTAGGTTTAAATTATTTAACAGGTCGTCATCTTTTAGAAGCTGAATTAGATGATAATCGAGTTGTGTTAGGAACTGAAACTTATCCAGGAGATATTGCTCGTTTATGGGAGATCGTAGAGAATAACGCTCATATGCTTGGTGATATGACGTGGACAGGTTATGATTATTTAGGTGAAGCTGGAATTGGCATTTTCTATTATGATGGGAAAGTACCATTTGCTAAGAACTGGCCAGATAGTGTAGCTTATGTTGGCGATATTGATATTACTGGTTATCGTAGACCAGTTAGTTATTATCGTGAGATTGTCTTTGGCTTGCGAAAAGAGCCATATATTGCAGTTCAAAGGGTAAACAGATATGGGACACCTGCAACAGCAACACTTTGGCATTTTAAAGACAGTATTTCAAGTTGGACATGGGATGGCTATGAAGGAAAGCCTGCTATCATTGATGTGTTTGCCGACGCAGATGAAGTAGAACTATTCTTGAATGATGTTTCATTAGGAAGAAAAGTCGTTGGTGAAACAGAAACATTTATAACAACTTTTGAATTAACTTATGAGCCAGGTACTTTGCGTGCAGTTGCTTATAAAACCGGAGAAGTTGATCGTGTTGATGTGTTAGAAACATCAGATAAAAAGACGACTACCTTTAATGTTCAAGTAGATAAGCAACAATTATCAACTTGTCCTAATGACCTTTCTTACATTGAAATTCAATTGGTCGATGGTGAAGGTAGACCTAATAAATGGGATCAAAAAGAGATTTCAATTGAAGCAGAAGGGGAAGTTGTGATTCAAGGATTTGGTTCAGCAGATCCACAAACAGATAACTATTACAATCACCACACTTGGAAAACTTACGATGGTCGTCTGTTAGCAGTTATCCGTTCTTCTGGAAATGCAGGTGCAGGTAAAGTTACCTTGAAGATGGGCGATGTAGCGCAAACGTTTGAATTTACAGTTAGCGATTAGTCTTTTTGAAAGGACGGTTGAACATGAAAAAAGTAGAGCTGTATGATATTTTTGAATTACAATTTGAAACGACCATAGAACCATTTGGAATCTTTTCAAACGGTGATGTCAAAAAAGAAATCAAAGGATTTCAATTGAATGATGAAGCAAATGCGATTCGTTTTATGCCAGAAGTAGCAGGTGTTTGGGAATATACAATCGGTGACTTATGTGGCGAATTTGAAGTTGTACCGAATACAGGAAACAATCATGGAAAGGTTATAGCCAATGGGTTCAAATTTGAGTATGTCGATGGTGAGCGATATATTCCAATTGGTACAACGATTTATGCTTGGACCCATCAGACTGACGAATTAATTGACCAAACACTTGAAACACTTGCAGATTCACCGTTCAATAAAGTCCGCATGTGCTTGTTCCCCAAGTCAATGCCTTATAACTGGAATGACCCTGCTTTATATCCATTTCATAAAGATGGCGATGGGAATTGGGATTTCACTCGACCAGATTTTGAATTTTGGACATTATTTGAAAGCTACATTGTCAAACTCCAGAATTTAGGAATAGAAGCTGATTTAATTCTTTTCCACCCTTATGACCGTTGGGGATTTAAAGATTTAACTCGTGAAGAAAATTTGATTTACTTGGGCTATGTGATTCATCGTCTTTCAGCTTATCGCAATATTTGGTGGGCGGTTGCCAATGAGTATGATTTTATCTTAACAAAGGATCATGAAGATTGGGATGCGTTTGGGGAGAAACTTCACAGTGAAGATCCTTATGGACATTTAATTTCAAACCATAATGGCCTTACGCCTTATCCGAAAAGAGCGTGGATGACCCATTGTTCGATCCAAACAAAAGATTTGATCCGAAGTAAATATTGGCGCAGTGTTTATGAAATGCCAGTGATTATGGAAGAATTTGGTTATGAAGGAAATATCGAGTTTGACTGGGGCAATCTTTCAGCTTTTGAAACCACCCATCGGGCTTGGTTAAGTGTTGTAAGTGGCGCATATCCGACCCACGGTGAAACCTTTTGGCGTGAAGATGAAGTGTTATGGTGGGCTAAGGGAGGCGTCTTATATGGCGATAGTCCGAAACGCTTTGCTTATCTGAAAAACTTCTTGTATGAAATTGGAGATTTGAATGCAGGTATTCGTGAATCTGTCGGGCAATCACCAAATGGCACAACCGAAGATAGATCGGACAACAATGATGCTGTTTGGTTTATGCAATTGATGAAGAAGCTCTCGCAAGAAGAACGTGTAAATGCCATGTTAAATATCATACCATCGGTAGCTTATAATGAAAATCATGTGCTACAATACTTTGGCAAGGGGTGTGCTTTGTTTAAAGCGTTAAATCTACCGACTAATGGGTCTTACCGTGTTGAAGTGATTGATGTCTGGGAAATGACGAGAAGCGTTGTATTAGAAGAAGCAAGTGGTAGCCATAGGATTGAGCTACCTGCTAAAGAAGGTATTGCGCTTTTGGTGACTAGATTATCTGGTGAAGCGATTGTTTACATTTAAAATCAAAGTTTCAATGGATTAAGCACCAACCTTTTGATGGGCTGGTGCTTCAATCTTATCTGCTTTGTATGTCTGATGATATTTTACTTTTAAAGCGTATAGTCAAAGCAAAACAAGGGCATATTTTGAATGATAATGTGTGAAATGAAATTGCTATTTTGCTGTAAATATGATAAAATTTAAACCATGTAAGTGGCTGTTTGAATGCAACTATTAAAAACGAGGCGATTGAGATATGGCTCCTAATAACCGATACATCTTGGAAAAAATTTATGCAACGACCAATTTACCAGTATTTATTTTTGACGATAAAAATGATTTGGTTTCAATGATCGGGGAAGTTGAAGATTCTGATATCAAATATTCTTCTGAATATGGGTTTTTTATGGACTTGCTTCGTAAGTTGAGCAAGGTAAGTCAGCCTTTTGTTGAAGTAAAAGACAATGTTTTTGTCTATTTTGCTTTTCAAGATGATTTGAATTTTAGATATATTGTGGGACCGCATTTATTAGAAGCGGATATTGATCCACATTTGTATGTTGAAGAAGAAAAAACAACTAGGCAGATTAGTCGAATTATTTATAAAACCTGTGAAAAGTTAATGAACGATTTTTATGTGTTTTATTGGTGTGTGACCCAACGAGAGATTTCAAGTTCAGATATTTTGGGTGTAGATAAAGTCATTATGTCAGAGAATGGCAATATCGAAAAAGAAATTAACGAATATCGACTGCAAAAAAATGAGCAAGATTTAAAGCGGCTTAGTTATGAATTTGAGAATAATTATATGTTGGCGATTGAGTATGGGCGTGCCGAAAATTTGAGTAAAATGACAAAGGCAAGTGATTTGTCAGATAGCATTGGGATACTAGCGAATAACAGTTTAAAGCAAACGGAATATATGATTGCCAGCTCCATTGTTTTGGTATCAAGAGCTGCCATTAGGGGTGGTGTCACACCAACAGTTGCTTACGAAATGAGTGAGTTGTACTTTAAAAAATTAGAAAAATGTATGAATAAAATCGAAATGATTAAATTAAATGAATCAATGAGAAATAAATTTTCTGATATGGTGAAGAAGGTGCGTTCTGATAAGCGTAATATGGGGTATGTTGAGCAATGTAAAGAGTTTATTCATCAGAATGTTTATTCCCAATTGCGAGTGGAAGAAATCGCAAAAGTCATTGGCATTAATAATAATTATTTATCAAGGAAATTTGCTGAACAGGAAGGCATGACCATTTCTCAATTTATTGTAAAAACTCGTTTGAGTGTGGCTCAAGATTTGATTAAACATTCTAAAATGGGCATTTCTCAAATTTCAGAGTATTTATGCTTTGCGTCTCAAAGTCATTTTGGGAAACTGTTTAAAGCAGAGTTTGGGGTTTCGCCTTTACAGTACAAAAAGCAACATATGGTCATTGAAGTGGATAAAAAATCATAATTGAATTAAATCAAATGGATCAAATTTCTCATTAAAAATCACGAGAAAATTTGGTCCATTTTTTTATTTGTGTAAAAAAGTCATATAAGTTACAATTATATAATAAATATGATAGAAACGAAACGGATTATAAATTAAAATAGATAAAAATTATCCGTGGCGAATAAGAGATATTCTGCCAGAAGTGTCTTTTGCAGGAGAGCAAGCAGGCGTGTTGACAGAAGAAGGTGCTGTGATCCTTGATCCAGATGGAGATTTAGTAGCTGGTATTCCATTTTGTCCACCTGAAGGCGATGCAGGAACTGGGATGGTTGCTACAAATAGTGTGAAGCAACGGACTGGAAATATTTCTGCTGGTACGTCTGTATTTGCTATGATTGTGTTGGAAGATGATTTGTCAAAGGTTTACCCAGAGATTGATATGGTTACAACGCCATGTGGAAATGCTGTTGCCATGGTACATGCAAATAATTGTTCATCTGAAATCAACGCTTGGGTTAAAATTTTCCGTGAGTTTTTGGATGCAGCAGGTATTGAAATGGATACAGGACAGTTATATGAAACATTATTTACAGAAAGTCTGAAAGGTGATTGGGATACTGGTGGTTTATTATCATATGGTTATTTATCTGGAGAAAATATTACCCATATACCAGAAGGTCGACCCTTACTCGTTAGAACCCCTAATAGTAACTTTAGTTTAGCGAATTTGATGCGTGTTAATTTATATACTGCATTTGGAGCATTGCAAATGGGGATGAAAATTTTAACTGAAAAAGAGCAGGTAAAGGTAGATCAAATATTTGGACATGGTGGCATTTTTAAGACAGAAGGTGTTGCACAACAAATATTAGCTTCGGCTATTAATATACCAGTGTCAGTAATGGAAACAGCAGGGGAAGGTGGTGCTTGGGGAATAGCGTTGTTGGCAGATTATTTGAGTTTTGCAGAACGTGGCATGGTGCTTGAAGATTATTTAGAGCAAAAGGTCTTTGCTAATGAGAAGATAATTAGTCGTCAGCCAGTCGCTGATGAAACGGCAGGATTTGAAGTCTTTGCCAAGCATTATAAAGATGGATTGCCGATTGAATTGGCAGCCATTGAAAATTTTAAAGGATAAGAAGGAGCTAGAAAATAATGAAAACATCAAAACAATATGAATTTTGGTTTATTACAGGTAGTCAACATCTATATGGAGAAGAAGCACTTAAACAAGTTGAAGAACATTCAAAGGTAATGGTAGAAGGGATCGCAAAAGATGATGCCATTCCAGCCACACTTGTATTCAAAAAATTGGTTACAACACCAGCTGAAATTAAAGCAGTCATGGAAGCAGCGAATTTCGATCCAAATTGTGCAGGTGTGATTACTTGGTGTCATACTTTTTCGCCATCAAAAATGTGGATTTCTGGATTGAATTTATTAAATAAACCTTGGCTACATTTGCATACACAGTTTAATCGCACAATTCCAGTTAATGAGATTGACATGGATTTTATGAATCTAAATCAAGCAGCACATGGTGATCGTGAACATGGGTTTATTGGTTCTCGTTTGAGAAAAGCACGCAAAGTCGTGGTTGGGTATTGGGAAAATAAATCTGTTCGTGAAAAGATAGGTGGCTGGATGCGTAGTGCCATTGGTGTGTCGGTTAGTAAGAATTTGAATATCGTTCGCTTTGGTGATAATATGCGCCAAGTTGCTGTAACTGAAGGGGATAAGGTTGAAGCAGAAATAAAATTAGGTTGGTCGATTAATACCCACCCAGTTGGTGATTTAGTGGAAGTGATGAACGAATTTAGTGAAGCAGATATTGATGCAAAAGTAGAAAGCTATCGTGGGAAGTATGAGTTTGTCACTGATCGCATGGAGCAGATTCGTCATCAAGCACATATGCAACTTGGTATGGAGAAGATTTTGGAAGCTGAAAAAGCAGGTGCTTATACCAATACATTTGAAGATCTTCATGGGTTGGAGCAACTACCAGGACTTGCAAGTCAAGATTTAATGTCAGAAGGCTATGGCTATGGTGGCGAAGGTGATTGGAAAACTTCAGGTTTAACCCATATCATGAAAGAGATGGCGAAGGAATTACCTAATGGAACCAGCTTTATGGAAGATTATACTTATGATTTAGCAGAAGGAAATGAATTGGTATTAGGTTCTCATATGTTAGAAATCTGTCCGACGATTTCTATGGATAAACCACGCATTGAAGTTCACCCATTAGGAATTGGTGGAAAGGCTGATCCGGCTCGTTTGGTGTTTGCTGGAAAGTCTGGTGATGCCATTGTTGCTTCACTTGTTGATATGGGAGGACGTATGCGTTTGATTGTGAATGACATCGAATGTGCCCGCCCATTTGAAATGCCGAAATTACCTGTAGCAGCAACCATGTGGAAGCCAATGCCAAACCTTGAAATTTCCGCAGAAGCCTGGATATTAGCAGGTGCAGCCCATCATAGTGTGTTGAGTTTTGACCTGACAGCTGATCATATGCGTGATTGGGCTGAAATGATGGATATTGAGTTTATCCATATTGGTAAAGATACAACGATAAACGATTTTAAACAAGATTTATTTTTAGCAGATTTAGCATGGAAGTTAAAATAGGAGGTTTTGCAGATGTTAGAGAAACTGAAACAAGATGTTTTTGAAGCTAATCTTTTACTTCCTGAATATAACCTTGTGACCTTTACTTGGGGGAATGTTTCGGGGATTGATCGTGAGAAAGGGTTAGTTGTGATTAAGCCGTCGGGTGTGGAATATGACGCTATGACGGTTAATGATATGGTAGTTGTGGATTTAGAAGGGAATGTGGTAGAAGGGGAATTGAAACCATCTTCGGATACTGCGACACATTTGGAGCTTTACCGTAACTTTCCGAACATTGGTGGCGTGGTTCATACTCATTCACGTTGGGCGACCATTATGGCGCAAAGTGGAAAGTCAATCATACCACAAGGAACAACGCAAGCGGATTATTTCGGTGGTACGATTCCTTGTACAAGAGATATGACTAAGAGTGAAGTTGAAGGATCTTATGAGCTTGATACAGGGAAAGTTATTGTTGAGACATTTGAAGGGGTGAATCCTGATTATATTCCAGGTGTTTTGGTTAAAAACCATGGTCCGTTTAATTGGGGAACAGATGCGAAAAATGCCGTTCATAATGCTGTTGTGCTTGAAGAAGTGGCGATGATGGCTTGGCATACCATGAGATATAACCAACAAGAAATGCCTGATTATTTACTTGATAAGCATTTTAAACGTAAGCATGGGCCTGATGCTTATTATGGGCAATAACTCAAGGAGCGTTTTGAAAATGAGTAAATATGTAGTTGGTGTTGATGTTGGCGGCACAACGATAAAATTTGGAATATTTAGATTAGATGGTGAACTTATTGAAAAGTTTGCTATTAAGACTGACATCAGTGATAATGGCTCGCATTTACTGCCTGATATTGCTACAACCATTTTAAATAAACTTGCAGAACGTTCATCAACAATTACTGATGTAAAAGGGGTCGGGGTTGGTATTCCAGGTCCTGTCAATGACGATGGCACAGTTTTAGTGGGTGTTAATATTGGCTGGCAACAACCGATAGCAGTAAAGTCACAGTTGTCGGAATTGCTAGGTGTGCCAGTTTATGTTTCAAATGATGCGAATATTGCAGCCGTAGGTGAAATGTGGTTAGGTGCTGCTAAAGGCGTTAAGAGTGCAGTTATGTACACGCTTGGAACTGGTGTTGGTGGCGGTGTGATTGTCGATGGTAAAGTCATTAACGGCAACAGTGGTGCTGGTGGTGAAATTGGACATATGGTAGCTGTTGCTGACGGTGGTGCGTTATGTGGTTGTGGGAAAAGGGGTTGTTTAGAAACAGTAGCTTCTGCGACAGGAATTGTGCGAATGATAAAGGAAAAATTATCTAGTGTTAGTACCGATTCAAAACTGCGTCAGATAGAAAATATTGAAGCAAAAGATGTCTTTGATGCTGCACTTCTGGGAGACGAACTCGCACTTGAAGTTGTTGATCAAGTGGGTTATTATCTTGGGATTTCGGCAGCTAATTTAGCCGCAACAGTCAATCCAGAATTATTTATTTTCGGTGGTGGCGTTTCGTATGCTGGTGATATTTTACTTACAGCTATTCGAAAATACTATGAACAGTACGCTTTTCCAAGTGTTATGAACACGCCATTTGTCATTGCAACGCTTGGAAATGATGCAGGAATTATTGGTGGTGCTTATTTAGCGATTTAATCAACATGCTTATTGTGGACAATAAAATGAATAGAAAGTTGGAATATGTGATGGGAACGTACTATTTAGCCATTGATATTGGCGCTTCTAGTGGTCGTCATATGCTAGGTCAAATACATGATGGGAAATTGGAACTAGAAGAAATTTACCGATTTTCTAATGAAATGGAAAATCAAAATGGCACACTTTGCTGGGATATTGAACGATTGTTTCAAGAAATTTTGAATGGTTTGAATGAATGTGGTCGCATTGGTAAAGTTCCAAGTTATATGGGGATTGATACATGGGCGGTTGACTTTGTGCTAATAGACGAAAATGATCAGTTGCTTGGCAATGCTGTGGGTTATCGTGATACCAGAACAGAAGGCATGGATCAGTTGGTATATGAAAAAATACCACTTACGGATTTATATGAGCGTACAGGGATTCAGAAACAAATTTTTAATACCATTTATCAATTGATGGCAGTTAAAACTGAACAGCCTAAGTTATTAGAAAGAGCAGAAAGTTTGTTGATGATTCCTGAATACTTTAACTTCCTTTTAACAGGGGTTAAGAAGGCAGAGTATACCAATGCAACTTCTACACAATTGGTGAATACGAAATCTAAGGACTGGGATTTTGAATTGATGGAATTGCTGGGTTATCCAACGGAGATTTTTGAGAAAATTGGACAGCCTGGGGAATCGGTTGGGTTTTTTACAGGAGCTATTCAAAAGGAAATTGGGTTTAATTGTGAAGTTCTGTTACCAGCAACCCATGATACAGCTTCGGCAGTTGTTGCAGTTCCGAGTAATCAAGATGATACCTTGTATTTGAGTTCTGGTACTTGGTCATTAATGGGAATTGAACGGTTAGCGCCTGATTGCTCACTTGAAAGTATGTCATATAACTTTACAAATGAAGGTGGCTATGATTTCCGCTATCGTTATTTGAAAAATATTATGGGGCTATGGATGATTCAATCTTTAAAGAAAGAATTAAATGATGACTATTCATTTGCTGAGTTGTGTGAGTTGGCTAAACAGTCGAGTATCACTTCCATTGTGGATTGTCAAGATGAACGATTTTTAGCACCACATTCTATGATAGTTGCAATTCAAGGTTATTGTAAGGAAAAAGGATTGCAAGTGCCGTATGAAGTAGGAGATTTAGCAGCAGTTATTTATAATAGTTTAGCTGATTGTTATGGGCAAGTTGTTTCAGAAATAGAAGAGATGACAGGAAGAAACTATCCTGCGATTCATATTATAGGTGGTGGTGCCAATGCTGATTATTTGAATGAAATGACTGCCAAAAGAACTGGTAAAGATGTTTTTGCAGGACCGACAGAAGCAACTGCCATTGGAAATATTGCGGTGCAAATGTTGGCAACAGGTGTATTTGGTGATTTAAAAGAAGCAAGGCAATGTATTTATGATTCATTTGAGATTAAACACTACAAAGGAGAAAATTAACATGATAATCGAACGATATAAACAAGCAAAAGAAATGTATGAAAAAATTGGAATCAACACAGATGAAGCACTAAAGGCGCTCAAAGAAATCCCGATTTCAGTTCATTGTTGGCAAGGTGATGATGTGACTGGATTTGAAGGAGATGGGGAGTTGTCTGGTGGTATTCAAGTAACAGGAAATTATCTAGGGAAAGCTAGAACACCAGAAGAATTAATGGATGATATTGACCGAGCGCTTAGTTTAATCCCAGGACGTCATCGCATTAATCTTCATGCGAATTATGCGATCTTTGAAGATGGATTTGTGGATCGAGATAAGTTAGAGCCGAAACACTTTGCAGAGTGGGTTGAGTTTGCAAAAGAGCGTGGGTTGGGGCTTGATTTCAATCCGACTTATTTCTCACATGAAAAATCAGCAGTCGCAACTTTATCGAGTAATGATGAAGAGATACGTTCGTTTTGGATTGAACATGGTAAAAGAAGTATCAAGATTGCTGAATATTTCGCTACAGAATTAGGAACGCCATCTCTGCTTAATATTTGGATTCCAGATGGGTTTAAAGATATTCCAGCTGATCGGACTGCACCACGAGCAAGGTTGAAAGATTCATTGGATCAGATCATTGGAATTGATTATGATAAATCAAAAGTATACGTTGCTGTCGAATCAAAAGTATTTGGAATTGGTTTAGAAAGTTATACGGTTGGTTCTCATGAGTTTTATATGAATTATGCCGCAAAGAATGATTTACTATGTTTATTGGATAATGGGCATTATCACCCGACGGAAATGACTTCTGATAAAATATCTTCAATGTTGTTGTTTGCGCCGAAAGTGGCACTTCATGTGACACGTCCTGTACGTTGGGATTCAGATCATATTGTTTCTTATGATGATGAAACACGAGAAATCGCAAAAGAAATCATTCGTCATGGTGCAGATAAAGTTCTGTTGGGACTTGACTTTTTTGATGCAAGTGTGAATCGTGTCGCTGCTTGGGTGATTGGTGTTAGGAATATGCAAAAGGCATTATTAAATGCTTTATTAACCCCACATGATAAATTATCAGAATTACAAGAAAAGCGTGAATTTACAGATTTACTTGCTTTACAAGAGGAATTTAAGTTATATCCTGTTGGAGATGTATGGAATTATTTCTGTGAGCAGAATGAAGTGCCAGTACAAGAAAAGTGGCTTGATGAAATCAAAAAATATGAGAGAAATGTACAGTTTAAGCGTACATAAAAACGGAGGTCATTTTAAGATGGAAGCAGTAGAAATGAAGTTTATGCAAGGATTTATTCAGATGGCGGCAGAAGGCTATCAAATGGGTTGGCATGAACTCAATGGTGGCAATTTAAGTTATCGTATGAAAAGTGAAGATGTTGCAGAAGCAAAGCCACATTTGAGATTTGATCAGTCATGGGTAGAAATAGGTGCAACTGTTCCAAAATTAGCAAATACGTTCTTTTTGGTAACAGGAAGTGGGAAGTTCTTTGGGAATGTTAAGCGTGATCCAGAAGCTAATATAGGAATCATTGAAATTAATGAATCTGGACAGATGTATCGTATTGTTTGGGGATTAATTGGTGGTGGACGACCAACCAGCGAGTTGCCATCTCATTTGATGAATCATGAAGTGAAAATGTTGGCTACTGATGGGGCGCACCGTGTGATTTATCATGCACACCCGAAGAATCTGATTGCTCTCACATTTGTTTTGCCACTTAAAGATGAAGTGTTTACACGAGAAATTTGGGAAATGATGACAGAATGTCCAGTTGTATTCCCAGAAGGAATAGGTGTTGTGCCTTGGATGGTGCCAGGTGGCAAAGAGATTGCAATGGCAACTAGCGAATTGATGAAGAAATATCATATCGCTGTTTGGGCGCACCATGGCCTGTTTTGTTCAGGAGAGGACTTTGATCGTGCTTTTGGCTTAATGCACACGGTTGAAAAGTCAGCTGATGTTTTGGTTAAAGTTTTGTCCATGGGTGGAAAGCGTCAAACGATTACGGTTGATAATTTCCGTGATTTAGGAAGAGATTTTAATGTAACATTGAACGAAGAAGCATTATATGAATAAGTTAATGCGGTTGTGTCAATAATCGCAATACCTGCAAATGCAGGCATAAAAAATAAACTTAAAAGTGAAAAAATTCACGAAAAATACTGGAGGAATGTAAAATGGCAACACGTTATTTCTTTGTACCACAGATCAATTTATTAGGAGCAGGATGTTTGAATGATTTCGGACCAGAAGCAGTCGGACTAGGTTATAAAAAAGCACTTGTTGTAAGTGATCAGGTTTTAGCTGGGCTTGGAATTGTTGAGAAGGTGACGAACCAATTAACTGCTAATGGGATTGAGTTTGTTTTGTTTGCAGAAGTAAGCGAGAATCCGACTTGTTCACAGGTTCATGCAGGACATGATTTGCTAAAGAGCGAAGGGTGTGACTTTGTTGTTTCAGTTGGTGGTGGCTCACCACAAGATTGCGGAAGTGCCATTGCGGTTTTAGCAACGAACGGTGGCAATATTCGTGATTATGAAGGGATTCATATGTCGAAAGTGCCATGTTTACCTGTTGTTGCCATAAATACGACTGCTGGAACTTCGGCGGAAGTAACGATTAATTATGTGATCACCGATGAAGATCGTGGTGTAAAAATGGTAATGGTTGATAAGAACAGTATTGCTAAAATGTCGGTAAGTGATCCAGAATTAATGGTTGGCAAGCCAGCGGCATTGACTGCGGCAGTTGGTGTGGATTTATTAACACATGCGATTGAATGTTTAGTGACGCCTGGTGCTTATGCTGTATCTGATCCATTGGCACTTCAAGCCACGAAAATTGTTTTTGACTATTTACCTAGAGCTGTTAAGGATGGCAGTGATTTAGAAGCTCGTGAGCAATTGTCTTATGCGAATTTCATTGTTGGGTTGGCATTTAGTAATGCAGGACTTGGTTATGTTCATGCGATGGCACACCAGCTAGGTGGTATTTACGATTTACCACATGGTGTGTGTAATGCCATGTTATTGCCAGTTGTACAACGTGAAAATGCAAAGCATACCCCAGAACGTTTTTGTGTCATTGCAGAAGCGTTAGGGTTCGATTCTAAAAATGCAACGCCAACTGAATGTGTAGATTTCGTTATCAATAAAATCGTGGCATTATGCGAAGAAGTTGGGATTCCAAAGTCGTTAAGAGAGCTAGGGATTGAAAATCCAGATTTAGAGCGTTTAGCTGATGCTGCTCTTGTAGATGTATGTGCAGGTGGGAATCCATTTATGCCAACTAAAGAACAAACGATTGAAATGTTTAAAGCGATCGTTTAAAAATATTAAAAATATATAAGCGTCTAGCTGTAGTCGGATTAGGAGAATTTGTTATTAGATGAAGTAGAGAAAAATTCTACTCTGTTATAGAAAAATGGGGGCGCATAATGAATGACATTTTATAATAAAATGTTCAGCCTTTCGGAGCCAAAAAAGTCCGAAAGGTTTTTTTTATAAAGTTTTTTCAAAGTTTATCCAATTTTTTCTGCTTTTGATCGTGATAGATATGAGCAGGGGTCATACACCTTTGTGAAAAAGGAGGTTAAACCTGATGAAACATTATTCTAATAGCAAAGAAACCGTGGAAAGACAGTTCGTAGCTTTCTGTAAAATCGTGTTGCGAAATGAAGCGAGGGACATTTATGCAGCAAGGAAACGCAATAGAGAAAAATTTATTTCATTGAGCGAAATGTCGGAAGAACTTTGTTTTTTCGATGAACCTGAAATAGATTTCTCTACACTCGGAAAGGAGGTATTGGTTAAGGATATTCTGATTTCAGAGGCACTGGTAACTTTAACTAAAAGGCAACAAGACGTGATTCTTCATTCTTTTTTTCTTGATAAAACTGATAAAGATGTCGGGATTCTAATGGGGATTGATAATAGCACTGTCCATTATCATAAAAAAAGAGCATTAGAAGCATTACGAAAATTTTTAGAGGAGGAAAATTGACATGAGAGGAAAAGAAAGTATAGTACCATATACCATCATGGCAAAGGCTGTTAAAGGAGATGTGGATGCGATGAATTATGTTTTAAAGCATTTTGAAGGATATATTATCACTTTATCAAAACAGACCTTATATGATGAATTTGGCAATGCCTATAGCCACATTGATCCTGAAATTAGGCGACAATTAGAAACGAAGTTAATTGTATCTGTTTTGAAATTTGAAATTGAAATTAAGTGATCCTGAATTATTCATGAAAATCATACCGAATGGCTTAAACTACTGATATTAAAAGCTTTGTTCGAACTTTCATCATCACTAAATAGGTGATGAAACAAAACCCCGGAGAATACGTATTATCAATGGATTTCAATATTTGTATGCAAACTCATGAATAATTCAGGGTGATTAGTTTAATGGAGTATCAGGGGAACTCCTTATTTTTGATCATTCTATAAAAACTTATTAGCTTGGGATTGGTAAGTTTTTATAGGCTGATTATCAGTCTTGCGATCTTTGGCAACTAAATAAAGCAATCAGATCCGTTAGATATATGTCGAGCCGTAAAGTAGCAGAGCCGAGATCTTATTTTTATGAGTAGCGTAGACCTATGTTTTACAGGTTATCCTTGGACCGATGACCCGCCATGACGCATATATCCTATAATGATACGCTTGCCCAACTTATAGTTCGAGTGATGAAACCGTCACAAGGAACTTGGGCAACATGACGCTGTCATGAGGTGAAAGCCCTGTGAGCCTATCCGAGGCTGTCTTGATTGCTAGGAGTTTTTAAATTGAATAGTTAAAGTGGGATACATTCCCCTAGGCTTACCTCGGGGTTGTTCATTAATAAAATTCAAAATATTTATTACGCTGAAAAAGTCATTCTGTTTGTGTCTAAAAAGGCAGATTGTGAAGATCAACAACTTAAACGGGAGGTGCGGAGTTATGCAAAATATGGAGAGATACAAAAGCGAAGTTAAAACCGTTCCTTTTGGTGATAAAGGCAAAACAATCACCATCGAAAATCTCACACCTGTTCTTTCCTCAAAAGAAAGAGCAAAGAGAAAAAAAGAAATTGAAAAATGCCTTTTCAATGTTTTTTGCAAGTATGTGTAACATGAAAAAATTGAAGAAATTTAATCATTTGTTGGGAATTTTGGGCTGCAAAAAAGGGCAAAATATGCTATAATGGTGATGTAGGTTATAGCCCCTTTTTCCCATAAAGGAAAGGGTGCTAAAACATGATAAAAGCAACACCAGCTATTTATGGTAGACAATCAATTGACAGGGTAGATAGTATTAGTATTGAAAGTCAAATTGAGTTTTGTCAATATGAAATAAAAGGAGAAAGTTACAAAGAATATACTGATAAAGGATTTTCTGGAAAAAATACAGACCGACCAAAATTTCAAGAAATGATGCGTGACATCGAACAAGGGCTGATCTCAAAAGTAGTCGTTTATAAACTTGATCGGATTAGTCGTTCCATTATTGACTTTGCACGCATGATGGAAATTTTCGGAAAGCACAATGTAGAGTTTGTTTCAGCAACAGAAAAGTTTGATACCAGCACGCCAATGGGGCGAGCTATGTTGAACATCTGTATCGTATTTGCACAGCTTGAACGTGAAACCATTCAGCAGCGTGTCACTGATTCTTATTATGCACGTTGTACTAAGGGGTTCCACATGAGCGGGAACCCGTCATATGGATTTAATCTAACACCGACAATCATTAGCGGTATAACTGCCAATATGTACGAGGAAGACCCTGAAACAGCAGAACGTGTCAAGGCGATGTTTAATATGTTTGCCGAGCCGCCCATCTCTTTGGGTGATGTTGGTCGCTATTTATGTGAGGACGGAACGGGTGGTAAAGAATTTAACCGTTCATCTATTGGGACGATACTTAAAAATCCTGCTTATGTCCAAGCTGACCTTGATGTCTATGAATTTTTTAAAAGTCATGGAACGGAAATTGTGAATGATGTGGAAGACTTTACTGGTACAAATGGTTGCTTTCTTTTCCAAGGTCGTGATGTTGCAGAAAGAAAAGAGTTTAGTTTAAAAGATCAGATACTTGTCATCGCACCGCACAAAGGCTTCATACCATCAGAAACATGGCTTACTTGCCGTAAAAAGATACTGAATAACAAGGTGGCATTTAGACGTGGAAGTCCAGCAGCAACATGGAGTGCTGGAAAATTAAAGTGTGGGCGTTGTGGTTCAGCACTATCATCTACCAGAAGTCAAAATAAAGTTTTATATCTCCGTTGTCGTAAACGTGCTG
>JGI24703J35330_11748846_pt1 | contig 48296 bp, 33 predicted proteins | sample TergutNt197P1_FD_35330 | JGI IMG/M metagenome (IMG submission 35330)
CCCCGTCAAAGTTTTGCGTTGCAAAACTTTGCCACCCCCCTTGGAAAGGGGGTTACGCCACCAAGTCAGGCGAATAACTTAGTTGGTGGCGTAATACGGCGGCTCAAGCATCTGCAATGATATAGAAGAAGGTGACCAAGCCATGACACCACAAGTCGGCGTTATCATGGGAAGCAAGTCAGATTGGGAAACAATGGAACACGCTTGCAAAATCCTTGACGACATGGGAATTATTTACGAAAAGAAGGTAGTATCCGCACACCGCACCCCCGAATACATGATGGAATACGCAAAAACAGCCGCATCTCGCGGGCTTAAAGTAATAATCGCAGGTGCGGGCGGCGCGGCACATCTGCCGGGCATGGTTGCCGCCGCAACATCCCTTCCCGTAATCGGTGTGCCTGTGCAATCTCGCGCACTAAGCGGCATGGATTCCTTGCTTTCCATTGCGCAAATGCCGGGCGGTGTTCCCGTTGCAACAATGGCAATTGGGGTTGCAGGCGCAACAAATGCAGGGCTGTTCGCGGCACGTATAATCGGCACATTCAACAATGAAATCTTTGAAAAAACAGAAAAATATCGCGAAGAAATGCGCGTTAAAGTTTTGACGGAACACAACATATAGTGCGAATCCACAGTTCACGAATTCGCGTAATACAGCACAGGAGAGACGCAATGAAAACAATCATGCCATATCAAACAATAGGAATAATGGGCGGCGGGCAGCTTGCACGAATGATGTGTTTAGCGGCGAAAGCGATGGGATACAGAACGGCGGTGCTAGACCCTACGCCAAACTGCCCTGCGGGGCAAGTGGCGGACGTAGAGATTACAGCGGCATATGATGATGCAGAAGCAGGCAAAAGGCTTGCGGCAGAGAGTGATGTAATCACATATGAGTTTGAGAATGTGCATTATACAGCGATTGAACAACTTGAAGGAATCGTGTATTTGCCCCAAGGAAGCACAGTGCTGAAGCTTGCGCAGCACCGATATTCGGAGAAACGAGCGATTTCGGAGATGGGAATTGCCGTGGCGGATTTTTGTTTAATTGACAGCGCGCATACTTTGGAGAAGAACGCAACATATCCGAGTGTGCTGAAAACAACCCGTGGCGGATATGACGGCAAGGGGCAAATGGTTTTGCGGACGGAAGCGGATTTGACCCTTGCGCGAGAATTGGCGGCGTCAGCGGAGTGTGTATTAGAGAAATTTGTTAACTTTTCCAAGGAAGTTTCGGTAATTGCGGCACGAAGCACCACGGGCGAAATCAAAATTTTTCCTGTTTCCGAAAATATCCATGTTAATGGAATTCTGCATAAGTGTATTGTGCCGGCCAGAATTTCGGCAGATGTAGAGCGTCAGGCAATCGCATGTGCAAAAAAAATAGTGGAAAACCTTGCCTGGGTGGGCGTTATGGGTATAGAGATGTTTGTTGCGGATGAAAAAATTGTGATAAACGAAATTGCACCACGCCCGCACAACTCCGGGCATTACACCATAGACGCATGTGTAACAAACCAGTTCGAGCAGCATGTTCGCGCAGTTTGCGGCTTGCCGCTTGGGGATACGTCTTTGTTTTCGCCCGTTGTAATGGTAAATATTTTGGGCGAGCATATGGACAAGCACAATTTATCAAATCTTTCCGAATACATTCCCCTGTTGCCCGCGGGCAAAATCCATTTATACGGCAAAGCACAAGCCGCAAACGGGCGAAAAATGGGACATATTAACCTATTGGGCGACATCAAAAAGTCACTTGAAAGCGTAGATGCCTCGGGGATTTGGAAAAATGCTTAAAGGTACAATTTCACCAATCACACTTGCGCAAGTGCCGATAGCGGCAGAGATTATTCAAAAAACATTTTCCACAACGGCGAGGGATTATAACTACACGGCAGACGATTATCCAACACATCAGGGCCCGCGAGTAGGCGAATTGCTTGCCGAAAGATTTTGCGACGATTTTTTCCCCTTCGTTTATTTCACCCCCCGCCAACAGAAAAACTTATGTGGCGGCGTAATTCCGGGCGAAAACAGTAAAACAGCAGTGGGTTTTGTTACGCTTACGCACCGCGGCACTGGCGTTTTCGAGATGAAATTCCTGTCGGTTATACCGGAATATCGTGGTTTTGGCATAGGGCAACAGCTTCTGGATTTTTGCAAAAAAAAAGCACCCACACTGGGCGGGCGCAAAATTATCATTGACATAATCGAAGAAAATACCGCGCTGAAAGAATGGTATCTGAGAAACGGATTTATCCACACCCGCACAGAGGTAATAGAAAACCACCCGTTTACAATAGGTTACTTGGAACTGAATTTTTAAAACATCCCACAAAATTTCTTTTGCATTAGGCGTGTCTTTTGCAATTCCCTCATGATATACTTTGAAAAAGTGATACGGGAGGTGCGACCCGAATGATAAAAATATTTGATACCCCCGAATACATGACCGTTGAGCAAGCGGAGGAAAAATTCCGCCCTAACGCGGTTGTGATGATTAAATGCGAAGTCAAGGACTACTGGCCTGTGGCCGGATACGTTGCGGCTGCGGAAACACTCGGCGGCGAGGATTTCAAGGAGCTAAACCATTACGAGCGGAAATTACTTGAAAATCCTGCAAACGGTGAAGTGCATTTCCTTATGACCGAATTGCCGTATGAGGGTCAAGGATTGTTTATTTCGCAAGATTTTTAAGGGTGACTGAATGAACTGCATACCGCTTCACAAAACACTTAGCAGGATTTTTTTCCCTTGTAAAATGGCAGACGAAAGTTGCCTTGTTCTTTTTGACCCCGGTTCTCCAAATTCGATTATTTCCCTTGATTTGATTGAACCATTGGGGCTAAAAAGTACCGGCAATAACGCGAAAATAAAAATCCTTGGTTTGAACGTGCTTAATTATTTCAAATATACCGTTGACCGCGAAACCGACCCCGGGCATATTGTTTTAGAATTGAACAACAGGCTCGCGCCGCGCAATTCTAAACGTGGCAAGTTTAATCATCTATTGAGCAACAACGGGTATTATATTACGGATGAAATTATTTCGTAATAACCCCCCCCCGTCAAAGTTTTGCGATGCAAAACATTTCCAACCCCCTTGGAAAGGGGATTACGCCGCAACATCCCTTGCCGCGTTTATATAACCGTAAAAAATGGCGATAACTTCTTCTGTTGCCCAGTACATATGCATTGGGATATCCTCTCCGTCCGTGGATAATTGTGTATCTGCCAACAATTCTTCCGCTTCCCGGATAAGATTATTCAGGTCGGTTGTAAGCCCTTCTATCAGGGGTTGCAAATCACCCACCAAATTGGTTCTGCCTGTCAAATGCCCGCCGGCGCGTAAATTTTCCGGGCCGGGGGTAACATTAACGTTGCCGGGGTTTTCTGCAAAAATAGCGAAACTTCCCGCATATGACAAAGGCGCAGAGATGTAAACACCGCCGCCAGTGGCAACAAGAAGATTTGCATCATAAAGAAAAATCGCTACACTGCCCGGCCCCGACACCGAAATATTGGCACTACCTGATATTACGCCACCAATTAAGTTGCTCGCTTGACTTGGTGGCGTAACCCCCTTTCCAAGGGGGGTGTCAAAGTTTTGCAACGCAAAACTTTGGCGGGGGGTTAATATTACGCCACCAATTAAGTTACTCGTGTGATTTGGCGGCGCAGTTAAGGCAAGGGCAATATTATCTTCGCCGGATGCGTGAATTTCGGCATTGCCGCCGATAAACACATCAACCCAATTGCCAAGCCACGAATAGATTAAAAGTGCCACGGACTCCGTACTGTCGAATATTGAGATGCGGCCGGCGTTCATGTTAAACGTAATGCCTGTATCACTTCCGGTGAGGACTGAAACTAAAGCAGAAACATCTCCGCCGCCCGTTAAGTAGGCTTCCCATGTGATGGTTGAGCTAAACATGGGAAATATATTGACAGAATGGTTCGGGGGAAGGTTCGCGTTGCCGGTTACCAAAACATTATCCGTTGTTATAAAAGTATGAATATCCAAGCCGCCTTCTTCGGAACGGTTATAAAACCAATTCAAGCCATATGCATCACCCGTCCAAGTGCCATACTCATCAAAATAGCTTAGATTGATTATGGGTTGCGGGATATGTGGTGCTTCCTCAAGCCATTCGTAGTTAACCTGCACGCCAACCACATCACGGAACAGCGTTACTGCAAAAAAATAAGCGTTTTGGCCGCCGGTATATATAATATTCGGCATTCCGTTAGTGTTTAACTGGTGAACTGTCGCGCCCGCGCTTCCCAGAGTTCTGTTTCCGAAATCGCTTACTGCGCCCGGTGCGTCATTTGGTATCGCAACGTAGAACATTGTGTTATTCGGGGCATTATCGGTCAAAGTGATATTTAAAAACGGATTTTCGTAGCTGCCCGGCAATAAATAAAGCCTCTCGTGGGTCGCGCCCAAAGGGGCTGTGCCGTTAAAGCCTGTAAGCGTTACACTGCCCCCAGAGTGAAGAGAGGGTAGGGGAGACAGGTGTGTTAACGGAAAAAATGTATTTCCTGTACTTGTATTAAAAACGGAACCGGTTCCAAGTGACGGACGTATACCCCAAAGGCGGTGCGCGCTGTAATTGCTGTTTAAAAACCGGAATGTGGGAACTCCCACAGCCTCTCCGCCGTCTGCGATAAAGTTTTCCATAAAAATAAAATACAGCATTTGGAACGCGCTCATTCCCGACCAACCGAATGTTAAACCGGTGGCATTAAAAGCATTGCCCACCCACACAGGCATTGTGGCAGACTGAATCCTGTGTTGGTTTGCCCAAAAACCTTCGGGGGTTTCAGACGGCGGAAATTGTGCGCGAAAAAAATCGTATATCGAGCGGGTATAATTTACCGCAATATTCGGGTTATTCTCAGCTGCCCTGTGCATAAGAATTCCGTAAAGCATAGACATTCCGTAATTTTTCAGGCTATTGTTGAAGTTAACAAAATCCCCGAAGGGCGGGACTCCGTTAATCAGGAGACTTGTTTCCGCATATGAATTTCCCGACGCACTAAAAGCCCTGCCCGTCATGATGGTTTCGCTCCCGGGGGAGGAATATAAAAAGCCGGCAAGCTCGCTCATGGCTTCGTTAAGCCACAAAAATTGCCCGGAAGTAACCGTAAGGGGAGGGTTCATGCCAGATGTAATTAATGTATAAACGCTAAAGTACATATGAAATAACAAATGTTGAAACTCATGCGCAAACACATTGTACAGCATATTTCTGTCGTACCGGGGACTACTGCTGTCCGCAAAACCGGCGTGTACATGTACAGCGGCTATGGGCGTGCGGCCTCCGATATAATGGTAGTCACCCGACTGGAAAAAACCTCCGCCGGTGTAATTATGCAAAATCAAATTAATTCTTCCGTCGCGGTGAACATCGCCTACAATGGGCTTTAAGGGAGATGGCGGATATATACGAACCCCCGCAAAAGGCGCGAAACTTACCTCCATGCGGTCTACAATGTAGTCAAGATGCGCAAGAATTGAGCCATCAATTTGCATGGTGGCATCTGCCGCCCAAATATTAACACGTCTGCCTTGCATTATCAGTGTGGCGGCGGGAACTCCCCCGGCAAACGTACGCACCGCGCCCACATTGTATGGCACGAATTCCGTAAGCGGCGCAATCCCAAAGGCTTCAACGCCCCAAGGTTCTGCCTGAACAACATCTTCAAGCGGCGGCGTATGCACAACCTCCGAGCCGTCAATAAAAATCTGCGGCGGCTCAAAACCCCATGCGTGCGGCGAAAATCCCCCCGGGCTGAACATCTCGCGACGGAAATGCTCCAGCATTTGTTGGAAATCATCAGCATCATTTGCATATTGTGCAAAAACACCCATACCCGGAAAAAGCCCCGAAAGCAGTGCAATGCACAAAAATACCGAAACAAATTTTTTCATTTTCATAAATCCCCTTCCTTCCGATTAATGCGCCCTAACGGTTATTCCCCCGGGGAGTGTTGAAAAATCATCCGTTCGCATATGCCACACCTCAGAAAACCGCCTAAAGCCGCGGATTTTCTTGCGGTGTTGGCACAGCTCATAGGATTTTTCAACACTCCCCCTTAATGAACCTTTCTGCTATCTGTACAGCATTTGTTGCCGCGCCTTTGCGTACATTGTCGGCAACAACCCAAATGTTTAAGGCGTTTTCCGCGCTGAAATCGCGACGGATTCTTCCTACATACACTTCGTCCGTGCCGGCAACCAAGCGCGGAGTGGGGTAAAAATCCTTTTCCTTATCGTCCTGCACAACGATGCCGGGCGAATTTTGCAAAATGCGTCTAACCTCCTCCAGCTCATATGGTTTTTCAAACTCAAGGTTAATAGATTCACAATGTCCAATTTCCACGGGTACACGAACGGTTGTTGCGGTTATCTTCATAGTTGGCGCGTGTAGAATTTTCTTCGTTTCCTCAATCATTTTCGTCTCTTCGCCCGTGTATCCGTTTTCGCCGAAAACATCTATGCGGGGGATGATATTTCCCGCAATGGGGTAGGGGAAACACTTGGGTTCTTCGCCGGCAATTGTACCGCGCAAATCGGCTATACCTGCAACACCGGCACCCGCAACCGATTGATATGTTGAATAAATAACACGTTTTATCCCAAATGCCTTATGCAATGGGTAAAGCGCGACCATTGCCTGAATCGTAGAGCAGTTAGGGCTTGAAATGATTCCCTTGTGCTTAAAAATGTCCTCGCCGTTAACCTCCGGCACAATTAGCGGAACATCGGGTTCCATGCGCCACGCCGAGCTGTTGTCTATAACAAGGCAGCCCTTTTCTGCCGCAATAGGTGCGAGTTTCTTGCTAATGGGCCCGTCAACGGCAAACAGGCAAATGTCAATCCCTCTGTCAAAAACAGAGGGTGTCGATTCTTCAACCATTACATTTTTCCCGTTAAACTCAACCACGGTTCCCACTGCCGCGCCAACATCAAAGAGATATAACTCTGAAACAGGCAATTTTCTTTTTTCTAAAACTTGCAACATTGTGCCGCCAACCATTCCGCAAGCACCCAAAATTCCAACTTTGTATGTTTTCATATTCGTCTCCTTCAGACCTTTATTTACAAGCGTTTTTTATTTCATCAATTTTGTCTGTTCTTTCCCATGGTAAATCTATGTCGGTTCTTCCGAAGTGGCCGTAAGCGGCGGTTTGTTTGTATATGGGGCGGCAAAGGTTGAAGTATTCAATTATTGCGGCAGGGCGAAGGTCAAAAACGGAGTTTACTGCGGCAGAAAGTTTTTCGTCGGCAACTTTGCCCGTGCCTTTTGTGTTTACGTATACGGATACCGGTTTGGCTACGCCTATTGCATAAGCCAATTCGATTTCGCAATGGGCAGCAAGGCCTGCCGCAACAATATTTTTGGCGATGTAACGTGCCATGTATGCGGCAGAGCGGTCAACCTTTGTGGGGTCTTTGCCGGAAAATGCACCACCACCGTGGGCGGCATAACCACCGTAAGTATCAACGATGATTTTACGGCCCGTAAGTCCCGTATCACCTACAGGGCCGCCTATTACAAAGCGTCCGGTGGGGTTTATATAATATTTTGTTTCGGGCGAAAGGAGTTCTGCGGGGATGACTGCATTAATCACGTAGTTCATTATGTCGGCACGAATTTGCTCGTTTGTGGCGTTTTCGGAATGTTGGGTGGAAAGTACCACGGCAGTCACGCCTTTGGGACGTTTGTTTTTGTCGTAAGCAACGGTTACTTGTGCTTTGCCGTCCGGCCTGAGATAGGGAACCGTACCGTTTTTGCGTACCTCAGATAATTTGCGCGTAAGCGCGTGCGCAAGCGAGATGGGCAAAGGCATTAGTTCCGGGGTTTCGTCACAGGCGTAACCAAACATCATGCCTTGGTCGCCCGCGCCTGTGTCTGCTTCTTCGGAAGAAGATTCGCGGCTTTCAAGCGCGACATCCACGCCCATTGCAATGTCAGGCGATTGCCCGCTGAGTGTTACCAAAACCGCACAGGCGTCTGCGTCAAAACTTGCATCAACACTTGTATAGCCTATTTCCCGAATTGTATCACGAGTTATTTTCTCAATATCAGCGTAGCAGTTTGTTGTAATTTCCCCCGCCACAAGTACCATTCCCGTGGTTGTTGTTACCTCGCACGCTACACGCGCCTTGGGGTCTTGCTCCAAAATTGCGTCAAGTACCGCGTCCGAAATTTGGTCGCACATTTTATCGGGATGCCCCTCCGTTACCGATTCGGATGTGAATAAATGCATTTTGTTGCCTCCTGTCAATTTTGCAATCGCTTAAACGTACAAATTGCGGAAAATAAATAAGCCCTTTTCAGGGCTGAAATTTTTTACATCTTCCACAATTGTTGTGGGGGAATTAGCACCATAGCTTGCGCCGGTTGCCGGGTTTCGCAGGGCCCTGTTCCCTCCACCTCTCTTGATGTTTTATTCGATTGTTGGGGTTTATGATACCAAAAAAACAACGGTTGTCAAGCGTTTTGTTGGATTGGTATAATGCATGTATGTAGGGGGTGAAGTGTGAAAAATAAAATTAATGAATCACTTGGGCGCAGACGACCTTCTGCAAGACGCCCACGCGGAAACACCGGCACCCCACGAGCAGTCAGGCGCAGGCCGTCAAAGCGGCGCGGAAATGGTTTGTCATTTTTCTTGGGGATGCTGTTTGTATTAGCTCTCGCGCTTATATATTTCTTTTTTGGCGACAATATAATTCCCGGGCGCGGCGGCGATGTTGTTTTCCCCTACGAAAATGAGATAGTCGTTTCCTTTTTGGATGTGGGGCAGGGCGAAAGTATTTTAATTCGCTCGGCAGAACACACTGTACTTATTGATGGCGGCGAGTTTCGCGCACGCGGGGTAATACGTGATTATCTTCGTGCGGCGGGCATTCGCAGAATTGACTATGTTGTGGCAACCCATCCCCACAGCGACCATATAGGCGGGCTGGTGTATGTACTCGGGCGATATGAAATTGGGCGGGTGTTAATGCCCGATGTGACGCATAACACAGAAACTTTTTTGAATTTTCTTGAAGCTATAGAAAATAATAATATCGACGTGCATTTTCCCACGCCCGGCGAAAGAATCTCGGCGGGAATTATAGAATTTACAGTGGTTGCGCCGCGCCCCGGATTTCACGCCAACCTTAACAATGCATCCATCGTACTGCGAATGCAGCATGGGCGAACGTCATTTCTTTTCACGGGCGATGCAGAGGGCGAGGCCGAACGATGGATGCTTTCAAGCGATGTAAATCTTCGCTCGGATGTGCTTAAAGTAGGCCATCACGGCAGTCACACCTCAACAACCCCGGCATTTCTTGACGCCGTAAATCCACGAATTGCGGTGATTCAATCGGGTGCGGATAACCGGTTCGGGCATCCGCATCAAAGGGTTTTGCAAAGCCTTGAAGCCCGCAACGTGGAAATTTTGCGCAACGATGAGCTTGGAACAATAAGGATGATTACTAATGGAGAAAATATTCTCATATATTGAGCAACGCCCCGCTCCGCAGTGGGTTTGCGACCGTGTGGAAGAATCATGGGCAGTTTTGGAAAACTCCGATACAAGAGAGGTAATAAGCTTGCCGCTGTCAAGCTTGCCCAAAAATACCCGTCCCGGTTCAACCTTGGTCAAATTTGAATCAAAATGGTACATCAACGAGGCAGAAACAACCGCCCGCGCAAAAGAAATTAACAAACGTTTTGCCGCAATAAAAGCACGCACAAAGGGCAAATAAATTTGGATGATTTTTCAACACTAGGGCAGAGAGAGGATGTTATCAAATGAACCTTTTTAATTCGGTTTTTGATTCTGCATTAGTGAAAGTGCGCTTTCTGTCATACGGGAAAACCGCATTCATAATTTTGACCCTGTTTGTTGCAGTGGCAACAAATGTGATGGTGGCGGCTGAAACGGGGAATGACTATTGGCGCGAATCCGCGGAATCTACCCAGTCTGCCATAACACTGCCGGACAGGGTGCTGACTATTCCGGAGATGAACCGGTGGATAGCGGAGTATCTGGAACTTGGCGGCCCCAATGCATTTGAACTGGAAGCGGTTAGACTACTTAACGAAATAAGAGCAGAGCATGGCCTGTCGCCTGTGATTATAAGTGAAAACTTGATGATGGCAGCCCGTTTTCATACTCAAATAATGAGTGATTTGGGCATTGATTTTTCTTCGGGTCTTGGTCTGCATTCCGCACATATCACCGGGCCTTACGGCGGTGGGCTTGCGGTAGCCGGTTCTGTATTCGGCAACAGCGGAGCGGGAGGTGCCAACTTTGTAGGGCTTTCGAGTGGCAATTACAATCCTGCATCGCCAATAGATAGCTGGATGAATTCTCCCGGCCACAGAGCAAACATGCTTAGGCAAGGGGAAACTGTTGGGATTGGCATAGGTTTGAAAACAGCCCCGGGTTGGACGGTGCATTGTGGCGGCTGTATTCCTGCGGAATGATGATGGTGGACGGCGGCTTTATTCATGGTGTTAACGCAAGCTTTTGGATTAATGTGCGAAACTTTGTGAATCACATAGTCTTCAGCGACACTGTAACGGCCGGCGCATCTTTAAACAACCTTTTCGCAGGGCTTCCCCACCTAACTCATGTTTCGGGTTTGTATAACATAAACACTTCCAATGTGACATCAATGGCCGGGATGTTTTCCAATAATTTCAGGCCGGGCATTGAAAGCCTTGATTTATCGGGCTGGGATGTTAGCAATGTAATGAACATGAACATGATGTTCTCAAACGTCGGTTTGCGCAGGCTTGTGCTGTGTGAAAATTTCCGTTTTGTGGGCAATTCAAACCTCCCAAGCCCGCCCAGAAACCAATATTACTCCGGGCTTTGGACAAACGGCACTCACGCCTTTACCTCTGCCAGATTGATGCAGAATTTCCATGGCGCAACCATGGCGGGAACATGGGTTTGGCAACTTGCGACAGATGGCACGGGGACAGACGTTACAGCCTATGGTGAATTTGATGTTGTGGTGGAGGATGTTCCGGGTGCCAAATGGCGGCTGTACAGTGACGGCTTGCTGGTGGTAGACAGCGGCGCGTTGCCTGTGAATGCTTCAACCCGTCAGGATTCTTGGCATGTTTGGAATAATGTCATTGAAAGAATTTCTTTCAGCGGAGAGATAACAATTGCCCCGGGTGCCCAAAACAGCCTGTTTTCAGGCAACCCAAATTTGACGGCAATATATGGGCTGCATTATCTCGATACCAGCCGCGTCACAAGTATGGTTGGCATGTTTTCAGGTGTCCGCGGCCTGACAAGCCTTGATTTATCAAGCTGGGATACGGGAAATGTAACATCTATGCGCGCCATGTTCAATAACGCACGCGGGCTAACCAGTATCAATGTTGAGAACTGGGATATGAGAAACGTAACAGATATATCATCTATGTTTTCTGAGGCCCAACAATTGACAGACCTTGACGTGTCCAGGTGGGACACCGGCAATATAATTTATATGAACTCTGTGTTTAACCAAGCACGCAGTCTTACACAGATTGCTGTGGATAACTGGGACACAAGCAGTGTAACCAATATGTCACGAATGTTTTGCAGCACATGGGAGCTAACTGATTTAAACTTGAGCGGATGGGATACCGGCAATGTGACTAATATGTTCGGGATGTTCGAGATTGCAAGCAACTTGCAAACCCTTGACCTTTCCGGCTGGGATACAGGCCGTGTGACTGACATGCGCGATATGTTCCGCGGCGCAGACGAGCTTACTGTGCTTAACCTCTCCGGATGGGACACTCGCAATGTGACTAACATGGGTCGCATGTTCCAACTAACCAATAATTTGCGACAAATTATTTTAAGTGAAAACTTCCGTTTTGGTGATGCCACTTTATTGCCCAATCCTCCCGGCGGGGAAATATATACCGGGCGATGGACAAATGGCACGCTAACCTTTACCGCCGCCGAGCTTATGTATTATTATGACGGTGCAACAATGGCGGGCATGTGGTTTTGGGAGCGTCATGATGGGAATCACCCCGCGCAACAGGAAAAACTTCGCGCTCAACTGGAGCAAATTGTTGCACAAGCAACAGAAATTTTAGAAAACACTCACATCTCCACGGATGGCGCGGGCGTTCCCCACGGCGCATACTGGACTCCCGCCGAATATCGCATTCCCCTGCAAAATGCTATACAGAGCGCCATTGATACGCTGAATGCGCAGTGACCTTACTTTAGGGGGCATGACAAAAGTGTGAAGGTCAAAACCTTGGGGTTTGCAAACCCCGGAAACTTTTGAAAAAGTTTCATCAAAACTTTAACATAAACCCTAAAATCGTGCGTACGCACGATTTAGTAATATTAAAGTTTTTGCCCCGCTTTTTTCAAAAAGCGGGTGGGAGTTTGAGGGCGAAGCCCTCAAGGTCTTGTTCATACGTTTGTCGGTTAATTCGTAGTGTTTGACAAATTAAAAAAGATAATTTAGTATAAGTGAGTATCAGTGCCAATGACGCTATGGATTTTCCCAGAGTGTCTATTTTTTTACTTCTTGCGTAATTTCAATTGCGCAAAAAGTCTAATGTCTGGAAGGAGTTTTCCAAAATGAGTAAGAAGAAGTTATTTCTGATTTTATCACTTACGGTTATCTCAATGTTATTTTTTGTCGCGTGCGGCAATGATGATGATGATGATAATGGCACAGGAACCCCCCAAGTACCCGCGGCGCAACCGGGTGCGGCAGGCACGGGTGAAGCAGACGCGGGTGAAACCGGTGCGGGCGAAACCCCCGAGTTACCAACAAGAGTGGCGGCAATTGGAGCGCGTGACGTGAACGACCGCTTTATTTTTGCAACGGGCGGCGTTGCGGGAACATACTACCCATTGGGCGGAGCAATGGCTACGGTAATCAATAACCATACCGGGCTTAATGTTACAATAACATCCACGGGTGCATCTGTTGACAACATTCAACAAATAGGCATGGGCGATGCAGATATTGCCATCGTACAAAACGATGTTATGTATTTTGGTTTTACAGGCACAAGCATGTGGGGCGAACGCCCTCAGATTACCAACATGGGTACACTCATGTCGCTTTATCCGGAAACGGTACAAATTGTCGTGCTTGCAGATTCAGACATTAACAGCGTTAACGACCTTGCCGGGCAACGTGTTTCCGTTGGTGCTTTGGGTTCCGGCGTAAATGCGAATGCTTCGCAAGTGCTTGCGGCATACGGTCTTACTTTTGACGATATAAATGAGTTCCATTTGAATTTTGCAGATTCTGCCGCGGCAATGCAGGACTTTAACCTCGATGCATTTTTTGTGACTGCATCAACACCAAATACGGCTGTTCAGGAATTGTCGCGCAATCGTGATTTGCGCATTATTCCTATCTCTGCGTCAGGGGCAGCAACGCTTATGTCCAACTATGCGTTTTATGTCCCCATTACAATCACGGCAGACGACGGCTATGATTTTGTTACCGAGCCGATTGAAACCGTAGCGGTGCAAGCAACCTTGATTGCTTCACTTGATACCGTTTCAAACGACGCGGCATTTGAAATTGTTCGCGCACTTATTCAAAATCAACCCGAAGTTGCCATTGGTCATGCTCGTGGTGCGTATATAAGTGTGGAAAACGCGATTCAGTCGATTAGCGTACCCTTTCACCCCGGCGCGTTGCAGTTCTTCCAAGAGGCAGGCGTTTTAGACTGAAATGACGGTAAGCATCTTGTTTTGACACGCTTTGAAACAGACGACATCTTGTTTTTTTATCCCGTTTACGAGGGCTTTGAGTTTGCGATTGAATTTGTACATTCCGTGACTCAAAGCCCCGTAAGGGAATTTTTTAAAATACTTGAGGGCGAATTTTACTTAACCGCAATAGAGTTTAATGACTTTGGCGCAGGTATGCTCACAGAGTTTCCGCCGGGTGCGCAGATTACTCACCGGGCTGACGGTGGCTTGTTTTTAAGCGGTTTTGTAAAAAGTATGAGAAACGGACTTAGGTATATTGTAGGGCGCGCAACATGCATCGTTTTGTATATCGGGGGGGAACGTGTTCCGCTTGCCGATTTGGCAGAACCCGGTACTGTTATTGAATTTACCAGTCGTTAGGGAGTAGAAAATTATTTTTCCTTTATTCCTTTAGAAATGGGGGCATCACATGTCAACGCCCGAAGAAAGTAAAACCCTTGTTGAAGAAATAAAAATTGAAGAACTGCCGGAAGAAGAGCAAGTTACCGAGGAAGAAGTCAAAAAAATAATGTCTAAGTACGACCCGGAATCTCGAATGCGTCATTTTGAGGGCGTGCCGAAAATTATTGTGCGTTGTATGTTGGTTGCCTTTGCAGTATTTATGGTTGTTATAAATGTTTTTGTATTATTACCTCAGCAAATACACCGCGCATCGTTTGCGGGTTTTGTTATATTTTTTGCATTTTTGCTGTATCCCGCACGCGCCAAAACAAATACACGGGTCAACTATGTCCCCGTAATTGATATTATTTTAGGGGTTGTGGGCGCGGGTTGTTTTTTCTACTTTGTATTCTTTTTCGAGCGAATAATCGGGCAAATGGCAGTTATCACAATAGTTGATTTTCACGTTGTTGTGATTGGAGTAATTATTCTTTTTATCGCGTGTTATCGCGTGGTTGGGCTTCCGCTGATGATTGTTGCGGGGGTCTTTCTTGCATATGCTTTATTCGGAAATCACATACCCGGAATGTTCGGGCACAGGGGCTTCAGAATGATGCGTTTGGCCAATCATTCCTTTTATCAGATGGAGGGCGTTTTGGGTGTGCCGATTGGCGTGGCATCTACCTTTATTTTTGTCTTCTTGCTTTTTGGTGCATTTGTAAGAAAAACAGGTATAGGCAAGTTTTTTATTGATATTTCTAACGCGCTTGCGGGAAGGTCTGTTGGCGGGCCTGCAAAGGCGTCTGTTATTGTTTCCGCCTTGCAGGCAACAATTTGCGGAAGCTCGGTAGCAAACACTGTTGCGTCCGGCTCGTTTACAATTCCCATGATGAAACGCTTGGGATATAACAAAAATTTCGCCGGCGCGGTTGAAGCCGCGGCATCCACTGGGGGGCAAATTGTTCCGCCCATTATGGGTGCGGCAGCATTTATTATGGCAGATATTACAGGAATTCCATTTGCGGAAATTGCGTTGGCCGCGCTGATTCCCGCGATTTTGTACTTTGTGTGCGTTTTCACCTCTGTGCATGTTGAGGCAAAAAAACGGGGCCTTAAACCCATGCCCGATGATAATATTCCCAAAGCCCTGCCCTTGCTTATTCAACGTGGATATTTGATGCTTGGGCTTGTTGCCGTTGTCTTCTTTCTTGCACGCGGGTATACGCCCACAACTTCTGCAATTTATGCAATAGTCGTGTGCATAGTTTTAAGCATGTTCCGAAAAGATACGCGCCTTACGCCAAAGAAAATTTTTGAAGCCTTTGAAGCCGCCGCGCAAAACGCCGTGGGAATCGGCATTGCTTGTGCAATGGCGGGCTTGGTGGTTGGCGTTGTTACTCTCACAGGCCTTGGAATTACTTTTGCAGATGCAATGGTTTCCGTCGCAGGCAGTATCGGCCACGAAACGTTGCGTGTGGTTGCCGTACTTTTCTTCTGTATGCTTGCATCTTTGATTTTGGGGCTTGGTGTTCCCACCACTGCAAAATATGTAATTATGGCTACGGTTACTGCGCCAATTCTTTTGCAACTTTATATTAACGGCCAACCCATTCCGCTTCTTGCGGCGCATATGTTTGTTTTCTACTTCGGAACGGACGCGGATATCACCCCGCCTGTGGCGTTGGCGTCTTACGCGGCGTCTGCCGTCGCGAAAGGCGACCCAATGAAAACAAGCGTCATTGCCATGCGACTTGCCATTGCCGCATACATCATACCGTATGTATTTGTGTTTAACCCGCAGTTATTATTTATCGACCCCACCGTTTGGGGCGTTTTATCCATTGCCATCACCGGTACAATAGGCATAATCGGTGTTGCATCCGGCTTCGGCGGCTACTTGGCAAAACCTCTGAGTCTGCCCCTTCGCGCACTTTCAGTCGTAGGCGGCTTACTGCTTATAAACCCGGACTACCTTACCGACGGCTTAGGCGTCGCGTTAATTGCAGCAATTTTCATATGGCAGAAATTTTTTAGTAAGAATGACGAAAACCCTGTAACCGCAACTGCTTAGGGCCCCATCTTGGGACACCGGAGGAGTGTTTTATATTTTACAAATAATTTTTGGGCTGCTTGGAGGGCTTGCACTATTTCTGTACGGCTTGCATTCGCTGGGTAGCGGATTGCAAGAAATGGCAGGAAAAAAAGCCCATAAAGTTCTGGAAATTTTAACGTCCGTACCGATTATTGGTATGTTGGTGGGTACGATTGTAACCATAGTTGTGCAAAGTTCCACGCTTGTTACCGTCATGGTTGTAAGCCTTGTAAATTCCACAATGCTTAATTTGAAACAGGCCGCTTCCGTGATTATGGGTGCGAATATCGGTACTACGCTTACGGCACAGTTGGTGGCATTCAGCATTACCGATATTTGGGTTTATTGCGCGGCGGGCGGGTTCATGGTTTATTTTTTCTCAAAAAAGAAGAATGTCAAAACCATTGGGTTGACAATCTTCTCTTTTGCGATGCTTTTGCTTGGGCTTTCATTAATGTCAGACGCTATGCGCCCGCTAAGGGAAATGCCCGCGTTTTTGAACATGGTTGAAACTTTTAGCGAGAACCGGATTCTTGCGATGTTTGTTGGGCTGGTTTTTACGGCTGTTGTGCAGTCTTCCACTGCTGTAACGGGCGTAATTGTTGCAATGACCATCGAAGGGCTGATTCCGCTTTCGGCGGCACTTCCGCTTATTATCGGAACAAATATAGGCACTTGTTTTACTGCTGTTTTGTCAAGCATCGGTGGTTCTGTTTCGGCAAAACGTGCCGCCGCCGTTCATGTTGTTTTCAACTTTGCGGGCGCATTAATTTTTCTCGTTTTTCTGTCGCAATTTGAGCGTGCGGTTATTTTTCTTTCACCCGAAGACAATGTTGCGCGCCAAGCCGCCAATGCGCACACTTTGTTCAGCGTTATTTCCACGGCAATTTTCATGCCGTTTATTGGGCTTCTTATAAAATTTGTAACATTTATTGTTCCCGACAAAAAAACCGAAGGCTTAGTGGAAAACGAAAATGTTACCATGTTTATTGACCGTAAAATGGCAAGCAATCCCGGCATTGCAATCAACCTTGCACAGCAGGAGCTTTTGCGTATGGCCGAGCTTGCAGGGCAAAATGTAAAACTTGCAGTTGAGAGTTTTCTCGAAAAGAAAAAGAAAAAAATAAAACAACTGAAAAAACAGGAACGATTTGTGGACATGCTGGAAAAAGAAATTGTAGAATACCTTGCCGCGGTTTCGCAAACCGCTATGGGGCGGCACATGTCCATTCGTCATGCAGGGCTTCTTCACGCCGCAAACGACATAGAAAGAATCTCTGACCACGCAAGAAATATCGCCCGGATGGCACAGCAGGTAATAGAAGAAAAAATAGAATTTCCGCGCAATGCTTTGAAAGAAATAGAAGAAATGTACGGGCCCATTGCCGAAATTTTTGAAATTGCCGTAAAATCTGTGCGGGAACACGATACCTCGCTTATCCCGCGAATAAAAGAACTGGAAATTCTCATTGATACAAAAGAAAAAGAAATGCGTTCTGCGCATATCAGGCGCATTGCCGAGGGTGAAATAAGTGCAGATAGTGGTATTATCTTCCTTGATGTGCTTTCTAACTTCGAGCGCATTGGCGACCATTCCACCAATATTTCACATTTGCCGCAGGGTAAGTTGTAGTGGCGCAATGTAATTGTAACGAGGTGTTTAACATGGTAAAAATAAAAATACCCGCAACCACGGCAAACATGGGCGCTGGGTTTGATTGTTTCGGAATGGCGTTAAATATGTACAATGAGTTGACGGTGCAAGAAGCCGAAGAATTTTCTGTTGAGATTGTGCAAGCAAGGGAAGGCACAGCAAAAAGCCACCTGACAAAAGATAATTTAATTTACCAAACAATGGCGCGTTTTTATGACGAGATTGGAAGAACAATACCGAATTTAAAATTAACACAAAACGATAAAATCCCGATAGCGCGTGGGTTGGGAAGCAGCTCTGCGTGTATTGTTGCGGGGCTTTTTGCCGCCAACGAGCTTACGCAAAGGCCAATGAACAAGGACGAACTTGCAGAAATGGCTTGCCGAATAGAAGGCCACCCGGACAATGTTGCACCTGCTGTATACGGTGGTTTTGTGGTTGCGGTTATGGAAGAAGACAAATTTAATTTTGTGAAAATAAAACCCTCTGACGAGCTTTCTTTTATTACGTTTATTCCGGATTTTCAGGTGCCGACGGGCAAGGCGCGGCGGATTCTTCCGCAGGAATACTCGCGAGCCGACGCGATTTTTAATATTTCACGGGCATCTTTATTTATTGCATCCATGATGAGCAAAAATTGGGATAATTTACCCGTTTCGGTAGATGATAGAATACATCAGCCATATCGCGGCAAGCTTGTGCCAAATATGGACGTGATTTTTAAACATGCAAAAAACATAGGCGCGAAAGGCGTTTTTATGAGTGGTGCAGGCCCTACGATTATTGCAATCGCTCTGCGAAGTGAGGCTCAAAAATTTGAGAAAAAAATGAAGTCTTATCTAAAAGAACTCCCTAATGCGTGGCAAACCTTCGTTTTGGATGCAGATTATGAAGGTGCGCTGATACTTTAACAGTGCGGTATATTTCGCCACACGCCCTGATTTAGCGGAGTAATAAACAGACAGGAGAAAACAAAATGTATTATATAAGCACACGCGGCACAGCTTCCGGCGCGCCGGAAAGGCTTACGGCATCACAGACAATAGTTAAGGGCATAGCCGATGACGGCGGGCTTTATGTACCCGAAGAAATCCCAAAGGCCGAGCATTTTAATGAGTTGCTTGGCAAAAATTACAACGCACATGCTCTGTGGCAACTGCATCATTTTTTAACGGACTTCACGCCTGCGGAGTTAGCTTTTTGTACAGACAGCGCGTATAATTCCGCCAACTTTGATACACCCGAAATCGCGCCGCTGTTCCAAGTGCCTGATGTCGCTTTTCTGGAGCTTTTTCACGGTAAAACACTTGCTTTCAAAGATATGGCATTGTCAATTCTGCCGCATTTAATGTCTGTATCACTAAAAAAAACACAAAACCCTAAGACGCAAATTATTCTCACTGCAACATCGGGTGACACGGGCGTTTCTGCCCTCGAAGGATTCAAAAATATACCCGGTACAAAAATAATCGTTTTTTATCCCGAAAACGGCGTAAGCGTAATTCAAAAGCAACACATGGTCACTATGGATGGCGAAAATGTACATGTTTTTGGCGTAAAGGGCAATTTTGACGATGCGCAAAGCATGGTAAAAAAAATCTTGCTTGACTCTGCCCTGAAAGAAAAACTCAGCGAAAACGGTTTTGAATTCTCGTCTGCAAACTCAATTAACACAGGGCGGCTTATCCCGCAAATTGTTTACTATTTTTATGCTTATTCGCTGCTTGTTAAAAACGGAACGGCTTCCGGCACGCCCGTTAATTTTATTGTGCCAACAGGCAATTTCGGCAATATTTTAGCAGGATATTATGCCAAAAAAATGGGCTTGCCCATCAATAAGCTAATCTGCGCAAGCAACGAAAACAAAGTACTTTTTGATTATTTTGACACGGGAGTATTCGATTCCGACCGCCCGTTTTACCTTACCTCGTCTCCGTCTATGGACATTCTGATTCCAAGCAATTTTGAGCGTCTTGTTTTTGATATTCTAAAACCCAAAGACGGCCTTGCAGATAAACTCGAAAAACTTTCAAATAAGCAACGTTTCTCCTTGTCGCCCCCCAACGATTTTGTTGGTTTTTGCGCAACGGAAGCCGAAGCCCGTGCGGCCATAAAAACCGTGCATTCAAAATACGGCTATTTAATCGACCCGCACACCGCCGTTGCTTATGTTGCTTACGAAAAATATTCAGCCGCTTGTCCACATGAAAAGCATGTAATTGTTTCAACGGCAAGCCCATATAAATTCGCAAAAACTGTAATGACAAGCATTTCGGAAAAATATGGTGCATTCGATGATTTCGCACTTCTCGAGCAAATGGCGGAACTCACTTCCGGCAACATTCCCGCTGCATTTGTTGAACTTAAAAATAAAAAAATTCTGCACAACACAACCGTTGAAATTTCCCAAATGCAAGACGCTGTGATGAATGTTGTTTAACATGGAAGAAAAAAGACGGTTCACCTTTTTTCTACCGCTAAAGTCGCGTGCCGCAAGGGGGCTTTGCCCCCGCAAGCGGCGTGTATTAAGGGATGATGGCCATGGATTTTAGGGCGGTTGAAGACTTAAATGTCGCATTTTGTTCCTTTGATGAAAAAGGCGTGCTTCTTGCGTGTAATTTGGCATGGGCGCGTCTTTTTGCGTTGCAGGATAAAGAGGAGGCGTTCAAGTGGTTTCGGGAGGAATTCAAAAAATCCCATAACCGATTTGTCAAGGGAATTCGCGAAGCCTTAGACAATGGAAGCGCGAATCTTATGCTTGAATGCGACAACGCTACCGGGGAAAAATTTTTTGCAGAAGTAAGATTTAATCGCGAAAAAGATATTGTTATATGCCATGCCTTTGAAATCACAAAATATGTACGCCCGAAAGGTGAAAATTTCCATGATGACATAGGTGCCGAAGGCATGTTAAAAAACGCCGGTGAAAATTTCCATGATGACATAGGTGCCGAAGGCATGTTAAAAAAAGTGACTAAGGTTCTTATGGATGCCGCGCCTTTTGCGGTAAGCGTGTGGGATATCAATCACAAGTTTATAGATTGCAATAAGCAAACTCTTGAAATGTTTGGCCTTACGCACATACAGGAATATGGCATACGTTACAATGAAACAATTCCCGAAAAACAGCCCTGCGGCACGCCTTCTTGGGAAAGAGGCCAGGAATATTTGCGCAAAACATTTACGGATGGGGTAAAGCGTTTTCACTTTATGCGTAAGCACGTAACCACGGGCGAGCCAATTCCTGTAGAAATTACGATGGTGCGAATAGACAGCCGCACAGAGCCCTATGTTGCGGCATTTATAGAAGACCTGAGGGTGAGAGCGTTATTGGAGCGCGAAAATGCCGTTGCACGCCGTTGGAAAGGCGTTTTGGACACAATGCCCGTGGGCGTAAACATGTACGACGAAAACAATGTGATGCTTGAAGTAAATAAAACCATGCTGGAGCAATTTGAATGTACAAGCAAGGAAGAATATCTTGAACGCTGGCGTGATACATTGCCGGAATATCAGCCCGACGGCAAATTAACCACCGAAAAATTTGCCGAAGCGATTAAAGAAGCATTTGAAAAAGGCGAAGTTAACGGCAGAGAATGGCAAATGCAAACCATTAACGGGCGGCCTGTGCCGATGCATATTAAATCCGTTGTGGCAGAAGAAAACGGAAAGCCGTTGCTTGTTACATACACAACGGATTTGCGGCAGCTTCACAACGCGATGCAAAAGGTGCAGGAAGAGCAAGAGTTTAACAGCGTTTTGTACGAAAATTCGCCCTATGGCGTATCCGTATGGAACAGCCGCAACGAAGTAATCGGTTTAAACCGCCAGCTAATGAAAATTTTTGCGGTACGCGATTTTGAGCAATTTACTAAAAAATTTAAAACACTGTACAACGAGTATCAGCCCAACGGAATCCACTCCGAAGAAGGGTTTTATGACTATATGCGCCGCGCATTCGACGGCGAAACGGTACGCTTCGAGTGGACAAACCTTAGTGCAACCGGGGAAGAACTTCCGCTTGAAATTACATTTGTGCGGTACAGGCGTGGCGATGAATATTTTGTTGCGGCGTACACCGTAGACTTGCGCGATGTAAAATCTACAATGGTGCGCCTGCGCGAGGCAGACGAGCGTTCTGCAATCCTGACAAATGCCACCCCGATTGCCTGCGCGCTAATCAACTCGGAAATGAAGGTGGTGGAATGTAATCAAGCGGCAGTAAATCTTTTGGCAAAAACGGCAGATTCGCCCTTTGAGTATCATGATTCCGAGGACGGCGAGTTTTATTACTGCGAAGGGAAATGCACTGAATGCGGTTTTTATCGTCGCGCAGAATGTGTTGCCCGCAGATGTTTAATACGCAATTGGCGGCATACAATCGACGGCTACAGGGAAAGCCCCGAAAAAATAAATGATTTGATTAAACAAATGTGCGAATCCGCGGCAGAAGAGGGGATTAAAAGAACAACAAGTAAGCGTCGCACCCTTAGCGGCTACGAGATTTTTGCAGAAACAACTTTGGTGCCGGTAAAGTACAGAAACGGGCAGGGTTACGCCTTGTACATGCAGGATTTAAGCGAGGCAAAACTTCGTGAAATTGCAGAGGAAGAAAGTCGCGCAAAAACACGTTTTCTTGCCAGAATGAGCCACGAAATCCGTACACCAATGAACGCTGTGCTTGGCGTAACAGAAATTCAATTGCAAAAAGGCTCGCACACCCCCGACACAGAGGATGCTTTCTTGCGCATTCATCGTTCGTCAACCTTGCTGTTGGCAATCATCAATGACATTCTCGACCTTTCTAAGGTTGAAGCGGGCAAGATGGAAATTGTTCCTGCTGTTTACGAGTTTGCAAGCCTTGTGGTGGACACTGTTCAGTTGCATTTGATGGATATTGGCACAAAGCAGCTTGATTTTAAACTTTTTGTGGATGAAAACATACCCAAATTTATGGTTGGCGATGAAATTCGCATTAAGCAGGTTTTAAATAATCTGCTTTCCAACGCCCTTAAATATACAAAAGAGGGAGAAGTGACTTTTGGCGTTTCTTCGGAAAAAACCGACAGTGGCGTTATGTTGGTTTGCAAAGTTACCGACACCGGGCAGGGCATGACAAAATCACAATTGAGTACGCTGTTTGAGGTGGAATTTAATCGGCTTAACGTCCATCAAAACCGTGATATACAGGGAAGCGGGCTTGGTTTAACCATCACTTACCATCTCGTGGGTTTGATGAATGGCAAAATTGAAGCAGAAAGTACCCCGGGCAAGGGCAGTACCTTTACGGTAAAAATTCCACAGGAAATACAGGGTGACGAAGTAATGGGCAAACAAAAAGCCGCAGAGCTTCAAGACCTTGAGTCCGTCAAAAATTCTCTGAAAAAAATATCTCGCTTCGAGCGCGAAATAATGTCTGACGGTCGTGTACTCATTGTAGATGACGTTGAATCCAATTTGTTCGTTGCAAAGGGTATGCTTATGCCCTACAAACTTACAATCGAAACAGTTACAAGCGGCTACGAAGCCGTAGATTGTATAAAAAACGGCAAAAATTACGACATAATTTTTATGGACCACATGATGCCGGGCTTGGACGGCGTAGAAACCACAAAAATTATCCGCGAAACAGGCTGCAAAACGCCAATAGTGGCACTTACCGCAAATATTATCGTGGGCCAGGAAGAAATGTTCCTTAAAAACGGCTTTTCCGACTTTATTTCAAAACCCATCGACGCAAATAAACTTGACGAATGTTTAAAAAAATTCATAAAAACAAGCCGGCAATCACAGCCAAAAGAAGAAAATGCAGTAATTTCCGACGCGCTAAAGGCGTCCTTCCTGCGTGACGCGAAAAAAGCAATTGCTGCACTTTCCGGAATAAGTAATTTTTCCGACAAAAACCTGAAACTTTATAAAATAAACGCCCACGGAATGAAAAGCGCGCTTGCAAACATCGGCGAAAACGCGCTTTCCGGCGTTGCGGGAAAACTTGAAGACGCTTGCAATGCAAAAAATATTGAAAAAATAATATCCGAAAACGCATCGTTTTTGGCCGCGCTTTCGGATATCGTAAAGAAATTTTCACCACACGAGCTTTCCGCAAGCGTTGACGAAAACCCGGAGTTTCTGCGCTCACAGCTTTCCGCCATAATAAACGCTTGCGAAAATTTTGATAAAAAGGCTGCAAAAAATGCCGTTAAAGCTCTAAACCAAAAATCATGGTCGCTTGAAACGCAAAAAATCATAGAATCAATTTCCCAAAGCATTTTGCATTCCGACTTCGACGAAGCCGCAAAAACCGCTCGTGGAAAAATCACTTAATCAGCGTTGCAAAAATCAAGCATTTCCGTGCGGCGTTCTATTGTGTCCCATGGAAGATTTTTGATGAAATTGTTAATGTAAGCGGCTTTGTCGGTGCCGTAATCAAGGAAGTAAGCGTGTTCGTACATATCCAGAACAATGATTGGATACGCGGTGATTATGATGCCGTCATCGTGGCTGTCAAGCAAAATGTTTCGGCAGGCGGCGGTGCGTTGTTCGTATGCAAAAATGCACCATCCCCGTGCAGATGTTGCACAGGCAACGAAGTCTTCTTTCCATTTCTCTAAACTGCCGAAATACTTGTTTATTAGCTTCAATGTTTTCGGGCCGGGCGCAGAGTTTATTTTTCCAAGGTTTTCAAAATAAAGCTCGTGCAGAACCATGCCGTCGATAGAGTACGTTTCGGTTTTTTTCCAACCGCGATAATGCCCGCCTGTCGCGCTTGCCGAAGAGTACTCGGGGTTGGTTGCCAGTTGCTTGTCGGTTGTGTTTGTCATTGTTACATATCCGTTGTACAGTGTGATGTGGTCTTCAAATTGCTTTTGACTTACCACTGTTGTTTCATAGGGAAAATTCATTGCGGTTACACTCATCCAAATCTTCCTTTCGGGTTGGTGTCGAAATATTATGGGAGTGTTCCATTATATGTAGCTTGCGTAAACTGTGTTCCGGCGACTTCAAGCCGCATCAGACATCACGGGACTTTCCATCATCGAAATAGAAAAAATATAAACTCAAAAAATAAGCCTCTGTACGGTAAGTAAAACCGTAAAGGGGCTTATTTCCTAACCTTGATTCGCGTTGACTTTGGAGGGGTGTGCAAAGGGTGTGCAGGGGGGTGCAAAAATCCGCACACCCTTGCACACCCCTCCAGAGCGTTCACGAGTTATTTTGTTATTGTACGCATATCAACGTGAATACGCCCTTTTATATTATGGTGTCGAGAGGGAAGCCCCTCGTAGAGTGGGGGGTGAACCCCACCGGTTTAATCCATTGTCAGCCAATCAACATCGCCGAAGGTTTCAACCCAAGCGATTTCGCGTTCTTCCATGATTGCGCGTCCGCCGGCGGCCATATAGCGTTCCATGCCGGCATCAAACACAGCATCAAAGTCGGCGGGAGAGGCATTAATTGCTTGGTTGAGTACTTCATTACCCATTCCAAACATGCCGTCCAACGCGCCGCCATAAAGACCTTCTGCAACGATTTCGCGTACAACAACACGAGGGGGTACCCAAGCGTGTTGACGAGTGAGTTCAATGGTACGGTTTACGTTATCTTGCTCGATGCCCTCAAAACCAAATGCAAGAGAGTTTAATGCGGGGTTTGAAAGCGGAGGGATGTTAGTGAAAGTGGGAAGAAGGTCGAAGTTTCTTAAAGACGGGATAAACATTTCATCAGGCCAAAGGTCGTTGTCTATGGGGATGAGGTATCCGTCCGGACCCATTTCAAAATGGATGCCTTCGTAGCCGAACATGATGAATTCACGAACATCGGGGCGGCTGATAAAGTCGATATAAAGAAGGCTTGCGATGGGTTCTGTGTTGGTGTGGGGCAGGAAGATGTGACGTTCTTGGCCGTGACCAACTTCCATGCGAACCACGCCTGCATCGTTTTCAAAGGGAGCAACTGCAATAAAGTTTGCTTCCGGGCCCACGTTATACCTGAGTTGTGTAATAACGCCAGGTGATGTGCGGAAGGGGTAATCCCAGTTTCCGATGAACGAGCCAACAAACCCAAGCATGATTAAGTCATCACCAAGGGGGTCGTTTGCATCGTGAAGGCTGAAGTCTTGCCACATAAGCCCTTCGTTAAACCAACGATTAAGAACACGCGCACCTTCTTTGATGCCCGGTTGGGTAAAGCGTCTGTCGTCAAAGCCACGTACAAAATGCTCTCTGTGGGTGATGTCGTTGGGCATGAAAGATGTCATAACATGGTCGCCGCGCCAGCCAATATCTTGGCTTGGTTGGAAAGGAATCATTTGAGCGGCGTCTGCACCCAAAAGAAGCTCGGCGTTATCGCGGAAAGCAATAAGCATTGCTTCAAACTCTGCATGAGATGTGGGCGGAGAAATGTTTAATGCGTTAAGCCAGTCTTCGCGCACAAAGGTTGCCATGCGAAGGTCGCCTGCAAAGTGACGGCCTGTGAATGCCCAAAGATTGCCCGATACGGGGTCTCTGTTCCACCAAACCATCTCTGTTCCTTGCATTTCGTAGAAGTTGGGGATGAAATCTCTGTAAGCAGAAACAAGCGGCCCAAGGTCGTGTATTCCGCCCATTCCGGCAAGTTCGAGTACGGGTTGGAAGTCGAACATCATGGAAACGTCAGGTGCATTGTTTGCCATAAGAAGCGCGCCCATTACGTCACTTTCGGTCCAACGGTCAACTTCAACAAAATTAATTGCGATATTGTGCATCTCTAAAACTTCGCGTGAAATCCAGTCTGTCCAATAACTTTCGGTGATGTGGGGCAAGCGGTCGGGCGAGCGGTTCCATGCGATTACCGAAACATTGCGGGTATCGGTAAAACGAAGCACGGTTTCACCACGAAACTCAACAAGCTCTAAACCATGTGCCACAAGACGCGGGTCACCATGAACGACTTCTTCAAGGTCGCCCTCGGGTGGCGGTGTTGCAACGGGGGTGGTTGGTGTTGTCCCGCCAGTGCCGCCGTTGTCATCGCCGCCACCGCAAGCGGTGAAAGCAAAAATTGCGGCAAGTGCAAGCACTAAAATTAAAAATTTCCAATGCCTTTTCATAATTTCCTCCTTTTGATGGGGGTGCTTTTTTATATTTTAACCTTGGGTTATCAGCCTTTGACTGCGCCAAGGGTAACGCCTGCAACAAAATATTTTTGAAGCCAAGGATATACGCAAAGAATGGGCACCATTGCTACAACGATAGCCGCAGCGCGAACAGCCTCACTGCGCCCGGGGGCAGCAGCCGCGCCCGCGTCAAGGGTTGTGTCAACACCCTGCATACCCTGCAAAATATGGAACAGAAGCAATTGAATAGGCCGGAAATGCGAAACATCCGGCGAGGGAAGGAACATGAGCGCATCGGCAAAACCATTCCAACGCCCTACAGCATACATAAGACCAAGGGTTGCCAACGCAGGGGTAGAAAGCGGCAGATAAATCTTTGTTAAAATCATGAACGGGCCTGCGCCGTCAATTTCTGCCGATTCTTTTAAGCTGTCAGGGATACCCAGGAAAAATTTTCGCATTATAATCATCAAGAACACGCTAATCATGCCGGGCAAAATAAGCACAAGCGGATTATCAATGAGGCTTAAAGTGTCAAGCAAGACGTACATTGGGATTATTCCCGCCTGAAAATACATGGTGAAAATAATCAAAAAAGTTATAATTTTGCGGCCTTTAAGATTGTCGTAAGTTAAAGGATAGGCACACAGAACCGTCATTGTTAAGTTAACTATGGTTGTGATAAGTGTTAAAATCGCCGTCCATGCCAAGGAGCGCATGAACCTTGAATCATTAATAATGTCGCGGTAAGAATCAAAATTCGCGCCGATTACAAACCTGCGATATGTTTCTTCAACGCCGTCTACAACATGTAAGCCCTCTGCTTCGGTACGCGGGAAAATGGAAACTTCTTGGCGCATGATTGCACTGGGGTCGGAAAGGCTTGTTGCGACAACACTCATAATGGGCAAAATACATGTTGCGATTAAAAGAAGCATAATTACAACAATAACCCAGTCGCCTACTGTTGCGCGTTTCAAGCGGCTTTTTGTCCTTTTAACCGTACCTTTTGTGCCTACCATAATCCGTCACCGCCCAATCTTCTTACAACAAAGTTAGCCGTAAGCAATAAGGCTAAATTGATGGTATTTTGCATAATTCCCACAGCTGTTGCCATTGCAAATTGCCACCGCTGTAAACCCCACTGCCAAATATACAGGGGCAGAACGTCTGAAACATTGGCAACAAGCGGGTTGCGCAGTGCAAGGAAGCGGTCAAAATCCGCAGCCATTACGCCGCCAAGTGCCAGAATGAACAAAATGATTATAACCGGGCGTATGCCGGGCAAGGTAACATGCCACATCTTTCGTAATCGCGACGCGCCGTCCATGTCGGCGGCTTCGTAAAGCTCCGGGTTTACGGATGTTATTGCGGCAAGATAAATAATCGTGTTCCACCCGACACTTCGCCATACGCCAAGGGTAACAACCGTACCAATCCACCAGTTGTCTTCATTTAAGAAGGGAATGGGCCCTATGTTGAACAAGTCGCCAAGTAAAACATTGACCGTGCCAACCGTGGGCGAAAGTAATGAAATTGCCAAACCGGAAATAATTATCCATGAAAGGAAGTGAGGCATGTATGAAATGGTTTGAGTGATGCGTTTGAATTTGCGGAATTTAAGCTCGTTAAGCAAAAGTGCAAGGATAATGGGTGCAGGAAAGCCTGCCGCAATGTCTAAAACACTGAAAACAATCGTGTTGCGGAAAGCATTTCTGAAGGGCGGATGGTTTACTGCGCGTTCAAAATTATCCATGCCTACCCATGGAACATCCCAGATGCGTTGGATAAAGTTATTTTCCCTGAAAGCAATTTGCATGTTAATCATTGGCCAATAGCGGAAAATTACAAAAAACACTATAGGCAACAATAACATTGCATAAAGGCCCCAATATCGCCGCATATAAGATGCTAAAAGTGACCATTTTCTATTTTTTGTCGCGCTCATCAAAACCGCTCCCTTTTTTAACCTGTGAAACTTTTGTGGCGTTCTTAGGTGCTTGGCGTCGTTTTATCTTGTAAATCGGTTGTAATTTCAGAAAAATGCATTATATTAGATACTATGTACTGCGATAAAAATAATATGCGACATAGTGCCGGGGGTACATAGAAAAACTATGCAATTTTTGTGATAATTAAACAATTTGGAAAATATTACACACAGGAAGCGGGGAAATTTTATGAAAAATTTTAATTCTTGTTGGGAGTTTACAACCGAAGAACGCAAGGATTGGCGGCCAATTGTCATTCCGCATGATTGGCTCATATCCGATGTATTTAATTTGTACAAATCCGATGTGGGATTGTACAGAAAAAAATTTGTTTTAGACGATTTTGAACCCGTCGCGCATGACGAAGCAAAGGGGGGCGATTCGGCGCGTAATCCACATTCTGAAAGAATTTTTCTGCGCTTCGACGGCGTTTACCAAGATTCCAGCTTGTTCGTAAACGGAAAACCTGCGGGTGATTGGAAAAATGGTTATACAGCGTTTTCGCACGAGATTACGCAATTTTTGCATAGGGGCGAAAATGAAATTCTGTTGAAAGTAAATTATGAATCGCCAAATACTCGCTGGTACAGCGGCGCGGGAATTTATCGCGATTGTTGGCTTATTCGCAAAAAATCTGCATTTTTTAAACAAGACGGCATTTATGTTTCGGCGCGGCGGGAAACCGGCGATTGTTGGCGCGTGGAAATTGATGCGGAAGTTGAATGCGCGGGGCTTGAATACGAAGTGAGGCATAGCATACCTGAAACAGTTAATTCCCCGCGTATTTGGGACATAAACAGCCCCGAGCTTTACACATTAAAGTCCGAAATTTTGGTTGACGGAGCAGTAACCGACACGGCGTTTACGCGCTTTGGTTTCCGCGAGATTTCATTCACGCCGGAAGGATTCTTCCTTAACGGACGGCGTGTTCAGCTAAACGGCAGTTGCCATCATCACGACCTTGGGGCGTTGGGCGCGGCGGTGCATAAAGAAGCAATCCGCAGGCAAATGGAAATTCTGCGCGGCATGGGGGTAAATGCAATTCGCACAGCGCATAATCCCCCGGCGGCAGCGTTTATGGAAATTTGCGACGAGATGGGTTTTCTTGTAATGTCGGAGTTTACAGACGTTTGGAAACGCTCGAAAACAACTTACGACTACGCCCGTTTTTTTAACGAATGGGCACAGCGCGATATTGCTTCATGGGTAAGGCGCGACAGAAACAGCCCTTCGATTATAATGTGGAGCGTTGGAAACGAGATTTACGACACCCACGCCGATTACGCAGACGGCGCGGCAACCTTGCTGTTTCTGATGAAAGAAACACGAAGTCACGACCCACGCGAAAACGCACAAATTACCCTTTGCTCGAATTACATGCCCTGGGAAAACACACAAAAATGTGCCGATTTGGTGAAATTAATCGGCTACAATTACGCAGATTATCTTTATGAAAAACATCGCGAAGCCCATCCCGATTGGGTTATTTACGGCGGCGAAACGGCGGCAATTGTTCAAAGCCGGGGCATTTACCACTTCCCGCTGAAAAAAGCCCTTCTTGCCGACGACGATTTTCAATGCTCTGCCCTTGGAAACTCTGCCACAAGTTGGGGCGCGAAAAGCACCGAAGCCGTAATTGCCGACCATGTAGGCACGCCCGGCCAATTTATATGGACGGGGTTTGATTACATTGGCGAACCCACGCCATATCACACAAAAAACAGCTACTTCGGGCAAATTGATACCGCCGGTTTCCCCAAGGATTCTTACTATGTATATAAGTCTGCGTGGGCAGAAAATGAAACAGTGCTTCATTTGTATCCGTACTGGGATTGGTTGCCGGGGCAACCAATTGATGTGCGCATAGCTTCAAATGCACCAAAAACAGAATTGTTTCTCAATGGCAAATCCCTTGGTTTCGGCAGAGATTTTATTGTGCCTTACGAGCCGGGCATACTGGAAGCGGTTGCCTATGATAACAAAAATGAGGTTATAAAAAAAATTACACGAAGAAGCTTCGGTGACGCGGTTAAAACGGTTTTGTCCACCACACGATACGGCGAATTAACCTTTGCGGAAATATCGGCGGCAGACGAAAACGGCAACCCGGTTGAAAACGCAAACAATCGTATAAAAGTATCGGTGACAGGCGGCAGATTAATTGGAATGGATAATGGCGACTCTACCGATTATGAGCAATACCAAGGCACAAATACCCGCAGACTTTTTAGCGGAAAGCTTCTGACTGTAGTAGAATCCGAAACCGACGTAATACCCCAAATTTCCGCCGAATTTGTCACATCAGACATACCCGTTCGCAAAATTGAGCTTCTTCGCGACGGGTTTAACATTACCGCAAAAATCCACCCGGAAAACGCAACCTACACCGATTTGCACTGGCGTTTAACCGATTCTGCCGGCATCGACAGCTCTTTGGGCAGGCTTGTCGCCGCGGTTGGCGCGGATACGGCAGTGATTATCCCCAAAGGCGACGGCGAGGTTTACGTCCGTTGCGCAACAAAAAACGGCAAAGAAAATATTAGTTTAATATCTGCGTTGCCCATTGAAATAACAGGCTGCGGAAAGCCGTTTCATGACCCATACTCTTTCATCTCCGGCGGGCTGTACAACCTGTGCAACGAGCCCATGACAAACGGTAATGAACGCGGTATTGCGACTTTCCGCGACAAGGAAAGCATTTTTGGTTTTACCGACCTTGACTTCGGAACATTCGGCTCGGACGAAATAACCATGTGGCTGTTTCCCCTTGGCGGCGAGCCTTTTGAGTTTGAAATTTGGCTTGGCAACCCGTCAGACCCCGGAAGCCGTTTATTAAAAACCGCAACATACAACAAGGGTTCAATTTGGAACACATATCAAACCGTCGCTTATAAATTGCCCGAGAAATTGTGCGGCATTGTCACGCTTGGTTTTGTTTTCCGCCAGAAAGTGCATGTCAAAGGGTTTCAATTTAAATCAAAAACCTATGAGCAAATCCCCTTTGCCGCGCACGAAAGCATTTATGGCGATTCTTTTACAGTTATGGAGGAAGCCGTCGAAAATATCGGAAACAATGTGACAATCAGATTCGATGGTTTTAATTTTGAACAACCAACCGATAAACTTCAATTAAATTGGCGTTCCGCGTTGGAAAAAAATACAATTCGCCTTGCCTTCACCGACGAAAACGGCGTCGAAACCCTTAATTTGTTAGAGCTTCACGCCGCCGCAGATTATCGCACAATGGATTTATTACTCCGCAACGAAACACTTGGAAAAGATTGCGCAGGATTTTTGGCGCAAGGCAAGGAAACGATGACGCAGTGTGCCAGCGGCACACAAGGAGTAGTTGACGCAGCATTGCACCAAAAAGACCAGCAAGATTTTCAAGAGTTTAGTTGCGGAGTAATAGCATTGGAAAATCCGTTGTCGGGCAAGGGCTCAATCAGTTTTATTTTTCTGCCCGGCTCGGAAATTGACCTTAAAACATTTAGATTTTTAAACACTTCCTTGTAAAAAAGGAATAAATTTCATATTTCCGGGAAAATTCTGAAAAGAGTCTTTTTGTAGGGTGAGGCGCAGTGTGAGGCGCAGTGTGAATCGCAGTGTGAAGCGGAGAGTGAAGCGCAGTGTGAAGCGCAGCGTGAAGCGGAGAGTGAAATTGAGCAAAAAATTTTTTTTATTTGCGTTGGTTGCGGCGGTTGTGTTACCGGGTGTTTCCGGCTGTGCGGTGGACGCAGATAATATTTTGCGTGTGGGTGTTGGTTCGTCCGGGGCGTTTCCGGGGCTTTTTCTTGCTACGCACAGCGAGGATTCTTTCGACAGTTCCATTAACGCCCTTGTAAATCACGATTTGGTATCGGTGGACGAACGCAATTTAATTTCAAATAACGGGATAGCAACATTCTTTTTTGACAGGGAAGAAAACGCCGTGGTTTTGCAGATGCAACATGATGTTTACTGGCACGACGGTGTTCCGCTTACGCTTTGCGACCTTGTGTTTGCGTATGAAATAATCGCACATGCAGATTACACGGGCATACGTTTTGATGCGTCAAATTTTATTCCCAATGTGAGGGGAGTGGAAGAATTTCGGGCAGGTACGGCAGATTATATCGCGGGGCTGGTGCTTTCAGATGACAAACGAAATTTGAGAATTTATTACAACGAGCCACTGCCGCCGTCGGTTTTATTCGCGGGCGGGGTGTGGCTTTCGCCTGTTCCGCGGCATCACCTGTTGCCCGCCATCAAAGAAGTCGGGCATAAAAATCTGCAAAATCACCCCCGGGCGCGCCGCGAACTGCTTGGTTTCGGCGCGTTTATTATTCAAAAAATTGTGCCGGGTGAGTCGGTTTTTCTTGCCGCCAATGAGAATTTTTTCCGCGGTGCGCCGCTTGTAGACGGCATTTTGGTAGAAATTCGACCGGTTGATATGATTTCGGCGGCAATGCGTGCGGGGCAGTTTGATATTGCGGCGTATCAGGCGGCAAATTTTTCGGAATTTGAACTGATGCAGCCCGAAAACTACAGACTTTACGCATTTCCGGCGGCATCGGCTACATTCTTGAATTTTCGCCTTGGGGGAATGGGCGAAGACGGCGCGTATCTTCGTGAAGACGGCCATCCCATTACAAACCGCGAAATACGGCGTGCGATGGCATATGCCGTGGACAGGCAAACCCTTTCGGACACAGTGGGCAACGGGCTTTGGATGCCCGCGACATCGGTGTTGCACCCGTACAACGCGGGGGAATTTATGGCGACGCAGGCGGATAATAATTATTTTACTTTTGACTTAAACCTTGCCAACCAAATCTTGGACGACGCGGGCTTCACACAGCGCGACGCAGAGGGTTATCGCCTGAATTTGGACGGCAAACCAATGACTTTTATGTACGGGCAGCACGAAAACCCGACGCATCGGGTTCTTGTGCCGTTAAATATTCAGAATTGGCAAAAAATCGGACTTCGTGTTCAAATGTACGAAGGGGATTTTTTGGATTGGGGATTGTTTACGGATATCGTAATCGGCGAAAAACCGGGCCCGATAGAGATTTTTGCCATGAGCTGGGGGCTTGGCGTAAACCCTGCGCCGCACGGGCTTTGGGGCGAAAAGTCGCTGTTTAACATGCCGCGTTACACCGCAGATACTTTCCGGCAAATTTTGGCTGAAATGAACTCCGATGCCGCATGGGACACCGATTTTTTAACCGAGGCCTATCGTCGTTGGGAAACAGCTTTCTTTGATGAAGTGCCTGCAATACCGCTTACATGGAACCTTGACCTTGTTGCGGTAAACAATCGTGTGCAAAATTTCAGCCGCGAACGGGTAGACACAGGGTTAAATATCCCCGGCAACATGGGGCCTTCGTCCTTTGGAAGCCACTTGATTGGCGTTTCTTAGTAGGTTGAAAAAGTGGTTGTCCAGTCCAGCCATATGGCGTCGTGATTATAAAAAGTGCCGGTGAGGTTAAGGTTGTCGCCCGGTTCGCGATTAGCCCAGATAAACTCTTGCATTTGGTTATTGTTAAAGTTGCCTGCTGTTATAGGGAATTTTGACTCGCGATAAAAGAAATCCTGAGTAGCCGTGCCATCCGGGAGCAGATTAAAAATAAGCGAGTGTAAAACCGTAGCCTCGGCACCGGAAAAAGCGGCAATATGCTCTTGACGGGCGCGCATTAATTCCTCCGGGTTATTCGGGTCAAAGTCGGTTTGCGTTGCCGCGCCGGGGTTTCGTAAATGAAGCGCGCTGAAAGCCGAGTAAGTCGGGCGCGGTTGATACAGCTGAACATGCAGGTTTCCGTTAATAAAACCGGCAGAAGAAATGCGAGCATTTATGCCGGGCGCGCCCACCGGAATGTTCAGTTGAAACGGTTCAAGAACATAACTGAAGTAGTCTTCGTTGATTGGGCAGAAAGGTAATACCGCGCCTGTGGGTTGCTCGTCAAACGAAATACGGCGGTGTGCAGGGTTTTCGGGCAACGCATTTAAATCCAATGGAATGGGAACATCGTTGATATAATCTGTGCTGTTGTACATAATTTCAAGGAAAGTAATGGTAACTTCGCCGTCTGAAATTACATCGTCTCTGCCAATGGGATGGCGTGTGTGTAATGTTAAAATGCCGTTTTCGCAGCGATGAATAATGTCGCCTGAGGAAAAACTGTACATTAAACGTTCCAATGCATCCCAATCCGTAAGAGAGATGTCATGCGCTTGAAGATGCGCATTTTCATGCGTATGCAGTACATAAGTCAGCCGGTTGAATTCACAGTTAAGGCGTTCGCCTGTCAGACATTCTATTGTAATGTAGATATCCATGTAATCACCTGTTTCGCACAGATTGATGGCAACAACCTCGATACGCATGTCGTCATGGGTTTGTTTGTATCCCGGGATAAAAGGGGAAGCAAAACCATCTTCCGCCGCACCCAGCTCTGCCTCAACCGGCGTTAACATATCGGCGTATTCGTCGCCAACTATGCCGCGCAGCCGCTGAAACCCGCCGCCGCCGTAATATGCAAGCACCGCGCCTGCGGTAAGCACCATCAAAACTACAGTTGTTACCAAGATTGCAGAAAATCTCGGACGCTTTCTTTTATTTTCTCTGTTCACAATTTTTACTCCTCTCAAAATGTCGTATTGCGGGGTGTTTATTTTGCCAAACAACTCTTGAATTTTTATTTCGTCGTGGTCACGTTTCATGAAAAGTTCCTCCTTCCAATGCTTCGACAAGTTTCTTTTTTGCACGGCTGTATTGTTTGCGCAATGCCGCCGCGCTTTTGCCGTAAATTGCTTCAAGTTGTTCAAAGCTGTGTCCTTCTACTGCGCGGCTGTATACCAAGGCACGGTCTTTTGGCGGCAGAGTTTGCAAGATGTTATTCACTTCGTCGCCGATAAAATATTGCTCGGTATAACTTTCTTCTTTGCGGGTAAGCGAAAAAAAACTTTGCAATTTTTTGCGCCGCAGGATGTCAATGCATAAATTGTATGATGCCCTGTACAGCCACGCGCTTTGAATTTCGTTGTACTTAACCAAAGCCTTGTATGCCGCCGTGAAGACATTTTGCACTACATCCTGAGCCTCGTAATAGTCCAGCAAAATGCCGTGGCAATACCGCAGCAGTCCGTCGCCGTATGCAGATACCAAATTTTCAAGCTCGTTCTCTGCAATATTGCGGCACCAATTAAACCTTTCCGCAATGTTGGTGTCGCAATCCCCCCTTTTAGGGGGGTCAATAGTTAACTCTTTTGCGTCAGATTCTTTTCGCAGATGGGTTAAAACCATTCGCGCTCCTCCTTTCTAATACATGTAAAACGAACAGCCTATGTATTTTGTGACATTGACTTTGCGCTGTGGTTAATGTAACCTAATTTTGGAAATGGAGTGGTGAAGCGTGAAAAACAAGGTTAATGAAGCCATTAAAAAAACGAATGAATCTTTAAGTCTGTTCGGTGCGGAATTTCATATTGACAGCAACGATTGGGAAGGTGTTGCAATTGCACTGGAATCCCTGAAAAAAGATATAGACATGAAAAATAATTTCAATGACTCAAATGAAGGTAGCTCAAAAAAAATGCTTGATAACGGGCGGCGGAATGCTTTATCGCCGGTTTTTGGGAAAATTATTGTGGGGACAATCGGAAAAAGCGGGCTTTTGGAAAAGCTTATTTCCGAGGGAAAAGTTGATGTATCCGGTATCAGCGGCAAGCGGGAATGCTTCTTAATTGAAGTGGTTGGCGACGATTTATTAATCGCGGGAAGCGACAAGCGCGGCACAATTTACGGAATATACACCGTTAGCGAAATGATTGGCGTTACTCCATGGGTATGGTGGGCAGATTGTGTTCCCGATAAAAGCGGCGATGTATTCATCAGCAGGGATTTTCGCATGGAAAGCAAAGAGCCTTCTGTGAAATACCGTGGGTTTTTTATGAATGACGAAGCCCCAAGCCTTTCGGGGTGGGTGGGCAAAAAGTTTGGTAAAATTGCTAACCCCCAAGGTTCGCCCGGGTATGACAGTGAGTTTTACGCAAAGGTATTTGAGCTTTTGTTGCGCTTAAAAGGGAACTATTTCTGGCCTGTAATGTGGAACAATTCCTTCCACACAGACGACCCAAGAAACTCTGCGCTGGCTGATAAAATGGGCATTGTTGCGGGGACATCACACCACGAACACATGACCTGCGCCGATAAAGAATGGACATGGGCAAAGCGTGGCGCGTGGAATTATCACACAAACCGCGACGAGATTTATAAGTTTTGGCATGAGGGCGTTACCGCACGCCGCGACTATGAATCAATTGTAACATTGGGGATGCGCGGGCAGGCAGACACATCCATTTTGGGGCCCGATGCAACCCTGCGCGACAACATGGCCTTGTTGCAAGGCGTAATTGATGACCAACGCGAGATTATAAAAGACGTTTGCGGCGCGGCAGATGCAAAGCCGCAAATGATTGCATTATATAAGGAAGTTGAAGATTTTTACTATGGCGATTCTTCGTCGGACGGCGGCAAACTGCTTGTGCCTGACGATGTAACACTTATGCTTTGCGACGATAATTTCGGCAATTTGCGCACCTTGCCCACAGAAGAAATGCTGAAACGCCCGGGCGGGTTTGGCATGTACTACCATTTTGATTATCGCGGCGGGCCTGTAAGCTATGAATGGATTAATCAAACCCCGCTTGCGAAGGTTTGGGACAACATGACAACTGCCTACGACGCCGGAATCCGCGAGATTTGGATTGTTAATGTGGGCGATTTAAAACCGATGGAGCTTCCGTTGAGTTATTTTATGCAGCTTGCATATGATTTTGAAAGCCACCGCAAGCCAAACAAAACAGAAGAATTTACACGCGCTTGGGCAGAGCGAATTTTCCATTGCGGGCAACCAAAAAAATTTTATGACGAAATTGCCGACGTTTTAAATGGCTATACAAAGCTTCTGGGTGCGCGCAAGGCAGAGGTAGTTTTGCCCGCACCGTCAACTGTTGGGCTGTTTTCCTTCGACGAAGCCGAGCGCGTTCTTGATGAATTTGAAGCCCTTGCCTATAAAGCGGAAAAGCTTTATAGCAAAATCGAACCCGAAAAAAAAGCGGCGTTTTTTCAGCTTGTTTTATACCCGACTCGCGCTGCATTTAACGTGTACAAAACAAACATCAACGCGGCGTTCAGTTTGTGGTTTGCGGAAAATAATTTGCCTGTGGCAAACAGTTACGCACAATCTGCAAAGGAAGCTTTTGAGGCAAATGCCGCCGACACCGAGTATTTTAACACGAAGTTGTCAGACGGCAAATGGGACGGAATAATGCGGCAGAATCACATGGGTTACACATCATGGGACGGGCCGAAAATAACCGTTGTGCCAAACGAAATGCCCGCCACAGGTTATGTAACCCCGCCAACCGAAAGCGGGCTTGCCGTGCGTTTGCAATACCGCGACAAAATTTTACGCTCTGATGAGCAAAATACATTTTGGTTTACAAACTTTGGTGCTGCCCGCAGGTATATTGATATTTTTAATACGGGCGAAAACGCTTTTGATTTCACTGTTGAAACAACCGCGACCTGGCTGAAGCTTGAAACAACCAACGGCTCTTGCAAAAGCCGCACACGTTTGTGGCTTTCCCTTGACAGCGAAAAGGCTTTGGAAAATACCCCGATTGAAGCTTGCCCCAATAATGCAAAAAAACAAGCTTTGGTTAAAATTTCCGGGGCGGGTAAAGAAATTAACATTCCTGTTTGCGCAGATGTACTGCCGAAAGAGGTTTTGTCAAAACTTCCCGCCAACACATACATCATTGGGCCATATGCTTACGCTTCAATAAACCCTGCAAAATTTACAAAAAATACAGCGGCAAGCGGCGCGGAATTTACGGTAATCAAAAATTACGGCCGCGATACCGGTTGCGACAGCGTTAAAATTTTGCCGAATGGCAGCTCTTTCGCGCCCGGCTTGCCCGCGCCAATGCTGGAATACAGTTTTTGCGTATTGGAATCACAGGACTTTTGTATTAATGTATTTCTCGCGCCGTCGAACCCGCCACGAAATACCACGATTACGCCTTTGGCAGAGCAAATGCGTTTTTCTGTACAAATAAACGAGAACGAACGCTTTACCGCAGTGGGCTTGCCCAAGGGTGACTTCACGCCCGGCCACGGCGTAAACTGGGATTTTGGCGTAATGGATAACTCGCGAATCATCACAATTCCGCAGGGCGTACTTTCAGAAGGTTTGCACACCTTGCGCATTTTTGCTGTTGACCCGGGCATTGTAATTCAAAAAATAGTGATTGCCCCTGCCGCCGTAAAACCCGAAGTTCTGACATACACACCGCAAACCACTCATTTTATGAACTCTTTCTTCGGCCCGCCGGAGAGCTTTTGCGTATAATTCTCGCAAATATACGCGAATATGCCGAGGTTTAGGAGTGGAAATGTATGAAGTTAATCGCGGGGCTTGGTAACCCGGGCGACAGTTACAAAGGTACGCGGCATAATGTGGGCTTTGAAACCATCAATAAGCTTGCATATGATTTTGATATTACAATGAAAAAAAACCGCCGTTTCCGCGCAGAAACAGGCGAGGGAGCTATTGGCGGCACGCGGGTTATGTTGGTAAAACCCACGACATATATGAACCTCAGCGGCGAGGCAATTCGTGCTTTGCTGAATTTTTACAAGCAACCCCCATCAGAGCTAATCGTCATTTACGACGACGTTTCGCTTCCTGTGGGGGATATTCGTGTGCGCGAACGCGGCAGTGCCAACGGCCAAAAAGGCATGATAAACATTATCGCGCAGCTTGCAACAGACGAGTTCCCGCGTATTCGTATAGGCATAGGCGACAAGCCGCCCGGTTTTTCGCTTTCTGATTATGTCCTCAGCCGCTTCTTAAAAGAGGAGTTTGAGGACATGATAAAGGGAATCACAAAGGCAGGGGACGCGGCAGAGCTTATTTTGAAACAAAATGTAACCGCCGCAATGAATTTTTATAACAAACGACTCCCTAAAAACCGGCTTCCCAAGGAGAACACAGAATGAATTCCAGTACTGTTCAAAATTCGACACAAAACTTACACAGCCACCACGCGCTGTTCGCGCCGCTTGCCGCCGCGCCTGAATACAGCAGGCTTCGTGAGGTTTTATCCGAGGCGTCAAAAAAAGCATGTTGGCTAAACGGTGCGCTTGGTGCGCAAAGCCGACACCTGACTGCCGCATTCCTGAACGAAACAAATCGTCCTTCGCTAATCATCGCACCTTCGGAGCTTAAAGCCAAAGAAATTTACGAAGACATGTATTATTTCCGGCGTGACAATTGCCTGCTGTACCCAAGCCGCGACCTGATTTTTTATGCCGCCGACGTAAAAAGCCCCGACATTACCCGCCAACGCCTGCGCGTGCTTGACAGCCTGCGCAATGCCTGTGCCGATTTTTCTTGCCCGGCACCCGTAATAATCCTGTCTGCCGAAGCACTTCTCGACCGCATGACGCCCCCCGAAATTTTCCACCGCTACCGTTTAAGCCTAAACGTTGGTGATATCTGTGAGCCCGACGAAATTATCCGCAAACTAATCCAAATGGGCTACGAGCGTTGCGGCCTTACCGAAGCCCCTGGGCAATTTGCCTTGCGCGGCGGTATCTTGGATGTATTTCCCGCAGTTGGTTTGTATGCAATAAAAACCCCCGGTGCTTCAACGCCGGCGGAAGAAATTTTTCATTTAAGCGAAAGCCAAGCACTGCGCGTCGAATTTTTTGGCGATGATGTAGATTCTGTGCGTGTTATAGATTCACTTTCGCAAAGGTCTGTAGAGAACGCAACGGGGTTTGAGATTTATCCCGTAAGAGAACTGGTTTTTGGGGAAAAAAGATTGGGCAATGCAATAAAAAAAATCCGTGAAGCCACAGAAATTCAAAAAGAAAAACTTATTAAAGACAAGCGCGTAAAAGAAGCGAAAACTTTAGTGGAAACCATTGATTTTACCCTTGCCGCCTGGAGCGAGGAGCTGGCATGTGGGCAGGCAGATGCATTTTTGCCGTATTTTTATGCAGAAGAAAATAATTTGCTTGACTATTTGCCGGATGACGCAATTATTATTTTCGACGACCCGAATGCAATTTCAATTCATATAGAAACTGTTTTGGCAGAATACGAAGAAAGTACAGGGCACAGATTACTTGCAGGGCGGCTGTTGCCCTTGCAAATAGAAGTGCTTCTGCCATGGGCGCAGATTTTGCACAAGGCGGCTAAATTTAATCAAATATTGTTTTCGTCAATGTCGGGTGAGTTGCGTGATTTCCCCAAGGTTGTTGAGATTCCCCTTAATGTGCGGGCGTGTATGCCGCTAAGGCACAAACCCGCCGAGCTTAAAGCCGACCTTGCAAACCGGCTTAACAAGGGGGAAATTGTGGCTATTTTAGCGGGTTCCGGCCGGCAAGCGAAACAGATTGCAGAATCCCTTAACGATATGGATGTTTTATCACGTTTTACAGAAACACTTGATGGCGTAAACTTGGCTGTAAATCTTGTAACCGTCACACGAGGGCGGCTTTCTGCGGGGTTTGAGTACCCGCAAATTAAGCTTACTGTCATCACCGACAAAGAGCTTTTTTCGGCAGAAAAAACCGCACGCAGAAAATATCGCAAACAGAAAAATGCAGAAAAAATCAGCAAGTTTACCGATTTACGCATTGGCGATTACATCGTGCATGATAACCACGGAATAGGCGTTTTCCGTGGCATAGAGCAGGTTGTAAGCGATGGTCTTTCCCGCGATTATTTGAAGCTTGAATACAAAGATGGCGGCAATTTATATGTACAAACCTCGCAGATGGACATGATACAAAAGTACATTGGCGGGCGCGAAGAAACAAAACTAAGCAAGCTTGGCGGCGCGGATTGGGCAAAGGCAAAATCGCGGACGCGGCAAGCGGTAGAGATTCTGGCGGCAGATTTGATTAAGCTGTACGCCGAGCGTCAGGCGGCTAAGGCTTATGAATACAGCACCGATACCGTGTGGCAGGCAGAATTTGAGGCGCAGTTTATGCATTCCGAAACAGACGACCAGATTGCCGCAATTGAGGATGTGAAGCGCGATATGGAATCGCCCCGCGTGATGGACCGGCTGATTTGCGGCGATGTGGGCTACGGCAAAACGGAAGTGGCTATACGTGCGGCATTTAAAGCGGTGCAAGACGGTAAGCAGGTGGCGTACCTTGTGCCCACAACAATTCTTGCGCAGCAGCATTTTCACACATTCACATCACGCATGAAGTCATACCCCATTTCGGTGGAGCGGCTTTCGCGCTTCCAGTCACGCAAAGAGCAGCAAAGTGCTTTGAAGAATTTGGAAAAAGGCGCGTCGGATATTGTAATCGGTACGCACAGGCTTCTGTCAAGCGATGTAAAGTTTAAGGATTTGGGGCTTATTATCGTTGACGAAGAGCAACGTTTCGGCGTTGGCCATAAGGAAAAATTAAAGGAAATGCGCGCAAATGTAGACGTTTTAACCCTTACTGCAACGCCGATTCCGCGAACGCTTCATTTCAGCCTTACGGGAATACGCGACATGAGCCTATTGGACGAACCGCCTGAAGCGCGCCGCCCCGTGCAGACATATGTGATGGAGTACAACGCAGAGTTTGTGCGTGATGCAATAAATCGTGAGCTTGCAAGGGCAGGGCAGGTATATTACTTGCACAATCGGGTACGAAATATTTCCGAAGAAGCGGCGCGGGTTTCCGCGCTTGTACCCCAAGCAAGAGTAGCATTTGCCCATGGGCAAATGTCTGAGACGGAATTGGAAAATATAATGCATGATTTCGTAGAGGGCGATGTGGACGTACTTGTTTGCACCACAATAATCGAGACGGGGCTTGATATTCCCAATGTAAACACCATTATAATACAAAATGCAGATTTTATGGGGCTTTCGCAACTTTATCAACTGCGGGGCAGGGTAGGGCGTTCAAGCCGCCTTGCATATGCGTACCTTATGTATCGCCGCGACAAGGTTCTGCGCGAAGAGGCAGAAAAGCGATTGCAAACAATTCGCGAATTTACAGAGTTTGGCGCGGGTTTTAAAATAGCAATGCGCGACCTTGAAATACGCGGGGCAGGTAATCTTTTGGGGCAACAACAGCATGGGCATATGGATTTAGTCGGGTATGATATGTACTGCAAACTCCTTGCCGAAGCGGTTGGTCAGCTTCGCGGCGAAACCCCGCCCGAAACCCACGAAACCAACATAGACATAAGCGTAGACGCATTTATTCCCACGCGCCTAATCCACGACGAGCAACAAAAACTGGAAATATACAAAAAAATCTCGCTGATAAATTCCCAACAAGATTACTACGATGTACAAGAAGAGATTGAAGACAGATTTGGAAACATGCCTCCGCCGGTTGTAAACCTTCTGGATGTGGCACTGATGAAGGCAGAAGCCCGCGCTTTGGGGGTAATCTCTATCGGGCAAAAGGGGCTGAACATTGTAATAACCTTCCGGCCAGATGCCCCTGTAAACCCCGATAAACTTATGCAGGCAATAAGCCTTAACCCTGCACGTTTACTGTTTACAATGTCGCAAAACCCCTACATCACCATCCGCGCATACAAAGACGAAAAGCCGCCGGAAGACGGCGGCGCGGCACGCATTAAAGAAATACGCGAGTTGCTTGGATATTTAAAGTAACGGACTAAACCTCTAAAACCTCTCTTAGCACTTGCAAAGTAACAATTGCGTTTTTGAACGCAAAATTTTCTACTTGGCGAACAAGCACTTTTGTTTCGGGTATAAGTGAGATTTCGGGTATAAGCTCGATGCAGGCGGCATCATTCTCGATAAGCAGCAGGTGGAGTTTATTAAAAAGTGAGGTTTGTTCGTCAGGCTCCGGCGGCGCGTTGAAGGATTCTTCGTTAAGCACGCCCGATTCTGTAATTTCGGTGAGTACGCGATTCAATTCGTTTTCCAGTGCGTCCATGTATTCCGGTGCTGGAATGTCCCTTTTGCGCAGCTGCTGTTCAACGTCAAAGGCAATAAGCGCGAGTTTTTTTTCGCGAATAAGTGAAGCAGTGCCTTTTAGTGTGTGAACAAGGCGATGCGCTGTGGCAAAGTGATTTGCGTCAATTTCGGAGCTGAGGTCGCGCATTGTATATCGTTGGCTGATTAAAAAATCGCGGCGGAGTTTGGTTTCTGCGCGAGACGGGCAACCGACAGCATTTGAAAAAGTATCCCGGTTGTTGCAGATTGTATACTCTGTTTTTTTGCTCATACTATTTCCACTCCTAAATATCGGTATATTTGCGAGAATTTTTGTCGCAAGGCGAGGAGGCAGTGACGCGGCGTGCTGGAGGCACGCAAGGAACAGCCGACGAAGCATTGCGGCAAAAAGACCGCAAAGATTCCGAGGTTTAGGAATGGAAATAGTATCATACTACCTTCCCCCCATGAATGTGCAAGTCTACTCTGTGCAGTACATTTTCCTCCGAGAAGGGCTTTTTAATATAATCAACCGCGCCCATCCGAAAGCCTTGTGATTCGTCCTCTGCTTCTTCCGAACCCGTAATGAAAATAACAGGAACGCCGCGTACTTCGGGCGTTTCTTTCATTTTGCCCAAAACGTCGAAACCGGAAAGCCCGGGCATGTTAATATCCAACAAGATTAAATCAATCGGGTGCCGCGAGGCTAATCTTAAGCCTTCTTCGCCGTCTTTTGCAACCTTTACCGAGTAAAGCGGCAAAAGAATGCGGCTTAACGCAGAAATTACCATCGGCGTGTCGTCTATAATCAACACTGTAGGTTTCGCGCCCGGCTTTGACAGCCACTCGCTTACCTTGCTTTGTAAGCCTTCGGCGGTAAACGGTTTTGAAACAATGTCTGCCGCGCCAAGCTTGCGTGCCTTTGTTGCAATTTCCGGCGTAACAGTTGCGGTAAGAAATACCACGGGAATTGACGTAAGCGCGGGGTCGGCTTTGATTTTTTCCATTGCCTCAAAGCCGTCCATTTCAGGCATTTGAATATCCAAAAGAATCAGATGCGGTTTTTTCTTTTGAATCATTTTGAACATCTGCGCCGCAGAAATTATTGTGAAAACATTGTAATAATCTTCCAAAGCTTCTTCCGCAAGAATCAAGTTTGTATCTGAGTCGTCTACAACAAAAATCGTCTTTTCTTCTTGGTCTGCAACCTCGGAAGGTTGGGCCTGCTCACCCGGTTGCTCAGTTTCGGAAACAGTCATGTCTTTTGTTAATCCTTTTTCAGATTTTGCAAGCGCGGCTTGCGCGCCAAGGGCAAGTGCTTCCGCAGTTGCATCGGTAATTTGTTCCAGCCGCTTGATAAACCCGTGCGTAAGCGATTGAATTGTTTTTATATCACCTTCGCGGCCTGCTTGTTCAAGCGCGCCCGCAACCACAGACAAAATCGGCTCGCCTATATTAAGCAACGCACTCTTCATTGCGTGGGTGTGGATAATGTAAATTTTAAAACCCGGCACGTCTATGTGGTCGCGGTTTATGACGGCGGCAATTGCCTCTATTGAGCGTTTTGCATCACGCACAAAACTTTCTTTCAAGCGTGCAGAAATATCGCCGGGTACGACTTTATCGTCTGCAAAGCCTGTGTTTTGCATCTCCTTTTCTTGGTCGCGTGCGGCGGCGGCAAGCACTTCGGGTGGCTGTTTATCACGAATAAGGCGCAAAAGATAGGTGTTAAGCTGGTTTACGTCTACAGGTTTGGAAATGAACCCCGCAAAGCCGTTTTTCATAAACAGCTCGGACTGACCCTTAACCGTGTTTGCCGTAAGGGCGATAATCGGGTGATTGTAGCCCAGTTCTTGAATTTTTTTTGCGGCTTCAATGCCGTCCATGCCGGGCATCATATGGTCCATAAAGATAATATCGTAAACATGGCCGTTGCGAATTTTGTGTACGGCGGCACGCCCGCTGTCTACGGTATCAATAGTAAGTTTGTAGGGCATAAGAAGCCCCTTTGCAACATACAGATTGGATTCAACATCGTCTACAACAAGAACCTTCCCGTAGGGCATGTGGATGTTTGCCAACCGGCTTAAACGCCGCAGGGCACGTTGGGCAGTTTCAAGGTTTTGTAAATTTTCTACGGTTTTTTTCCCAAGCTTTTCGTTGCCGCTTACGCTTTGGGGAATTTCTACATTAAATGTTGTGCCAATGCCCGGCAGACTTTCAACTTTAATGTTGCCGCCCATCATTTTTACAAGCTGGTACGCTATGTTCATGCCAAGGCCGCTGCCCTCGATAATCCTGTTGTTTTTAGCGTTAAACCGCGTAAATTCAATCTCAAAAAGGCTCGCAATTTGTTCCCTTGTCATGCCTTGGCCGGTGTCTTTAACTTGGAAAACAAGCACTGCTTGGTTGTTTTCCCCTTCAATAACACGAACATCCAAGCTTACAAGGCCCTCGTCGGTGTATTTGAAAGCGTTGGACAAAATATTGTTCATTACTTGTTTAATGCGTAATTCGTCACCTGTTAAAAAGGTGGGTACGCGCTCGTCTACGTTAAGCTTAAATTCGATGGGTTTGCTGCCTATGTGCATCAAATTCAACTGAACGGTGTCTACAATCATGGAAGCCGTTTCGTATTTATCGGTGATTATTTCCATCTTGCCTGCCTCAACCCGCGATAAATCCAAGATATCGTTGATGATTTGCAAAAGCAGGCTGGACGATGTGTATATGCGCGAAAAAGCCTCTTCCGTTTCGGGCGGGAGGCCTTTTTTTTGCATCTGCATCTCGGTCACGCCAAGTACGGCATTCATTGGCGTGCGTATTTCGTGGCTCATTCGGGCAAGAAATTGTGTTTTTGCGCGGCTTTCTTCCTCGGCAATTTCACGCCGTCTTATCTCGCGCAAATCCTGCGCATATGCCGCAACAAAAGGCTTGCCCTCGTTTAAATAGTGTACGCAAACGGCCTCAACCTCTACAACTTCGCCATCAATAAGGTGAGTCCATTTGTATGATGCTTGGCCATGCGCAATGGCGTATTCTCTTAAAAAATCAGCTTTTTCCCGGGAAGATGTGCCGTCTGGTTGGAATTCTGTCGAGTACGCAAAAAAACGCTCGAGGCAGTTCTTTTTAGTGTCGCATTTTAAGAACCGTACCATGGAATCGTTGCAATCTATAATAGAACCCGTTTCATTCCATAGGCTTACAGGTATCGGAATGGTGTCAAACAAAGGCCCTCGCAATCCGGACACATAAATCCCCCCGCCAAAGAGATATTTAAAGAGATGTTTAAAGAGATATTTTAAGAGATATTTAATTTGTGTCGCAATATTACCAAACGATTACAGAAACTTCAAGCCTTTTCGCGCCGGTACACCATCTTTTTTGTTTTAATGCTCCGTACGGTAAAACAATTAAAAAAATAAAGTTTTATAAGGTTTTTGATAACTATGATGTATTGAAGTTTTGATAACTATGATGTATCATAATAACATCAAAGGGGCATGATAAAAATGTTCAGGGTATTCACTTATAAAGACAAAAACGGTATAAGCCCGATAGACAGCTATATAACCGAGCTTATGAGCAAGGACGATAAGGACAGCCGCATAAACGCAAACAAAATACTTGAATATATCGCATTTTTGGAGCGTTACGGACAGCAAGCCCGAGAGCCTTATGTTAAACATCTTGACGGCGATATATGGGAGCTTAGGCCGATAAGAAATAGGATTTTATATGCCGCTTGGGACGGTAACAATTTTATACTGCTGCACCATTTCAAAAAGGACACACAAAAGACCCCGCAGCGGGAAATAGAGCAAGCCAAGCGTAATTTAGCTGATTACAGGGAAAGGAGCAAAAATAATGAACAAGGAATTAGCCATAGCCACAGCAAATTTAGAGGACATAAGGGAGCGGGGAGCGGAAGCCCTTATGCCGTGGAGTGAAACAAGGAACAGGCTTTTTACCCCCGAGGAAATAGCCGCCAGTGAGCTAAGGGCGGGGCTTATGTATGAGCTTGTAAACAGGCGGCAAGATTTGGGCATATCACAGCGCAAATTAGAGGAATTAAGTGGGGTTAAACAGCCAGTAATAGCCCGCATGGAGAACGGCACAAACAGCCCACAGCTTGACACTGTACTAAAGGTATTGGGGGCATTGGGTAAAACGCTTGCCATTGTGCCACTGGAACGAGCAGAAGCGTAGTGTCTTAGAGTCTGTTCAAAATCTCTCCCCTGCCGTCTTTTCGGTGCTTTTTCCGCCACTTTTCGTCAGTATTTCCTCGTTTGCCGCCGGCAAACGTCGTCAATACTT
>JGI24703J35330_11748845_pt1 | contig 48088 bp, 39 predicted proteins | sample TergutNt197P1_FD_35330 | JGI IMG/M metagenome (IMG submission 35330)
GCAAGACGAACTTCATTGGCATTTGCAAAAGATTTGCGGTCGAACTCTTCTTTTTTCGCATACTTGAAAAAACACTCACAAACGGCATTGTCATACGCATAATCGGTTTTGAAATTATGATGACGAGTTACGTTGTCGCCCATTTGAAAATTCGCCGTACTATCTATGAAACGCTTGACAATACTCCCGAAACGCTAATCCCGACAAACGTCTACTTAACTAACACTCTCACTCCGCCCAATACAGATGTAGAGCAAGACGGTCAGATGTCATTATTTGACTTTTCGGCGGCTATTTCTGACGAAGCATACAAAGCTGATACGTGGAAGGCTCGCCGTCCTATTAAGGTGATTATCGGTAATCCGCCTTACCTTGCGGCTTCTACTACTCCGTTCGATATTTCGGCTTATAAAACCGAGGCTGACGGTGCAATCAAGTACAAGAATGGAGTTCTGCACTTGAACGCTAACAAGCAAATTCACGGCATTCCAGAAGACGTGTGGACGTTTCGGATTGGCGGATATCAAGTGCTTGATAAGTGGTTTAAGTCGCATAAAGGCGAGATTTTCGGGAGTGCAGAGTTCGAGCATATCTGTAATGTGGTGGGGCTGTTGGCGGAGACGATTAAGGTGATGGCACCACCTCGCTAACACGGCATGAAAACCGCTCTATCCATATGGATAGAGCGGTTTTCGTGCACAGGTAGGAAGATTCGAAAGATTCAAAGCTTTTTCAAAAATTATGAACCCTATAGCGGTTTGACTTTTGGTATTGTCGCTTCAACGACTTTGCATCCACAGTATTTCTGGCGTTCCAACCTATATTTGTTACAAAGCTCAATCGAAAGATTATAACCATCATCTTTTTTAAAATCAGCCCATAATCTTTTGAGGGAGTATTTTGTCGCAACCTTCGCCATAACTTGATTGATTTGTTCAGCGTCTTTTTTAGAGCTAAGTGTTAAAGTTGTCGTAAAAAGCTCAAATCCATAAGAAACTGCAATTTTTGCACTCTCTTCAAGTCTTAAAGTGTAGCATTTGATACACCTCTCGCTATTTTCAGGAAGAGATTCCAGCCCCGTAATAATCTTTTTGAACAGAGCTGGGTGATAACTGCCGATTATTAAATTTACATCACGCTCTAACCCCATGCACTGCAGAAGACGTTTCTGTTCAGATAAGCGTTTGAAATATTCCCGCTCTGGCAAAATGTTAGGATTGTAGAAAAACAGAGTTACGTCATAATCTGGCACAAGTCGATGCAGCACCGCGCTTGAACATGGTGCACAACAACTATGCAATAAAAGGCGTTTTTGTAGAGATTTTGACACCTAGAATCTCTCACTAAACCACTGAGGTTCGTGTTTTGAAAGGACATTTTCGTTGATTTCAACATCATCGCGTTCAAAACGTTCTGATGCGAGTTCGTTAAGCATTTCATCAAACCCTTCTGAACGCAATTCTACTACTGTCATGGCTCTATTATTATCACGTAAATCTTCACGTCCGTGAGGGTCAAGCCTAATTAGTAAAGAATATATATTATCACTCTCATAAAACTCCGCAACGTCAAAACCCATATCTGCTATGTGTGCAATGAGTTCTTCAAACTCGCCTTCGGGTTCCTCAGGTATGCGTTGAAATTGGTCTTGCTCGTTGTCCATTTGCTCGATAATATCGGCAGTCAATTCGTTGCCAATACCATTAGTACCGTTATCACCGTTATCACCGTTAGTACCGTTATCGCCGTTAGTACCATTATCACCGTTAGTACCGTTATCGCCATTAGTACCGTTATCGCCATTATCGCCATTAGTACCGTTATCGCCGTTCTCACCATTAATACCGTTAGTACCGTTATCACCGTTAGTACCGTTATCGCCGTTAGTACCATTATCACCGTTATCGCCATTATCGCCGTTTGTACCCTCGACTTCGCAAATACAGTTGCGCATGAAGTTTTCGCATGATTCGCACATACGTGTAAAAGCGGCTAGGTGTGTTCGTGCATCGCTGAAATGAATCGGGTTTTCAGGCGTTGAAGAATTAAGAAACTCTACCATTTCTTTAAGAAAATCACGATTTTCTTCATTAGTTTGGCGGATTTTCTCGATTTCTTCTTCAGTGCGTGGAATTTCTTCGCCTTCTTCGTCAATTTCAGGCTCTTCGCTTAGTATACGAAAATCAAGTATTCTGAAACGTACATTGTTTTCAGCGAAAGTAGTTTCCCACTCTTCGTCTGAAACAGGGTCTGTCCCATCTTCGCCGTAGGTATCTTCAAAAATCATGGCTTCTTTATCACCACTTTGCATAACACGCCTGAACGATTCGATGCTAACTCCAGCGTCTGTAAAAAACTCTCCCCAAGTTTCATCAGCGTGTTGTACCCATTGCCATGCCTGTTCGCCGAATTGTTCGACCATCTGCATATTTTGTTCGTGATTTCTGTCTTCATTCCAGCGTGAATTGATGTGGTCGTTTATTGAAGTTCGCATTTCAGCATCAAACGAAAGCTCACGTTCAGCAAACAGCTCTTCTACCAAGATTACTCTCGCAGTCAATTCAAACGCACGATTGTTGACCCATTCATAAAAGTCAACATCTTCGATTTGATGTTCGCTAAAATCAAAATCTTCATCATTAACACTGACTGCATCGTCTTCATCTTCGAGTTCTTCATTAGATTCACGTAGCTGATTTTCAAGAAGTCGCCTTGCCTCACCAAAAGCCATAAACTGGTTCACAATGAACACTCCTGGGCGGATTTCAACACCATCAACAGTCATGATATATGGTGTGCTTTGGCATCCTGTAAATAAGATTACGCTCGTGAGAATAATCGCAATTGCGGTAAGTACCGCTCCAATTCTTTTAGGTTTGATTTTCATGTTGTAATTCTCCTTAAAATTCATTCTAAATTCTGCTTAGACACCTTTGAGTTTAATATCTTTCTCCTCAAGTTTAGTGAGGATTTTTTTGATTGCTTTGTCTACCTCTTCATCGGTAAGAGTACCATCGGATTTCCTAAAAGTCAGCTTATATGACAGGCTTTTTTGATTGTCACTAAGCTCGAACACATCAAAAAATTCAACGCTTTCAAGGTAACGCCCACCAGATTTTTCAATCACCTCTACAATTAACCCAGACTCTATAGAGTTTTCACAAACAAGCGATAAATCACGAACCGAAGCAGGGAAATTCGCAATCGGCGAATATGCAACCCCAGTCGGTGATTGGGCAAAGAATTTTTCTATATCAAGCTCGATGATATAAACCGGCACAGAAATATCGTATTCCAAAAGTACCGCAGGGTGCAATTCACCCAACTTAGCGTAATCGCAACAAGCGGTTCTCCCAGGGTGAAACGGCATTTCAGTATAACGCTTAATCGAATTTTCGATTTTAAATTGTTCTAAAATCCATTCAAAGATTTCTTTTAGAGAATAAAAATCTTCGTTTTTGCCATATACAGCTACACATAACATATCTGTTTCACTATTTGGCGAATAAATCCTACCAATTTCAAACAATCGTGATTCAAGATTTCCAACATTGATATTATCAGAAATCACTTTAAGCATCGACGGAATTAACGATGTACGCATAACGCTAGTTTCTTCGCCGAAAGGATTTCGGATTGACACAGGTTGTTTTTCTATTGCAATTGAGTTCATTTTCGGTGAAACAAAGCTGTAGGTTACACATTCATAACATGATTTTGTGATTAACGCATTTGCTAACCTTGAAATACCCCTCTCACTTTGCAAAACAGAAGTTACGCTTTTCCCAAAAGCAGGCAAAACCGACGGAATATTGTTATACCCATAAATTCTCGCAACCTCCTCAGCTAAATCGCAAGGGAGCTTAATGTCAGAACGCCAGCTTGGTACAATTACCTCGCTAGTACTCTCGTCATAACCCAACCCCAGTCGTGCGAAAATGCCGAGCTGTTCTTCTCTGCTAATGCTTGAACCGAGCAAATTGTTCACTTCTTCATAATTGTGAGAGACTTTGATAATTTCTTCTACAAAATTTACACAATCGACTAAACAATTAGGTGACGAAACTTCACCAATTCCGAGTTGTTCTACCAGCTCTAATGCACGCAACAGTGATTTTTTAGTATTCACTGGATTTAAGCCTTTTTCAAATCTTGATGAAGATTCAGTTCGTCTTCCAATTTTTTTTGCAGCTAATCTAACGCTAACTTTATCGAAACACGCCGCCTCGAAAATGACATCGGTTGTATCATCTACTACGCCTGAATGCTCACCCCCCATTACTCCCGCAACTGCAAGCGGTTTTGAGCTATCAGCGATTACTAACATACTTGAATCGAGAGTGGCGGTGTTTCCATCAAGCAGGGCAATTTGTTCGCCATCATTAGCGTTCCTTACAATAATTTCAGATGATTTACCATCATTTATAAACCGCCTATCAAACGCATGGAGCGGGTTGCCGTGTTCGAGCATGACATAATTAGTGATGTCAACAATATTGTTAATCGGGCGAATACCATGGGCTTTTAATCTCGAAGTAAGCCAACGTGGGCTTGGAGCAATTTTGACATTTTTCACAACTGCCGCCATATAACGAGAACAAAGCTCAGTGTTTTGTACAGTCACTGTTAAATTATCTGAATCATCAATTTCTACACCCTTACAATTCGGAGCAGGAATATTAAGCGGTGAATCGAAAGTAGCGGCAACCTCACGTGCCAGACCCGTCACTGAAAAACAATCAGGGCGATTGTTAGTAATTTCAAATTCGATTACCGTGTCATTAAGCCCCAAAAATTCTAACGCACAGCCCCCGATTGTGAGTTTATCTGCATTTGGGTCATCAGATAACAACAAAATCCCATCTTCCATTGCATAAGGAACATCCGCTAAGCTAAGCCCAAGCTCATCGAATCCACAAAGCATTCCTTCGCTAACTTCGCCGCGTAGCTTGCCTTTCTTGATTTTGAAACCGTTTCCATCTCTAAGCACAGTTCCGCCATCTAACACAACTGGAACTATTGCACCTTCAGTGACGTTTTGTGCACCAGTCACGATTTGTACTGATTGTTCACCAACGTTGATTTGGCAAACCCACAATTTGTCTGAGTTTTCGTGCTTTTTTATTTCGGTGACTTTTCCGATTACAATTTTGCTCAAAGGTTCTGAAAGTTTTTTAGTTTTTTCAACTTTTGTACCAGACATAGTGAGTTTTGCGACAAAATCGGGCATTAAAACCTCAGTCACATCAACGTATTCATTAAGCCAATTTAGTGATAAATTCATTTGTTTTATTCCTTTTCCTTAAAACTGCCTCAAGAATCGTAAATCGTTCTCGTACAGAAACCTCATATCATCGATTTCGTATCGCATCAATGTAATGCGTTCAATCCCCATTCCGAAAGCAAACCCAGTGTATTTTTGCGAATCCACACCACAGTTTTGCAGAACTTTTGGGTGAACCATTCCACAACCAAGCATTTCAATCCATCCTTCACCCTTGCAGAATCTACAACCCTTACCACTACATTTGAAGCAAGATAAATCAACCTCCGCCGACGGTTCGGTATAAGGAAATTGATGTGGTCGAAAACGCAGTTTGATGTCATCACCATACAGTCGCTTAAAGAAGATTTCGAGCGTACCTTTTAGGTTGGCAAAAGTTAGCCCCTCATCGATTACAAGCCCCTCGCATTGGTGAAAAATCGGTGAGTGAGTGGCATCAGCCTCATCACAGCGATAGACGCGCCCAGGGCTGATAATTGCGAGCGGTAGTTTGGCGTTTTTGACAGCATCTTGCATTGTGCGAATTTGCACGGAGCTTGTCTGCGTCCTCAAAATCGTAGAATCATCAATATAAAAAGTATCACCTTCATCACGGGCTGGATGCCCTTCTGGTGTGTTAAGAAGGTCAAAAACGTATTCTGTTTTTTCAACTTCAGGACCGTAAACCATATTATAGCCCATTGAAACAAATATTTCTTTTAGCTCATCTAAAACAATATTTAAAGGATGTCGATTACCAAGTGGTCTCCCTCTACTCGGAAGAGTGATATCAATTTTCTCACTTTCAATTCGTGCGAGTAGCTCAGCTTGTTTTAACTTAGCGTTCTTTTCTGTATACAGAACCTCAAACTTTTCACGAATTTCGTTCGCTAACGCTCCCATAACTGGGCGTTCTTCGGCAGACAGCTTCCCCATTTGTTTTAAGACTGATGTGAGTTCGCCTTTTTTACCGAGAAAAGCCACACGAATTTCTTCGAGGCTTTTGGTATCATTGATTTTTTCAAGGGTTGATAATGCACGTTCTCTTAATTCTATGAGTTGTTCTTTCAATTGCATTTGTACGGATTTTCCTTTCCATTTCCATCTGTTCCTGCTTTGATAAAATCCACATTTTTTTTGATTAAATACCCCACTCCAGACAGGCAACTTGAAGAGATTGTTTGGCTATTATACCACGTTTATTCTAAAATGTCAAGAGCTATTCAGGCTCTAAAGTCTCACGAACCAATCTCCACATCTGTTCTAACTCGAATAGCATTAGCATGAGCTGTAAGTTCTTCGCGTTGTGCAATCAAGATTATATCGTCTGACGCTTCTTTCAACGCATTTTTAGTATAATAGATATAGCTTGTTTTTTTAGTAAAACTATCAACGTTCAAAGGCGAGAAAAATCGTGCAGTTCCGTTAGTTGGCAAAACGTGATTAGGACCTGCGTAGTAATCACCGAGAGGTTCGGGTGAGTATTCGCCTAAGAACAAGCTTCCTACATTATCGAGTTTTCCGATATATTCAAGTGGATTTTCACATAGAATTTCACAGTGTTCAGGGGCAATTTTTTCGGCGAGTTCTATCGCTTCGTCCATATCTTTAACCAAAATAATCGCACCATAACTATCCAGCGATTCTTGAGCCATTTCGCGACGTGGAAGTAAAGCCAATTGTCGCTCGACTTCGGCTACAGTTCTTTCAGCGACAATTCCGCTATCAGTAATCACAACCGAGCTTGCTAACGCATCATGTTCTGCCTGAGAAAGTAAATCAGCAGCGATATAAACAGGATTAGCAGACTTGTCAGCGATAATCAAAATTTCAGAAGGTCCTGCTATCATGTCAATATCAATTATTCCGAACAATAGCTTTTTCGCTAAAGTGACATAAATGTTACCAGGTCCTACAACTTTGTCAACTTTCGGAATGTTATCAGTTCCGAAAGCCATCGCTGCGACAGCTTGTGCCCCACCACAGAGGTATATTTCAGTGATTCCACATAGCTTCGCCGCTACAAGAATATCAGGATTTGCTGTGCCATCTTTACGAGGTGGGGTGCAAATTATAATTCGCTCCACTCCTGCGATTTTAGCTGGAATAGCGTTCATCAAAACTGATGATGGATACGCCGCAGTTCCTCCCGGTACGTATAGACCTACCGTCTTCAATGGGCGAATCCTCTGACCAGTAACCACACCGTTCTTCTCAGAAATAGTATACCCCTCTCGCTTTTGAGCAGTATGAAATTTTTCGATATTCGCATGACAACGCTTTAATGCCTCCAAAAACTTCTGCTGATTAGGGTCAGACTTGTACTTTTTATAAGTCTCACCAATCACATCTTTTGGAACACGATAGTACATCGGATTATCACAATCGAATCGAGCGGTGTATTCTTTAACCGCCACATCGCCTTTTTCTTTAACTTCATTTATTACCGAACGCACAGTACGTTCTGCTGCAAAACTTTCGCTTGATTGACTACTGCTGTCACCTCTTTCCTCAAGGTCAGACATAAACGCACGCAATCCACCATCTGTATTGATTACTCTCATTGTATATATTCCCCCATTGTGCTAATAATTTCTTGGATTTGTTTTTTCTTCATTTTAGCTTTGACTTGGTTTACAATCATCCTTGTAGATATGTCCGAAATGTCTTCGATTACTTCGAGTCCATTCTCGCGGAGAGTTGTTCCAGTTTCGACTATATCGACTATTCCGTCAGCAAACTCGAGAAGCGGCGCTAGTTCCACACTACCCTCAATTTTGATTATGTTGACATTCATGCCCTTTTTTCGCAAGAAGAATCGACGGGTGACTGCTGGATATTTAGATGCAACGGTCTTGATTTTATGTCCTGCGTAAAAATCTACACCTTTTTTAGTGGCAAGCGAAAACTTGCATTTCCCTATATTTAAGTCAAGAACTTCTTTATACTTTCCGTCATATTCGTCGAGCATATCCTTACCAGTAATGCCGAGGTCACAAACACCGAGTTCGACAAAAGTGATTACGTCCAGCGATTTTGCAACAACGAGTTCCACATTAACATCTGGAACTGTAAAGACGAGTTGTCGCCCTTTGTTAGCATACTCCGAAACGTCCCATCCCATTTTAGTGAATAGCTTCAACGCCTCTTTTTCAATTCTACCTTTTGTGAGTGCAATTCTCACCACCTCGTCACGAGGGTTGACTTTGCAACTAGTAATCGCACTGATGTTCACGATAAATCCCTCAGCATAAGTATCATTGATTTTGTATTTACCGCCACTTATGATTGATTTTCCGTAACCAGAGATGTAGCCCTTAAAAAAATCGCCGATATAATAGCTATGCTTCTTTTTTTCATCGAATTTGATTTCCTCAAAATACGATTGACACCCACAGAACTGTGCGATTACTTCTAATGATTTTCGTGCGAGTTTTAACACACTTTCATCGCTATTCAAAAAAGCTGACTCGTCTTCATAAATCTTTTCTATACCGCATTGTGCGATTTCATCATCACGCCCCGCTTCTTTAGGGTTGACTCGATAAATTGCCTGATTATAGCAGAGTTTTAATGGGCGTGGCTGGTCTTTTAGCCGTGTTTCAGCCAAACGAATAATCGGCGGCGTAGAATCAGGTCTAATTACAAGCAGGCGATTTTTGTTATCGGTGAGCTTGTACATATTACGCTCTTTATACATACTTTCTTCGCTGTTCTTGTTTTCAGCAATATCGAATACATCATAAAACTCAACAAGTGGTGTAATGACTTCATTATATTCATTTTCGCTAAACAGGCTGATTAGTTTATTCTCGATTTCTCGGCGTGCGGCACATTCTTCAAACAAAAAATCCCTTGTACCTTCTGGGGTGATTTTGTTGTAGCTTTTTTTATAGTTCACTTAATTTTCCTCACTTGATTTAGATTGATTTATTTATTTCCTTTAGCTCGATTATGTACCTTGCATAACATCTGGCAGTTAGATACATCAGTAACACCACCTTTACTCCAAGCAGTAACATGGTCAGCGTCCATCTCTTTAATCAACCAAATTTTTGATTTATTTGCATCATTACCAATAGCACATAAAGGACAGTTAGAAACACCATCAGCTTTTGCAGATTTAGTCTGCTTTTCATTTTTGTGCTCTACTTTCTTAATAAAAATCCGTTTGTAGACTTTTTGTCCGTTTACTAATGCTTGTGAAACTTTACTCGTTTCATCCCATAAACCTTTAGAAAAGCCTTTGCCTTCACTTTCTGTTGCTCCAAGTATTTCAAACTGCTCGGGGCAATATTTGTCAAGAAAAGTAATTGGTACACCCATCGCACCATCATAATCATCTGGAATAGTAATAAAAGACGGAACTTCAATAGCATCATAATTGTCGTATTTGTCGTAACTATCCTTGCCTTTTAATTCTCTGCTACGTTTCAAATTTTTTTCCATAGTCATAAGCTCCAATGGCTTGTGTCGCCGACCATGGTCTATATTAGTAAACCAACAACAGCCCGCAACTCGATTTACTTTTTGTCCGTCAATTTCACGCTCAAATTTATAAGTAGGCGAATACACAAAGCCATCGGGGACATAAAAATACATCCCCTTATTAAATTCTGTAACACCAAGCCACATCTTATTTTCTTTAATAAGCGGGAAAATTTCCTTATAAGTAATGGCGTTCATATTACCGATTATAAGAAACTGCTTTTGCACCTCGAAAATCCACGCAACAAAATCACGAAACTGCGAAAAAGGCGGATTTGTCACGATTATATCAGCTTCATCACGCAATTTCGTGATTTCGTCACTGCGAAAATCACCGTCCCCCTCAAGACGAGTTAATACATTTTTTCGATTAGCTAATAACCATTCAATGTTTTCTAAGCCTTGCAATCCACTTTCTGGAGGTTCTTCAACTTCGGTAATTTCGATTTTATGCGGAACTCTTGTAGTCTTGTTTTCCACTTGTTCGTCATCAAACAAAGACAACTGCGTATTCGCAATCGGTGAACCAGCGAAACAAGTTGCAATCAGTTTTTTTAATCCTAATTTATTAAACATCAAAGCGAAAAACTTAAAGAAGTTGCTCTCGTAAGGGTCATCACAAGGACATAGCACGATTTTCCCGCGAAAAACATCAGGGTCGTATTCCAGATACGCCTGAACTTCTTTGTTTATATCTTCAAATCGAGTATAAAATTCATCATTTTTGGCTTTTTTTGCATTGGCTAAATTTTTGTTTGCCATATCTCTACTTATCCTTTATGAATCTGTTTCCACTGGTCGAATAATAGCAATAGGTGTCTGCTGGTCGCTCTGGTCTAACGGATTGTCAGCGAAAATCAACTCACCGAATTCATCCAACAAGTCTGGGTTACTTTTACCGAGTACGGTGCAAGCAATATCATTTGCATCAACAATATATACATCATGCCCGATATGTTTAGATAGCTTAGCGGCAACCTCATTGGGTTTGAGTGGTGCCATCTTGGCATAATTATTGTATGGCGGGATTGTGTAGTCACACGGTCCGTCAATCGCACGTGCATCCATCCCACATATATTATAAAACACCCCTCGTTTACCGAACAGCTTACAAATCCCTGCAATAAAAGCAGCGAACAAAATTTTCACACGCCCAACTTCTCTAACACAAAGCTCCATCGTTACAGGTGAACCTATGCCTATACCGTAATCAGGTTTGTAGACGAATTTACAAAGAAATCGTGCTAATTTTGAGGGCTTGATGTCGTCTATATGAAAAGCTCTTCCTTGCATAATTGCAATGATTTTTTCAGAGATGAACACGGTATCGCCTTCTTTAAGTTCGCTGATGACGTACTTATCTAAGACATCTTCAGGAACATCTTCTTTCATAATAACATGGGTTTTGACAGGATATCGCGCGTGCATCCCAAATTTTGTTTCTATTGTTAGGCTTTTGCCTTCATTAGGTATAAATTTCGTTTCCAACACTTTCGTACTTCCTTTGTAAATATATCGGCAACAAGGGTAATAATATCCCTAGTGTACACCCTACTATAATACCACATTTTTTTAATTACGTCAATAGTTACGCACAAAATTAAAGTTTTAATATTACTCCGCAACGAAAGTCTTATCTAATCGGGCTTCGCCCGATTAGATAAGACTTTCGTTGCTCAAGATGCCCCTGTTTCTCGTCTGCCTGTGGCAGACAACCGAAACAGTTGGGCGGTATTAAACCGCAAAAAGTCAAGACTTTCGTTGCGGTTTAATACTATAAAAATCAAAACATAAATCCACACGTAGTTTAGTTTCCAGAGGTCGCCATAACAATTTACCCTTAACTCTCTCTAAAAATGAATAAACGCACAAAAATTCACCATAATAAATACAAATATTGCTCCGCAACGAAAGTCTTATCTAATCGGGCTTCGCCCGATTAAGATTTTCGTTGCTCAAGATGCCCAACTGTTTCTCGTCTGCCTGTGGCAGACAACCGAAACAGTTGGGCGGTATTAAACCGCAAAAAGTCAAGACTTTTATTGCGATTTAATAACTCTGGCAAAACTTAGATAAGAGGTGATATGCTATGACAATTAAAAGAAGTTTTACAAATTTATTTCGCTCAAAAACACGTTCATTACTTACTGTTTTGGCGATTGCGGTAGGAGTATTTGCAGTAGTTTTAATTTCGGCGGCAGGGACAACTGGACGCAAAGAAATCGGGCGAACACTTGAAGCTATGGGCATAAATTCGATTTTAGTTCAGCACGAAACAAGCATAAGTGCAGCTAATCTAAACGATGAATATATCCAGACCATTTCACGTGTATCTGGTGTCAGTAATGCTATGCCGTTATTAGCGAGCATCAATCAAACTCGGCTTTTAAATGAATCGGTGAGCAGTTTTACATGGGGAATTAACTCAGACGCTAATGCCGTAATTTCACTCGAAGCGTTACACGGTCGTCTGATTACTGCTGGCGACACTGCCTCAAATGCGATGGTAGCGGTAATCGACGAAGAAATCGCTTATGCAACTTACGGGCGCTCAAACGTCGTTGGGCGAACTGCACGAATTATGCTCGGCGGCGCTGAGTATGAATTTGAAATCGTTGGTGTCGCAAAATCTGGAATTAGTGCGTTACAATCAGCATTATCAGGGTTAATCCCTAATTTTGTGTATATCCCGATTAGCACTATGCAAATGCTCACTGGTAGAAATAGTTATGACAAAATCGCCGTTGTAATCCAAAACGCAGTTGCCACGATGAACCCTGAAAATCCGTATATTACAACTGATAGCGTAATCACAGCAATTAACGAAGCGATTGTTGAAAAACGTGGCGAAAATTCAGGGTTGATTGTCGCTAATCTTTTACAACAACGCCAAGGTCTCGAAAACATTCTCACAACTGTAACAATCGTTCTATCATTGATTGCAGGAATATCATTACTCGTTTCAGGGCTGACGGTTATGACCACAATGCTCGTAAGTGTAGGCGAACGAAAACGAGAAATCGGAATCAAAAAATCAATAGGAGCTAAAGATTTTGATATAGCAAAAGAATTCATTCTCGAAAGCTTAACTTTGTCTGGAATAGGGAGTATGATAGGTTCAGCTTTAGCGCTTTCAATAATCGCAGTTGTGTGTAAAATAATCGGTGTTGCATTCGTGCCAGACTGGGGTTCAGTATTACTCGCAGTCACATTCGCAGTGACACTCGGAGGAGTATTCGGGGCGTATCCAGCAATCAAAGCAGCTCGGCTCGAACCAGTCGAAGCGTTACGTCAGGGGTAAGTTCAACAGACTCACCATAAATCGCAATATAAAGCCCGTCATGCAAGAACACACGTTCTGGCTGAAACTTATCTAAATCAGTCGTATCAATGCTCTTAAACCCTTCAGATAAACCTCTACCAGTAAATTTTGAATACGCTTCTTTTTGAACCCATGCTTTCAAAAAATCGTCGTTTGAACTAAAAAGCTCTACTTCATTAGAACAATACGCACGCTTAATTACAGCTGAAGTGACTTGTTTAGAACGCTCCTGAACATCTACCCCAACATTTGCTTCCGATACAACACACGCAACTCCGTAATCACAATGCGAATAGCTAAAATGCAGATTGTTATCGATAAAATCGGCTAAATCAGAGAAGTCAGCGAATATTGGCTTACCAAGTTTAGTGCGGACTATTTTGGGGCGTTTTGTTACTTCAAATTCTTTCAATAACGCAAAATCAAGCAAAGCGAGCGAAAGCTCACTTTGCTTGATTTTATTAAGTGGAATTTGCGAAGTAGTCAGATAAATTTTCATACATTAAGCGGTATAATCGGAACCCATTCGCCAGTAATTGGACATATATGCTCGGTAATTGTTTCACCAGTAGCGACATTTTCACGAACACGCTCAAAATTTTTGATTGCACTACCGAGAAGCCGAAGGTCAGAAGCACGTTTAGAGGTTCGACGAATCGTTGTAATCCGCTCATTATTAACGTCGCAAAATTCTCTCATAATTGTGACAATCAACCTAATTGTTGTAATACAACAAGTGCAAGTAAACGCAACAGTCGTGAGTGTAAACGACAAGCATACACATTCGAGTAATGGGCGGTCACAATCGCCACAGAGAACCTTAGATTCGCAGTTACAATTTTGTATTGGGAGGTTGCAGTCATCACAAAATTCGATATGGCAAATGCAATCTAGAGCGGTGTAGCCACATACGTCACAAATGACTTGTTGTCCGCATAAGCAGTCTTCTTCTAAAAGTCCACACTCATCGCAGAACACTGGGGCATTACAAATACAATCTACATAACCGCATACATCGCAATCAAAGGCTGGACAGTCACACGGAGTATTTCCGCAATCACCACATACCGCTACTGGAACAATCGTAAGGCTAATCTCAAATGTCTGCGTTGCGAACAAAGGATTATCAACATTGCTATAAACTGTGACAGTCGCCACATATATTCCAGCTGGGAGATTGCCTGCAGGCCTGATATTAAGTTCAAAAGCTCCACCAACTGGAATACCAGCGATGTCAGTTCTACCTCCAGGGTGTTGATTATCTGGCAAGTCAGGGCGGAAGAATCTGAATGATTCTGCATCATCGCCCGAAAGTCTAAATCTCATAACACCTGTCGGTTGATTTCCAGTGTTAGTAACAACTCTTGTCTGCACAAAATCCATTCCGCTGTAGCCTACAGTTGCTTCAGGGAAAGTGAGCGTTCCAGTGGGTGTAATTGAAACTCCAAAAGTCGGGTCAATACCACCGCCACCAGCAGGAGTTACCACTAAAATAATATTAAACGAACGCGATACTACGTTTGCACCCGAAACAGTAACAGTTGCCGTATACGTTCCGATTGCCAACCCTTGGCTTGGTCTTAGCTGGATATTTGATGATTCACCACCAGAAAGGCTTTGTAACGGAGCAGTTCCAGTATGCCACGTACTATCGCCTTCTTGTCTAACCCTGAAATTATTGGCATTAGCACCACTCAAAGTGATAGTAAGTGCCCCAGTCGCTTGAGTTCCAGAATTACTCACCGCACGTGAGTAACGACCGTCATTACTTCCGAACCCAAATTCAACGTTAAGGGTGTTAGAAGTAGAGTCCATCGCAAGTTCAGCAGGAATAGTTGTTATGATTTCCGAAAGTGTAACCGTAATCGCAACATTAGTACTAACTCCGCCTCTTGTTACAGTAATGTTACCGCTCCATGATTGGGCGGCAGACGGAACGCCAGAAAGCCTAATTGTTACGCGATTATTCGTATTAGAAGCAACTGTAGTAAGCCATGCTGGCATTCCAGTTGGTCTTGATACAGTGATTGTACCAGTAGCAGTTCCGCCAATTGCGACATTAACATCATCAGTAGCTCTCGAATTAATGCTAACTGTAGAAGGTGTTGCGGTAATTGTAGGAGGTGATACAGCAGGAAGGTTCACCGTAATCGCAACAGTAGTGCTAACCCCACCCCTTGTCACGGTGACGTTTCCGCTCCACGATACCATTGTTGTTGGAACTCCAGTTGAAGCTAATTCCACAGTCAAGCGATTATTAGAAGTCGAAACAGTTGTAGTAAGCCACGAAGGCATTCCAGCAGGATTTGTACGACTAATTGTGCCAGTAGCAGTCCCGCCGATTGCAACATTTATAGGAGCTGCTGTTCTCGAAGTAATATTAACTGTAGAAGGTGTTGCAGTGATTGTAGGAGCTTGTGCAGCACTCACTACAAAAGTTACATTAAAAGTGAGATTATTTGCATTTGCTGCTTCAATTGTGACAGTAGCTGTATGCGTTCCGACTGGTAAGCTGCCAGCTGGTCTAACTTCTACTTCTCTATTACCAGATGAAGCGTTCATAGGGGTGCCGAGTTCCAAACTTCCGCCAACCCAATCACCACTACCCTGACCGGGCAATCTAAGCCTAAAGCTATTCGCATTAGTTCCAGAAAGCCTTGCAGTCAACTGACCAGGTGCCCCCGAAACACGATTGATTCGTTTAGTATAGTGTGCTTGAGTTCCATATCCAACAGCCGCAGGAGGGAAAGTGTGGTTTCCGACAGTAGCAAATGAGACTACACCAACAGGTTCAGCCGTTGGTAAAGTCACCGTGACTGCGACTGTACGATTTACGCCCTGTCTCGTTACAGTGACATTTCCAGTCCACGATTGTGCTGTTGTTGGAACACCAGTCGTCGCTAATCCTACAGTCAAGCGATTGTTGCTTGTAGAAACGCTTGTAGTAATCCACGCCGGCATTCCAGACGGTCTTGAGAACGTGATTGTACCCGTCGCCGTTCCACCGATTGTGACGTTTACGTCAGACGCAGTTCTTGATGTAATGCTAACGCTTGATGGAGTTGCGGTCACTGTAGGGGAAGGAGTAACTCCACCGCCTCTACCAGCCATAATTCCTTCGATTACTGGTAGAGCCTGTGTTCTAAAAGTGTTGTTGGTTCTATCCAAGAAGCCAAAACGTTCACCAGAATAAGTTGGCAAAGAGCCGTTGCACCATAAAATAGGAACCCAACCACGTGCACGTGCTAATTCCACATAATGCTGTGCATGAACTCGACGTGCAGAATTATTACCATCATACTCTGCACCCCATTCACCTAAAATAACTGGAAGAGGCGGTTGCCCCGATGGTGTGAGGTTATTAGCTGCCGTTGCGATGTTCCCGAAATAATGGTTAATCCGCTCAGGTCCACCATGCCCTGAACCTGTTCGTGAGTAAGTTGTTGTACGCATTGAACCACTATTTCTGAAAGAGAAACCAAACGGCGAATAAGTATGTGCAGTCAAAATAAATCTACTTATTCCATTGCCAGATTGTGGGTCGTTCGGGAGAGTGATAGCGTTCATGTTAGCTGGTGTAGCACTCGCCGCAACACCGACTATCATTAACGAACGATGCCTATTATTACCACCACTAGCACGAACAGTGTTTACAAAAAGCTGATTTTGTCTGTTCACAGCAGCACGTTGAGCAGCGTCACCCGAGAAATCGCTGAGATTAGTTCGTGGTTCGTTACTACCAGAAAAAATCAAACGTTCGCCAAATTGATTATTAAATCTTGCAGTAATCTGTGTCCAAATTCGTGTATGAATTTGGTCTGATAATGTAGGGTTTGAAACCATAATCAACTGGATTGCATCTTCATGATGTGCGTTTATGACAACAGTCATACCAAGCTCATACGCCCATGAAACGGCATTAAAAACTCTATCCATATGCGTATCACTTATAGTCCAGTTATTGCCAGAATGTCCTCTTAACAAACCCGAAGTTTGTGCTGTCCAAGTTACAGGGATTCTAATAGTGTCAAAACCCGCCGCATGGACTGCTTGGATAGTCGCACGTGTAGGCACTGGTTGCCACATCGAATGAGCGCGGCTGTCAAACGTATTTCCGAGATTATAGCCCACAGCCATATTCGCAACAACTTGTGAGGCAGTTACGTTCGCAATCGCACTAACCTCCGTCGGTAGCTCCAGCATAGGCACTAACCCGAGCATAATCACAAAACTCAAGAATAGCGACATAATTCTCTTAGTTAAGCGCCGATTATACCATTTTTTGTTTCTGTTCAACGTTTTTAGTTCCATAAGAATCCCCTCCTACTTATATTAACATAATTTTTTAATTACATTTAATCATGCCATAAAAATCTGAACACGTCAAGCAAAAAAAGCTGAAGCAAAGCTCCGTATTTGTTTTTGCTCTTGTTTTGACTATTATACTATATATAAACGATTATGTCAACGATTTTACAAAAAAATTACACATTTTTTTTCACACTGACTGACAACGAATGCAAGAACCACAACACCAAAAACGCTTGTGCTATAAATACTGGTGACTGTAATTCAAATCCGTTTTCATTTAACCCATTTGATAGAATCAGCCTTGTTTCTTCGTTTGTGGTTAGATAATAAGCTGCTCGTGCTATAAAATCAGATAACGCAATCAATGTTACCAAATATCCGCTTAGAGTAGCGACAATTGCCGTGAATCGAGTTTCGCTTTTCACAATAATACGCCCCACACTAAGGAAGAAAACAGCGAATAACAGATTCGCTGATAAAATAATCAGCCTTGATGAAATGTTTGCAGTATACGTCCTCGCCATAAATTCTATTGCGGCGGTGCTTACACTGAACCCTGCCAGAAATAGCAAAGCAAGTGCCACAGCTGGAACAATTTTTCGCTTAGTGACTAAAGAAAATCCCACAAAAGTCATTCCAACCGACGATAATCCAAGCAAAGCCAAGCGCAAAAGCCCTGCATTGCCTTCAGAAAGAAGCGTAACAAATTGTAACGCAATACCTATTCCGCAAACACCTGCCAACACAGTACCGACCACAACAAAAGCAATCGGTAATTCGGTACGAGGTTTAGGGAGGACAGTCGTCAAAGATTTTTCTTCCAAATGAGTTGAATCAGCATTATTAGGAAGAAGTTCAGCAATCGCAGGGTCTAATTCTGCTACAACATCTTGCACAATGCCTTTTTTTGATTTTACAGCTTTTGATAAAATTCCACGTTGTAATCGCCTATCAATTAGAACGAACAGTAGCATCAAAATCACTGAAATACCGATTACGATGTAATAAAAACTATTCATAAATCCGCCATCTACAGCGAAAAAACCGCTATCAGGTTCAATCACACGTGAGTATTGTAAAAACCTTACAACTGTAAAAACTAAAAGCATAGGAATATAAACAATTGCAATAGTTGAAATTTTAGTCTTGATTTTGGTCATAACTTGTCTTCTTTCTATCATAAATATTATTATACGAGATGTATGTAATGCGTAAAGGGTCTTGTTGAATCTAACAGATAATTATATCATAACACAAAATTATACAATAGTCAAGGGGGAACTAAGGTTTTGAAACAATATTTTATTATATTCACAGTTTTTATAGTACTACTTTTTGCAACGCCGATTGTTTTTGGGCTGATTCAGAATGAACAGAGCATAGACGAAGGTTCAGCTAATGACAACGTTTCAGAGGAGGGTGCAAAAATAAACCAAGATTTTGTATTCCCAAAAAGCGTATCGCTTATGTTGAGTGATACTGGCGAAATATTAGAGCTTAGTATAGAAGAATATCTTGTAGGTGCTTTATTCGCACAAATTCAAGTGGATTTTCATGAAGAGGCACTCAAGGCTCAAGCAGTGGCAGCACATACTTATCTAATTCGATTGCTTATGAATAACAATAACGGCAATGTTATTTCAGACAACCCAAACACCTGTCAACCGTTTTTTGATACCGAACGTGCAAGAAATCTCTTCCCAAATACAAGAGAAGGCCTTGAACGTTTTGACGAGATTTCTGAAAAAGTAAAATCAGCTGCACAACATGGGGCTAATCGTATACTTTTTCATGAAGGTGAACCGATTTATGCAGTATACCACAGCATTTCAGCGGGAGTAACAAATACTGCGTATTCGGTATGGGGGGTGGATTTTCCTTATCTTAGAAGCGTTGATAGCTCATGGGACAGAGAACACCCTGATTTTCATTGTTCTAACGAAATCTCGTCCGAAAGCGTTCGGTTGGCCATGTTTGATTTTAACCGAACCGCAAGTATGCCAGCAGATTATGAGGACTGGTTTAAAGAACCCCAAATAAACGAATTTGGATATGTGATTTCGGTCGGAGTAGGTGAACATAGACTTTCAGGTGGTGATGCTTGGAGGGCGTTTGGATTACGTTCAACTGCATTTGAATTCACACAAAGAGAAACGGGCGGAAGCGGGATTTTTATCATCGAAACAAGAGGGTTCGGGCATGGCGTAGGGCTTAGCCAACACGGGGCAGACGTTTTAGCAAGACGTGGTTTTTCTTACGCCGATATTTTGTTGCACTATTACACCGGGGTCGAGCTTGTAGATGTGAGATAGTTTTTTAAAATTCCCCTATTCTTCAGAATCTTCCTTACTCTGCTTATTAAAGTTTTGAGCCTGTTCAGTATAAGCTGTAATAACATCTTTTATGATTTTACTTTTTTCTTCAGGTGACACTGTGTTTTCTACTTTTGACGGGAATTTTAGTAGAGGAGGAATTTCAGGTTTGGTAGTTTCGACCGTTTGTTCTTGTGTTTGCTCTGAAGAAGGCGTGGACGGTGATGATAGAGATGGGGGTACAGTCATAGTAGGAGAAACTTGCGGTGACTGTACTCTTGATTGTTGTGGTGCTTGTGATAGTTCTGGTGAATTTGTCGGCTTTGCGTTTTCGATTGTCGCTTGCAAAATGTCCTTCGGAGATTGCGACGATTGCTGATGTGAAAGTTTTGAAGCGTCAGGAGCGTTTACGGATTTAGCAGAACTTGCTGCAATCACTTCCGCCAGTTTGACACTTGATAAGGTAGAGGCTCCACCACCTCTCTGCTTTTTTGTAGAAACTATAGGAGTAGTTGACACTGGTTTTTCAGGTCTGTACAATTCTGGTTCTGCATTCTCGGAATTCAGGGTTACATCATCTGGATTAGTCGCTTTAAGTGTATCTTTGTACGCTTTTAGTGCCGCATAGTTTATAGCTTTTGAAGGTGTAACATTTGTTATTGATGATTCTGGTGTTTCTGAATCAATACCTGCTGAAGATGGAATAGTTGAACCTTTGAATCCTTTTACTGGCACGTCTTTTAACGAAATCGGGGGCTTTTTTTGCTTTTTAGTTCGTGCTTGATTTTCACCTAATGCTGTTTCAGGAGCGTGTTTCGCCGAATCCGACGATTCTAAATGTTCAGGGAGTGGGTTAACTTCAACAAGCGGCGGAGTCGAGATAAAAGTAGGGGTTTCGTCTTGTTTATTGACTGGTTTGACGCGACTCCTTTTAGCTAATATCGGTTTTACAACTTCAAGCAAAATCAAGCAAACGCACGGAATCACTGCAATTATAAATACCCCGAGTGGAGATACCGCAAAGTTAAACACAAAACCCAAAAATCGGCTTGTCCTAACCACTTTTGATGTGATTGAATTTTCGCTGATTGTATGGGCATATCCCACTTCATCTTCAATCAAAAAATGGACTGTGTTATAGTTTATATTCTGTATTGGAATTTCATCACCCATGTCAGAATTTTCTTCCGATTCTCCTTCTGACAAAACTGGCGGTGGCGGAGTTACGGCAACTTCTTTTATTTCGCCGATTGTGGTTCTACCATCATTTGTTTCAAATATAACTAGATGACCTGTAGTTAATTCAGCAGTCAAAAATTTTTCTCCAACCACTACGCTTGGCGACGGAACTAATGCAAATGCGTCGCTTCTGACTAAATACAGCTGATTACCGAAAATCGATGCAGCATTACGCCCACCCGAAAACATAATCCCGAGTGTTGCTACAAAGATTGTGAGTAAAATCAAAACTGAACAAATACTAAACCATATGATATGAGCTTTTTTAGCGTTAATCGTTCCATCCTCCTGATTCTTTAATAGACCTTTTGCAAAATATGTGTAGCGACCCTCCAAAAACTTCTTGTGCGTTTTTGGAGGTCGGTTTTTATGTTTTGACGAAAACAAAAATCCGCTCAAACTCACTGTTTAAGCGGATTTCCAATATTGCGGGAGCCGGATTTGAACCGACGACCTCCGGGTTATGAGCCCGACGAGCTACCGAACTGCTCTACCCCGCGACAATAAGCGGTTGGTCAAGAGTGATAATGTGATAACAACACACAGACATCCGCACCCAACACTATAATAGTATATCATATCTGAATATAAAAGTCAACCCCTAAATTTCAATAAATTTCAAATATGACGATTTGCACAATTATCATCGTATTTTAGGGCGATAATTATGCAAATGTAACAGACTCCTCGTGATTGCCATTAGATTCTCACGAGAAGTCTATTCCACCAATAGCACCGCCGCTAGTGCAATGATTAAAGATTTATCGGCCTTTTGTTTTATGAGAATGAGGATTAACGCAAGAATTAACACATTATCCGAATCTTTAAGCAGATTTTGCATAAAATCCTGCTTTAGAAAATCCTGCCTTAATGGGAGAGATGTTAAGGGATTCATGAACGATTCCCTTTGCGGTGATTCGAGTGACCCTTCCCTTTCTCCCAGTTTTGCCTGCTTATATAATCGTCGAAAGTCGGGGAGTTTTGGTTTGGGCTTTCATGCGATTCTTTTAATTTTCCTGATTCTTCGCTTGAATTTTCAGAATTTTCAGAGTTTTCAGGGAGCGTTTCTGGAATCAATTCAGGTGACTCAAAACTTTCCGATTCGCTTTCGTACGATTCTTCTATGTTTTCAGTGTTCTCTGAATTAGCAGTGTTTTCTATATTTTCCAAATCATCGCATGAGTTCAAGATGATGTCATCAAACATAATATCATCGTTATTGTCGTTGGAGTCTTTTATGTTTGCTGTGTTTTCAATATTTTCGTTGTTATCAAAAACACTCTCATGGGAAGGGGTTTCAGAAGATTCACTTTCTTCATATTCCATATGATTAGTTAAGTCGTATGTTTTGCCTGATTCTTCGAGTTCTTCTGAGTTCCCTGATTCTTCAAGCTCATGAGAATTTTCTTTTAAGTTTGTTTCAAGTTCGTTTTCTGCTAAAACAAAATCGAATTCTGACGAAAACTCAAGGTGTGTGTTTACAGACACTTTTTCATGTGATACTTCAGTTCCAGACGATTCGACATTTGTTTCATGAGGATTGTTAATCGAACGTTTAGCTATACTAAACGCTTCTTTGGTATAATCAGCAATTGCTTTTTCGAGATTGAAATTCATATTAAGGTAATTTCCTTTCTTAAAACAGATTATTTAATATTCCGCTATCTTTTAAAAGTGGGAGTAACGTAACCATTCGCGAAAGTTTCATAGCGGTATCAATTTTGTGTTGATTTTCATCGCGCAAATGTGAACGCAATGCGGATAATAGCTCAGAGTTCTTGTCTGGCTTGTTCATATGCGAAAACAGCTCACCCATCTTTGAAATCATATCGAAATCGATGTTTTCAAAAAAATCAGCGAAATCAGAGCCAGCAAAATCATCATTATTATCGTTGTTTTCGGAGTAGCCTTGCTTGTCAGAGCTGTCAGGATTGTCCGAGCGGGCGGAACTGTCGGAGTTTTCCGAGTTATCACCAGCATTTCCGCCCATTCCGCCTGCCATCATCATTTGCAGAAGTTTTGCCATATCCATAAGATTAGACCTCCTCTTTTTAGGAGTAATTAGGTTTCCTTGTTTGGCTTAGAGCCTGTTCAGGAACTTAGTCCTTAGTTTTTTTAATATCTTCCATGTATTTTGCCATCTCTGGCGAATCTTTTATGTTTTTGGTCACGTTAGGGTCGTCGAGTGCGTCTTTTAGTTTTTGAGCGTCTTTGTCATTCATTTTCGCCATGATTGCGTTTACATCACCTTTAGTCAATAGCCCTTTAAGCTCTTCGGCAGACATTCCGAGATTTCGACTTGCTGTATTTAACATTTTTTCCATAGTGCTTTTGCTACTTTTCAATGTTATGTCCTCCTAAATTGAAGTAAGAATTTGCATTATTCCCCTTGACTTTTATATACATATGTGATAGAATAAGAAATCATTACACTTTAATTATTAAACCGCAACAAAACACTTGCGTTTTTTCGGTTTAATTTTCGGTTGCCTTTCGCAGAAAGGCGAGAAACATTGGCATTTCAAGCAACGAAACTCCCCTAGCGGCTTTGCCGTGGAGTGTAAGAGTTTTGTTGCGGAGCAATATATTGTTGTGAGGTTTTGTGCTTTGAAAATCACTGTTATATCTGATACCCATAGAAACTATCACCGCTTAAAAGATGTTATTGACAGAAACTTAGATTCAGACTTATTTATACATCTTGGTGACGGAATTCTTGAAATCATGGATATTTCTAACGAATACTCAAAAAAATATCCTAACTTAGAGTTTGCTTTCGTAAAAGGTAACTCTGACTTTATTGATTACACTGACGAACGTGTTGTCGAAATAGCAGAGCATCGAATCCTATGCACTCACGGTCATAATTATGATGTGCACTGGGGGCTTGATATGCTCGCCGACCGTGCCCGCTCTCTTGGTTGCCAGATTGCGTTATACGGGCATACACACATCTACAAAACCGAACAAATTGACGAAACGCTGTATATCATGAACCCTGGAAGTTTAGAACAACCTCGTGGGGGCAACAAACCGACGTATGGAACAATTGAGATTTCGGATAGCGTTAGCGTTTCTATGGATATAGTAGCTTATAAAGCCAGTAGCCAGTAGATTTTAAAATTAAGATAGAAAGAAGGTATAGCCATACAATGAGAGCAGTAATTACAGTCACCGGTAAAGACACAGTCGGGATTTTAGCAAAAGTCACAGCGGTATGTGCAGAAGTAAATGTCAATATCCTTGATATGTCGCAAACAATTATGCAGGACTTATTTGTTATGACAATGCTTGCAGACATTTCAAATTGTCGCACTCCTTTTGCGGAGTTCGCCGACAAACTCAAGAAATGCGGTAAAGAAATGGCAATGGAAATCCACGTAATGCACGAGGATATTTTTAATTCTATGCACAGGATATGATAGAAATATGAAAAATAGAGGTAATCTAATATAATGCTGAATAATAACGACATACTCGAAACAATCCAAATGATACGTGAAGAAAATCTTGATATACGTACTGTTACACTCGGGATTTCTTTGCTTGATTGTGCTGATTCTGATATAGATAAGGCTTGTAGCAAAGTTTATGACAAAATCACACGGTTGGCTGAAAATCATGTCCTCATTGGTGAAAAGATTGAGGCAAAGTACGGTATTCCGATTATCAATAAACGGATTTCGGTCACACCTATTTCGATGCTAATGGCGGCGGTTACAAGTTCTGGTAATAGTGGAGGATGCGTCAAATTTGCTCACGCCCTCCAAAAAGCGGCGGATACTGTTGGGGTGAACTATATCGGTGGATATTCTGCACTTGTTCACAAAGGCTTCTCTGCTGGAGATAGAGAGCTGATTTTGAGCATTCCACAAGCGTTGGCTGAAACCTCAAAAGTCTGCTCATCAATAAACGTTGGCTCCACTCGTGCTGGAATTAACATGGATGCAGTAGCACTTATGGGAAAAATAATTAAAGAATCATCCGAAACCACAGCGAATAACAGCTGTTTTGGAGCTGCTAAGATTGTGGTATTCTGTAACGCAGTCGAGGACAATCCGTTTATGGCAGGTGCGTTCCACGGAATCGGAGAACCCGACTGTGTAATCAATGTAGGTGTGAGCGGTCCTGGAGTAGTACGCAGTGCAATTTCAAAACCAGAGATGGCGGGGGCAGATATAGGACAAATCGCTGAAGTGATTAAACGCACAGCTTTTAAGATTACACGGATGGGACAGTTAGTCGGAACTGAAGCGGCACGTGCTTTGGGTGTACCTTTCGGAATTGTAGATTTGTCGTTAGCTCCAACACCAGCAATCGGCGATTCAGTTGCGTATATCTTAGAAGAGATGGGACTCGAAAAATGTGGTGCATACGGAACGACCGCTGCACTCGCTTTACTTAATGATGCAGTCAAAAAAGGCGGTGTTATGGCGAGTTCCAGTGTTGGCGGATTGTCTGGTGCATTTATCCCTGTATCGGAAGATGCTGGAATGATTGAAGCTGTCAAATCAGGTAGTTTATCTTTGGCTAAGCTAGAAGCTATGACGGCAGTCTGCTCGGTAGGGCTTGATATGGTAGTAGTACCAGGTAGTACGAGTGCCGATGTCGTCTCTGGCATAATAGCTGACCAAGCGGCAATCGGCATGATTAATTCTAAAACCACAGCAGTAAGGGTAATCCCCGCGATTGATAAAGATGGTAGGAATATGGAAGCTGGTGAAATCCTCGAATTTGGTGGGCTATTCGGAAGCGGCCCAGTTATGGAAATCAACAACTTTTCGCCAGCAAAACTCCTCCAGAGAGGGGGGAGGATTCCAGCCCCACTCCAGAGCCTAAAGAATTGATGCTATGTTCAAAATAGACAATGATTGGAACGAGCTTTTGTCGAGCGAATGGAATAAACCTTATTTTAAAGACTTATCGACTTTCCTCGAAAACGAACGCCGTTACCACACTGTGTATCCCGAAGAAAACGATGTATTCGCCGCTCTAAAACAAACACCATACTCGGAGATAAAGGCAGTGATTTTAGGGCAAGACCCATATCACGGTAAGGGTCAAGCTCATGGATTTTGTTTTTCTGTGAAACACGGGGTCACTACACCGCCGTCTTTACGGAATATCTTTAAGGAATTGCAAGTTGATTGCAGTATTTCTCAGCCGGAACACGGTAACCTGACTTTGTGGGCTAAAAAAGGCGTGCTGTTGTTAAACAGCGTTCTCACAGTCAGGCAAGGTGAGGCAAATAGTCATAAAAGCAGAGGGTGGGAGATTTTTACTGACCAGATTCTGACGCTTTGCAATAAACGTGAACCGATTGTGTTTATTCTTTGGGGAGAGCAAGCGAAAAAGAAATCAAAACTCCTTGCTAACCCGAATAATCTGGTTCTTACTGGTTCTCACCCGAGCCCTCTTTCTGCTAATAGAGGTGGTTTTTTCGGAGGGCAGTACTTTTCCAAGACTAATGATTTTTTGGAGAGTCGTGGGGTTGGTGGTATTGATTGGAGGTTGGATTAGAATTATGATTTATGAAAAAATGTCGTTTAAAATCCCTAAGGAATGTGTTACATACGAAGCAGATTCCGCACGGCTTATGTAAACGACCCTAATTTTATGTTTATAATCCTTTCCTTAAAACATAAAGTAAATTCTAAGCGAAATCCTAAAACGCTTTTAATGGATGGGGAAGTCGAAATCGTTAAGTATAACGCATATGATTTGAAATTTATCTCTGAGGCGGATATAAATTATAACCCCGCACTTGGGACAGGACAAATTCAAATTAAAGACATTCATTATGTCGATTATGAAAGTCGCACAACGTGGGAATTTTGTCAATTACTCGATAGAAAATATCTCCGTTCATCAAGACGAACAATTGATGATTGGTACAGAGAGGCGGTGAAAAATAAATGGATAAAGAAATAAAAATTTTGCATGGTGACTGTATTACACTTATGAAAGGCATGGGAAATGAAACTGTTGACCTAATAGTTACAGACCCGCCATATAACCTCTTCAAAGATTATGGTAATGATAGTGATAGGCGTTCGCATGACGAATATCTTTTATTCACACGTCAATGGTTATCGGAAGCTAAACGCATTCTAAAAAACACAGGTACAATATATCTTTTTATGGGGGTCAGATATATTTCATATATTTATGAGATTCTCGAAAAAGAATTAGGGTTTATTTTTAATTCATGGGTTACTTGGTATTATACACAAGGCATCGGAAAAACAAGAGGATTTAGTCCACGTCATGACGACATTCTTATGTTTACAAAAACGAAAGATTTTACTTTTAATCTTGATGATGTTAGAGTTCCGCAAAAGTATTACAGAAGTATAAATAATATGCGCGGTGCTAATCCGGGGAATGTTTGGGAATTTTCGCACGTTCATTACTGCCAAGAAAACAGGCAAAATCACCCAACTCAGAAACCAGAAGCTCTTTTTGAACGTATGATTCTTGCTTCGTCGAATGAAAGTGATTTAGTTTTTGACCCTTTTTGCGGTTCTGGAACGGCACTTAGAGTATGTCAACAGACAAAGCGTAAGGGGATAGGAATTGAAACCAACGAAGATTATGTTGAAATGATAAAAAATCGATTATCAAAACCTTTTTACGGATTTGATAGCATTGACGAACGTATGACAAGAATCCCGAACGACTTGAATGATACGGCTTTGAGAGAACAATATATTTCAAACCATATAAACTGGTTTTTACAAAATCACCCTGATAAAATAAACGATTTTATGAAAACGGTAAACCAAAAATATCCCAAACGAGCGATTAAACTTGATTTTGAACAATACAATTTATTTGATAATACAATTTATTTGATAATACAACTGCAAATTAGAAAGAAAGAAGGAAATTAAAATTGAAAAAAAGAAGTGAACTAATGACAAAAGGTGTAGAACGTGCACCTCATAGAGCGTTATTAAAATCGGTAGGAATCACTGATGCTGAAATGCAGAGACCTTTTATCGCAGTCGTTAATGCGGCGAGTGATTATGTCCCTGGGCATATTCATTTACACCAAATCAGCAAAGCGGTTAAAGACGGGATTCGTAATGCTGGTGGAGTGCCGTTTGAGTTCTTTACAATTGGTGTGTGTGACGGGCTTTCGATGAATCATAGAGGTATGCGGTATTCATTACCATCGCGTGAGTTGATTGCTGATAGCATCGAAGTTATGCTAACCGCCCAACCACTTGATGGTGTTGTGTTTATTCCGAATTGCGATAAAATCGTACCTGGTATGCTTATGGCGGCAGCAAGGCTTAATCTGCCTTCTGCTTTTGTGAGTGGTGGTCCTATGCTCGCAGGTAAAGCTGGTGGAAAAAAAATCGGATTGTCAGAAGTATTTGAAGCTGTTGGCAAATTTAGTGCAGGAAAAATCGGTGAAGCTGAACTTAGTGAAATGGAAGAGCATTCTTGCCCGACGTGTGGCTCATGTGCAGGGATGTATACAGCTAACTCAATGAACTGCTTGACCGAAGCTATGGGGTTAGCTCTGCCTACTAACGGCACTGAACCAGCAGTCAATATGGCAAGAACTCGTTTAGCTAAAGAAACGGGCGAGCTTATTATGGAACTCTACAAAAACAACATTCGCCCGTCTGATATTATGACTAAAGCGAACATGGACAATGCAGTCGCGGTCGATATGGCTATTGGTGCGTCTTCTAACACGATTTTACATTTGTTGGCGATTGCTCATGAAGCTGGTGTAAAGCTCACCCTTGATGATATTGGCGAAATTAGTGAGCGTATTCCGCAACTTTGCAAGTTGAACCCAGCAAGCAATGTGTTTATCGAAGATTTGCATTCTGTAGGGGGAATCCAGTCAGTCATGCGTGAACTTTCACGTAAAAAACTTATTGATTTGTCGGTTAAGACTATTACTGGAACGCAGGAAGAACGTATCAAAAAAGCACACCCTGCTGATGGTGAAATTATACGCACAGTTGAAAATCCGTTCCGTGAAACTGGTGGTTTAGCAGTCCTCAAAGGAAACGTCGCCGAAGAAGGTGCAGTTGTAAAGCGTGGCGCTATTGCTGATACTATGATGGTGGTAGAAGGTCCTGCGAGGGTGTTCGATTCTGAGCAGGAAGCGGTTGATTCTATTCTCGGTGGAAAAATCGTAGCTGGAGATGTTGTTGTAATCAGATATGAAGGTCCTAAAGGCGGACCTGGAATGCCAGAGATGTTAGCTCCTACAGCGGCAATTGCGGGAATGGGGCTTGACGGCTCGGTAGCTCTGATTACAGACGGTAGATTTTCTGGAGCATCGCGCGGTGCAGCAGTAGGGCATATCTCACCTGAAGCGGCATCTGGCGGACTAATCGGGTTGGTTCATGGCGGCGATACAATCTTAATAGACATTCCTAAAGGAAAACTCGAACTTGTAGTTGATGACGCTGTCTTAGCCGAACGCAAAAGAAATCACACACCAAAAGTCAAAGAAGACTTCGGCGGTTATGTAGGGCGGTATGCGAAAATCGTAACTTCTGCTCATACTGGTGCGATTTTAGAGCAGTAAACTGGAGGTGGAAATATAACTTTGCAAAAATTTAATAGCTATAGACGTGCTTTAGCATATCAAGCGATTGAATTTGAACGTGGAAATATTAGTAAAGAAAAGTTCCTTGAATCTTTACACGTTCAAATCGGTGATGACATTTTTGAAGAAACCGAAAGCATTATTGAAAAGAGAAATAAAAGGCAGTAATATATAGTCAATCAGTTTAATATGCCCAAGTACAAATTTGTGTATGTATGTTCGCAGATGTTATAATATTCTCCCTTATACTGGTTATTATAATTGGTGTAAGGGAGAATAATTGTGCTTGATGCAAAAATTGTCGGTAAAGTGATTCAGAATTATCGAAAAGATAAAGATAAAACACAAGAAGTTATTAGCGGATTAGCAGATATAGCACGCGAACATTTGAGTTTAATTGAACGTGGTCATCGTCGCCCGACCCTTGATACTTTTTATAAAATTAGCTTGGCTTTAAATGTAAAACCAAGCGAACTAATGAAAGCAATCGAAGACCAAATCGATGGCGAACTTATTGAATAATAGTCCTCCACAGAAATCCCCGCATGAGTGGAGCGTGGAGGTCTAATGAATAACAACAAACAACCACATCTTCATGATGGGCATAGGAAACGCAAGCGTGAACAGCTCATAAAAATGGGATTTGAAGGGTTAGAACACTTCCCAGAGCATGAACCGCTTGAATTTTTGCTTTATTACGCTATTCCGAGAAGCGACACTAACGCTTTAGCGAAAACTTTGATTAAAGAATTCGGTTCTCTTGCTAATGTAATCAACGCCGATTATCATGAACTTCTAAAAATCAAAGGCATTGGGGAAAGTGCCGCTACCTTGATTTCATTCTTTAGGGCGTTATCTAAACTCTACTTACAAAAAAATATTATAATCGAAGCACAAACATTATCTAATTCCGGATTACTTAAAGACTTCTGCCAGACTTTATTCATAGGCGTTCTTGAAGAAGAGGTTCATTGCATTTATTTGACTGATGACCTAAAGTTAATCACACATGAAAAAATCTGTACCGGGAAAATTGGCACAGTTGATATACCGACAAGGAAAATCGCACGTTCGATTTTATCGCACAATTGTGCTAGAGTGGTGGTCACGCATAATCACCCAGCTGGAACGTGTATTCCATCTAAAGCGGACGTGGATTCAACACGAAAGTTGCAAGCAACTTGTAACGAACTCGAAGCTGAGCTAATCGACCACATCATCGTCGCACGTGATGGAGTGATGTCGCTTAGGGAAAATCGGTTCGTTAAATTTGGTGATAACTGAAGTCAATAATTGACCTGAAACTATTTTGATTCGTTGAATGACTGCCTTATTAGAGGTGAAAAACGTGAAAAGAATACTCGGCATTTTAATGTTAGCTATATTCCTACTTTATTTCGTACAATCTGTTTCAGTGACAGAAATTGTAGCGGTGACTGATTCTAGTACAGAATCAAGGCGTTCAAATTTACCAGTCCGTGAAAGTAGATTCAGACTCCCCCAGAATATGAGGGGAGTAGTTTTACGTCCCGAACTAATTCAATTAGAAGAGGGTGAGTACACGGCTCAAATCCCAGATGAGGTATTTGATGAAATTGCCTCTCTCGGAATGAATACAGCAATTATCGAAACTTTTTACTATAATGAAAACCACGAACGTTCTCGCTTTTATAGTGCTGATATGAATAGAGGCGGCGAACCTTCCCCATTAAGCGAAGTACTTGACTCGGCACGTAATCGTAACTTAAACGTGTTTTTGGTGTTCGATATAAATACAGCATTATTTAATACTCCAAATTCAGAAATGCGAACACTTAATTCAACGCTTAATTCTCTGATTACTGAAATACATAAATTCACCGTTCGTTATCGAAGCGATGGTGTAATCCTCGATAACTACTATAACACACGCTGTAGCGAAAGTTTTAGACGTTACATGAAACTCGGCTCTGGAATCGGGTACGAAAACTGGCTGTTTGATTCGACCGAGATGTTTTTTCGCAGTGCCGCCGACACTGTTCGATTAACCGACAACACAGTACCAGTTGGAATTATGCTTAGAGATGTCTGGGCAAATTTTAGCGTGAGTAATAGCAGGGGTTCTGGAACATCGGCGAGCTTTCAGGCGTATTACGACGGGTTCGCTGATACGCTTAGTTTTGTTGAAAACGCCCATGTAGACTTTGCTTTTTTGCACACACCAGACGCACTCATCAGTAACACTTCAGAATCGGCTGAATCTAATATTAATATTCCTTTTAATGCGATTACCACCCATTGGAATCGGGCAAGCAGACACGCCGAAATTCCTTTGTACGTAGTTCACCATAATCAACGAATGGGCGAAAACGCACCAGGGTGGAGCGGTGATGACCAACTTTTACGCCAGATTTCTTCTGCACGTGAACTTGACGCTTTTGGAGGAAGTGTGTTTAACTCACTCGATTCATTGCGTAACAATCCACTTAATTCAACTGAGACATTGAGGGCGTTTTTTGACGATGAAATCAACGAAGAAACGCTGTTTTTAGACCTTGTAATGAACTCACCGCGACAACTAAACTTTGTCACAAACGATGCGGTTGCGATTTTTCAAGGAACGCATGATGATAACTTTTCAGTATACATCAATAACAACGAAATCGCTTTGAATGAAGCGGGAAATTTCTATGTAGAAATGCCACTTTCGGTAGGAGCAAATCATTTCACTCTAAGCCATAAAGGTCAAACTGTGAATTATTCGATTGAACGACGAATTGTCGCCTTATACTCAGTCGACGAAAGTATTGCTACTGGACAAACCCTCCAAATCGATGGCGAAACAAATATCACAATCAACGCAATTGCTTATAGAGGTGCAACAGTCACCGCAACAATCGGCGACAAAACTATTGCTCTAACTGAGCAAGAAGTCCCTCTTTACGATGCCGAACTCAACATATCTTACGCTATGTTTGAGGGCAATTACAGAGTTCCAGAAGGTATAATCGGTAGAGAGCAAGAACTCGGCACTATACGAGTAACTGCAAGTTATCAAGGTTTTACAAACACAATTATTGGAGCTAATGTTGTGATTATTGCATTACCCGAACCTGCGCCACCACCTCCTCCGATGAACGTAACGTGGTTCGACCGCGTGAATGCTGGAACAGGCGAAATAGTTGGGCGAATTGAACCAGCACGCACTCCAGACCAAAGTATTAGATTAGTGCGAATGCTTCATGATAATACTTGCGTATTCCCAGCTGGAACTACTGGTTTTAGACGTGACCCGAATCTTTCACCCCTTCCAGCCGGAACGCTTGATTACTTTCGTGCAACAGTCGGTGAGTTCTATATAACCGAAAGCGGCAGGCGAATTATGCGCGAACAATCCGAGCTTATAAACAGCACTGGATTCGGCGAAAACGCACTAACTGTACTTTCGAGCGGGAGCGATTCAAACACTGGACATTCGTTCTTACGACTAACGCTAGAACATAGAACTGCATTAAACATCCGATTAGGCGGGTTAGACTTTCGTACAGAATGGGGCGGTGCGTTTAATGTAAGAGAGTTCAACGCAACCCATGTATATGTAGATTTTGACAACGTCACCACAGTTACTGGGCTTCCATCGTTTGAAGACAATCCGCTATTTTCAGCTGGCATGTGGGAAACAATCCAAAGTGGTGATATCACCAAGTTTAGGCTTATTCTACAGCTCCGCCAGCGTGGAGTTTATGGTGGGCATTTTGCGAGCTATAACGCAGACGGTGAACTGATTTTGAACTTTAGGTCAACCCCAAATTCCTTATCTGGTATGAACATCGTCATAGACCCTGGTCACGGTATCACCGCAACTGGGTTTGACCCTGGAGCAATCGCACATATCAGAGAGTTTGACGCTAATATCGCTGTCGCAAACGAACTAAGAACAGTTCTCGTTTCAAGAGGAGCAAATGCCATAATTCTCCCGACCGACCAGACGTTTTTGGCAACACGGAATCGCCCCAATTATGCAAGAACCTTGCATAACGCCTGTATGTTGATTTCTCTACACTCAAACGCAGTGACAGGTAATTCATCGGTGAAGGGGCAGGAGGTCTGGTATTTCACGCCGTTCTCGCAACCGCTGGCTAACACAATTTCAGAAAGTATGGCGAATTATTTCGGAACTCACGTCTATACTGACCGAACACGCCGAAACCGCGGGGCAAAATACGCACCGTTTTTGGTCACACTTGCACAAGATTTCCCATCAGTCTTAGTAGAAATGGGGTTCGTGACTAATATTGAAGATGCGATGGCGTTAGCAAATCCAATACATCAAGCTGGAATCGCTAATGCCATCGCCGATGGAATTGTGAGTTATTTAGAGGGGGTATAGTCAGTTGAATTGAAAATGGGCAAAGGATTTGCGAGGCTATTTTTCGTCAGACAAGGCGAATTTTATTGTTAGGCTTTGTGCCTTTCAATAAAATTCAACGCAGTATGGTGGGAAACAGACTGCAAAGACAAGCCTATTTTTGATTTAACCGACTATAAATAACTCACGAACGTATGACGGTGAAATCTTTAGTGGGGATTCGCTTAAGCGGTGAGTAGTTAAATTTCTTGCAAGAATCGCTCCCCTTAACCTCACCAAACATTGAACAGGTTACTCGCGAGCGCCTGTCTGCTGGTGTGCCAAATTCACAGTATTTACAAGCTGGTTTGATTTTTTTTCCAAAAAATTCATTCATGACATTTCCTCCAAATTATTGCATCATAATACATTCCAATACGTATATGCCTTTTTTCTTATATATTGTTTCGCAATTATTAAAAACGTTTCTTAATTTTGTAATTGTACTTTCTGCTCCATGTTTTTTAAAAGTTACTACGTATAGTTTCCCGTTTAAGGTTAAGTGTTTTAGTGATTTTTCGTACATCTCGTAAGTCACCGCTTTTCCAGCGTGAATAGGTGGGTTTATAACAATCGTATCAAAGCGTTCCGAAACATTTTCAAAACAATCTGACACAAATATGTTTGACGTAACTCCGTTTAATTTTGAATTATATCGAGTAAGTTCAACCGTGGCAGGATTTATATCACATTGTGTTAGAGTTAAGTTATAACTCTTAGCCAGAACAATTCCGATACTTCCATAACCGCACCCCATATCGAGGAGAGTGCTGTTTTCTTCAAGCGGAGGAATTGTGTTTAGCAGAATATCAGTTGCGTGGTCAACATGTTCTTTTGAGAATACACCATCATGCGTCTTGAACTTGAACGATTTTCCACCAAACTCATAATTTATGATTCTGGTTTGACTTTTCAGCGATTCGTTCTCAATAAAATAATGATTGTTCATCATTAGATTGTGCCATTCTTTACGTTCAACTTGTCGATTTCTGATTGCAGTTCTTCATAAGACCAACCAAGCTCAAACATTGATACCATGTTCTTTAGCATATTACCTACAAAAAGTGAGCAATCACGAGTGTTTACCAATTCTTCAGTCGGCTCAACTTTGAAACGTTTGCAAATTTCACCAAACAACTCACGCCCATTAGGAATGTTCCACAACGCTTTAACCTGCGTATACATAGTAACTTTTGGCGGTGGAAGCGTACTTTCAAGCGTAATAGTTTCAAACTGGTCGCCTATTCTAATCGTATACGCTCCGCCTTTAATTTGCCAGCTATGCGTCGCCACATCCCAGTAAGAGAACGTGCGTGGATTTAATTCAAAAGCCACGACTTTGTTTTTGCCTTTTTGTAATGCGATTTTGGTGAAATCTTTTAGCTGTGTTCCAGAAAAAGCATCTTCAATATACAATTGCACAATTTCTTTACCATCATATTCACCGATATTTTTGACAGTAAGGCTTACTTTAATATTCGCATCACGTACGCCCGTTATTTTGTTTGTAAGTTGTAAATCACTGTATCGAAACTCGGTATAAGACAATCCATAGCCAAAAGGATATTGTGGCGGATTGTGCGACTCTTTTACACCACGATAACCAACTTTTAAACCCTCACCATAACGAACTGTCGCTCCGTCACCCGGAAAATTTAAGTGTGCCGGAACATCTTCCATATGTTTAGGGAAAGTTTCGGCTAATTTTCCGCATGGGTTTCTTTTTCCAAAAAGTAAATCAGCAATCGCACACCCGAATCCCTGCCCTGCAAGATAAGTGAATATAAGTGCAGTCGATTTCGGTAAAATCACCGGTGCACCCGCACTCACGACAGTGACGGTATTGATGTTGTGCTTTACAATTTCGTCGATTTTTGCGTATTCAACCAAAGGCAAACTCATACTCGTGCGGTCACTACCTTCGGTATCAAACCCATCTGGAGTTCCAGTAAAAATGATTATGGCTTCCGCTTTTTTGATTGCCTTGGCATCATTTTTACTAAGCGGATAACTGACGTTTCTTAAATAAGTCACATCAGCGTATTCTTTAATGCAGGCAAGCGGAAGACCAACTTCAGTTGGTACAATCCTCGAACTTCCACCACCTTGATAGACTGGATTTTCTGCCATCTCTCCGATTACTACAACGCTCGGTTTTCTGCCACCTGCTTTTTTTGAAACATCGGATTTTTCATCTTGCGCAATTAATGGTAATAATCTCCCAGTTTTAGTATTAACCCCATATGGAACTTCTCCGTTTTCGAGTAGTATCATGCTCTCAGCGGCTATTCCAGAGGCAAATTTGTGATGTTCTTCAAAGTCACAAAATTCTGATTTGTCGATTGGTGTTAGAGTATGTTCTAATCCAAGAATAAATTCCAGCATTCTAAGAACACAGATATCTATATCGGCTTCAGTAAGTGTCCCTAAAAAATCAGGTTCAGTGCTTTCAAGAGCTTGAGCCGTGCCATTGACAGATTTTATAATTTCATCAGCATTTGAGCCAAACGAACCGGGCATCTCTAAATCAAGACCAGCAAATACTCCAGCAGGGCGATTGTTTACAGCTCCCCAGTCGGACATAACAATCCCTTTGTACCCCCAGTCATTACGCAAAACATCAGTGAGTAACCAGCGATTTTCAGAAGCAAACGTGCCGTTGATTTTGTTATACGCACACATCATAGCCATAGGTTTTGAGTGCATGAGTGCGTACTCAAAGCTCGCCAGATAAATCTCGCGGAGAGTTCTTTCATCAACAATCGCATCAACCCAGAATCGATAGTTTTCTTGATTATTCACAGCGAAATGTTTCACACAAGCCGACACACCTTGGCTTTGAAGTCCATTCACAATTCCAGCCCCCATCTTGCCCGAAAGTAAAGGGTCTTCCGAAAAGTATTCAAAGTTTCTGCCACATAAAGGACTACGCTTGATGTTTATTCCAGGACCTAACACGCATGATAACCCCATGCTACGTGCCTCTTTCCCTATTAGTTCACCTTGTTTTGTAGCGAGTTCTATGTCCCACGAGCAAGCAAGCAATGCCGCAGTCGGAAAACAAGTTGCAGGATAGCTTTTATTTATACCGAGTTCATTTTCTTTCTGCTTACGAAGACCATGAGGACCGTCCGCCATCGGAAGTGCGGGGAGTCCTAATCTCTCCACCGCAGTAGTGTGCCAGTAGTCCGCTCCTGATAACAGGGCTACTTTTTCAGGAAGGGTTAGTTCTTTTAGTAGAGCTTTAGCTTTTTCTTGTATATTCATTTTTTGAGTTTCCTTTTGGTTTAAAGGTGTACCGCATAATTCCATCGTTATGCGGGTTGTAGAGTGTGCCTTAAGTTTTTATGCAATGTGCTAATCCTTCGGCTATTATTTTGATGATTGGAATTGATACAGAATTTCCAGCCTGTTTATACAGATGGCAATCTGCCATATCAGGAAGTTCAATGTAATTGTTTTGCAATTCTTTTGCTTGTTTTTCAAAAAACATAATTCCCCCTCACTTCCCTTTAGCAGAAAACAATCCAAGTCGCCGAATAAGCGAGTCCATTTCATCGTTAGAGCCAACGCAAATTCGCAAATATTCGCCGAAATTACGAATAGCTATTCCACCTTCTAACAAATATTCATAAATCATAGTAGCGTTCGGGGTTTTGCAGAAAACAAAGTTTGCTTTCGGCTCGTAAACACACTCAAACAGACATAAATTTTGCAATTCTTCAAAAAGCCAAGCGGTATTGGTTTTTAGAACCTCAATGCCTTTTTTATACCCAGATTTGTCAGACAAAATCGCCGTTCCGATTGACTGAGTAATCGAATTTACGTTAAACGGTGATTTCACCATCCGTAAAGCGTTAGTAATTTCTTGATTAGCAACAGCAAATCCAAGGCGAATCCCTGCTAACGCCACTGATTTTGAGCAAGTTCTTAAAACAATCAGGTTTTTATATTCGTCGATTTTATCGAGTAAAGAATGCCGCTCAGTTCCGAGTTCATCAGTCCAAAAATCCATATACGCTTCGTCGAGAACCATCAGCGTATCTGGACATTCTGCAATGATATCAAGCACTTTCCATTTTTCAAGTCCAAGTGAAGTAGGGTTGCACGGGTTCGAGAAAAATAAACACCGCACACCACTTGCCTTAATGAAAGCTATTACTTTTTCAGGGGTGATTGAAAAATCAGCCTCTTTTTGCATCTCGATTACGTTTAGTTCATGCAATTTAGAGTAAAAACCATACATCGAAAAATCATAAGCAAAAGTGAGAACTTTGTCGCCTTTAGTGAGTAATCCTGCCGCAATCAATCCAAGCAACTCGTCCGAACCGTTACCAGCGGTAACATGGCGATGTTTGACACCAGTTTCTTTGAACAGTTCAACGAACGCGTTAATCGTTTCAGTCGCATAAGGGTCTGGATAGCGATTTAACTTCAATTCGCCACTCCCCCCCTTTTCTTCAACGTTTATAACACTCTGTAGGATTTTTTCAGTAGGGAGTTCGATAAAACTTTCATTCGCATCAAGGCGGATTGGATAATCGCCTGTTAAAGGGATATATGGGGTGAAATCTTTTAGCTTTTGTGGTAGTTTGTACATTAATTTAGTCCTCCGATTAAATAGCTCTTTATTGAAAGTTCGGGTATAAATATCCCGACGCTCTGCGTCGATTCTCTCGAACGAAGCGTGCGTGGGCAGGGCTACCCAACATTATAATTGGTTAAATTGAAAATAGACTACACAAGCAAGCATGAAAAAACGCTGTTTTCAGAAAAGCAGCGTTTTTGGAATAGCGGCGAATTTCCCGCATTAAAGATTAAGTTGAAAACACTCCAACCTTTGCGATTTTCACTTTTGCAATCTCGACATAAATTTGACTTCATCGACAATCACTCGTGAGTGTTTACCGCTCCCGATTTGCGTCTTACGTTCGCCTTTTTCATCACAATCATAAGCGGTGACTGTAAACTCAAGCCGTCGCCCGAATACCGCTCCAAGTTTAGCTTCAGCCTCCACTTTTACCCCTATAGGGGTAGGTGCCATGTGCGTGATGTCAACCGCAGTTCCGACTGAGGTTTCACCAGCTTCTAAACCATCAGCGATACAAGAACAAGCGGCTTTTTCCATTAACGCAATCATTGCTGGCGTAGCAAATACTTCTAGTGCACCGCTCTCGACTGTTGCCGCTACATTAGCAGAGTTGACTATAGTATCACTATATCCGATTTTACCAAGGTCTATTTTTTCTAGTTTAGATTCACTGATTCCCCCTTGAATCTGCAAAATCGCCGCAACAACGTGCTTACACAAAGGCGGAGATTTATATCGCCGTGTGCAATAACAGCGATAAAATTCAACATCGCGTTTGTCACGTGCGAAAGTAAGGGTGACTTTTCTACGCTCTTCACCATGTGAAACAATGACTGTGTATTCTCCAGGTTCGGACTGTGCAAAGGATTCCAAAACCTCGATTCCGCCTTTTTCATACAGCCTAATGCCTTTATAAATATCGCCATCAATATGCCGATGGCTTTTTAATGTTGCAGTTATAACACTCATGTTCAAACCCCTTTGTCAATCACTACTACTCTATTCACAAAGTTGACTTTGCGAATTCAAAACCGCACATAGGTCAATTACCTAATATATTCTTCATTTTATCACAGAACAACGTATCATCAGTAGTTATTACCGTCCCATTGATTTCCACAATTGGATATAATACTTTTCGTGGATTAACAAGACGAACGGTTGCTTCAGAACCGTCATTCATAATCACGACTTTACCTTTAAGTTCATCAGCTATACAGTTAATGAAAATGTTGACAAACTTAAGGTCAAGCTCAGAGTGACCTGCTTTCAAGAACTCATTCAAAACCACAAATGGTGAACACGCTTCTTTGTAAACTCTTTTAGTCACCATCGCATCATAGACATCTGAAATTGCAGTTATACGTGCAAAATCGGTGATATTATGAGAAACTAACCCCTTAGGGTATCCAGTTCCGTTCGTTTTTTCGTGATGCTGGATTACACCTTCTAAGACCCTCTTGTTCCTCACACCAGATTTCATAAGCATCTCAAGCGATAAAATCGGATGACGTTTGACTTCTTCAAACTCTTCATCGGTAAGCCCACCCGGTTTGTTCAAAATTTTCTGGTCGATTTTTAGCTTCCCGATATCATGAAACAGCCCAACTTCAACTAAATCGCTCAATTCCGCTTCAGACAGTTTGAGCCATTTTCCGACAAGCCCATTAAGATACGCCACATTCAAACAGTGAGTATACAAATACTCGTCTTCACGGCGGATTTGGTTTATGGCATAAAGAACTAAAGATGAATCTTCCGTCTTGATTTGCTCACGAATTTTCGCTGCGATTTGAGCACCTTTGTCCTTATCAACCCTACCACTCTTTTTAACTTCGGCGATTAAGTCTTCCGTTTCTTTTTTAGAATCGTCATACTTTTCGATAACTTTTTCGAGTTTATAAATCTTATCTTTGAAAACTTCAATCCCGGTTAGAGGTTTTATTTTTTCGAGCTTTCGGCGTGGCGTTATTACAGTTTTAGATTGTTTGTCTTCCCACGGTTTTTTATCAGATAGAATGTCTTTGATTTCTTGGTCGGTAAACCCTAAAGTGTGACCATCACCCAAAAGTTTCTTAACATATTCTTCAGAAATAAAAACTTTGTTTTTAGGGAATATAGACCTTTTTAATCTGTTAAGCATTTCTGGTGTTACAGTTTGATTTTCGCATAACAAAATTAACTCATTTTCAGGACCACCGACTTCTACTACATCTAACGGTTTTTCAAAATAAACCTTACAGTCCAAATATAAGTCAATAGGTAACGAACGTAATTTAACTGGAACAAATCCAACAGAAGATTTCCTTATCACCTTAATATCACCTTTCTCAAGACAAAGTTATCGCAATGTTCAGTATAGTCGGTAAGTTTTGAAATGCTGTGCATTTCAACTTCCAATGTTCAGTAGCACCACTGGGCAAGCCCTGCCCCCTCTCGCTTCGCTCGAGAGAACCAACTCAAGAGCGGCGGGGTATTACACCCGAACTTCCAATAAAATGGATAGAATGATAACTTTTCAAATTTTACATTTTAGTATACCACAAGAGTGTCAAAAAGTCAAGCGATTTTACAAAATTGGTGAAAAAAATCGCAATTTTGTATAAAATATAAGAAGTGGGGGATATCACCGAGCGTTCCCCTTTTTTATTTCTCAGTAATACCAAAAATTTCACGTGTGATTTTATGAAACTCTTTTGCGGATTTTGAACGTGGGGCGTATAGATTTATAGTCTTACCATGAGCGGGTGCTTCGGCGATTGATACGCTTGTGGTGATTTTCTGGTCGAACACATCGGTTTCGAGCTGTGCCGCAATCATGCCCGCTAATTCTTCTACTTCTTTGGTTAAAATCAATCGGGAATTATACTGGTTTAACAAAATCCCCCGAACTTCAAGCATTTTATTGTAATACTTCTTGATTGCAAAAATCGTTTCTTTCATTTGCGAAAAGCCTTGAAGCGATAATATTTCTGGAATCATCGGCACGACTAACCAGTCAGAAGCTACATAAGCGTTGATTGTTAAAACTGATAGTGCAGGTGGCGTGTCGATTAAGATATAATCATAGCTATCCGCAATCGAGTCGATTTGCTCCTTCAAGATATGTTCACGCCCGACCGAAGTCAGCTCGAGTTCAGCAGCGGAAAGTGTGATGTCCGCTGGAGCAACATCGCAAATTTCGGTATGTTGGATTATGTCATACAGCTCAACCTGACCTTTTAGGGCGTTATACATAGTATAGCTCTCCAGAGCGTTATCTCCACCAAGGCTAAACGAGAGATTTCCTTGAGGGTCCAAATCAATCGCAAGCACTGATTTGCCAAGTTCTGTAAGACAACCGCAAATCGAAGCACAGGTAGTAGTTTTTCCAACACCACCTTTTTGATTAGTAAAAGTTACAACTTTTGCCATGATTATGACCATTCCTTTCTGCCACAAATTTGGCATGAAAAAAGCCTGTCAAGTTTCGGACGAGCAAAGCCCGCCCTGCAACTTTTATTCAAAACTTTCGTTCTCCCTTTTTTATGGTGCTGTCACTTGAACTCCCGTGCCAATCTTCCATGTAAATTCTACAGCATTACAATCACCCAACAGTTCGCCAGTAATCGAACGTTTTGCCGCACGGCGTTCGGTAACTTCTACACTCCCGCAATTGTAACAATCAGTTTGAGTAAGACGTGTTACTTTCCAAATTTTGATTACTCCGCATTCATCGCAAAGAGAAATTTCGACATGGTGGATAATTTGTTTGTGTGGACTGCATGGGTTATTGCAGACTGGGCAATCACATTCATCGCAATAATTACCGCAATATATACAGCATACATCACAGTCAAGAAAATCACGAACCCATGTGTGAGTAGCACGTGTTGCATCATCTTCATAAAAATCGATTAGTTCGTTTGTGTGAAGCACCAGTTTTTGCTCATTACGCCAGTAATCGCTTACCAATCCTAAATCACCACGTGGAATAAAATGCTCCCCTAAGACAAGCATTTCGATTGCGTCTGCTCCGTAAAACATATTAGACATATTTTCAACACTGCTTGTATCCCAACCAGACAAATCAAGACTAGTTAGTGAACTTGCACCGTTGAACATATTAGACATATTTTCAACACTGCTTGTATCCCAACCAGACAAATCAAGACTAGTTAGTGAACTTGCACCGTTGAACATAAGATTCATATTCACAACATTACCTGTTTCCCAGTTAGATAAGTCGATGTCTGTTAATGCACTTGCACCAAAAAACATAGCTGCCATATTCACAACATTACTAGTATCCCAGTTAGATAAGCCGATATCAGTTAGTGCACTTGCACCAAAAAACATAGCTGCCATATTCACAACATTACTAGTATCCCAGTTAGATAAGTCGATGTCTGTTAATGAGCTTGTATTAACAAACATACCAAGCATACTCTCGACATTACCTGTCTCCCAATTAGACAAATTGATGCTTGTTAGAGAAGTTGTATTTTCAAACATAAGACCCATATCTACAACATTACTAGTGTCAAACCCTGATAAGTCAAGAGTTGTTAGCGAGCTTGCATCGCTGAACATTCCAAGCATATCCACAACATTACTTGTGTCCCAGCCAGACAGGTCAAGAGTTGTTAACGAGCTTGTGTGGCGAAACATACTAATCATAGTCTCGACACTGCTTGTATCCCAGCTAGACAAGTCAAGGCTGGTTAGCGAGCTTGCTCCGCTGAACATAGAATTCATACTCGTAACACTGCTTGTATCCCAGTCAGACAAATCAAGGCTTGTTAACGAATTTGTACCAATGAACATACCATTCATTTCTACAACATTACTCATATCAAAATGATGTAATCCATTTATTTGTCTCACATTTCTTAAAATCGAAAAAAGAGAATTTAAATATTGACCCCCAATAACTGGGGCTGTAAATTCAATTTTAGTTATTGAATTTCTGTGTGCAAACCATGGGCTTTGTTGATTTAGTTGGACGCCACTATAATCATAGTTTGATAAATATCCACCCTCTACAGTAAGTATACCGCATCCACATAATTCCCAAGCTGGTAAAATTGGGGTTTGAGCTTGTGAGTCTACTATGTTACAATTAAACACTCCGTTATTGGTGAACACTCCGTTATTGATAAAACTGCCATTATTGATAAAACTGCCAGAGTCGTTGACAATCAACTCACCATCGTTTATAAGAAAACCAGAACCATAATCAGGGTGAACATTAGCGTCTGTCCAAGTTTCTAAAAGTCCGTTGACGATAAGCGTTCCAGTAGCTGTGTTATGCAAAGTTGCACCCATCATTGCAACATTTGATGATAACAACCAAAAGTCAGTGTTAATAATAAGAGTTCCATTGTTTGTTATAGTCTGTCTAGTCGGCATATTACCGCTTATAAAAATATTATTTAGCTCTAATGTATGACCTTCGGGAACAACAAACGTAGATAAAGCAACGCTACCACCAGGAATATCAACAATCACATGGGTATAACCCATTTCAAAAGCATTATTAATTCGTGGTCGAATATCACCAGTTGTTGTAATCGTATAAATGTTGTCTAGGTTATCTAGGTCAGCAATAACCACAGTCTGTGGAAGTGTCATAAACACCATAATTATTGCCAAAATCATAGACATCATTCGTTTAATCGTATTTTTTGATTTCATTTTAGTTTTCCTTAGATTTCGTAGTGAATTTTCACCCCAAAAAAGCCGAACCGTAAAATACAGTTCGGCTTTAAGCGACTTAATACTTAGGTTTCAACTTTAGTTACAGAACCTGAACCAACAGTCTTACCACCTTCACGGATTGCGAATCTCAAACCTTCTTCAATCGCAATTGGAGTGATTAGTTCTACGTTGATTGTAGCATGGTCACCAGGCATACACATTTCTACACCATCAGACAATTGAACTACGCCAGTAACGTCAGTAGTTCCGAAGAAGAACTGTGGTCTGTAGTTAGACATGAATGGTGTATGACGACCACCCTCATCTTTAGTAAGAACATAAACCTCACCTGTGAACTTAGTTCTTGGTTTAATTGAACCTGGTACACAGAGAGTTTGACCACGACGGATTTCTTCACGTTTAATACCTCTAAGAAGTACGCCCGCATTATCACCAGCTTGAGCTTCATCAAGCGATTTGTGGAACATTTCAATACCAGTAACAACTGTTGATTTAGGTTCGTCAGCAAGACCAACGATTTCAACCGTATCGTTAAGTTTTAGCGTACCTCTATCCACACGCCCAGTAACAACAGTACCACGACCAGGAATAGTAGTAACAGCCTCGATTGACATCATGAACGGAAGGTCAGACTTACGTTCAGGAGTTGGAATAAATTCGTCAACCGCTTTCATCAAATCAGTGATGCACTTGTATTCAGGTGAATTGATGTCTTTGTTATCAGAGAGAAGAGCTTCTCTACCAGAACCAAAGATAATTGGAGTATCATCTCCTGGGAAGCCGTTTTTGTTGAGAATTTCACGAATATCCATTTCAACAAGCTCGAGCATTTCTTGGTCATCAACCTCGTCACATTTGTTTACGAAGACAACGATTGCAGGAACGTTTACTTGTTTTGCAAGCAAAATATGCTCTTTCGTTTGAGCCATAGGTCCGTCAGTACCAGCAACTACGAGGATTGCACCGTCCATTTGTGCCGCACCAGTAATCATATTTTTGATATAGTCCGCGTGTCCAGGGCAGTCAACGTGTGCGTAGTGACGAGTTTCAGTTTCATATTCAACGTGAGAAGTGTTGATTGTTATACCACGTTCTCTCTCTTCAGGAGCTCTGTCAATTTGGTCGTAATCCTCAAACTTTGCACCACCAGTTAGTGATAGTGTTTTGGTGATTGCAGCGGTTAGAGTGGTTTTACCATGGTCAACGTGACCGATTGTACCGATATTAACGTGGGGTTTGGTTCTTTCAAACTTTTGCTTAGCCATTTCTTTACCCTTTCTACCTCATTTATTGAGGTGTTAGAATTTTAATCTTTTGTTTCTATTTCTAATTCTAACACATTTAGTTAGAATTTGCAAGTGTTTTTGGGAATTTTTTTTGAAATTTTTGTTTTGCAAGACGAGAGTTGCGGTGTCGGTGGCTCTGCCACCGTGCAGGCAACTTGAAGAGTGCTCTTGCCGTCGAGCTAATCCCTACGAGTAGGCAGAGCCACTCTGCGGGACACGTTCTTGTTTTGCTAAGACGAGAGTTGCGGTGTCGGTGGCTTCGCCACCGTGCAGGCAACTTGAAGAGTGCTCTTGCCGTCGAGCTAATCCCTACGAGTAGGCAGAGCCACCTCTGCGGGACACGCTCTTGTTTTGCTTACTTTTGAATTCCTTCAGCAATTGATTTAGGAACTTCGATATAATGGCTTGGTTCCATTACATATTGTCCACGACCTTGAGTTTTAGAACGCAAGTCATTAGAATAACCGAACATTTCTGATAGAGGCACACTTGCATTGATTTGTTTAATGCCACCTACATCTTCAAGTTCAGAAATTTGACCACGCCTTGAGTTCAAGTCCCCGATTACATCTCCCATATATTCCTCAGGAGTAGTTACAACTACTTTCATAATCGGCTCCATCAGAATAGGGTTTGCTTTTTTGCAGGCTTCTTTGAACGCCATCGAACCTGCGATTTTGAACGCCATCTCTGACGAGTCAACATCGTGATATCCACCGTCATATAGAGTGACTTTTACGTCAACCACTGGGTAGCCAGCTAAGACACCAGCTTGCATCGCACCTTGAATTCCAGTATCAACTGCTGGGATATATTCTTTCGGAATAGCACCACCAGTGATTTTGTTGACAAATTCATAACCTTTACCAGATTCATTAGGTTCAACAGTGATTTTAACGTGACCGAATTGCCCTTTACCACCAGACTGGCGTGAATACTTAGTATCTTGGTCAACAGTACCCTTGATTGTTTCCTTGTAGGCAACTTGAGGGGCACCAACGTTCGCTTCAACCTTAAATTCACGCAGAAGTCTATCTACAATGATATCAAGATGAAGCTCACCCATTCCCGCAATAATTGTTTGACCAACTTCAGGGTCGGTGAAAGTTTTGAAAGTTGGGTCTTCTTCCGCAAGCCTTGAAAGTGCAATACCCATTTTCTCTTGACCAGCCTTGGTTTTAGGCTCAATCGCAAGCGAGATTACCGGCTCTGGGAATTCCATTGACTCAAGGATTACTGGGTGTGAATCATCACAAAGTGTATCACCAGTAGTGGTGAATTTTAGACCAATTGCCGCCGCAATATCCCCCGAGTAACAATATTCTAAGTCCTCACGAGAGTTTGCGTGCATTTGCAGGATTCTACCAACACGCTCTTTTTTACCTTTAGTCGCATTAAGAACGCTTTCACCAGCTTTAACTTTACCAGAATAAGTTCTGAAGAAGCAAAGTTTTCCTACATAAGGGTCGGTTGCGATTTTGAACGCTAACGCCGAAAACGGCTCATCATCAGATGATTTACGTTCGCATTCATCTCCGTTGCCATCAACACCTTTAATTGCTTCAATATCAGTCGGAGCTGGCATAAAGTCAATAACTGCATCAAGTAGCTTTTGAACCCCTTTGTTTTTGTAAGACGTTCCGCAAACCACTGGAACAATCGAGTTAGCGATACACGCTTTACGAATACAATCTTTGATTTCGTCAATGGTGATTTCCTCTTCAGCAAGGAATTTTTCCATGATATCATCATCTTGTTCTGCAACAGCTTCGAGAAGCTTGTTACGATATTCGTCAGCGATTTCTTTCATGTCTTCAGGGATTTCAATGTCAGTGAAATTTGTACCCTCTTTGTCTTCGTAAATACGAGCGTTCATTTCAACTAAATCGATTTGCCCTTTAAATTGGTCTTCAGCACCAATCGGTAATTGAATCGGCACTGGATTTGTTTTGAGCCTTTCTCTCATCATATCAACAACACGATAAAAGTCAGCTCCCATGATGTCCATTTTGTTTACATACGCCATTCTCGGAACTTTGTATTTGTTAGCTTGTCGCCATACAGTTTCCGATTGTGGTTCAACCCCACCTTTTGCACAAAAAACAGTTACAGAACCATCAAGAACACGCAGACTACGCTCAACTTCAACAGTGAAGTCAACGTGTCCTGGGGTGTCGATGATATTGATTCTGTGGTCTTTCCAAAAAGCAGTAGTCGCAGCAGAAGTGATTGTGATTCCACGCTCCTGCTCTTGTTCCATCCAGTCCATTTGAGCGGTACCATCATGAGTATCGCCGATTTTATAAACTTTACCAGTATAGAACAAAATACGTTCACTCGTAGTCGTTTTACCAGCATCAATATGTGCCATAATTCCAATATTACGAGTTTTTTCAAGTGAGATTTCTCTCTTAGCAGTATCAGCCATAATTTCTTCTTAAAGTCCTCCGTTTCAGGCTCTCGCCTCGTCAATGTCCTATATAGCGAAGTATAGTTCTCCGTTTACAGACATCTTGTTTTGCAAGACGAGAGCACATCCCGCAGAGGCGGCTCTGCCGTCTCGCAGGGATTAGCTTGAAGTCTCGCAATTGTCAGCGTGCTTCGGGTT
>JGI24703J35330_11748844_pt1 | contig 47873 bp, 53 predicted proteins | sample TergutNt197P1_FD_35330 | JGI IMG/M metagenome (IMG submission 35330)
ATGAAATGATATCCGATTGAATACTCGGTTAAATGTGCTTCTAAATCTTCGTCTTCAGCAATTTGCGCATCAGTCGGTGCATATGAACCATTCAACGGAGGAAATGCTTCTTTCATTTCCATAAACCATGATTTTAATGCTGGTGATGCGACTGAAATATCGTTGTAGTCGTGTGATTCATTCCATTCCGTTTGTTTTTTAACCCATTCCATGAATGCTTCTCGTGTTTTTGGTGCGTTTGTTGCGTCGAATACCATTAAATTATAGCCCATTTTACTCTTGCTCCTTGTCTTTTTTAGGAAATTCCCAATTAATTAGTCATTAAAAACCATAACCCCATTACGATCAACAGCAAAATGAGATAAGTTCCAATACTCGTTTTCCGTGGTTGTTTCTCTACTATTTTTCCCATTTTTTCCTCTTCCTCAAAAACCTCCGCTGGCACATCCACTCCCAAATCAGTCAACCTTTGACGCGCATCAATTGCCTTTTTCAATTTTTTTCCATGCACAACCACCAAGCGCAAGTGTTCGATTTCTTTTTCAAGGTCACCCATTTTTTCGTAGATTTTGGCAAAATCATAATGAATTTGCGTATTGGTTAAATTGCTCATATGACCAAACTCTTCATTTTTGGCAAAAAGCTTTATCTGACGAGATAAGGCATGTTCATAACGTCCTTCGCTTAAAAGTTCTATGCCGCGGGAAGATGGATAAAACCATTCTTCGTGATTTTGGCGCTCACTATCTGATAAATTAGCAAAGTCCTCATCTCGCAACTTCATGTATATTTTAGCTTGTTCATCCTCCCCTATTCTTAGGTAAAAACTAGCCAACAAGTCATATAAATAACATTTTTTAGCTAATCGTTGTACCTTTTTGTGAGTGTCGAAAAAGGCAATTAATTCTTTACTCACCTCGACAGCTTTATCAGTATCGTCCAGTTCAAAATAAGCCAAAGCAATGTTCCAACGACTATTGTACTCAGTGATGGCATCGACACCTTTCGCTAAAAATTCATTTGTGACTTGAATATATTTTTCGGGGTCGCATTCTTCGGCTAAAATTTTAAAATCTTGTGCTTGCTTGTTGCCTTTTTCTCGAAATTTAGGAAAACAAAGCCATTTTATAATTTCAGGCAACGCTTTGATGCAATCCATGAATGAACGCTTATTTTTGATGATGTTGTAGCCGAAAATGTATATAATAAAGAGGATCATTAAAATCCCTATCATAACAATGATTGTTAATGCGCTACCAAAAATATTGGGAGTTTCCGATGTGAGTTGGTAGATTATCCCTGTGAAAATTAAGATATATATGATAATAATTAGAACTCTTTGAAACTTATTTTTTTGATTCGACATGATTTTCTCCTTATGCTTCCTAGTCATATTCCGTAATTATATCAAAATTTGCGTCACTTAGCTATAGTTTAGATGTATTTACAACAAAAATCCCATTTTAAACCAGAAAATTCAAATGTTTTCATTTTTGCTAATTAAAGAGTAGAATTTTACCGCCATCTTTGGTATAATATGCTTATCAACATTTCATCGAAAAAAGTGGTTGAAATGTAATAATTCCAGATTTTATGCAACATTTTTGTGTGTAAACGCCTAGCAAAAACGTTATCACCAAAATCAACCGGTTACATTAAAAAGATTTATGTCATTTTTTGCGTATCTATTAGATACCCATTTTTCTATGGCGATCAGAGGTATTAAGTCAACACGCTTATCCCCTTTGGCATTTTCATAAAACAAAAATTGCTTTTAAATGTGTTTTATGATAAAATTACATCTATAGAGGAGGCGATGTTAATGGCGAACAGTTTTTTTCCAGCATGCAAAGTTTTAGGAAAATATCCTGAAATTTCACGTAAAATTGAAGATTACTTGAAGTTGCGATTTGATGATTTGAAAATCGAAAACTGCTGTAAAGCAAGCTCGACCAGTATAAGCAATGGAGATACAGTCATTTATGTCTGTACAGCATGTAACATGTATTTAGGAGATAACACACCTCCTGAGTCATTCAAATCAATCTGGGAATTGATCGATAATGATGATTCATTTGTACTTCCAAACCATCAAGGAAAGGTCATGACTATTCAAGACTGTTGGAAAGTACCTAATGAAAGAAAATTGCATGATGCGACTCGTAATTTACTTAATAAAATGAAAATTGGTGTGGTTGAACTTGAAAAGAATAAAGAGGCTGCTGATTTTTGTGGAAAGTATTTGTATGATCCAAGTATGAAGCAGTTTGCAAAAATTTCACAACGTGTTGCTAAGTATCAAAATGAATTTTTCAAGCCACATAGTGATGAAGCTTATATCAAAATCATGAAAAATCATTCGAGTCAAATTACTACAGATGAAGTCGTTTGCTATTGTGGCGCTTGCCGCGATGGGCTTATTGATGGCGGCAAGGTAGTCTTTCATCTGGCAGAATTAGTTTTTGGATAGGTATAATCGTAAAATAAAAAGAACTTCATGAGTCGAACATTTACTCGTTCATGAAGTTTTTTCGCTTTATAAATCTACAAAAAAGACAACCAGCAGGTTGCCTTAATCAGTTTCTTCATCAAATCTGTCTTTAATTTTGTAACAAATAAAGGCCAGTATGCAAGTTAAGCCAATTATCGTTAAAAGAGTCAAGATCAGGTTTTGCGTAGTGGTCATCACAGCAACTGCAGTAAAGTTATAAATAGCATGAGCAATGGTGGCGACTGCTATAGCAAGCAATGGACTTTTTTTCATGAAATACAATAAAATAATAGTAAAAGCAATATGAGCAACCATGAGAAAAAGGCGTTCAAAACTAGCTAACAGAATTTCATTTGAGTAAGCCGAAATATCATCAAAGAGAAAAACAATTGCAATATGGTTAATCCCCACTAACAAGATAGCTTCAATTCCACCATGCCCCAACCCTAATGCAACAGCATCCATAAAGCGCCAACGCTTCTTATAACCAATACGAAGCCCGATATAGCGGGCAACCTCTTCAAAAATCCCTGCCGAGATCCCACCCACAACAAAAAGGAATAAAAACGGTGACTGCAATTGAAAACTAATAAACCAGTTCACCTCTGATAAAATCGCAAGTAGCGGTATGCGCAAAATAATTTGCGAAACAACAAAAGTCACAACTCCGATCAAAAATAGCCTTCCATAACCATCACGTTTACGCTTAAAATAAATGAACCCTCCGATGGGAATACCGAAGCAAATTAATAAACTAACAATAAGTCCTAACATCACACATCCTCCTATCACATCATAAAGCTAATTAGCTCCATGTCAGTATTAAAAGCAATTGTAAACTGTAAATTCCCATCCTCATTCCTCGCCCGCACAACAACCCGAGCAATATCCTGACCATCTACCGTCTCTCCATTTATTGCCATAACAGTAACATCACGATTTTCCCCTGCATTTACAATGAACTCCCCAATCGCATCTTCAAATGCACTTACAGTAGGCAGTGCTGCTACCATTGCAGGATCAAACCTTTCCCAAACACTTTCATAATCTTGCGCCATTACATCTTCAATAACTTGTACGGAAATTTCTCGTACAACCCCTTCATCGAAAGTGGAAGCTAAAGGTGTCCCTCCACAAGCAACCAATACTACCAATAACAAAGTTAACACTAATAATAATTTTTTCATTCAAAATTCCTCCTTAAGGGCAATTATATAACGAATCACAAACATTGGTTTAACATTATTGCGATATAAATCATCCCAAAATCCCACTTAGCTCCTCTAGTGCATAATAAGCAATACTCAAAAATAGTGGTACAATCATCAAAATCAAAATCGCCATCACAACTTTCCCCACAATAGTCGCCATATTAAGGGCTAGCCCCACTCCAATCCTTTTTTCCACAACAACTCTTATATCATTGGGATTATAGTAAAACAAGCCTCCAAAATATGCCCAGCAAAGGTCATCATCTTCGTAAAGTTCTTCGTTAATCAAATAGCGCATTTTGTTTCTAGTGGTACTGATTTTTTGATGGGTTCGAAAAATAATAAACATCATTGAGAAGGTTTGAGCACTCATAATAAGAAAAAAAGCGATGTCAAAACTTCGGTTTGGCGCTGTTAGTAAAATAATTGTCGTGGCTAAAAACAACACACTTTGTATGGTGGCAACGGTGAAGCAACAGGTTGTCCATTCCCTTTTGAACATGCGGTTGAGCTGAAGGTTGATTTCAGAATTATCACTGTATACCACAGATCTACTTTTGCTGTAAATGAAATAAATAATTAAGAGTGATAGCAAAGGTAGTAAGCCACTGAAGGCAAATGTCCAGAGGGTTGTGTCGGTGGTTTTAAAAAATATAATGAAGATGGTTATTGATGTGATAAGAATGGGGATGAGAAAGTATTTTTTTTGTATTGGAAAGGTGTTTTTGAGCCTGCTGACTTCCGTGTCGATAGTGACTAGTTGATGTGTTCCAAGCCACCAGTTGTTCGTTTTTTTCAGGTTGTAGAGGGTGTGAAAGTGGTTGAGAAAGATTTTTTGATTGATGTAGATGAAAATGGTACACCAAAGAAGTAGGTATAAGGTAACGGCGATAGGTGCAGCGCTTGCAAGGAACATGGGAAGGGTTAGAATCGCGAAGACCACGGTGTTTAGGGTGTGGTTTTTGGTGTATTTTTTGGTGATTTCGATGACCTTTTCGTTTTTAAGAGCTGTGTGCGGAAGCGCAATACCGAGCAGAGTGTGTCCATTTGCTTTTGTGGTAGTTTGGTTAGTGGCATAGATGGCAATCAGGATGGTGAGAGCTGTGAATACTAGCGAAATAATTATGATCATCAGGTTGTACCTCCTGCTAGATCAAGTTTGGTTGGATTAAGTTTATTGTAGGCTTCGGTGCAAATCTTCATAAATTCTTCACGGCTGATACCTTTGAGGGTGGACTCTGCTGTGAGAAGCATGAGTTCGCTTTCTAGTTTTTCGCGAAAGACGCCTGTTGGGTCAACGGTTGGGCTGACTTGTGCGCCCTTTCGACGGTCGATTTCGATGTAGCCTTCGTTTTTGAGAATGCCGTAGGTTTTATTGACAGTCATGGTGTTGACGCCGATATCCTCAGCCAGTTGGCGAACGGTAGGAAGGCCTTCGCCGATTTTTAGGTAGCCTTTTCCGATCCCCATGACGATTTGGTTGCGAAGTTGAACGTAAATGGGGATGGTGCTTTTAGTGTCTAGTTTGATGATCATGGTTTTACCTCCTCATTTTGGTGATTTTTTTGTATACTTTGTATTATTCATTGTAATACAAATAATACTTTTTGTCAACCCCTATTTCATGATGTTTTTCAAAAAAAAGACAACCGAGTTGGTCGTTATCTAGCCACACGCACAGATTTGCATTTCACTAGATAAATATTCCCTTAATTTAGCAATCTTGTATTTTAAAATTCGCATAAAAATGTTATACTAGATTCATCACCTATAGCAAATCCACTCTTTGTTAGAATTTTGAACTAGTGAGTTAATTATAAAGTAGATTTTGGATTGCTATACTATGGAGGCAACTATATGCTACATCTCGCCATTAAAATATTGATCATTTTATTGGGAATCCTCGGAACTAGAGCTAATATCACAGATGTTCCCACTTTTATCTTTCTCCTTATCGCCGTCACCATCACCGGCATCAATCAGTACTATCAAAACAAAAAATTGACCTTATTCCTCACAGCTCTTTATAGTATTATTGCTTTATTCTTTACTCAAATTCAACTTTTCCTCCCCATTCTGCTTTTTGATCTCGTTGCACATTTGCCGAAAAAGACCACCTTCTTCATGCCTTTTATTTTCCTTATTTCCATAACCGATAACCACCAGAATTCTATCCTCTTACTCTTTCTTTCATTTCTCACTCTTACACTTGCACATCTCACCAATGCTATAGAAAAGCTAGAGATCATCAATAAAGACATCCAAGATGCTAATGCGTCACAAAAAAAATCATTAACCCTAAAAAACCAACTTCTTCTTGAAAGCCAAGGTGACGCCCTTCATATGACAAAGCTCCAAGAACGAAATCGCATCGCCCGTGACATCCACGACACCATCGGACACTCTCTTTCACGGGCACTTTTGCAAACAGGTGCACTCTCTGCTATAAATCAAAACGACAGTCTCACAGACGCTATCGATGATCTCAAAATCACCCTCACAGATGCCATGAACGCCATCCGCAACTCCATCCACGACCTAAAAGATGAAGCTCTCGATTTAAAATCAGCCATCACAGACATTCTCAACGAATCTGGTTATAAAACTTCTTTTTCCTACGACCTCACCACCGAACTCTCCAATGAAATTAAAAATACCATCCTGATTATCCTAAAAGAATCTCTCACCAACACCAGAAAACATAGCGATGCCACCCACATCACCGTTACCATTATCGAACATCCCGCCATCTATCAGTTTCTCGTAGCTGATAATGGAAAAAGTGAGCCGACTCAAACAAGCCACGGCATCGGTCTTAAAAATATTCAAGAACGCATCAGTGAATTAGGTGGCTATTGTCGCATGAGTTACGACAGCGGCTTTAAAACATTTATTACCATTCCACGTGCAAAGGAGCATAACGAAAAATGATAAACATCACTATCACAGACGATGATGCTATCGTCGTATCATCCCTTAAAACTATCCTCGAAATGAGCAAAGAAATCACCGTTCTCGCAACAGGCAGCAACGGAGAAGACACTGTTGCATTATATAATCAACATCAACCTGACATTGTCCTTATTGATATTCAAATGCCAGTCATGTCAGGCCTTGAAGCAGCAGAGATTATCATTACTACACATCCCCAAGCCAAAATTCTCTTTCTTACTACCTTTGCCGATGATGATTATATCTACAAAGCTCTTTCAATTGGCGCTAAAGGCTATATTCTCAAACAAGACTTCGACAATATCCTTCCTGCTCTAAAAGCTGTTGCAGCAGGTGCAAATGTCTTCGGGAGCGATATTGTCGCTAAATTAACCAACCTGAAATCAAAAGGTGAAAAATTAAACTATGAAGACTTTGACGTCACAGAAAAAGAGCAAGAAGTGATTCTGCTTGTAGCGGAGGGGCTCAACAACAAAGAAATCAGCGCTAGGCTCTACCTAAGCGAAGGAACTGTACGCAATTACCTCAGCAATATCCTCGTCAAACTCGATTTGCGCGATCGAACTCAGCTTGCCATCTGGTACTACCAAAACAAATAAAAAATCCGCTCTCAAATTGGCGGTTTTTTATTTAAACACAATCTCAATTGTCAAGTACTGCTCCCCAGCCTCATTGCATTCCTCTGAACATATCACGCGTCCACCAAGCTTAGACACCGTCTGTTTTAAATGGTACAACCCCAACCCACGACCATCCCCTTTCGTAGAATAGCCCTCCTCAAACAGCTCCTCGAAACCTTCCAATTCTAGACTAGCACAATCATTCGAAACACTTATTACTACGCGTGAACTTGTCACCACTAGCCTAAGTTCAATCGGCGCTTTAACCGCTGCTTCCAAAGCATTATCGAGTAATGATCCAAGCCAATGTAGAATTTGTTGAAAATCAATAAATTGATGATCCTTGTAATAACCAATATCAGAAATCACTTCTATTTTCGTTTGATGTTGGCTCTTTTTTAACTCAATAAACGCTAAAATTTGACCTTTCATCCCATCTATTGCTCTTTTCTCGAAATCAACTGTACTCAAATCGATTCTAAATTGCAAAGACAACTCATCAAATTTCGCCACCACATCTTCGATCTGATTCAATTCTCTAATCGCAATCCCTGTACTTAACAGTGCGTTATGCAATTCATGAACAGAAATCATTTCCGCTATCGACTTCCGATAAAGTCGCTTCGTCATAGGAATTAGTCCTAGTCCAATTATTAAAATCGAAAAGTAAAAATAAAAAAGAAATAATGCATTCCGTTCGTTAGGATCTGCAACTACTAAGTACGCAAGCAAGGTGAAAGTAAGTGTCAAAATCATCTGTCTCAAGAGCAAATTAGGCAACACATTACGTTGCATGATATTGAAAAGCTTGTACAGACTAAACTTTCGACATATAAAAATGGTCATCACAAATATCGTTGCTTGTGTTATGAAAACAAAAAGAAGATTAGACGTCGCTAATTCTAATAAATTCAGCAAATAAAAAGGAATTTCCACCATCATCCTAAGAGAAAACAAAATTGTCCCTAATAAAAAATTTTTCGATAGTTGATAAGCGTGGACAACTTTTAACACTATCATTCCCATCAAAAAGTAAAACAACAAAAAGACAACATAGCCGTGTGGTAGGGTTGATCCATTTATTCTAACAAAGAACAGTACGATCACAAATGAAGAGAGGCTCACCACATGACTCCATTTTAGTAATATTTTCTTTCGGGTTAGATAATGCGAAGCGACAAAAATAAATGCAGCATCTGTGAATGAACGCATGGCCGCTGAAAGGAGTACTTGCATATTACTCCAACCCCCTCATCGCTTGTAAAATTTCTTTTTTATAAGCATCTCCAAGCTCCACCCGCAAATTTTTGTATTTTAACAAAACTTTATTGTCAATGCGATCAATTTTTTCAATCATCTTTTTATTAACGATATGACTTTTATGACAACGGATGAACACATCTGATGAATTATGCTGTTTCAAAAAACTGTCTAATGACATGCTAGGAATCTCTTTGTATTTAAAATCTTGTGTACGAATATCATAACTAGTGACTTCTAAATTGTTAGTATTTGGAACTTTAGAGATCAAACAAATTCCGCGCGTATCGAGAGCTTCAAAAACAGAGCGTCCTGATATAATTAGCCGATCATTCGTTTGATCTTTTAAATCCTCTTTTGCATTAGCAAGATGCTCAACGAGCTCCTCAAAAACAATATCTTTTGTGAGGTAGACAATGTTGCCATAACTTTTATAAACATCTAGCTGATAAGTCGTATCATCCCTAACCGTTTGCACAATAATCGGTTGCCAGCGCGGATAGTGAGTTCGAATCAGTTTAATCAAATCCAATCCGTCACCATCAGGTAAGTTGAAATCAATAATAAAAATATCCGCCAAACGACTCTCGATAATTTTTTTGCCATCAAAAAATGTTTCAGCTTTTAAAATTTGGAAGTCATGCTTAAAATGGAGCGCAATCAATCGCTCCAAATACCTTAGTATTTCTTTGTTGTCTTCAATTAGTAGTATTGTCATCATAATAACACCATTATACTACAGTCGCTCTTTAAAAAGCAAGACAAAAGCATGATTTTATGTCTTGATGCAAAATATGAGAAGCTTATTCTAGCTTTTTCTGCTTTTTGGATCTTCAAAATATAAATGCCGTATTTTTGCAAAATATGCCAAAAAGTGACAAACCCCCATTAAAAGCGGACGAAACCTATTGCCTTTATACTATTTGCATGGTATACTTTTGTTTATTCTTATATTTATTGGAGCTTTTGCCTATGTACAGACCCTTACACTCTCAATTATCCCCCAATCAAAAATTTTCCTACACCGAAACTATCGTCTCTGAATTAAGCGACATTGTAATTTGCATGTGGGAACTCAACAATAAGGAAAATACAGATTCTTTCATCAGCAACCTGATGGAAGATGGTTGCATCAACTTCGTTGTAAACTTAACCGCCAAGTCCATTTTCTATTCCCCAACTCATGAATTAGCACTTAATCTTAATTCACATTACATTGGATTCCGCCTAAAACCAGGTGCTTTTTATGCACTAACAGACATTGATACACCGACGATTATGAATAAAATACTCCCCTTGGCAACCATTGACGAAACTTTTAACCAAATAAGTTTTTTTGCGTTAGACGTAGATGAAATGAAAAAAATATTGACCGATTATCTAGTTAACTTGCAAAAGCAAGCGGAAGACTTGGAATTTATCAGGCTTTTTGATCAGCTTCATGAGTATCATTTTTTGAATCCGAAAGAAGTTTATGAATTTGTAAATTTCACTCCGCGCCATACACAACGTTTATTCAAAAAACACTATGGTTTGACCCCGAAAAAAATTATTTCAATTATCGATGAAAATCTATCAATCTTATGACCAAACTTACGCCAATAAAAAAGCTAGTCATAATGTAATGACCTCCTATAAGTTGAACTAAAATGTTCATCAGTCGGAGGTCATTACACAAAAGCTAGCTTTTTTACTTTGTTCCAAAAATTCGATCCCCTGCATCACCAAGACCAGGTACAATATAGCCTTTCTCATTCAAGCCCTCATCCAAAGCAACCAAATAAACTTCAACATCAGGATGCGCTTCATTTACGGCTACAACGCCCTCAGGTGCACCGACTAAACAAATGAGTTTAATCCGAGTAGCGCCTCTTTTTTTAACAGCATCAATAGCAGCATTTGCTGATCCGCCCGTTGCTAACATCGGATCAACAATAAAAATATCTCGATGTTCTAGCCCTTCTGGAAATTTGGCGTAATATTCATGGGGCTGCAACGTTTCCTCATCACGAACAATGCCAATATGACCAATTCTAGCCGCTGGAATCATTTGTAAAATTCCATCTACCATGCCTAAACCTGCACGTAAAATCGGCACTATCACCATTTTCTTACCATCAATTTCATATGCGGTTGTTTCTGTGACAGGCGTTTTAACTTGCACAGCTTTGAGTGGTAAGTCGCGCGTAACTTCATAAGTCATTAATCCCCCTATTTCATTAATGATTTGTCTAAACTTCACGGTTGAAGCAGTTGTACATCTAATTTGGGTTAGTTTGTGTTGCAAAAGCGGATGGTTTAAAATTTTTACGTTCATAATGTCACCTCTTCTAATGTTTTATTATAGCAGATTTCCACCCAAACCGCAAAAGTTTTCAGTCTTTTTTATCCAAAAAGTAATAATACCGCAACCTGAGCAATAAAGACAGAGGCAATGGTCACTGAAACAAATCCTGCTGTAACCATATTTGGCATCATATAATTTTCAATCGCAGCTTTTTCTTCTTCTGTTTTGCCAATAGCCTCAGCCACTTCTTTCGGAATCAAAAATGTTGTTGGCATTCCAAATGAACAAGCCACACCCATGGCAATCCCCATCCACGGGCTCACTTTCAGGCCTTTGGAAATAATCACAGAGGCTACTAATACACCAATAAAACCTAATCCGAGTGTAATTATAAGTGGTAGTAATAAACTTAAAAACATTTGCGGTGTGGTGTCTGAAAGAGTTCCAAAAATCACGACTGTTGTCACGAAAACAACAAACCCATAGGACTGTGTTTTAATTAAGGATTGCTTTTCTAAAAATCCAAGCTCAGTGAAAATAACGCCCATGATTAGACACATGACGAAAAAGTGAATTTGACCATCAATGAGCCCTGACAACCAGAAGCTTAAACTGGCAATAACGACAATTCTCGTGAAGATCCCACTCGGTTTTTTCATATAATCAGGCATTTTGATCAGGCGTTTAGTTGTAAATGAGTCTTCCATGGACTTTTTTGCATACATTTTCACGGCTTCCGTATCTCTGATGAAACGTCGTGCCTCTTTTTTTAGAACCAGTGAAGCAACTGGTATTCCAAGTAAGTTATCTGTCACAAAAACGAGCAGAATAAATGGAATCAGATGCGACATTTCATTATTGGTTAAGGCATCAATTAGAATCAATATCGCCACTTGCGTACCAGAGAAAATCGGCCCTGCCACAAAAGCCATATCCCTACCAATAATAAATTGCCCCACAAACATAATCACTACAACCCCTGCCAAAGCACCACATAGAGCAATAATGCAAGTTTTCCATTGAGATAAAAGCTGCCTAATGTCGATGTTACTCCCAATACCAACGATTAAAACGCTAATTAAAACCATCCCAATCCCGCTGATCTGACTATGTTCGATAATATCAGCCGGCAATCCTAACCAAAACGAAACCAAAAGTACCACAATCACGACCAAAACAGTCGAAACCATCGCCTTCGTTTTTTCAGCAATAATATCGCCTAAAGCAAAGACAATCACTAAAAATGCAAATGCATAAATCGGTGTCATAAAACATTCCTCCAAATATTTAAATTCCGGGAAAAGAAAAAAGCACCAGTCAAACCAGCGGTTCAACCAGTGCCCTTCATCCCGTCAACTCTCAAAAGTCAAACTACGATGAAAAAACAGTGCTAGTGAACCGAGCCCTGTGCCAAAAAAAGAAGCTAAAAAATCGTGTCGCTGCTTGTAAAATGGCTGTTTTTTCATCATTCACACATCCTTATCGTGTTTAACTCACCTGAGTGTTGTGGGGTATTTTAGCATAACTTTTCCCCTTTGTCAATGGGGTTTTGGAAAATTTTTCATTACTCTTTCGAAAACTGATCAATCTCTTCCTTAAATTCTTTATACAACCCCTTCACCCGATTTATATCATCCTTCGTAAAATCAGCCTTTCCATAACGAATTTTAATGTATTCGTCTCTAATTTGGCTAGATTTTTTAGATTGAAATTTCCCAGATACTTGAACATCAATTTCATGACTCGTCAAAAAAGATGGAACAAGCACTTCATTCTTCTTTATCAACCGTAAAAAATCACGATAAATTTCACGAACTTGATTTTCCTTTTGTCGTCCAAATCGACGTTTCCGCTGCTGTTTATCATCATCAAGCGCAAACCTTTCCTCCACAATCCCTTCAGTATCAATTTCTGTTACAGCTATTTTAGAAGTCAATAATTTGAATATTTTAATCAAAACAAAAATCCCAATGATTGCTAAAATGACAACTAAAATAATTCGACCATATGGCCATACTTCGTGCTCGTAATAAAATATTTCTTCTACAGCTGCTTCGGGAGACCCATCATCGCCCAATATCTCCATTAGACCATCCATCGAATGGTCAGTTCCAAGAATTCTCATAAAAAAGGCCAAAATATTAAAAATTACCCAAATAACAGCTTCCAATAAAGGCATGATGAGACGAACCCAAATAAACCTGATAATCGACCAAATAAATGCTAAAAAGACATTACTACTAACTAATACAGCAGCAACAATCACACCGATAAGCGATGCAGCATTCATCACTTTGAATCTAAACTGCTTCAAAACCGAGTCATTGTGACGTGCCATTCTCATAAAAACAATAGATAGTATCGCAAACATAAGTGCAAATAAGAAAAAATCAGATGCAAATTCTGGCATACTTCCAGCTACCCAGCTGTTGATTAACAAATTAAATACAAAGATAAAGCCAAAAATACCTAGGAATACCATAAAAACTGTTGCATAATCAAATTCAGATGCACGCTCCTTCTGTTTTGGGCACGCTTTGATCAAATAAAGCATTGCCGGAATAAGGATAATCAGATTGGGGGTGGTTGGACTTATAAGTAAAAATATTAGAGGGTAAAGGAGGAAACTAAAATATTTTACCTTTCCTTTTTGTGCAAAAAAAGCCGATAAAAAGGCGATACACACGAATAATGGCAAAGTTGAAACTAAATTATCAGCGCCAATGAGAGATCCTATCAGGCTAGCAAAGGTTAGATAGAAGCAAATATCACAAATTCGTTTTAAACCACTAGTGAACGTCATCTTGCTCTCCCCTTTCGAAGTCTTCACCGTAAATAAATAACACGCTACCGCTTGTTTGTTCTTTTAATTTCTGCACTTGCTCCTGTTTTGTCCGATCTCTTTGAGGTGTAATGATAATTGTCGATCGATTTTTTTCTTGATTTATTGTTAGGTCGCCAATTACGGACTCATAAGATTTTTCTGAACCATAAGCAGCACGACCTAATTTTTCTAAAATGCTACGCAAATGAGCCTTTCCAAGACTTTGTATCACCTGTTTCGATTCTGTTTCAACCCCTTCAATAATGGAATTTGTAATAAATTCGAAAGGGATTTTTTGCTGTTCTAAATATTGACACACACTTCTTCCAAGAGAAAAACAATTTTCAAGTTGGTCGTGCGTGTTGGTTTTTCCTTTAACAGCACTCGTATCGAGAAAGACTGTTACTACCATTTCGGTTGTATAGTCAAATTGCTTTACCATCAACTGATGGCTTCCTATAGTGCGAGCACTGTGTTTCCATGATATTTGTTTTAGCGGTTCTCGACCTGTGTACTCACGCATTCCTACGGTTAAAATTGGATCTTCCATAATAAAACGTCTGACGGAAATATCACCTAAAAAGCCACCGATGATTTGTTTGAGCTGTGGCGCTTCAATGGCTTTCGGATAGACAATTACTTCGCGTAGTTCTGAAAATTTTTCACGCTTTTCTGTTAGTCCTAGGAAGTCACCACCGTGTAAAACTGCACCACCAAAAACATACCTTCCTCGCTTATTAAAGGTCAGCTTCAATTTTCTTTGCAACTTGCTGCGAGCCATCAAATAAATCGTAGAGTCATAATGTAGGTAGCCAAGTCCCATTGTATCCTCGCGCACATGAACATTGCGATTTAGAGGGTTTACCCCCTTCGGTAGTGCCTCATCCATTCGAATGTAAGGCACAAATCGGCGAGACTCGTTAGTAATAGTGCTGATTAATTCTGTCGGTTCGTTGATTTCGATCAATTTTTTACTGAATCTATAGTCGTATTTGATGTCTTTAAGGGCATTCTTTTTTGAGTGTTGTTGCATCAGAAAAATAACTATGACAAGCATTATGATAAAGATGACCATCGATGAAACACCTCCCTTTTAGGACTGATTTTTTATCTTTCTTCTAGAGGAACAGGGATTTTTTCTAGTATCGCCATCACTGCTTCTACATTATCTTCAGAGTGAATGCTGCCACCAATTGATAGGCGATGAGACAGCACACACGGTGCCATGCGCTTAACATCCTCAGGGATCGCATAATCACGTCCATTAAGAGCAGCACAGGCTTGGGTAGCCCTAAATAAGGCTTTAGCACCACGAGTAGAGATGCCCATTGTAAAGCGTTCATCATTACGAGTAGCTTCTACAATGTCCATCATATATTCTGCAACATCATCTACAACCAGTACTTCAGTGAATTGCTGACGGATATAAGTCGTTTCGTCTTCGGTTACAACGGATTGAAGAGCATCGATTAAATCGATGGTATTGGTGCGTTTTAGAACTTCTAACTCTTTTTCACGCGGCATGTAACCTAGGGATAACCGCATAAAAAATCGATCCATCTGTGCATCTGGAAGTGGGAATGTACCATATGATTCAAGGGGATTTTGCGTTGCCATAACCATAAAAGGATTGGCTAGTGGGAATGTGATGCCGTCTACTGTAATTTGAAATTCTTCCATTGCTTCAAGGAGGCTCGACTGAGTTCGTGGGGTAGCACGATTGATTTCGTCTGCTAATGCCAAATTGGTAAAAAGTGGGCCGGGTCTGAATTCGAATTCTGTTGTTTTTTGGTTAAAAAAATGAATGCCTGTTAAGTCCGATGGGAGCAAGTCAGGCGTAAATTGGACACGTTTAAAGTCGCTACCGATGGTTTTTGCAAAGGCACGAAGTAACATGGTTTTTCCCGTTCCAGGTACGTCCTCTAGTAAAATATGCCCCGAACAAACAAAGCAGGTCAACAAACAGAAGATTTCTTCCTCTTTCCCCACGATTATTTTTGAACAATTTTTAACGACCTTTTCTCGATAGTCGGTGAATTTGATTAATTCCATAAAAACATCTCCTTTGATACTAATACTTAGCTGTAAATGCACTCTTTATATCACTGTATCACAAAAAAATAAATTGTTTGTTAACATTTTAGCAAAATTTTAGATTAATTCTTGCAAAAAACTGGCTCACAGTGGAGACAGTTTAATCATTTATTTACTTTTCTGTATTAGCTCATTTTTGATAGTTAGGCGCTTCTTGTGTAATTTCAACGCTATGTGGATGAGCTTCGCGTAGGCCAGCGCCTGTGATTTTTACAAATTGAGCGTCTGTGTTTAGTTGGGCGATGGTCGGTGCACCACAGTAACCCATTCCAGCGCGTAAGCCACCACAAAGTTGGAATACGACATCTTCAAGTTTTCCTTTGTATGGGACGCGTGCTTCGATTCCTTCTGGGACCAATTTCTTAGCAGCTTCAATTTTTACATCATTTTTATCTTTATCATTGCCTTGGAAGTAGCGATCACTTGAACCGCGCTTCATTGCCACAAGAGATCCCATTCCCACATACGTTTTATAGCGACGACCATTGAATAAAATCTCTTCTCCTGGCGTTTCTTCACAACCTGCAAACATACTTCCAAACATGCAGACTGATGCGCCTGCTGCTAGGGCTTTGACGAAATCGCCACTTAGTTTGAGACCCCCGTCAGCGATGACTGGAATGCCTAATGGACGACAGTATTCAGCTATTTCTGCTACTGCGGTTGCTTGGGGAACCCCAACGCCTGTTACAACGCGAGTTGTACAAATTGAGCCCGGTCCAATCCCAACTTTTACTGCATCCGCACCAGCTTCAATCAAATCTTTTGCCGCTTTTGCCGTGGCAATATTGCCACCGATTAGTTGTAAATCGGGAAATTCAGTTTTAATATGTTCAATAACATTTAAAACGCCTATTGAATGCCCATGTGCTGAATCAACAGCTATAACATCAACGTCTGCTGCTACGAGCGCGCGTACGCGTTCTAATGTGTCTGGTCCGATCCCCACTGCTGCACCTACTCGCAAACGTCCCTGTTCGTCATTGCAGCTATTTGGATAAGATATTGTTTTTTCAATATCCTTGATGGTGACAAGCCCTCTTAAGTTATTTTCATCGTCAACAATCGGCAATTTTTCAATGCGGTGATTCATTAATAATGTTTTTGCTTCATCTAATGTTGTACCTACTTTGGCTGTAATCAATCTTTCGCGCGGAGTCATCATATCTTTAACTAGAATTTCTTTATTATCGCGGTACTTGATATCGCGGTTGGTGATGATTCCGATAAGTTTATTATCATCATCTACCACTGGAAAACCTGATATTTTATAATAACCGCAGCGCTCATCTGCTTCTGCCAAAGTGATATCTGGCGATAAAGTTACTGGAGCTGTAATCATGCCATTTTGATATAGCTTAACCCTGCGAACTTCTTCTGCTTGTTGCTCGATGGACATATTTTTGTGAATAAATCCTATGCCGCCTTGATGTGCCAAAGCAATAGCAAGCTTCGCCTCAGTGACCGTATCCATCGCTGCAGATACGATCGGGATATTTAGATCAATTTTTTTCGTTAACTTCGTTTTTAATGAAACATCTTTTGGTAAAACCTTACTTTTGGCGGGTATGAGTAGTAAATCATCGAATGTTAATGCCTCCGTTACTATTCTGTTTGTTAAGCTCATTATCTTGGACAACTCCTTCAGTATTTTTTATATTTCGACTATTCTAACATAAGCACAACAATTCTGCAAGCCACCTGAATCATAAAGTCGTTTTTACATACACTTTCATAAAGACTACTCGTTTTTTCACAATAAAACCGATGCTCATCTAACTTAAAAAAATGAGTATCGGTTTTAATTTCATACTATGCAAATGGTGAATCTTGAACTTTGATTGCTTCTGTTGGGCAGCTTTCTGCTGTCTCAACTAATTCAGCTTGTAAATCTTCTGGAAACTCAACAGTACCAGTGTTGTTGTCACCGCCATAGATGTTAAGTGCAAGACCTTCACCATCGAAGTCAAAGATATCTGGTGACATAGCACCACATACACCACATGCGATGCACTCATCTAATTCAACTTTTGAAAATTTAGCCATTTTTATTCCTCCTTGAATATGTCTTCCGGAAGCGATTTTCTAACATTTGCATTCCGGTTGCCTATAGTATAAAGGAAAATTCAAAAAAAATCAATTTTTTTCCTACAAAAATTGAAAATTTGTGGTATACTAGTGTATAACGCAGTCCGTGATCGTGCCTCGGTGCTTTGAAATTGTTCATTTACCCCTTCATTTCTATGTTTTTTTGTGGTTTTTGCCACACAATAAACGTTTAGAGAGGAAGTTAAATATTAATCTCATAGAAATTTTAAAAAAAATCAATTTTCATCCTACAAAAATTAAAAATTTGTGGTATAATAGTGTATAAAGCATTTTTGTACAATAACAGGAGTAAATATTAATTCACCACTTACCGAATAAATTGAAATCACCATTTTTAGAAAGGAGTGCCTCGATGTGTCAGAACATTTAATCGACAAGCAGTCGCAACAACATGATAATAACCACCCGACAGATTGGCAATCATATCACCAAACTGATGTACAAAATGATGCTAATGAACATAAGCATTCAACTGCATCCAAACAGCTTCTTATTGATGAGAACATGACTTTCACAAGGTTGAGCGAAAAAGAGATCCAACAATATGCAGCATTTTTCGAAACTTATGTCCGTAAACCTCTTCCCACTAAGCCAGAGGTTATTGAAAAAATTGATCTGGCTAGAATAACTCCGAGTATTGACCCAGCTTTAATGTCCCGACTTGAAAAAGAATTGATTGAGGAGTTAAGACTTGATGATGTTCCAGATACCGAGGAAATCATTTTACCAGATGCTCCCCCCCTTTCTGACATTACAAATAAAGATGAGGATTTCGAGGATTTAGAAACACTTTTGTATTCAGGTTATTTGGAGGATTGCGATTCGCTTAGCGATCTTTTTGCTGAAATTGTCGATAACGAGAAAGAATCAATTTCAAATTATGAATCATCCATCTTTAATGCAAACGTCCAATCCATTTTTGATGATAGTGACGAAGCAGTCATATTTCACGATCCACATTTAGGAGATCTTATATTTGATGATGAGTTTAATTTACCAGATTTGCCAAACCTATCCGATTTAGAATTAGACTCAATAGATATTCCAGATTTACCCGTTGCTCCTGTTATAGTAAATGATGTTTCAACACCTTTTGAAATTGATTTTCCTCCAATTCCAATAGTTGAATCAACGACGCCTGTTGCTATAATTGAAATTGATGAAGTTGATGAAAAAGAAGCTGAAATAGCGCCTGTTCAATCTGATGAATCAATAACAAAAGTTGCGATTAATGAAAATGATGATTTACCTGAACATGTTTTGGTGAAAACAAAAAAGAAGAAGAAATTGACTTTACAATTTTTCGATACCATCCTAATCCTGATCATTATTGTTGTTTTACTTATTTTGATCATCAATTTATCAGACAGCCTCCCATTTAATCTACCATTCCTATAAAAAGGCATTTATCAAACATAGGAACTCCGTCGGAGTTGCTAACTAAGTGAAACTCGAATATGATTATTCTAGGATGTGATTGATTTGAAAAAAATGATACAAATTGCAATTGACGGACCTGCTGCTGCAGGAAAATCAACTATCGCTAAAATAGTTGCTCAAAAATTGAATTATGTTTATATTGATACCGGTGCCATGTATCGAGCCATTACCTGGGCGGCTATTCATCATCAGGTTAACCTTGATGATGAACAAGCAGTGATGGCGCTACTTGCTAAGACTAATATTCATCTAACCTCAGACGGAAAAGTTTTAGTCAATCAAATGGATATTACCGAACGCATTCGCGAAGCAGATGTTACTGCGCACGTGTCTAAGGTTGCTGCATATGGCAGTATTCGTGAAGAGTTAAAAAATCGCCAAGTTGAACTTGCTAATTCAGAAAACATCATCATGGATGGGCGCGATATTGGCACAAATGTTTTACCAAATGCAGACTTCAAGTTTTTTATGATTGCTGATGCACGTGTGAGAGCGGAGCGGCGTTATCGAGAAAATATCGAAAGAGGCATTCAAACTAACGTTGAAGAATTAGAAGTTGAAATAAAAAAACGTGACGAAATGGACGCTAATCGAGAACATGCACCCCTAAAACAAGCAAAAGATGCAATTTTTGTCGATACAAGTGCACTTTCTATTCACGAAGTAGTAGACAAAATGGTAGGTTTTGTATTAAAATAGAGGTTGCACAGTTTTATCATTATAATTTTGTGCAAAGCTATATCGTTATATAGCTCATGATAGTAAGAAGACACTATTCTAATTTATCAAATGTGCTATAACAAAGGAGAGTTTACAATGGCTGAAATGACAATGGAAGAATTAATGAATTTAGAAGGTATGACCGTGCCGACTGTTGGAGATGTTGTAACAGGCAAGGTCGTTGCTATCGCCGGGCAAGAGGTGACTGTCGATATCGGTGGAGGAAATGACGCAACTGTTTACTTGAGCGAGTTATCTGAAAAGGCCATTAGTTCTGCACACGACGCCGTAAGCATCGGGTCTGAGATTGAAGCAGTTGTTAAAAAAGTAAGTGATGAACAGATTTTGTTATCAGTTAAAGCGGTGGCTGTTCGCGCTAAAAATGCTGCAATTGAAAAAGCATTAGAAGAAGATACACCAGTAGAAGCAACTGTAACGCGTGTAATTAGAGGTGGCTTATTGGTGGATTTGGGCGGTGTCGAAGCCTTTTTGCCTGCGAGTCAAATTGATGTGCGCTACGTAGAAAATCTAGATTTATACTTGGGACAAACTTTTAATGTGAAAATCGAGTCTATTAAACGTGGTCGTATTGCGGTAACGCGCAAAGCAATGGCTGTCATCGAGCGTGAAGAAGCAAAAGCACGCGCCTTACAATCACTTCAAATAGGAGACCGTGTAGAAGGACGCGTTATTCGAATTACTAGCTTTGGAGCGTTTGTTGACTTTGGCGATGTCGAAGGCTTGGTTCACTTATCAGAAATTTCTCATATGCGCTTCAAAAAAATTGAAGATGTCTTAACCCTTGGCGATGCAGTCCAAGCTGAAATCATTAAGATCGATGGCGATAAAATCGGCTTATCTATGAAAAAAGCAACACCGACACCAATGGAAGAATTTGCCAAAGTGCATCAAATTGGTGAAGTATTAACTGGAGTAGTTATTAGTGTTCATGATTACGGTGCTTTTGTTGAAATTGCACCTGGTGTTGAAGGCTTAGTTCATGCTTCTGAATTGTCGTGGGAATCAACACGCTCTAAAGTATCTGATTTCCTAACTGCTGGTAAAAAAGCAGAAGTAAAAATTGTTGATATTAATGTTGAGTCGGGACGTGTTGCTTTATCCATCAAGCAAATTGAAAGTAATCCGTGGGAAGCTTTGGCTGTAACAGTTGGAGATATTATCCTCGGTAAAGTTGAAAGCATCACTCAGATTGGGGCATTTATTAATGTTGCTCCTTATATTGATGGCTTATGCCACTTCTCTGAAGCTTCTTGGTCACAAACAAGCTTAGAAGAGTTGATTGGTGTTGGTGATGAAGTTCAAGTTAAAGTAATTTCTTTAGATCGTGAGCGCAAGCGTATTGGCTTATCTTTGCGCCAAGTGACGAAAAATCCATGGGAAGATTTAGGTTTTAGACGTGGAGACATTATTACAGGTCAAGTCGTTAACCTAACTAGTCGTGGTGCTGAGATTATGGTATCAGAAGGTGTTGTTGGATTCCTTCCAATCGGACAAATTGCCGATCGTCGTTTAAGCCATGCCAATGAAGCACTAGCTCAAAACGAGGAAGTTCAGGTTAAAGTCACTCAATTCGAGCCTAATAACTACCGATTGGATCTAAGTATTCGCCAGATTGCTGAGGATGCTGAACGTGCGGATTTTGATGCTTATATGAAAATCCAAAATGAAGAAGATGTTGCCTCAGAAGAGACATTAGGAGATCTATTTGGAGATACTCTTAGTTCCATCAAATAAGCAACATCAAGCTAGTTTTAATTCTCGTTGTCATTCCCCTTAAAAATAACCATGTGAATAATCGTCAACGCCCTCATATGAGCCATCACGTGACGTATGAAATAACAAATAGTTGACAATAATAGCTTTATAGCTTAAAGGAGAGAGTCTATTATGCCTAAAAAACAATATCGTCACACTGAATATGCGAAAGCTGCTAAAAAAAGAGCCCGTGCAAAATTAGTTAGAGTTGGATTTGAACTAAATATGCCACAAACAGCGATGGCTAAGAATTTTGATCCAACACTTCATGGTGCAACGAGTCTTCATACCTTAGCCAAAAAACTATTATTGGCTTATATGGAGGAGCATTATGTTGAGCCAGAATTTGTTGAGGCCGAAACGACAGAAACAGAGGAAATATAGCAAATTCGATTGTAGTAAGTAAGTCTACCCCACATTGATAACGGATCAGATAAAACTTCCCTACAAAAAGTTGATATGCTATAAAAAAAGAAGCCTAAGACACAATGTCTGGCTTCTTTTTTGGGTGATCCAAAATCTTTGCAATGATTAATATAACAAATACTACTACTAGAGCTACCAAAGTCACCCAATATCCTTCGCCAAGTCTCATCTCAAGCATATTAGGAAGATCAAGCATCATACCAAATATATTCCCTGATTCTGCAAGCATCCCTTCTAACATCTCACCCATAATCTCAGGCATCTCGGACATTGCCACACCTGCATAAACAAGCAGGACAATACCAAATAAAATAAAAGTCATTTTGACAATTTTTTAGTCAGTGTTCGAAGTCAAACCATGATAACAAAGAAAAACAGGAGCAAGCAAACCATTAAAACAAGCCAATCTGATATTCTCGTTTTAAAAATTGCCGCTGTTTGAACCTCTGAATAACAACGTGAATTCATAGCATCAATTAGTTCATCAACACGCTTAAATGCTAGTTCTAACAATGGATAAATAGCAAATTTTAATCGCCGAGTTGGATTTTTGCTTAATTCTATCCCACGCGCACGTCCTGCATCTCTTAGCATTGCGTATTGATCGATAATTAAGGGAATCAAAACAAATGTTAAATTAATAACCATCGCAACACGCGCCTCAGGAATAAAAGGAATTGGGCGTAAGTACCATTGTATTGCATTTTTAACCGTAGTGATTGAGGTTGTGGCTGAGGTAATAATTGAAAATAGTAATACTAAGCTCAATTGACCTGCTCGCTGCCAACCAACAAACCAAATTATAATCACTAAAATAAATAACAAAATTTTCAACTCTTTGAGCATAGCAAAAAAAGGGAGCTTAGCTATCCAGATAGCAACAAGACCCGCGCTTGCCAAAAAGACATACCCTAGCCAATTTTCCAGTCTGATAATAGTCATCATCAGGATAAAAAGACAAAGTAATTTCACACGCCCATCCAGTTTATGTAAAGGTGTGTTTTTGTGAATATAATGAAGAAAATTTATGTCAGCCATGTAAGAGAAGCCACCTTTTCACCTGTTTTCAATGGCATCCTAATGTTATAGGGCGTTATTTCATGAATAATTTGCTCAGGAGGGCCATCTAAAACCACTTCTTTTTCATGCATTACAACAAGACGCGTTGCATGGGCCAAAACCTTCTCTAACTCATGCGTCACGACGATCACAGTCTGCCCCATCTGATGTAGACGCATTAATTCCTTTAGTACCTGCTTCACGCCACAAAAATCCAACCCTGTAAATGGCTCATCAAAAATAACCACATCTGGTTTCATAACCAAAACCCCTGCAACCGCCAACTTCCGTTTCTGCCCGCCTGATAAATGATGCGGGCTTTGAAATTCATAATTCTTTAGCCCAACCCCACCCAAAATCTCATCCGTTATCTTTTCAATCTCATCCCGAGATACCTTCAAATTTTCCAGTCCAAAAGCGACATCCTCCGCAACAGTTTGCCCAACAAATTGACTGTCCGAATTCTGAAAAATCAACCCAACCCGCCTTCTAGCTTCAGCAAGATTTTTATGAATTTGCCTCCCCTCTAAAAGAGCAACCCCTGATGTAGGCTTTAATAAGCCATTCAAATGACGCATCAAAACACTTTTCCCAGACCCATTCGCCCCTGAAATAACCATAAAATCTCCCTCCCTAACCTGCAAATTAATTCTGCTAATCCCGACAGTTCCGTCTGAAAAAACGTGTGTCAGATCTTGCGTTTCCAAAATGATTTTTTCATTATTCATGACTTTCCCTCCTGTTTTTCATTCATTTTCGCTTTAAAGGCTGGGACAAATGAACGATAAATGCCTAAAACAACGATGATTTTGATAACGGTGCCTGGTAAAAATGGCACCAACCCTGCTGTGACACTAATCGCCCAACTCATATTCAAGCTATTTCGTAGCCAGATTATCCCAAATGTGTAAAGAAAAATATTCCCGATAACTACACCAACTAACGTCCTTATAAATGATCCTTGTGGTGGGGTTGTTATACCAATAATTACAACCAAAGGGAAGTAGCCAAGCAAAAATCCGCCAGTAGGTCCCATAAGAAAGGCAAGCCCGGCTCCTCCACTGGAAAATACCGGCATCCCAATTGCACCTAGAAAGAGATACAGTAAGACAATTAAGAAGCCGGATTTTGCACCCATAAATAGACCTGCGAGCATGACGAAAAAATCAGCCAATACTACTGGGACAGGTCCGACTGGAAGTGGAATGCTAATATAAGCACCGATAATGATTAATGCGGTAAATAAAGCGCAGTAAACAGTTTTGCGTAAATCTGGTGATGAATTTTGAAATGATGACATTGATATTTGCTCCTTTTATAAATATTATGTTATCATAGGGTTTGCTCAATTACAAGCCTTCTTGAGATTATAGTAGATAAGAAAAGAGCGAGTTTATCAATTATCAATTTGATAGCTCGCCTTTTCATTTTTTATTTTACGGTTTAACAAATGTCAACTGTGGCTTTTTAGGTTGGGATGAGTAACGGACATAAAATACGACTACCGAGGAAATTTTAGCTAATTCAATGAGCATTCCCATAATATTCCAACGAAAATCTCCCTCTAAAATATTCAAAGGAGTCTGGGTCAATAAAACAATAATTGCGTAGAAAACCACCGTGATACGCACATAATGATCACCTGGCAAATACTGTCCAATCACAAAGCTAAGTGCTGCAACTAAGCCTAGAATATGAAGCCATCTCACCTGTTCAGGTGCATTCAAAACAGTAATTGTTCCTGCAACAAGGGCAACCACGATCATTACCAGCAAAAAGATAAGACCCGCTTCTTTACTCTGCGGTGTGTTTTTCTGGAAAATACGCCAGAAAACAAAATTCCTAACTGTACTATACGTTGCGGCTAAGAGTAGTGACAATTGCGTACTTAATCCTGTCGCCATTCCAATTGCAATAAACATCAACATCCAAAAGAAGCTACTAACTCCAGCTGCAAGAAAATATTTCACCTTATCATTCTTAATCTGATAAGATGCAAATTCAAAAATAATCGTAATCAACCCCATCACTTGCGCAATAATAAACCATGTCTGACTTGTCATGATAAAACTCCTCCTTCTAAAGATTCATATTTTTTACAGTAAGCAAATGCCAATGCACCCGGTCCAGCATGCGCGCCAATGGTTGCTCCGACCTCTGTAATTGGGGTGTCAATTCGAATACCAAGTGCGATTTCTAGACTAGCCTTAAATCCCACAGCTTCTTTTTCACTAAAGATATGCCCGATACTAATGTTAATTTGATCTTTTTCATCTGCTAATGCCCCAACCATCGCTTCTTCAATTAACCTTAATACATTTTTCTTACCACGAACGTTATCAAGTTGTGAAACTTCGCCATCCTCTAATTGTAAAATCGGTCTCAAACCTAAAACGCCTCCTACAAATGCCGTTGTTGGTCCTACACGCCCCCCTCTTTTTAAATATTCCAATGTATCTAGTGTGAAATAAACACGGGTAGTTTGCATCACAGCCTTTGTTAATTCGGCTGTTTGATCTAGCGTTAAACCAGCATCGCGCATTTTAATCATTTCGCGTAGAATAAGTCCTTGTGCTACACTTCCGTTTAATGAATCAATCACAACAACACTGCGCTGTGGGTAATCCTCTTTCAAAATATCTGCCGCCACCATTGCACTATTATAAGAACCACTTAATTTTGAAGAAATAGTCAGTATAATTATATCTTCACCCTTTTGAAGGTATGGGATGCACGCTTCGATATAGTCATGCGGATTTGGCTGTGATGTCTTTGGAAAAATTCCTTTTTCTTTCGTCAATCGTTCGAAAAACTCCCCCGTCGTAATATCGACTCCTACTTTTAAAAATTCATCATCAAAATTAACATAAAATGGGATAATCTCAATATTGTGTACATTGATTTCTTCTTGGCTAAAATCACAACCGCCATCTGAAATTATTTTAAACATTCTAAAATCACTCCTTCGATTTGCATCAACTCACCATGAGTGCGATGAAATTGATATTGACTATTATAACCCAAAATTGTTTGATTGTCAAATAGTTTTTAAAAACAAACTATTTGATTTAACGAAATTTTTACAAATTCAAACTATTTGAGTGATCAAAGCATAAAAAACACGACTTTCAAATTTAAAAATCTAAAAAGCATGTCTTATAATTTCAATTTTACCTCGCCTGCTTGAAGCGTCAATTTCTCACTTGTTGTCTCTACAATCAGCCCACCACATAAAGAAACATCACTTACAAGAGCTACAAAAGTTTTTTCACCTTGTATAATCTCTACTGCCTCACCCAAAATAAACAGTTTTTCTTTATAGCACGTCAACAATCTCTGAACATCAAGCATACCTGAATTTAAAATTCCTTGATACAAACTGATCACCAATGCAGCAGCCATTTTATCAACGGGCGGTTTTAAACCTAATGATTTTGCAGTTGTTTTAATTTCTTCCGGAAAATCTGTTTCTGCACCTGTGAGGTTAATTCCGATGCCAATAATAAGTTTATTGGACTGAAATACTTTTTCTGTTAAGATTCCACCTATTTTTTTACCGTCCAAAAAAAGATCATTAACCCATTTCAAAGCTATCTTCACCCCTGTGACTTTCTCGATTGCCTCTGATGCAACTACAGCGGTGTAATGAGTAGCTAGGTGCTCATGCTTAAATGTCCACTTTTCTAAATCAACAATCAGAGTCATATAAATACCCCGCTCCGCCTTTGAGAAGAAAGTTCGACCATAAGTCCCACGCCCTGCTGTTTGTTCTTTGGCCACGATAATCGTTCCATGCTCCCATTTTTCCATTTTTTTTGCAACATCATTAGTAGAATCGACCTTGTTATAGAAGGAAAGTTTTTCACCTAAATGCTCTTGCAGCAATTTTTCGTATTTATCCATAATTATCACCAGTTTTAAGTTTAGCATACTCTTGCGAAAATGAAAAGGGGGTGTGGTTGTTATTTCTGTTTAAAAAATTCACAGTGCTTTTGAAATAAAATTCACAATTTTTCGATGCAACTGTATTTTGACGGGCTAATCACGCACTTGACGTAATTACACCCGTTTGAAAATTATTTTTCATCTCAAAAAAACCTTTATTTGGTTTTGCGATGTGAAATTGAAAAGTGTAGACTTTTTGATAGCTTTTCTAGTATAATAGGTTAAAATCGGGATAAGGAGGGCGCAGTCCTTGAGTAGCATATTAATCATTAAAAATAATTACATAATTGACCCTATTTTGTTGAAATTATTGGAAAGTAAATACAAGGTTTATGTCCGCCAAGATGCGTATAATGGGGTCGAACTTATTTCTGAAAATTATGTTGACATTTTCGTCATAATGTCGGACAATCATATTGAGACAGAGACTTGGGAGTTTATAAATGAATTGCATAAAAATCGCATGAAAATAACACCTATTGTTTTTGTTTCGCACACTCTAAGTGATGATCTTGAGTCCCATCGCCACAGGTATGGTTGGTTTTTCCATTTGTATCCAATTCGTCATGAAGATTTTTTATAGTTAATAGAAACGATGGCGAGCATAGCAAATGTACTCTCCGATAAAGGGATTACGTTTCGAAGAAAGAGCGAAAACTTTTCATATAAGGCCACTAATATTGTACGTATTGAAAAAGTAGGACGATACCTATCGTTTTACTATCGTTGTCCTATCGAAAACAAGGTGAAATTGGAAAATTATTACTTTGAGTTCTCTTTAAAAAGATTTTTAAAGCAGCATGGACTTGAGATGTATTTAAAACAGGCGCATAGAAATTGGCTCGTAAATCCTTCATATATTAAGTATGTTGATAAGTCTACGATGCATATTGTGTTTTTCAATGGTGAGACCGTCCCGACCTCGAAGTTGTATGTAAATAATTTTTTATATACAACAAGCGACAAGGTTGCGGCAGAAAAAGATGTCAGAGAGGAGAAATAATTATGGACTTTACTTTGATAATCATTTTTTTACAGAGAATTATTGAATTATTGGCACTTTATTTGATTTTGGCTAATATTAATGGGAAGGACTTGAAGATAGCTTTTGCTGGTTTGTTTGTTTCTTCACAGCGGATTTTATATGAAAATATTATGGTTTTTTTGGGGTATGGAGTAGTGACCGCTAGCGTGTGTTACCTTTTTGGTGTGATCGGGTATACGGTCATTCTCGTTTCACAACCATTTGCTGGGCTATTCTTTATCAAACGTACAGATTTAAAATTAGCACTGTTAGCAACCATTTCTATGGCTGTATTCGGTGGCATCGTTGCATTATTTAATGTTTTTATTACACTACATGCCTTGCCAAATTTTATACTAACTTTGCTTTTAGTGACATTAGTTGTATACCGAAATTATCATCACAGAATGTTTGTATATCTCACAACCAGAAAAATTTTACTAAATATCGTTTGCTTAGTTTCATTCTTCTTCTATATTGCACCCTTACTGTTCGATATTAATGTAGGCAATACAGTTATGGTGGCTGTTTCATTAATTCTACTCTATACACTTACAAAATACTCTGTAACCAAGGGAATGAAAAAAGAGCTTTCTGAAAAAATCGAACTCATCTCAAACAGCTCTTTTGATAAAGTCATCTCGATGTTAGAAAGCTTAGCAGATGAATCGAGTCAATCAAATATGATCCAGCAATTTATTATAAATGGCAAATCCCCTTCTAAAGAATTTATAGAAGCTTTAACCGATGCTTTAGAAGTACATGTAGCATCCAATCACATTAAAACCTATGATTGCAAAACAACTCAAAGACAAATAAAGATCAGCATACTCTTATGAGGTGCTGATTTTTTAGTAGTGAGAATTGGAAACATAGCAATAATCGGTTCAACTGCGAGCTAATCTCAAAATGCGAACTTGCAAGATCACTAAATAGTGGATCACTAACATAACTCATATTTTAGTGGACAAAAATTAACTCTATAACGTAAATCCCTCCTTTTACAAACAAAGGATCGGAAACAAAGAACATAAAATCAAAGGTTCTATTGCAATCGGATAGGACATAATCCCGATATAGATTGTCATAGCCAAAACAGACAAATAAGATATTTTCTTCTTCATAGTAAAACCTCCTTCCATTCGATGTCAACCTATCAGAAATTTTCGAAACCTGCAAAGCAATTTTTGCGTATTTTACGAAAAAATCCCCTTTCACAAGTTTCACCAAAAATTTTAAACACTGTTCAACAGACACTTAACACGGTAGCCTGAGACAAAACCAACATTTTAGTGTACAATAAGCGTACAACAGTAGAAAACTCCCCACTTGCAAAATCTATATATGCAGATGGTTTTTTCAGTATGACTTCGCTCACATCAATAGTCAAATTATAACAAATCCCAAACAATTTTTCAATCCTTTTTCAAACAGTATTATCAGATTATAAAAAAAAATTTGGAGGGCATCATTTATGTTAAAAACATTCAAAGGATTAAAACAAACCATGGCTAGTTTGTTTGATATAGATTTTCCAGACGAAGAAAGTGACCCTGATACGAAAGAGTTAATTCAAGGGTTTGATGATTGAAATAAACAGTTGGAAGAATTAAAATCTGATTTCAGGGCGATCGAACGTAATATGAGGCGCAGGAGAGAAGAGGAACCCGTGCCTTACGATGAGCTAATACGTGAAATTGAATCTTATGCATTCACTTCATCAAACGAAGCAAGGAGTCTAGAGGAATTAGAAGCCATTTACGATAATCCAACCTCTGTTTATGGAAAATCATTTAACAATTTTATCGATAAGGGACGATTTATCCACATTTGCCTTACTGCTCAAGCCAATAATTTAACATCATAAGTCTATAAAAAAACAAACCATTCATTTGGTGGTTTGTTTTTTTTATAGACTAAATCTTACTCTACCGTCGCATTTTTCTCATACTTATCATACTTCTTACGCGCATTCGTATCTAAAATCTTCTTTCGCAACCTAATAGACTTAGGTGTAATTTCCACCAATTCATCTTTATCAATATACTCAAGTGCATATTCCAAAGTGATCTGTCGTGGACGCTTTAATACAACGGTATTATCTTTTCCAGCAGAGCGGTGGTTGGTTAATTGCTTAGCTTTTGTAATATTAACCGCTAAATCTTGCTCTTTGTTATTCTCACCAATAATCATCCCCTCATAAACCGCCGCACCAGCCTCGATAAACATCGTTCCTCGATCATCAAGGGCTGTCAAACTATAATTGGTCGCTTTGCCATTTTCCATTGACACAAGTGCACCATTTTTGCGTTCTCCTACACTGCCTGCTTCAACAGGTCGATAATCTAAAAAAGTATGATTCAAGATTCCGTACCCTTTTGTTAACGTTAAAAATTCTGTCATAAATCCAATCAGTGCACGTGATGGCGCGATATAAAGCAGGCGGACTTGATTGGTGTCGTTGTGAATCATGTTTTGCATTTGCCCTTTTCTATTCCCTAACGCTTCAATAACCGCACCACTTGAAGCTTCAGGGACTTCGATTTGAACATCTTCATAAGGCTCACATAATTGACCATCGATTTCTTTAATAATAACCTCCGGCTTAGAAACTTCCAATTCAAACCCTTCGCGGCGCATATTTTCCAATAAAATACCAAGGTGTAACTCTCCACGCCCTGATACCACCCATTCTTCTTTCGTTCCAACCCGTTCAACTAGCAAGGATACATCGCGCTGAATTTCTCGATCAAGACGCTCATCAATTTTTGAAGCAGTGACTAATTTCCCTTCTTGCCCCACAAATGGAGAAGAATTTGTCGAAAAGGTCATTTTCAAGGTCGGCTCATCAATATGCAAAGGTTCCAACGGATCTTCTTTTCCTACTTCACAAATGGTTTCACCGACATTGATATTTGCAAGTCCTGAAACAGCAACAATATCACCAGCAACAGCCTGATCAACTTCAATACGGTCAAGACCTAGAAAACCAAATAATTTTGTAATTCGAAATTGCTTTATCGATCCGTCAAGTCGGCAAATAGAGACTTGCTCACCTGATTTGATAACACCACGTGCTACTCGCCCGATTCCAATTCGGCCGACATAATCGTTGTAATCAAGTAGAGCTGGTTGAAATTGTAAACTACCCGAGGCATCCATTTCTGGAGAAGGGATCTCTCTTAAAATCGTCTCGAAAACAGCTGACATATCCTTTTCTTGATCCTCAGGCTCATCGCTCATACTGGCTGTTTGATTGAGGGCGGATGCATAGACAACAGGAAAATCTAGCTGATCTTCATGAGCACCAAGATCGATAAATAGCTCTAACACTTCATCCACCACCTCTTCAGGGCGTGCCATGGGGCGATCGATTTTATTAACCACCACGATCGGGGTAAGCTTTTGCTCAAGAGCTTTTTTTAGTACAAAGCGTGTCTGAGGCATTGTACCTTCATAAGCATCCACCACTAATAGAACACCATCAACCATATTCATAATACGTTCAACTTCACCGGCAAAGTCAGCATGCCCTGGAGTGTCTAGAATATTGATACGAAAGTCTTTATAGTCAATAGCGGTGTTTTTTGCTAAAATAGTAATTCCGCGCTCACGCTCGATGTCATTAGAGTCCATCATCCTTGTCTCTGTTTCTTCGTTTTCGCGAAAAAGACCTGATTGTGAGAGTAGAGCATCCACTAAGGTTGTTTTTCCATGGTCAACGTGGGCGATAATTGCGATATTTTTAATGTTCATAAATTGTCCTCTTTTGTATGTGTCTCTTTATAAAATGTCATGCAACGTTAGAATTATACAGGATTTTGGAAAAATTTTCAATTTGTAAACGTACTCTAGAAGAAGAAAAGATGCGATATGATAAAAATGAATGAATTAAACGTATACTTTTGCTTGAATGTGGTTTTTTTTCACCGCTTGTGGTATAATCATGGGAGTTTAATCAAATTCGGGAGTGATTTTATGAGACTGTTTATCAATTTCGTCAAGAGAAAAAGCGAAAATTTCATCCGAAAATTAAAAGGAGGGAAATTATCCTTAGATGAGCTTTCACTCTTTTTGATTATAGCTGCTGTTGTGATGATTTTGCTTATTTTGTTGTTGAGGTTGCATCGCTTTGCCTTAATTGCTTGGATTCCATTGCTGATTTCTTATTGGCGCACTTTCTCAAAAAACAGAATGCAACGTGCAAAAGAAAATCAAGTTTTTATAAAGCATTATTATCCAATGAGCAGTTATGTTAAAAACACTTATCGACGCCTTTTATCCAAAAAAGACCATCACTACTTTTCATGTACACAATGCCAATCTAGTTTGCGTATACCAAAAAAGACAGGTCACATTAAGGTAACTTGCCCAAGGTGTAACTATTCATTTATTAAAAAAACCTGGCGGGGGCATGTTGATAAGATGAAGAAAAAAATGGCTCGCTGAATCTAGGTGTTATCTAGATTCTTTTAATATCTAGCGTACCGGGTAACCAAGTTGTTCAAATGCTTCTAGAAATTTATAGGGTGAGCCAAAAGTATCATTGTAACGGAGTGAAACAATGTTCAAATCCATTTCTACTTCAACCTCTTCTACGCCGGTTTTCTTCATGAAAAAATCTTCAATTTTTGCAGCATCTTCAGCTGTTTCCAAATTTCTTATATTAAGTACAAAAGTCTTAGACAAAACCAAACACCTCAAATATTCAAAATAAAAAGTTCATGCTCAAGTTAAAAGTTCTCTAACATGTGCGATGAGCTAAAACATCTCATACACTTATGAACTAGTATAGTTATTTTACCACAAATCCATGTAAAAAAAAAGCAAAAAGGTGGTTTTTTTATGAACCATGACACTTTTATGTCCGAAGCGCTGAAAGAAGCGAGGCGGGCTTATGAAAAAAATGAGGTTCCAATCGGAGCAATTATCGTTTTCGAAGAAAAAATCATCGCCCGAGCGCATAATTTACGAGAGGCTCTTCAAACGACTGCTTCTCATGCTGAAATGCTCGCAATTGCTGATGCTAACGCCAAGACAGGCTTCTGGCGCTTAGATGGATCGACACTTTACACGACAGTTGAACCTTGTATGATGTGCGCTGGCGCGATCGTGCAAGCCCGAATTTCTAGGGTTGTTTATGGTACAAAGGATTTGAAGGCAGGTTGTGGTGGAACTTTTTTCAATATTCTCCAAGATGACCGTTTTAACCATCAGTGTGAGGTTATTGGAGGTGTGCTTGAAGAGGAATGTCGAGCAATTCTTAGTCGATTTTTTAAAGAGCTTCGCAAAAAGCGTAGTGAAAATTTTAGCTAGTATAAAAGTTAGTGGACACGTTGATATCCACTAACTTTTATAGTTTAGTTCATTTTTCATGAATATTAAGCTGCTTTAAAGTAGAGTCTAAATGTCGTACCAATTCCGATATGAGAATCCACAGTCATGCTGATGCCGTGCTCACGAGCTGTGTCGATGACATTGGCAAGCCCCAGTCCAGCGTTAGCCGCTGTGGCATCTTTTGTGGTAACGAAAGGTAGGAAGATCTCCTCTAATTTGTCAGGTGCGATGCCACAACCCGTGTCACGGACGGTTAGTATGGAACATTCGCCACTTAAATTCAAATTTAGGATGTCATTTTCAACTTTATCGACATGGTCACGCGTGAGGCTTATTTCAATCATTCCTTGCTCGCCGATGGCATCTTTCGCATTGGCACATAAGTTGAGAATACTGTTACTAATAAGCGATTGACAGCCTGATATTAAATGGGAAGCGTCATCTGTGTGGGTTGTGACAGTAACTCCTCTACATGCAACCCGCTCAAAAAAACGTGTCACGTCTTCCATTAGCAATGCCAAGTCAAAATTCTCATACTCGGTCCCTTTCGCACCCATGCGTAACATCAGCTCCGTCATTTCATTAGCATAAGAAAGCTGTCTTTTGATACTTGAGACATATTTTGCCAAGGATTCGTTTGCATTTAAGCATTCGATCAAACTCATATTTGCCCCGATACATGCTAATTGATTTTTAAGGTCGTGAACAATCCCAGTGGTTAATTCGCCTATCGCTGCCATTTGTTGAATATGCTGCCACTCTTTAACGCTTACATCTATTTGCATATAAAAAACCCCATCTCAATTTTAAATTTTTCACATATGATATACTATCGGAAATTCCGCAGGAGCTGATTGATGTGAAAAACAAATGGTCAAAAAATTCCATCTTCTTTAATTCTACCAAAAACAAGGTACGAAAGCAAGGGAAAATCAAACAATCAGAAAGATTTTATGCAAAAAAAACAGAGACTTATGAGAAAAATACAACTTTTTCACAAAGAGCGCCTTATTTCCGCTATGAAAATGCCAAAAGTAACTATCGAAATGCAACCACAGTTGGTCCTTTTTTTATTGATGATGATGATGCGCCAACAAGACCTAATTTTTCCTATAAAAAAGATGAGTCCCGACGAGTGTATCGTTACGGTTTTACTGATTCAAAATTTATCCATTTTCTTGGTCATTTAACGCCAAAAGAATATTTGCTTTTTGTGACTATTATTGGGCTATTAATAGTAGAGGAGCGTAATGAAACAGAAGCAAAAATTCTGTATGCCTTTATTTCAAATGTCGCTGATACGATGCAAACCATCGTTGAGCAGGAAATTATTTTAAGTAAGTACAACCACAATAACGAGGCGTCTAAGCTCAATAATGCTTTGCATCAGGATTTTGAAATCATTTATGCAGAACTTGAGAAAATTAAAAAAAGACTCCCAAAATAGGAGTCCTAATGCAATTAAAAGCTTCGCTCTCGTTTATAAATAGTCTGCAATAAACTGATACACCCGCTGAAAATAGTCATCTTTAAGATTATGGTGAGCTGTACAATGGCCTTCATCAGGAAAGATTTCCAAGCGACGACTGTTATGATGAATGGCTGCAAATAATTGGCGACTGCCATCTGGACTGGTGACGTCGTCTTTTTCACCATGGATCAATAATACAGGACGTGAGGTATGATGGATTACATTAAGCGGGACGATGTCTTTGTATGCCACTCTTTGCTTCATTCGTAAAACTGTGTCACCTGAAAATAAAACATACCATGAAGGCATTTTGGTCGATTCGCTTCGCTTTGCACCGAGCTCGACTGCACTGGCCATGCTATGAAATGGTGCATCCAATATATAGAAGTCAACAAGGTTGGTTTCTTCGTTGGATTCTGATTGCATGATGGCGGTGGCTGCTCCCATAGAAAAGCCGTGAACACCTACTTTGCCATCACGGTAGATTCGCTTGGCAAGTGTGGCGATTTCTTCTAAATCGAACTTTTCATAAAGGCCGAAGGTTGAGTTTTTTCCTCCTGTTAAACCGGATTGTCGTTGGTTGTATAAGATGATGTTGTAGCCGTCATCTAAGTATTGAAATGCTGTTGGGAGAAGATCGTAGTAGTTGCTACGAATGCCGTGGACTAAAATGACAACATCGGTGCTTTCAATTTTTGATTTAATGTGAATGGCTTCGATATTATAGCGGTTTTTACTACTTTCAACCATGAAGCGTTGATGTTCGTAAGCTTCTAGCTGCTTAAGTCTTCGTTCGTGAAATCTTTTTCTTGTGATTTCGTGAGGCTTGACTTTGAAAGTTTTGTTGTAAACTCGAGAACCTGTTAAAAATGTGAAAAATCCCAGCAGAAAAAATAAGATAGTTAGAAGTCTCGTCCATGTTTGTTTGTTTTTATTGTTGTTCATATAATCACCCTATGTTCATATTTACTCGTTTCATTTTACCATAAAGAAAAACTTGAGACAAGCCCAAGTTTTCTGATTTTGAATTTTAAAAATTTAATTTTAAAATTTACATTAATACTTTTTTCGGGTTTAGTGTAACAATGTAGATTACTGGTACTAAGCTTGAAATAATAACAGCACCTAGACCGATAACATAAAACATTCCTATTGTACGTGGAGTTAGTGATACGTCATAGGCTTCTAACATCTCGTCAATTGACATATCTTGACTTGGAATCCCAATTTGATCGAAGATATCCCAGTCGCGCCAACCCCCACCCCACGGATCATCATTGGTTTCTGCCGTCAGCTGGTTCATTAACATGTTCTGTGAAACTTGACCAGAGATGATATGACCGACAAAAACAGAGAAAGTAATGGCAACAAATGATGTCACGACAACTTCTAATAGAATTTGCGAGATGATTCTTCCTTTTTTCTCACCAAGTGCAAGATAAACACCCATTTCATAGCGACGATCACGTAAAAACAGCGTAATCAATAAGCTTAAAATTAGTAATGTTGCACCGATTGAAACGTATAAAACCCAATTAGCGATGGTTTGCATGGTTTCCATAGAAGAAGAGATATCATCAAAGCCACCAGATCTAAATTCTAATTGCCAAAAATCAGAAGGTAAATATTCATTGGCTGCTTCAATGAAAGATTCTACGTCATCTGGATCGTTTAACAAGAAAAGAGGTGTAATGTGAAATTGGGTTTCTTCTCTTTCATCCTCATCAGGAATTATCCCCATCCACTCTGGCCTTTCAACATCTGTTGCATCCCAGACAGTAATGCGTGCTTGTTCAGCTCGTCGCATGATGTCTTCTAATGCCCAGTTTGGCGTAAAAATACTGTTTAAACTACTGATTCGATTATGACTTTCCTGTGACCAGGGATCTGAGTCATCTTCTAGTGCAGGAACATCAAACAAACCAATGATTTCAAAATCGAGACCGACTTGTGCATAAATGTTTTCCTCTGCCCAAAATTCTGGACCCCATCCCCACCACATTTCACCATTCTCATCAGGAAACGTGATAAACTCACTTAAAGTAACTATCGAACCGATACTTAAATTGTTTTTGTTGGCAAACTCGGCTGATACAATAATATGGGATGTTTGAGAGCCAGGTTCTAAATCTTGATTTTCGAACTGACGCCCTTGGATCAGTTGGAAATTCCCTGAGTTAAAATGAACCATATCAGTAGAAGATGTCCCACGCATGGTAATCCAAATCGCATCCCCTTCCATTCTCCCCCAATCTTGATCGCCAGTATATTCCTCAAGTTCAAGAGATTGTAATGAGCTTTGAATTGTAAAATCATAAAACTTAACTTCTGGGAGTCGACCAATTGCGCGAATTATATCTGGCATTAGTCTACCTTGATATGGCATTCCTGCTTCTTCTTGGATCGCTTCCCAATCAGCAGCACGCCAATCTTCATCTGTAAAATTGGCGGTAATTTCATTGATTCTTTCGTGTGCTGCAAGAACATCTTCTCGATCATGCCAATTTTCCCAATCTTCCGAAATTGACGCAATCGGCTGCATACTTCGTCTTAAGTTCGCATCGGTGTTGCTAATAGCGCCTTCTACTGATATGGCACCAGCAATCACTGACCCTAAAATGAAAACAAGTAGCAACAAAATAATCGTTTTGCCTGGTCTTCTTAAGATACTCGTCGTTGCTCTTTTAAAGAAATTCATATGCGCTGTTGAATGCGTTTGGTTGATCAAAGCATTCAACATACACCTCCTTTATATTTCAAGCGGTCTTTCCCCTTGAACTTTCTTAATTTTCATTATAACACAAATCACATTCAGAAGGTGCATTCAAATTGTGGCAAATTTGTGGCATTTTCAAAAATATCTCTTTATTAGCTAAATTCAGACATAAAAAATGCCGCTTCCCGAGACATAAGCCATGGCAACGACAAATTTGTGATGCTTCAAAATTCAAATGATTTCTACTGATTCTCGTTCATTAAAAGTTGGCGGAAAACGATAAGTCATGACCATGGTGTCTTCTTCATTGTTAATTATTTCAAGCAACACTTGGGCTGATTTTTTACCCATTTCATAAGTTGGTTGGGAAACCGTAGTAATGGCGGGGGTGTTGAATTTTGCAAACAATACATCGTCAATGCCAATGACGCTAAATTCACTAGCAATCGCCTGTTTTTGTTCTTTTGCAAAGATCAGGATTTCTTCCAAAATCATGTCATTTCCCGCTAACACTGCAGTTGGTGGACAATCCAATTGGAAGAGTTCCTCAAGTGCATCTTGCATTTGTTCCATAGGAACGTTGTGAATATACTCATTTTGAACAGTTAACCCATTTTCAAGCAAGGCTTTTTTGTACCCGTCAACCCGTTCAAATCGGGTCGTGATAAAATGTTGCCCCATTGGTTTGGTAAGGATTGCAATTTTTTCATGTCCTTTTTTGATAAAATGATCTACTGCCATACGCGAGGCTTCGATGTTGTCGAAAAGAATGGTTGGGACATGAACGCCATCGATTTTACGGTCGAGAAAAACAAGAGGATAATCATGTTTGACTAGTTCTAAATAGACTTCCTTGTTTTCAGCGTTAGGAAAAGTGATGAGGCCGTCGATCTGACGAGCGACTAATGTGTTGATGTACTGCCTTTCTTTTTGGTAGTCATCTTCTGCATTACAAATAATCAACTGGATGCCTTTTTTAGAGCATTCATCTTCAATCGAACGGACAATTTCGGTGGTGAATTCAGATGTGATGGTTGCAACAATGATACCAATCATTGAGGTCTTTTTTTGCTTCAAACCCCGCGCAAGCTCGTTGGGTTGATAATTTAGTTCGGCAATTGAGCGCTTGATTTTTTCCTTTGTTGCTTCACTCATGTGTTTATAGCGTTTGTTTAAATATTGGGATACTGTGCTCCGTGAAACGCCCGCTAGTAGGGCAACATCAGAAATTGTAGGTCTTTTCATGGTATCAACCATCCTTCAAATATTGGTTTGATCGAGTTTGGTAAATCGTGTTACTTGTATTATAGCATAGTTCTTCCCATTTATGAATCTAATTTGAGATTTTTCCTTAGTTTAACAGATAAAATTATCTAATGCTATTCAAAACACCTTTTTTCAAATGGTAAACTTTCGCACAAATTTTTGCAACCTCTTCATCATGGGTTACGATCACAAACTGTGTACCGTCAATAATCATTTTTTTAAATAAATTGAGAATTTGGTCTCTCGTTTCCTCATCAAGCGCACCCGTTGGTTCATCTGCTATAATTATTTTCGGATCTTTAATCAGTGCCCGAGCAATCGCTACCCGTTGCTTCTCACCACCTGATAATTCACTAATTCTCTTCTTGTCATAGCCAGCAAGCCCCATATAATCTAGCATTTTTCTTATCTTCTCGTTCTTCTCATTGCGACCGATTTTCAAATGGCTCAATCCTAAAGCGATATTCGCTTTTACATTTCGGTCTTCTAATAGATCGAAGTGTTGGGTGATGATACCGATTTCCTCACAGCGAAATCTTGCACGTCGACTGTCAGACATGTTGTTCATCACTTCATTTTCAAAGAGATATTCACCATTATAATTTGTCATTAAACCTGCTAAGATGTTAATTAATGTGGTTTTTCCAGATCCACTCCTACCTTGAATGGCAATAGATTCTCTGGCGTTGATTTCTAAATTTAAACCGTCTAATACGTGTCGCATTTTATAGCTCTTATTAATTTCTTTTAACGTAATCATCGTCCATCACCACCTCTTTTGTATAGTTTGGTAAGTTTGAAAATTGGGTAGATCATTGTGATGAGCCCTAGTCCAATTGTATACCAAAGCATGTGTTGCATATTGTTATTCCGCCCCCAAACATGGCGATACATCCACCACCTACCAAATTCAGGGTATCTTGCACGTATAGCAGGGCTAAGTGCGTGACGTGAAAGTAAAAGTCCACTATCAAACATCAGATACTCATGAGCGATCAGAAATACTACACTAAAAATAATCACAATTTCGATAAATGAAACCAATAATGACTTCCACTTCGGGTAACCAGTAAGCATAAGTGTGTAATAAGCCTTTTCCCGCATTCGATATTTGATGATGCCCAAAATATTAATAATAATAAATAATACTGAGGCAATACTTGCAAATAGCGCCATCATTATTTCTTGTTGATGTCGTACTAAATTCCTTGTTTCAATGGTTTCTAATATTTGTAATTCTACACTCGCTAACTGTAAATAATCTCCAAAACCTATTATATGTGCGCCAGCGTGTATTTCATTGATGGCAAGATCTATAAGAGGAGGGCTGTTTTCAACAAGGAGCAAGCTGTACATTTTGTCCATATAAATGGCTGTCCAAAAACGCAACTCTTCTTGATTAAGTCGCTCAAAATCTCGATCAGAAATATAAGGTAAAAATAGCACATCATCCAAAAACCTTGCAACAACTCCTGATGATATAAGCTGATCTGGTGCCAAAATACCAATCACTTTAAATTCAATTTCTAAGCCGTGGTATTCTCCCTGAAACCTATCTCCAATTTCGTTATAATAACCAAACTCATATCCTAGAATGATCGGAATATAGCCGACAAAATTTTCGAAATCATCTGGTATAAAACTTCTCCCCTCCAATACTTCAAGTTCTTCCCCAAACAAACTAAAAGCATTTTGATCCATTTTCTCTACTGCCAATTCTCTCCCACTCACCCTAACAGGTTGTCCCAATCCATGAGAAAAAGAGGTGAAAGTATTAGATGCTAATAAAACATCATAGTAAAATGATTGTAACATTTCCAAAAAATCTTCTTCATTCAAATCTGGATTTCCTCGATGCTCATTAAGTAGTGGCGTCAAAGGTAGAATTACTTGAAATATTTCATGCTCTTCAATAAAAGGTTCCAAGCCATGCTCATTCAGATTCGGTGCCGTTCCAAAATGTAAGAGGGAAAATAACAGTTGTAATGTGATAATTGCTAAAACTGCTAGTAATCCATTGATAATAATATTCTTTCTAAAAGTCACTAAAAACTCTCTAATCACGAAGAATCACCCCTCCTGTTTTAATGATTAAGCGACCTATAAAATTCACTTGATATCCAACTAAAATCAACACCAACAGCTTACCGTACAAACACCAATGTTCCAACATAATTTGATGACCTACTAAGCGATCTAATATCCACACACTTATAAAAGCAATCATTGCTAAGGTCAAAATTTCTAAACTATTCTTGATTAAAATACGGAACTTGTTCTTCCCAAACAAATAATATATCTCATCTCTTTTTCGAACCAACAACATATACACATATCCTAGCAAGATACTTAAAATTACCGTAACTGCTAGTACATTCCTTCTAATGACTTCATCAAGTGCATGATTCCCTAAAAAATCAGTCGCAGTATTAGTCGTATGTCTTTCGGTAACAGCTAACTTATGATAAATATCTTCCATCTCCATACTACTTCTTCCATCAATAATAATCGTTACAATCGGCATATCGATGGGTAAAGTATTTAGTAAAATCAAACGATCTAGAACAGAGGGATAACTAGCACCTAAAACGCCGATAATGTCATATGTATAACCTTCTATTTCAATCATCGTTTCTCCATTTCTTGTATGATACTCACCTACAACTGCTGAAAACGTAGGCGCTTCATTGTTGAAAAAAACTCCCTCAACCATAGGTGGCTTCCAATTTCCTGTTTGATAAAAAGTTCTAATTTGACCATTTTCCGTATGTTCAATAAAAATGCGAAAATTTGGAGGTAAAATTTCTGTTAATTGATCGACTGATATTTCCTCTGTCACTTCAAAACTCCAAGCGCTATATAAACGGTTGGCAATAAACATCTGTCTTTCTTGACTAACTGTATAGTTCAGGTATGATAATAATAACAAACCTAAAAGTGAAAAAAGCATGCACATTACGACTTCAATTTTTATTCTACTCATGTTTCATGCACCTCTTTAAAAGAAGCATTGAAGCTTAAAATCAGTTTCAATGCTTCTTTATTCAATTTACTTTTAATCCCTTATCCAAATATGAGATCCACTTGCAGCAAAAACTCCGGAAAAAGCATCTGGAGCGAAGCTTGACCATCCTGAATCTACTCTTATTTCACTTGTACCTGTAATTGTTCTGTATGTCCCGGTTACCATTGTTCCGAAAGCCCATACAGGAGCATGGGTTAACCATGCACTAGCTCTATGATATGCACCTGGCATATTTGATTGGACTCGAGAACGTCGCCTAGTACCTTCTCCATGCTCTAACGATACCCACAGAGTTCCTGGACTACTAAATGGAGTAATTCCTTGCTCAGCTTGCGGTAATCTATCCATTAAAACAACTGGCATCTCATCTTGATCATTTTGTTCAGACAATTCAGCAAGTGAAATTCTTGGTACTTCATTATACGCATCTGCTTCATATGCATATACATTCACACCTAAGAACCCCACAAACATAACCGACAGTAAAACAAATAACATTTTTTTCATACCATTTCACTCTCCTACTTGAATTTCGTCATCTAAGTCGCCAAATTTAGTATAAATCGAAATGCAATTCCCATCGTGTCTGTACATAATAACTAATCTACAACCTCCTCTTTTTATTTTACGATATCCATTACCTTCCAAATACACATCAATTGATTTCTTATGACATGTTTCCATTATACACAATATCCGCTATATTCAAAAGGAGAAAAAAGGAGGAAAAAGGAGACTCGTGCAGCTGTTTTGTTTTTTTTTACAGAATATGAATCATTTTTTACAAAATTTTAACCATTCGATCCTTAAGGGTTTACAAGAATGAAAACGTATGTTAAAATGAGGATAATCGAATTGAAATTTGCAACGGGAGGACTCATATGTCTGAAAAAATTAAAACAACACTTATTAAACAAAGCTCACCACATAGAGAAGATTTAAAGCGTCATTTTCCAACATCAGACTATCAATTAATTTCCATATCATCAACCATATCAAAAGGTATCGTAAGTTTAAAGCAGCAATGCCCGCATGTTTTAATATTAGGTCTTCAGCTAGATGATGGTGATGGTGTTAAAGTCATCGAACACATAACCACAAATCTTATGCATTTCAAAAACCTTGTTTACATCCTCATCCTCTCTCAATTTCTAGACCAATACATTGAGAAATATATTCAAAAAATTCTTCTCTATACTCCTATTAAATGTTATTTTTTCTGTAAAAATGAGGATTATTATTCTGCAAAAGCCATTCTTAATCGTTTAGCGATCGTCAAAAATAGCATTGGTAGCATTGAATCACTTCCTACAAAACTTCCAATCCATTCACTCAGGGTAGCCATTCATAACAAACTAGATATATTTGGAATTTCTAGAGGCAACAAATATAGAGAATGTCTCATGCGTGCCATGGAGGAAATCATCATAGAAGATTTGCACAATTTTAGAATCGAAGACATTTACGACCGTGTTGCCATGTCATTTGATTGTGATTTTGAAGTAGCTAGCTTGGAGAGTATTAGGAAAGGGATCAAATATTTGATTGATAAAAGCTTCGAAGAAAATCCTCAAGCTTTCGTTCGTTACCAAAATTTAACTGGCAAAAAAACACCTACTAACAAAACATTTATCAAATACCTTTGCAATTCAATCCGTGAAGAATATTCTGAACTTTTGCCTTAAGGATAAAATAACCTCATTTCCATAATTTTATTTAAATCGATTCAAAGTTATTTCTGCAATTTCTCTACCTCCTCGATAAACAGTTTGCTATCTTCTCCAATATCAGAAACTAACAACTCACGCTTGAGTAGTTTTTTTGCCATTTCGATTCTAGCTTCCTCGTTAACTTTTGTCCCGCTTAGGTATGAGTTTCAAAATTCCGAGATGGATGGTTGCATAAACAATCCCGAAAGAAATGGGTTCTAGGTAAAAATGGAAAAATTGAGTAAGGACGATTTGGTGAAACCAAGCGATAAAATAGCAAATCAGGATGCCCATCAAGGCATTTTTGGCAAATTTAAATCTAGCGATTTCCTTGACATCTTTGGCTTTGTTACCTAGTTTTATGTTGGCTACAAGAGGCTCAGTAATAAAGCTATTTAAAACGGCAATGATAATTCCCATTTCGAAAAAACCTAAGCCGAGGCCAATACCACCGACAAAGAATGCAAGCCCAGCCATGTAAAAATATAGCAGATATATCTTCACCCTGTCGTCTATTCTATCTCTTAATCTCATCAAACTTCACCCTTTTCTACCTAACTCGGATTTTTAAATTTAATGCAAGAACTTATCTTTGCTCAATTTGTAATGTAGTCGTAATTTCATGTTCCACCGCCCACTGAGTATGAATAGCAAGGTGATATTGTTTATCTAAACCTTCTATTTCCTTTTTGTCAACCCCTGAGAATTCATCACTCTGAGTGATAGATGCTATCTTACTATTTGAGCTAGTTTTTCCTTTTAGCAGAACATCTTCTACCACAAGGGTGAATGTATCATCCTCACCTAAATCAAAAGCATTCAGGGCATGAAGTAGCACGCTTACTTTTCCAGGTTGTTTTAAAATTATACGGTCTTCAATAACAATTGTATCATCTGCTTGCCAGTGGATTTTGCGCGTATAGTTTCTAAGGTATGGAACATTCGGAAGGTAAGCAGCTGTTGCATCAGCCGTTATCTCAACGGCGTTTTTTGTTCTTTTCACATCCACAACCTCACCTTTTGCAGAGAGTTGTTTAACCTTATTTTCTCCTGCAGTAATATTTTGGATGTCGATTGATGCTTGGCGCGCTAAGTGATGCCCTTCATAATCTGGACCTGCATATTGACCTAACCCATCAATCAAAATGGTGTTTGCGCTTTTTGTTTGTTTGCGCCAATTCAAATGCATCTGAGTGCCATAACCGATGTAATAACCGCTGTTTATTATTAGTGGTTGACCAAAAGCGAATAATACAAAGGCATTTTGATCTGCATGGGAATGGCTTAAAGATCCATACGGGCTAGATTTCATCAGTAGAAAAATATGTTCTTTAAAATCTGCCATATTTTTATTGATAGCAACCCAACCTACATCTCTAAAATGTTTAACTTGAATGTCAGGTTGCGGTTTCTCCTCAGAAACAGTACCATAATCATGGTTAAAAACCATGTCATCGTAGTATAAGTCCCACCAGCCTTTATCGGAAAAATGCTGAGGCGCCATGGAAGAGCGTTCCATGATACGGTTAAAATACCACTGATAATGTCCATTTCCTGTAATTCCAGCAAATAAACGCATATTAAAGGCTGTTTTCGGACCTGGTTTATCTCCTTGATTACTTTGATCACAAAAGCTAGCATAATAGGTATCTGGTGGATTGACGTTTAAGATAAAATCTCCCGTTTTTTGAAAGAAGGCGCGTTCAAATAAATTGATATCTAGGTAGTTTTTGACAAAATTAATCGCTTCTGTCACAAAAGCCATTCCTGTTGTCCAATACGCAGGCCCTTCTGCCCAACCGCCATCGACACCACCCCACGGAGTGTAAATGGTTGAAAGGTAGTCGATGGCATAGTTTAGCCACTGTTGTGCATCCTTATGACGTTGGTCGTCACTGTCTAAATCCAACATGGCGATGGTGCACGGGATAATCATCATCGACAAAGAGCGCACCGCATGGGAGTCGTATGGAAAATTATGAATTTTAGTTTCGATAATAGCATATTCTGCTACTTCCTTAGTACGCATATATAGAGCATTAAAAACAATATCACGCTCATCAAGAGTAAGGTATTCATAGAGCCAATCATAGCCATATGCTAACCCATAACCAACACGATAGCAACATTCATCATTGTATAATCGTGTTGTTGAGCCCGTTTCTAGGCGCCAATCCCACGCGGCTAACTCTAAAAGAGCAGCTTTAGCTTTTTCAATAATTGCATCATCTTCTAAGATAACCCCAGCAATGGACAAACTGCGGATATAACACATCGCTACTTGACAAGTCATATAATTGCCACGCCATAAATCCACTACACGTTTATCTTCTGGATAACGTTTAGGCTCTTTGGGAAAACCTTCCTCGATGCGGTTTAGTACTGAATTTTTATAAAAAGCAGCAAAATTAGCAAAATCCTCATTATCAAGTTTTTTTCTGAATTTTTTTATTTTATCTGGGTTTAGCCATAAGCGCGGGTGATCATTAGTTGCCTTTGTGTATCGGGTACTTGCCTTAGGAACTGGACTTTCAGGCAAATCTATCTCTAACTCAAAAGTATTAACCTTACTGTGACTATTCACTCGCCAAAAATATTTTCTAGGTTCCAGCGTTTTATCCAAAACATAGAAGTTGTAGGGAATATCTGTTATGCGAATCGTATTTTCCCCAAAAGATGCGTCTTGAGAAATCTCTAGTACATAAGGAGCAAAGGCTTCTGCCATCGGCCATGTAAAACGAGGCGGATTCTCATAAACGGGAATTTCATTAGGACTTATCGCAGTTGTAAATTGATCGTTCATCATAAACTTCCTTTCCTAAATCATTTTACCTTATTTAAACTACCAAATCAAGAAGTTTAATCCCTTTAGCCTTAAAATAGCTTCGATAAAGAAGTAATCGCCGTAAATAATCGGTACTTCTGTTTCATTTTCAGCTCTTTTATGATAGGCAACTGTCCCGCTACCAATGATACCATCCGTATCAATATCCCAATCGGCGTGTTTACTTTCAATCGCTTCAATTATCAATCGAGCAGCATCTAGATAAATCTCTTTTTCCTGCTCACTCACATGTTTCGCAATTTCAAGCATCCCACAAGCTGCAATTGCTCCAGCTGTCGTATCGTAAATATTTGGGTCTTGGGGTTGACGAAAATCGACCAATGGGACATAGCCAGTATGCATAACATTAGCGATAAAATAATGTGCCGCTTTTTTCGCTGCATCTAAATATTCCTTTTTATTACTGTAATGATAATTCAGAGCAAAACCGTAAATAGCCCACGAAGCGCCACGTGTCCATGATGAAGACTCATCATAGCCCTGACCACGGTCATACTTGTTAACCTCTCCTGTTGCAGGGTTCATTTCACCGATATGATAACACGAACCATCTGCACGTAATAATTTCGAAAGGGTTGTATCTGCGTGCTCCTCAGCAATATAAGTATAATGAACCAAACCAGCCTCTTCTAAATTAGCCCAGTAAAGCAGTGGTAAATTCATCAAACAATCAATAATCATCCATTCAGAACGCTCACGATTCCAGGCATTAATAAACTTCCCACGCGGATTATAGCGCCCTGCTAGTAAATTTGCAGCATGCAAACCGCGAATTCTTGACTTTGGATTTCCTGTCAAGCGATAATTCGCAACTGCGGTATGTAGCCACTGAAAACCGACATCATGGTGCAGCATATCATATTGTTCAATTGCTAAATCTAGACGCTCCTCCAATACATTAGCCGTCTTTGCATAGAGCTCTTTTTTTGTCGCATGATACATTTGCCATAAAATTCCACCCCAGAAACCGTTGGTCCAAAAAGAAAGATTGACATCAGCCATATCCACATATTTCCCGTCTTTTGGAATATAGGGAATCTTATCACCAAGACGCTCGCACTCTGCTTCAATTTTCTTATCAATTTTTTCAAAAATATCTTGTAACCATTTTTCATCAATCATTTAAAACGCTCCTTTGATGATTATTTCAAAAATTCGTCTCGTTGCGGAGTAAACACGTCAAGCACCACCGAGCCAGCCTCTAAAACAGTGCAACCATGTGGTACATTAGACTCGAAGTAAATACTATCTCCCGCTTCAACCACT
>JGI24703J35330_11748843_pt1 | contig 47670 bp, 45 predicted proteins | sample TergutNt197P1_FD_35330 | JGI IMG/M metagenome (IMG submission 35330)
GTGTGCCGATTGTTGCCCTGCAATTGTTATTTATTAACGTGGTCAGTGATGGGATTCCTGGGTTGTTCTTAAGCCAAGAAAAAGCCGATGCTGATATAATGAAGCGTCAACCATTAAAAAAAGATGCTGGTTTATTCTCAGCGGGACTAGGGCATACGATTGCCAGTCGCAGTTTGTTGTTTATCATTTTAACACTGACAGCTTTTTATATCGGAAGATTTGTTCATGTAAGTGATGTAGTAGGGGCAAGTTATGAAGTTGGGGTCTCGATGGCATTTATCGTCTTATCTTGGGCATCAGTCGTTAACATTTTCAACGTTCGCAGTGAGCGTTCCATTTTTAAAATTGGCTTTTTATCTAACAAAGCAGTCTTCTTTAGCGCGATCGGATCGATGATCATCACTTTGTTGGTGGGCACACTCCCACCACTGATGTACGTCTTTGACGTAGTGGCATTGAGTCACATTCACTGGCTGATTATTGTAGGATTGGTTGCCATGCAACTGGTAATCGTTGAAATTGGGAAAGCCATTAAGAAATAGAAAGAAGTCCTCACGAAGCATCTGTGGGGACTTTACAATTTTTCAATTTTTTCTCTTGACGATAGTTGACTTATTGTGGTATTATATTAGAATGCCTAATAATGGTCATTTTTATAAAAACCTATGTCGGAATGGGATTTTATGTGTCAATTAACAAGAGGAAAAGACCTGTAGAGACGATGATTTTCAAGTTTGTTGGTGTTGACTGGTGAGGCAAGATAGAACCTGAAATTAAAAGAGGTGACACTTGTGGCAGGAAAAATAGTTAAATATGGAAAGAAGAGAGAGCGACGCAATTATTCACGAATTAATGTTGCGTTAGAGCTCCCAAATTTGATCGAGATTCAGACGTCGTCTTATGACTGGTTTCTAGATCAAGGAATCAAGGAGATGTTCAAAGACATTTCACCAATTGAAGATACCAATGGTGTTTTTGCCCTTGAATTCGTTGATTATACTTTAGGAGATCCAAAGTATCCAGTCCTTGAATCAAAAGAGCGTGATGTGAACTATGCAGCGCCTTTACGTGTGAAAGTTAGATTACACATCAAAAACGAAGAAACTGGCTTAGTAGAAGAGGTTAAAGAAAGTGAAATTTACATGGGTGATTTCCCATTAATGACGCCGACGGGGACCTTTATCATTAACGGATCTGAGCGTGTCGTTGTTTCTCAACTTGTTCGATCTGCAGGGGTTTACTACAGCAAAGATACCGACAAGAAAAGTGGGAAAGATAAGTATTTAGCACAGGTTATCCCAAGTCGTGGTGCTTGGCTAGAATATGAAACAGACTCAAAAGATATTCTATATGTGCGCGTGGACCGGACAAGAAAGATGCCGATCACCGTTCTTTTGCGTGCCCTTGGATTAACAACAAAAGAAGACATTATTGATGTTTTCGGAGAAAATCCATATATTTTAAACACCTTAGATAAAGATGCAACAGAGACGCCAGATGAGGCATTGATGGAGATTTTTGGAAAATTACGTCAGGGAGAGCCTGCAACCATTGAAGGTGCACGTAATTTGTTCTCATCTAGATTCTTTGACCCAAAGCGTTACGACTTAGCTAATGTTGGACGCTATAAATTTAATAAGAAATTAAACGTAATGGATCGTTTACTTGGCAAGAGATTAGCTAGCGATATTTTCGATGGTGAAACCGGCGAAATTTTGGTTGAATCAGGAGAAGTAGTGACCCGCGATATTTTAGAGGGGGTCTTAAAAGATAAACTTGAGACCTTAAACATCAAGCAAATCGACCTTAATAGTGAGCTTGAAGATAACACACATACCTATGTCCAGGAATTTGAGGTCTACTCCATGGATAGTAACGGTGAAGAACATGTGGTTAAAGTCGTCGGAAGTGTTTCTGATGAGGAAACAAAGAATGTGACAACATCTGACATTTTCGCATCGGTAAGTTATTTTATGAACTTATTGTTTAATGTTGGAGAAGTGGATGATATTGATCATTTAGGAAACCGTCGTTTACGCCTTGTTGGTGAGTTGTTACAGAACCAATTACGCATTGGACTTTCTCGGATGGAACGCGTGGTTCGTGAGCGGATGTCGATCCAAGAAGAAGAAGGGATCACGCCTTCGAGTTTAATTAACATTCGTCCGGTTACGGCGTCGATCAAAGAGTTCTTTGGATCTTCGCAGTTATCGCAGTTTATGGATCAGACGAATCCGTTATCAGAATTAACCCATAAGCGTCGTCTCTCGGCCCTTGGACCTGGTGGTCTAACCCGTGAGCGTGCCGGAATGGAAGTTCGTGACGTTCACTATTCTCATTACGGGCGCATGTGTCCAATCGAGACACCGGAAGGACCAAACATTGGTCTGATCAATGCCTTATCTAGTTATGCAAAAGTGAATGCCTTTGGCTTCATTCAAACGCCTTATTGTCGACTTTCCAAAGAGACGGACGAAAAAGGAAATAGCAAAGTTTACTTAACAGGAGACATTGAATATTTAACCGCTGATGAAGAAGACCGTTATGTAATTGCACAATCGTCTGTTCAAATCAAAGTTGGCGATGAAATCACAGGTGAAATGGTAGCCCGTTATAACGATGATACCTTAGTTGTAAAGCCAGAAGAAGTAGACTTTGTTGAAGTTTCGCCACAGCAGATTGTATCGGTAGCAACGGCCTGTATCCCATTCTTAGAGCATGACGATGCTAACCGTGCCTTAATGGGGGCTAACATGCAACGTCAGGCGATTCCTTTACTGATTCCAGAAGCACCGATTGTTGGAACGGGAATGGAATATTTAAATGCCCGTGACTCTGGACAAGCCATCATCGCTTTAAACGACGGTGTGATTGAGCGTGTTGACGCAAGAGAAATTCAAGTGCGAGTAACAGAGACTGGCGGACTCGACCGTTTTCCATTAACTAAGTTCCAACGTTCAAATTCAAGCACGGTGCTAAACCAAGTGCCAATTATTGAAATGGGCGAGAAAGTTGAAGCAGGTCAAATTTTGGCAGATTCTTCATCGATGGAGCAAGGTGAACTTGCGCTTGGACGTAACGTTGTTGTTGCCTTTATGACCTGGGATGGATACAACTACGAGGATGCCATTATTATGAGTGAGCGTCTTGTTAAAGATGATGTTTATACGTCGATCCACATTGAAGAATACGAATTAGAGTCTCGTGATACAAAGCTTGGACCAGAGGAAATCACCCGTGACATCCCTGGAGCAAGTGGTGAGGCTTTGAAAAACTTAGACGAGTACGGAATCATTAAAATTGGTTCTGAAGTAAAAGAAAGCGACATTTTAGTTGGTAAGGTTACCGCTAAAGGTCAAGCTGAATTAACGGCAGAGGAACGTCTATTACATGCGATCTTTGGTGAGAAAGCAAGTGAAGTTCGTGACACGTCCCTACGTGTACCAAATGGTGGTGGCGGGATTGTTCATGACGTTAAATTTTTCTCTCGTGATGCGGGCGATGAATTAGCACCTGGTGTTAACGAAGTTGTTCGTATTTACATCGCTCAGAAGCGTAAAATTTCTGAAGGAGATAAGATGGCTGGTCGTCACGGAAACAAAGGGGTTATTTCTAAGATCTTGCCAGAAGAAGACATGCCTTATTTACCAGATGGAACGCCAGTTGATGTGATGTTAAACCCACTTGGGGTACCATCTCGGATGAACATTGGACAGATTTTAGAGCTTCACTTAGGGTGGGCAGCTAGAAACTTAGGTATTCACGTAGCGACGCCTGTTTTTGACGGGGTTAAAACAGAGGACTTGCAAGAAATCATGGCAGAAGCTGGTGTTGATGCTGACGGCAAAACGGAACTTTACGATGGTCGTACAGGAGAAATCTTTGACAACCGAATTGCTGTTGGAATCATGTACATGATTAAACTGGCGCATATGGTTGACGACAAGCTTCATGCCCGTTCAATTGGACCTTATTCACTGGTTACACAGCAACCACTTGGTGGAAAAGCACAATTTGGTGGACAGCGTTTCGGAGAGATGGAAGTATGGGCCCTTGAAGCATACGGTGCAGCTTACATCTTACAGGAAGTATTAACGGTCAAATCAGATGATATCAACGGGCGTGTTAAAACTTACGAAGCGATTGTTCGTGGTGAGAACGTACCTGAACCAGGTATTCCGGAATCCTTCCGCGTTCTTGTAAAAGAGCTTCAGTCTTTAGGAATGGACATTAAGATTTTGGACGAGAAAAAGGAAGAGATCACCACTCGTGAATTAAGCACCTTCCAAACCAATAAAATTGTCGAACCTGAAGTTGTAGAAAACGCTGAAGACGTTAAAAACGTTAAAGAATAACCATTTCACTTAAAGGAGGTTGCTTGCGTGATAGATGTTAATAAGTTTAAATACATGAAAATTGGACTAGCTGGTGCAGACACCATTCGTGGCTGGTCTCACGGAGAAGTTAAAAAATCAGAAACCATCAACTACCGAACCCTTAAACCTGAACGCGATGGCTTGTTTTGTGAACGAATTTTTGGCCCCCAAAAAGATTGCGAATGTGCCTGTGGTAAATACAAGCGTGTGCGTCACGAAGGCATTATTTGTGAGCGTTGTGGGGTAGAAGTAACGGTGGCAAAAGTACGTCGTGAGCGTATGGGACACATTGAATTAGCCGCGCCAGTTGCGCACATTTGGTACGTAAAAGGAATCCCAAGTCGTATGGGTCTTCTTTTAAACATGTCACCACGTGAACTAGAAGAAGTTATCTACTTCGTTAACTACGTGGTCATTGACCCAGGATCAACGGACTTTGCTAAAGGAAGTATTTTAACCGACAAAGAGTACCGTGATGCGGTTGATGCTCATGGCGAGACCTTTACTGCCGGTATGGGTGCTGAAGCGATTAAATCGTTGCTTGAGAGCATTGACCTAGATGCAGAAGTAGCAGACTTACGTGCTGAGCTGAAGATCCAATCTGGTCAAAAACGTGCGAAATTAATTAAGCGATTAGAAGTTGTAGAAGCTTTTAGAAGCTCTGGGAATAAGCCAGTTAACTTAATTTTAGACGTGTTACCAGTTATTCCGCCGGACATTCGTCCAATGGTTCAGCTGGATGGTGGTCGCTTTGCCACATCGGATTTAAATGATTTATACCGTCGTGTGATTAACCGTAACAACCGTTTAATTCGTTACCTTGAAATCGGGGCACCGAACATCATCATTAACAACGAGAAGCGGATGATTCAAGAAGCAGTGGACGCATTAATTGACAACGGACGCCGTGGGCGTCCAGTAACAGGACCAGGAAATCGCCCATTAAAGTCGTTGTCACACATGTTAAAAGGTAAGCAAGGACGTTTCCGTCAAAACTTACTTGGTAAACGTGTTGACTACTCAGGACGTTCGGTAATCGTGGTTGGACCAGATTTAAAGATGTACGAGTGTGGTCTGCCGAAGGAAATGGCCCTTGAATTATTCAAACCATTCGTGATGAAAGAATTAGTGGCACGTGAGCTGGCACAAAACATTAAGAGTGCAAAAAAGATGATCGACCGCATGGAAGATTCTTTATGGGACGTTGTGGAAGACGTAATTCGTGAACACCCAGTCTTACTTAACCGTGCACCGACCCTTCACCGCCTTGGAATCCAGGCTTTCGAACCGAAAATCGTTGAGGGTCGTGCCATTAGACTTCACCCACTTGTAACGACCGCCTTTAATGCGGACTTTGATGGAGATCAAATGGCGGTTCACGTTCCGTTATCACAAGAAGCACAAGCAGAAGCAAGGCTCCTTATGTTAGCGGCAAATAACATTCTTAACCCGAAAGATGGAAAGCCAGTTGTTACCCCTTCTCAGGATATGGTATTAGGAAACTACTACTTAACCATGGAAGAAGTTGGTGCATTAGGTGAAGGAAACATTTACAAAGACATCGACGAGCTTAAAATGGCTTATGCCAATGGCTACGTTAACTTACATGCTCGTATCGCCTTAGACACAAAGACGGTCTTTGATGCAGACAAACTGTCTAAAGAGCAAGAAAATTCTTACCTGATTACGACCCTTGGAAAAGTGATCTTTAACGGTATCTTACCGAAGGAATTCCCATTCCTAAACGAGCCAACCGATACAAACCTCCACGATGGAACGCCAGCTAAATATTTCGTTCCAAAGGGAACCGAGATTAAGAAGCACTTAGAAAAAGTAGACCTTGTATCACCGTTTAAGAAGAAATACCTAGGTGAGATAATCGCTGAAATTTTCCGTAAATACAAAACAACTGAAACGTCGCGTATGCTCGACTCGTTGAAGGATTTAGGGTTCGAATATTCAAGCCAGGCTGGTATCTCAGTTGGTATTTCTGACGTTGTGGTTTCTGAGGGTAAAACAGCGATCTTAGCAGCAGGTGACGAGCGTGTTGCTCAGATCAAAGCTTACTTTGATCAAGGATTATTAACGGATCAAGAGCGTTACCGCCTTGTTTTGGATGTTTGGTCAAAAGCAAAAGATGAGATTCAAGATGCCTTAATGAATGAACTTCCAAAAGAAAATCACATCTACATGATGAGTGACTCAGGAGCTCGTGGTAATGCCTCAAACTTCACCCAGCTTGCTGGTATGCGTGGATTGATGGCTAACCCATCTGGAAAGACCATCGAATTACCGATTAAGTCTTCTTTCCGTGAAGGATTAACGGTAACGGAGTTCTTTATTTCGACTCACGGTGCTCGTAAAGGACTTGCCGATACTGCTCTTAAGACAGCTGACTCAGGGTATTTAACCCGTCGTTTAGTTGACGTTGCTCAAGACGTGATCGTTCGTGAGGCAGACTGTGGAACCGATCGTGGTCAGTACATTACGGATTTAACAGAGCGTGGTCAAGTGATCGAGCCGTTATTTGAACGAATTGCTGGACGTTACACGTCTAAAACGGTCTTTAATCCAGATAACGAAAATATGATCATTGGTGCCAACGAATACATCACCGATGAGATTGCTGCTGAAATCATTAAACTTGGTATTAAGGCAGTCGCTATTCGTAACATTCATTCTTGTAATGCCACAAAAGGGATTTGTAAGAAGTGTTATGGGCGTAACTTAGCAACTGGTAAAGATGTGGAAGTTGGGGAAGCCGTTGGAATTATGGCTGCCCAGTCAATTGGTGAGCCAGGAACTCAGTTAACCATGCGTACCTTCCACACCGGTGGGGTAGCTGGTGCGGATATTACGCAAGGTTTACCTCGTATCCAAGAATTATTCGAAGCTCGTAATCCAAAAGGTCGAGCTGTCATCTCTGAAATTGATGGAACGATTGCTGAAATCCGTGGAAATGCCCGTAAACGTTACGAAGTTGTTGTATCGAACAAGTTGGAAAGCCGTGCTTACTTACTTGCTTACGGGGCGCGACCACTGGTTACAGAGGGCGATGAGTTAAAAGCAGGAGATATGATTACTGAAGGTTCTATTGATCCAAAAGAACTACTTCGTGTGTCGGACTCCTTAGCGGTTCAGACCTATATTCTAAAAGAAGTTCAGAACGTTTACCGTGCCCAAGGGGTAGAATTATCTGATAAACACATCGAAATCATGCTTCACCAGATGATGAAAAAGGTTAAAATCATCGATGGTGGAGACACGGACATTTTACCAGGATCGTTAATTGATACGGTTCAATATACCCGTGTAAACAAAGAAGCTGTTACGAATAAAAAGAGACCTGCTGTTGGGATTCCAACTTTACTTGGGATTACAAAAGCATCCTTGGAAACAGAATCCTTCTTATCTGCAGCGTCCTTCCAAGAAACGACTCGCGTACTAACTGACGCAGCCATTAAAGGTAAAGTTGATGAACTAGTTGGGCTAAAAGAGAACGTTATTCTCGGAAAACTAATCCCGGCTGGAACTGGAATCTTGAAAGAAAAATTCATTGAGCCTAACATGCCAGTCCCACTTCCACCACCACCACCAGAACCAGAGGAAGAAGAAGGCAAGGATAAGAAAGATAAAAAAGGTGCCAGCAAAAAGAGTGCCAAAGAAGAAAAAGCCAAGAAGGCAGCAGTAGCAGAAGAAGAGAGCGCGGAGGTCTAGTCCCGCTCTTTTTTATGTCCTTACAAAAGCAGTTCTACCTGATCCTTGAATTTCATAAAATAAATCAATACGTCGTGTAGGAGGTAGTCGCAATGGGACTTGGTTGGATGAGAAAAATCACAGTGAAGCAGGTACTGAGCATGTGCTTGGTTATGGTTGCCATTTATTTTATCGTCGGTAGAGGTGAGGTCGAGGGTGATCGATTAAACCTAGTTACCAGTGTAGGTGATTCTTATCAAGTGGGAGTTATGGAAGAGGGGCATACTGTTTATGTGACCCATGAATCAGGCTACGTGGTCAAAACCATGGCTCATATTGACCCTGATCTTAGTGAAATAGAATCTATTTTCACCGCTTTACTAGTAGATTCGGATCGTCTACCGGATCAAACAATTGGCTTGATTCCTGCTGGTGCTGTTTTACGTGATTATGATTTAGAGGATGGGATGCTAACTTTGAACCTATCAGAGTCCTTTTTGTATTATATGCCTTCAGATGAAGCACACTTATTGTCTTCGCTTATTTGGAGTTTCACCGAACTAGATGAGGTCGAGCGTGTGTATTTGCAGATCGAAGGTGAGACGGTTCATAATTTAAATGGAAGCACGGATGTAGGGCGAGGTTTGACCCGAAATATAGGGATCAATTTAGAGGTAGAAGCACCTTTTAATCAAGATCCTCAAATGGTTATGCTCTATTTTTTGACTTCTGATGCAGAGGACGCCATGCTCGTTCCGGTGACTCGTTTAATAGCTCCCAATGTAGATTTGATGGAATATATGGTAAACTCATTGGTTCGAGGGCCGATTGGTGCTGGTTATATCAGTGTTTTCAGTCATCGAACCACGCTAATTGACCCTCCTCACTTAGAGGATGGCATCTTAACATTAAACTTTTGTTCAGAATTCTTTTATAATCAAGAACAAACTCAAGTGTCCTCACAGGCTCTCCGTCAATTGGTGATGACCATGACCGAAATAGATGAAGTGTACGAAGTTTCGGTGATCATCGAAGGAAGCGTCCGCGTATTTGACGAAGGTGGCAATCCAGTCGTTGTACCGGTAAGCCGAGCAACGATTTTGGAGCAGGAGTTTATTGAAAGGAAGTAGGGTCATCCTCACAAATCTGACCAAATAGACTTTTAAATGCTATTTTGGTCAGAAAAAGGCCCCTTTTTAGACCTAAAATCCGCTAAATACCTAGAAATAGGGCATTTTGGCAGATTTTTTCGTTGGTTTAAGGCTAAAATATGACTAAAACGGCTAAAAAAAGGGATTTTGGTCAGAAAATCAGCTATTTAAGGACAAAAAGTCTGCTAAATAGGTTGAAAAATCATCTTTTAGCAGATTCGATGCCACCATAGGTATCCTTTTGGATACTAAGGTACATAAAAGTGCGTACTTCCAATATGCTGATAATGCCGTATACTATAAAGGTAGTTAAAACTTAATGATTGTCACAGTTGAAACAGGAGGTACGATCATGGATAATATATTTTTTGAACAATTTTTAGTTTTTACCACAGCTAGAACAGGGGCATTTGTTGCATTGCTCATCGGACTATTTTTTTTACAAGGGTACTTAAAAAAGAAAGAAGTACTAGGCTTATCGGCTAGGCTGATGTTATCAACGATTTTAGGACTTGGCTTAGGGGTTTTAATTTTATTTATTGCCGGCATGCCAGAAGATCCGACAAGCATTGGTTGGATTGTTGAAGTTCGTACGTGGTACGGATTAATCGCTGATGGATTTATGGCCTTGCTACGTATGATCGTTGTACCACTCGTTCTTGTGTCGATCATTCGTGTCATTGTTAATATGGATGGTGAAAAAAGCATTGGGAAGTTGATCGGTCGTGGTGTGGGGCTACTCATTGCGACGACCTTAATTGCAGCAATTATCGCTATTTTTCTAGCTAACTTTGTCGGACTAGGATCTGGAGCAGAGTTGGTTTACGGAACAGAAGAAGTTAGAGAAGTAACTAGCATTGTGTCAACGATTTTAGGCTTGCTACCGGCAAACCCATTTGAAGCATTGGCGACTGGTGCCGTCATTCCAGTTATTGTATTCGCAACCTTTGTCGGACTTGCGATTCGGACACAAATGTCTAAAAATGCTGAAACAGTACAGCCGTTTATTGATTTCAACGAAGCAGTGTATGCCATCATTATGAACATTGCTCAAACGGTAATTGGCTGGTTGCCATATGCGATTATTGCGCTCCTTGCTAATACGATTGCCCATCGTGGTCTACAAGTGTTTGCTGAGGTAGCTACTTTCGCAGGACTCTATATTTTAGCAGCAGCGATTATGTTCGGGGTTCAGTTGACGATCCTAACCTTTAACGGTCTAAACCCAGTGAAGTATCTTCAAAACATTGGAAAAGCGTTGATCTTAGCTTTCACTTCTAGGTCGAGCCTTGGAACACTGCCAGTAAGTGTTAAAACCTTGACTGAAAATGCCGGCTTAAATCAAGGAACAGCAACCTTTGTCGTTAGCCTTGGTGCTAATGGCGGGATGAATGGAGCCGGGATTTACTCGGCCTTAGTAAGTATTATGCTTGCCAACATGGTAGGACACCCGACTGATCTCACGTTCTTCATTATGTTGCTAGTTGTGATTGCCTTCTCGGCCTTTGGTATTGCAGGGGTACCAGGTGGAATTTGGTTGATGATTTCCATTCCGCTAACAGCTCTTGGATTAGGCGAACATTTTGCCTTAACTGCCGCTTTATTTGCTGTTGATCCGATCATTGATATGTTTAGAACCTTTACCAACGTTAATGGTGCTCTATCTGCTTCCATGGTCGTCGGGAAATCGTTAGGAGACGTGGATTTAGAGGTGTTTAATGAAGCAAATACAGAAGATTCAAAAGAAGCAAAAGCTGGGGCGTAACCACCAGCAAATGAGAAAGTTAAAAGAGGGAAGAAGATGACGAAGAAAATTTACATCGTACATGAAAACGACGAGTGGACGGTGCACTTAACGAGACGACTAGAGGAACTGGGTTTGCCTTATGAGTCGTGGCATCTCCACGAGGGAAGCGTTGATTTAACACAGGCACCACCAGAAGGTGTTTTCTACAACCGGATGAGCGCATCGTCTCATACGAGAGGGCATCGTTACGCGCCTGAATTAGCTGGAGCGGTCATTGATTGGTTAGAATTCCATGGCCGAACCGTCCTTAATGGAAGTAATGCGTTGCGGTTGGAACTAAGCAAAGTTAAGCAATACGTTGCCTTAGAAAAACAAGGGATCACCGTACCAAAGACGGTTGCTGCTGTAGGGAGAGAACAAATTGTCCGTGCAGCAAAAAATCTAGGTGTTTTACCTTTAATTCTGAAACATAATCGTGCAGGAAAAGGATTAGGCGTTCAACTATTTCAAAACATTGAAACGTTAGAAGCTTATGTTCATTCAGATGCTTTTGAAGAATCCATCGATGGGATCACCTTAATCCAAGAATACATTGAATCGCCAGAAGGTTATATTACTAGAGCGGAGTTCATTAACGGGAAATACCTATATTCCGTCCAAGTTCGCACCGATGAAGGCTTTGAACTATGTCCAGCAGACGTCTGCCAAATTGGAGCAGCCTTTTGCCCAATAGGAGGCGAAGAGGCATCGACACCAATGAAGTTTAAAATTGTTGACAACCCACGAAAAGAACTGATCGCTAAATACGAATCCTTCCTACAAGAAAGTGGCGTTGACGTATCAGGGATTGAGTTCATCGAAGATAAAGACGGCAACGTCTTTACTTATGACGTGAATACTAACACGAACTATAACCCAGATGCGGAAGCAAAAGAAAACGTCTTTGCCATGTTAGAGCTTGCTAAATACTTAGGTAAAGAACTAGAACAAATCTAACCTTTGCCAAAAAAATACCTTCACTGAACCAAAGAAAAGCCTCAATTTTATCTTGGTTGACTATCATTAAGTCAATATGAGATAAAGTTGAGGTTTTTACAATGAAAAGAATAGAGTTTTTATCGATTATTTTACTAACCACCTTACTAGCTGGCTGTCACATGTTTGATGATAGCGACGATACTTATCGTCTACCAGATCAAACAGAACCACCGCCAGTAGTAACAGAAGCTCCCCTTAATTACTTAGAACCGTATTCCTATCTTGTCCTCGTGAACCGACAACATGGATTAGAAGCTGATTTCTCACCAAGTGATATGCGACGGCTAAACGTGCTAGACTATACAGGCGTTCCTGCTACTACCATGTACATGCGAGATCGCGCGGCGACAGCGGTTGAGGATTTATTCCAAGCAACTCAAAACGAAGCAGGATTTACCCTTTTAGCACGGAGCGCCTATCGTTCTTATGAACAACAATCGCAACTCTATCATTATAAATTACATCGATATGGCATTGACATCGTTGACGATTGGGTTGCGATCCCAGGTCATAGTGAACATCAAACAGGACTTGCTTTAGATGTAGCAACTCCCGCTTCTGGTAGGGGCGAGGTATCCTTCGGTTACACATTAGAAAGTCAGTGGTTAGCTGAAAATGCCCATCGCTTTGGCTTTATCATCCGCTATCCTCAAGGTCGAGAAGCAGAAACCGGGGTGATGTTTGAACCGTGGCACATTCGCTATGTTGGGATAGAAGCGGCCACCGAAATCTTTGAACGCGATTGGATACTAGAAGAATTTGTTCGGTATCATGGGAGGTAAAAATAAAAATTACCCCTTTTTGCTCAAAAATCACTAAAAAGGGATAATTTTATCAACTTTAGAGCTAAAAAATCACCCAAAAACTTCGAAAATCGACCGTTTGGGAGAAAAAATGACTAAAAAGATCTCAAAATTATCCCTTTTAGGCCTGAAATCAGCGAAAAGGGGTAATTTACTTGTTCTAACGACTAAAAATTCTCCCAAATCCTTGAATTTAAGGACATTTGGGAGAATTTGACTCTAAGGGATCTTAACATTCGTGAAATAGATCAGTCGATAAGTATCGTTCACCATTATCCGCACAAATCACAACGATGTTTTTCCCTTTATTCTCAGGACGCTTACCAACGCGAACGGCAGCTAGCATGGCAGCACCTGAAGAGATTCCCATTAATGCTCCCTCTGTAGCAGCTAGTTTTTGACAAGCTGCTTTTGCTTCACGACATGTAATCGTCATAATCTCATCCATTACGTCTCGTTTCAAAATTTGCGGGTAGAACCCAATGCCGATTCCTTGAATTTTGTGAGGACCTGACGTTTCTCTCGATAAGAATGGAGAGCAATCTGGTTCGACCCCAATCACTTGGATAGTCGGATTCTTCTCTTTTAAAAATTCACCAATTCCCGTAATGGTTCCACCAGTTCCCACACCGGCAATAAAGATATCGACCTTTCCGTCCATGTCGTTCCAAATTTCTTGGGCGGTGTTTTTTCGATGAGAAGCCACGTTAGCTTCGTTTTCAAATTGGTGGAGAATGATAGAGTTGGGAGTTTTCTGATGGATTTCTTCGGCGAGGGCAACAGCACCTTTCATCCCTTCTTTGCCATCACTTAAAACAACCTCGGCTCCTAGTGCACTTAATAATTCTCGTCGTTCGGTACTCATAGTATCAGGCATCACTAACATTAATCTATAACCCTTTGAAGCAGAGACTAATGCCAACCCAATTCCTGTGTTACCGCTAGTTGGTTCGATGATTACTGAATCTTTACTTAATGACCCATCTAACTCAGCTTGTGTGATCATCGCGTGAGCAGTTCGATCTTTCACACTACCGCCAGGATTAAAATACTCTAACTTAGCAATAAGGTGTGCAGGCACCTCTTCTGCCTCTTGATAACGTAAAAATTCTACCAATGGGGTTTTACCAATCAATTCAACGATGCTTTTATAAACGTTCATCTCAATCACCACACTATTTTAAATTTAAGATTTTTTTCTTAAGCACTGAATTCATTTTACCAAACACCTACGAGTTTGTAAAATCGCCTTCCCATCGAAGGGTCACAAATGATAGAATAGATGGGAGGTGAGAAAAATGGATTTCATCAACCAATCTACCACCGAGGTAGCTAAAAACTTACTAGGAAAAAAGCTTCTTATTCGGCACGCTGACCAACTAGTGGGAGGTTATATCGTTGAGACAGAAGCTTATTTAGGACCAGAAGACGAGGCATGTCATAGTTATAACTGGAAAGAGACGCCAAAAGTGAAGTCGATGTATGCGCTAGGTGGCACGATTTATATCTATTCCATGCACGGTCACAACATGTTAAACGTTGTGACAAAAGAAAGTGGGAGACCTGAGGCTGTTTTAATCCGTAGCATTCAACCGACAGATGGTGAAGAAATCATGTTTGAGAATCGCCCGAATCCTGGATTCAATCTATCAAATGGACCTGGAAAGCTAACCAAAGCCATGGGAATTACGAGAGGTATTGACGGATACTTAATCAACGATTCGGTCTTGTTTCTAGATGAGTCAGGAAGCCAGATCCCAAAAGAAATTGCAACGTCTCCACGGATTGGTATTCCTAATAAAGGCAAGTGGACCGATGAGTCACTTCGTTTTTATGTAGCTGGCAATCCTTACGTTTCTCGAATGCCTAAGAAATCCATGAAAGCGCCAGTTGATACTTGGAAATGATGGCAACTGCTTTTAAAACTTCAAAATACGTTGCTAAAGCGCAAACGTTGTTGTATCATGGTGGTACAGACTTACAATGTGAGGTGCATGATGTATAGACTAAAGGGAAGAAGTAAGCTATTTTTAATTGCCAGTATTTGTATGATGCTGATTAGTATGATTGGCGCATCACTGGTCCAAACCAGTCGAGGAAGAGTTGAGATTACGGAGTTAACCTTTGAAACAGATTTAGGGCTAACCATGAGTGGTCGACTATTTGTACCTAATGGTGTAACCGTAGAGAATCCAGCCCCAGCCATTGTGGTTAGCCATGGCATGTTTAATAACAATGGCATGCAAGATTTGAACTTTGTTGAGCTTTCGAGACGAGGTTTTGTGGTCTTTGCCATGGATATGTTTTCTCATGGGAATTCCGAGCAAGTCGCTGCAACGCCTGTTATTTTGCAAAGCATGGATCAGGCCGTTCAAATGGTAGCAAGAATTGGCTACGTAGATAGTAGCCGTATCGGTGTATCGGGACATTCTCTTGGCGGGATGAGTTCAAACGTTGCCGTTGGCATTGATAACGAGCGGGAAATTCCTTTGATTTCTGCTGTCCTTTTAAACTCGGCAGATGCTGTTTATGATTTAGAGGGTGAATTCTTTAACATTTATGGGAGTCGTGACGTTGGGATTGTTGCGCCAATGCATGAGGAATTCTTCATGCTTGACACAGATGGATACGGCTATGTAACGCCACCACGAGACTTTATTTACAATCAGAATGCACAATCCTTCTTACATTTTGGCCAGGATCCATTTGAACTGTCTGAACGTACAGCGGGAACCCTTTACCGAACAACCCTTGATGGTGAAGAAGCCATTCGTGTGATCTACACGCCATCGATCATTCATCCATGGGCTCATTTTTCCACCGATGCGACTTATGGAACCATTGAATTTTTTGAAGCAGCCCTTGGAGCGCCAAATCCGATTGCTCCATCTAGTCAAGTGTGGCAATGGAAAGTAGCCTTTAACACCCTTGGCTTAATTGGTATTGGTATTTTCTTAGTTAACTTTGTTACCTTAATGGTCTTCACACCGATGTTCGATTCGTTGCGGGCAAGAGAAATCGTCAGTCCACAACCAATTGAAAGAGGTGGAATTTTCTGGTTATTTGCCACCCTTGCCATTGGTGCTGCCTTTGGAACCTTAACTTATTTGCCGATTTTGAGAGCAACCGATGCCTTTAGGCACACAACGGAAACCTTTAGACAAACGCAAACCTTTGGAATTGGGATGTGGGCGCTAGCTTGTGCCGGATTCGGCTTGTTGATTATGATTTCCCACTTTATTCTTATTGGTCGAAATAGAGGGATTAACCTTCATCAGAACGGTGTGATTATCTCTGTGCCTAATTTGCTTAAAACCTTCCTCCTTGCCATCATTTCTGTGGCTGTCTTCTATGGGGTGGTATTCTTTGCTGACTACTTCTTTATGACTGACTTCCGAATTTGGGTGGTTGCCATTAGGCCGTTCACCTCAAACATCGCTCGCTTAGCTCTATTCCCGTATATGCTATTTTTCGTCTTATTCTTCGTGGTTAACTCACTGTCTCTAAATAGCTTTAACTATGGCACCCTTGGTGGGAAAAAGTGGCCAAACCTGTTAATCGTTGTCCTGTTTAATGTCTTGCCAGCTTTGATATTGATCGTTATGCAGTATGTGACCTTTTTTGCAACTGGTTTCCTCTTATTTGGTGACCATGCCAATGCAGCTCAAGCTCCTTATCACATGTTCGTGGTATGGTTGTTCCCATTTTTGGTTCTATTATCGGTGACACCATTGATCTCACGTCAAATTTACAAAGTAACCAACAACCCTTACTTGCCAGGAATTATTAATGGAATGATTATCACCATGATGGCAGTGGCTAACACATTAACCTGGGGTTAACCACCCTAATTTTGAAAGGGGCAACGTAAATGGCAAAAGCTTTATACATTCACATCCCATTCTGCAACGAAATTTGTAATTACTGCGATTTTCCGAAGGTTTACTCATCGGTGCAAAAGACCGATGAGTACCTAAATAGCTTGCTTGGCGAACTAAAGCTATACGAAAAAACCATTGGATTTGCTCACATTGAAACGATCTACATTGGCGGCGGGACTCCAACGGTGTTATCGACCATGGAACTGGGCATCCTATTTTTTTACTTGCGCATAAAAATCGACTTTAGCCGTCTGAAAGAAGTCTCCATTGAGGCAAATCCTGAAAGTTTGAACGACCCAGAAAAGATTGCTTGCTTAAAACGTAACGGCGTTACCCGAGTTAGCCTTGGTGTTCAAACCTTCTCGGAAAAGCATCTGAATTTCTTACAACGCTCTCATTCCAAGGAAGAGGTTTTAGAAGTGATCCAGCTCCTTAACGAACAGGATTTCGAGATTAACCTCGACCTCATTTACGCGATCCCAACTCAAACTCTAAAAGAGTGGGAAGAAGACCTAGACATTGCATTGTCACTCCCCATCACGCATGTTTCAGCTTATTCCCTGATTCTAGAGGAGAACACAAAGCTGTATTTGGATTATCAGAGAAAAAAGGTTGAGTTGGTGAACAATGAAATCGAAGCTCAGATGTTTGAGACGGTCATTGACCGGTTGACAGCGGCCGGTTTTGAACATTATGAGATTAGTAATTTCACGAAGGGGAACCGAAGTTTCCATAATGAGATTTATTGGAAGACGGAACCTTATATTGGGATTGGTCTCGGTGCTCATGGTTATTTAGGAATGACAAAAGAACGCCGTATTCGTTACGGCAATACCCGGTCGATCACCGCATACAAAGAGCACCTCAGTAAGCCGGAGCTACCGGTAGTAGACGTTCACGACTTAACCGAGGCCGAACAACTAGAAGAAGCGATGTTTTTAGGGTTACGGATGATGGAGGGGGTTGATCTACATTCGCTGTCCTTTAAATTCGGGATCAACGTTTATAAAATTTACCGGTCGAAAATAGTGAAATTGCAGGAATTGGCATACGTTAGTTACGAAGCTGGGAAATTGAAGTTAACAAAAAAAGGCCTGATGATGGCCAACGATGTGTTTGAGGAGTTTTTAGTGGACTAGAAGGAGTGTTTTCCTACCTAAGTAGACAAAATTACATCAATATGCTAGAATACCCATATATATAAAAAACGAGGCACTGCGCTAACAGGCCTCTAGCAGACCGATTAAGTCGGTAGCAAAGCGGATCGCAAAAATAACGTCACTTTGGCTAAAGTGTAAGACGTTATTTTTTTGACTAAATCTGATTGAAATAAATGAGGAATCTTATTATGAACTTAAACGGTGTACTTTTACTTAATAAACCACGGGGCATGACTTCCCACGATTGTGTGATGAAATTGCGCAGATCCCTTGGAACGAAAAAGGTAGGACATACGGGAACCTTAGATCCCGATGTGGACGGTGTCTTGCCGATTTGTGTAGGCTCTGCCACGAAATTAGTCCAATTTTTAACTGCTGAAACAAAGGAATACATTGGTGAGGTCACCATCGGATTCTCCACAACTACGGAAGATGCCAGTGGTGAAGAAGTGGACAGGCAGCTGGTGAATGAGACGTTTTCTCAGGCCGATGTTGAAGCCGTTTTAACTTCCATGTTAGGAACTAGCATTCAAATCCCACCTATGTACTCGGCGGTTAAAGTAAACGGAAAAAAACTATACGAATACGCTCGTGCTGGCGAAAAAGTAGAACGACCGCAGCGGGAAGCAACCATTTATGAATTGGAATTGTTAGGTGAGATCACTCATATAGATGGTTGCGTGACCTTCAAATTCAGAGTTCGGGGAAGTAAAGGAATCTTTATTCGAACGGTGGCAGTTACCATTGGTGAGAGGCTAGGTTACCCAGCCCACATGTCAGATCTGACTCGCGTTGCATCTGGGAATTTCAAGTTGGAAGACTGTGTGACGTTGGAGCAGGTTGAAGCGGGAGAGTTTGAATTGTTGTCTACCACTGAAGCGCTAAGTCATTTTCCAAGTGTTCGAGTTGACCACTGGGTAGAAAAGTTGATTCGCAATGGGGTAAAACTTCGCCCAGAGCAAGTGATACCGCCAATGAAAGAAGAAGGCTTGTTTGTGACTTATAATCAAGGGTCAGAACCACTTGCGATTTATCAATGGGATGGAGACAAAGAAGTGTATGTTTCGATTCGAGGTTTGTGGTAAGAAGTGCATAATAAAAAGTGCTGTCTCTGACTAAATGACCTTAGCGAGACAGCACCGTTCTTTTTGAGATAGATCTTACGTCCAAACCGTGTTTTTAACGGGAGAACTATGTCTATATTTAGGGTTAACCCACGTATACTCTGTACGCAATGACATACACAGCTCATCTGCGTCGTCAGACAGTTTCTGAAGACTGTCTTTATCTAGTAGAAACTCCAGCTCTTCTATGCCGTGCGTTTGCAAAAATAAGTAGAGATGCTTTAAAGTATGTTCGGTTAATAGCTTCGTTTCTTTGCTTCCTAGCTCAGCTAAATTCATGTTGTCGATTCGCTTTCTAACCTCATGGAGAAAGTCAACCATAAAGACAGCATTTTTTTGTCTTATTCTAGTGGAAATGTCATTCATATTCTGCATTTATAAAACCTCCCAAATATTGAAAATTAGGGTGAATAATGGTATAATTTAATGTCGCTACTTAGTCAAAAGTTTAGAGACAAGCGTAGCGCGTCTATCATTTATAATGATAACATAAAAAAACGGTGCATCTTTTGCTACCGTCACAGAATCGCTAGTTATCGTTATATTTTTTTAAGCTTTACGCATTTTCGGGGTATGAAGTACAAATTTACCTAAAAGGTGTGTGTGACGATGAGAAGATTTTTAAGGTTAATGACTTTTACAGTGGTTTCAGCTGCTGCATATGAGACGTTTCAGCCAGCATGGTGCTGGGTTCCTTGGATTTACTGTACGTAAAATAAAAATCAATGCGATCTACCTGATCACATTGATTTTTATTTGCTCTTTTGTAAGGTGAAGCTCGTAATCTTTAATGATCCCTCGCCGGCATTGAAATTTTAGTTTTCTGTTCAAGGGATTTACAAGCTCTACAACGTTATGGTGTTTAATGATGTACCAACAAGCAACGTCCGACTCCATATGCTCTGCTGATAAATCTTTTAAGGTGTCAAAGAGGCTATTTGGGGTGGCACGCTTAATTTGTTGAACGGTATTCCAGGTTTCTTTTTTCAAATAGGAAGGAGTCATTAAAAACAGTGCAGAGGCTGTTAGAAGTATAGTTGATGCTGAGACGGTTACAGCCATTGTAAAATTCTCTGAAAAGCCAAAAAAAGCGGTGAAATAAATTACAAAAGAAAAAAGAGTCACAGTATTGATCAACCAACTTTTTCTTATCAAGCGGACATAAAGACCTTCAAAAAAGCTGTGATAGCACATCAACATCACAATCGATAGAATCCATAGGAACGTGAACTGTGTATTTAGAACAAAAATAAAAGCAAAAACTCCACCAATAGTAGCAACTCCGGCAGAAAAAATGAAGGTTAACAAGGCTTTTCTCAGATTAAATGATTGCCTCAATAAAATATGTGCTATAAGATGCTGCAATGCATGATCAACAATATAACCCTCGTTTTGCCATCCAAGCTGTTGTCGTGTCATCTGAACAATGAAAGCAATCGCCAAAGGATACACAAGAAGCAGCACCATGTTTCCATATAGGATTCTTTTTGGTTTAGCAACCACCAGCTCAGTCAACGCCGTTTTTAAATCACTTCCATAAAGGTTAGCCAAAATCAAATAAAAGGCCAACAATTCAATGCTTCTTTCCATCGTTATCAATAACGTTATCTGTATATCCACTGCATGTGCCTCCTATTTCTAGAAATTTTCCATGAAAGTCACCGGTACCTTTAATCCACCTGTCATAACAAGTTTTTGATCAGCCGTTTTCACTGAGTTTATATGATTCGGATTAACGCACCAGTTCTCGCGTGCTTGTTCAAAGTATTTCTCGATCTCATAATCGCTGAAAAACTGCAGAAAAGGAGGATCGTAGTAATAGGCCCTCTCTTCTATGATCCGTTCATTTGGGTTCCAATTGTAAACAAAGATGGTTCGACCTTTTCGTTTAACAGCAATGATTTGTCGTACGAGATAATCTTTTTTCTCTTTTCTGTTTTTTAAGGTAATGACCCGACTATCAAAGGCACGTGCAATTTGAGCCGCTGTGTCCATCACGGGGATAAATTCTTCTAAGGTGATGGGATAACTTACAAAGAACCAGTCATGAGATTTAGGGAAATAGAGAGGAAGGTCATCCCCTTGTTCTTCTGAGATAAAGATGAAGGGAACGAAGGTTGATGGTTCATAGATCGATCGCTTATCCTGAATCTCTTGGATTAACGTCCATGTGGCTTTTTCTATGTGTTTTTTAGAGATGACAATAAAGACATCAAAATGGTTACTTTTGATGAGCTCAAGTCCTTCACACATTTGGTTTACCGTAGAAACGGCATGTTCTTTTCTCAAGTAGTTGATCAGTTCTGGTTTAATCAGACGATGATTAGTAACGATTAAAACACTTAACATATTAACCCTTCCCATCCCTAAATGCCGTAGCCTTCTTGATTGTATCATAATTCGATAAAAACTTAGCAAATCCACTCTTGATCCCTTCTATTATCTACTATCCTAGCAGATTTGCTAACAAAATAAAAGTTTTTTTACACATCTAACCGACATTTCGACATCTACTACGTGTCGAAGTGGGCACCTACCTGATAAAATCGAGCCCTTAAACAATGAGCATCCCCCTGAGACATCAGTAAATTACCAAAATGCAAAATACTGATTTAAGAGAGGACTGTCTCGCAATTGGCGATCTTTTTATTGGGATTGACGAGGGAATGTTAGTCAAAAGACAAAGGTTAGGCTGTTTTAAGTGAATCATTATCTCCCAAAAGACAAAACTCAAGTAGATTTTGTAACATCTTTGGCCTTTTCTGTGCCGAGAAGAACGTTGGAAGACAAAGATTGGTTAGCTTCCGGCAAACCTTTGTCTCGAAGAAGACAAAGAACGACTCATTTTTGTGATACCTTTGTCTTTTAGAAAGTTATGAATTTGGAATGAGTAGCGAATCTGTAATTTGGTTCTACACAATCGGTTTAGGGAGCATCTACATTGCGGCTATTATCCCGATTGGTATCACAATTAATGAGAAGCCAAAGGATATTTTAGTGAAGGGAAATATTGGGTAGAAAAAATACTCAGTATAAAAGTGCATAATAAAAGACGATCTCACGGTCGTCTTTTATTATATTTCGACTAGTAAGTACACTCTGCACCTTCGGACTCCATGTCACGAATAAAGGCATCTACATTGCGGCTAAGACCTTCAGCTTCTATTTGATCATCAGAAAAAGTAACGGTCGTTCCTAGAATATCCATTACAACTTCTACAATCTGGCCATCCTCTACTTCGGCAGTAATGGTTCCCTCTAGCCCCATTTCTTCGATAGTACATACAACGGTACGATCATCTGATTCACCACAAGCTGCTAAAACAAATACTGATAATAATGCAATTCCGAATAATTTTCTCATAACTCTCCTCCTATGATAATACTCCCTAAAAGTATAACGAACATGATGTAAAAAGTAAAGTCAAGGTCTGATAAAGAATAGCTAAGCGCCTTATTACCGAGAAAAATCACAGATCAGGCGATTTTCACTAAATTTATGACTTTTCAAGACCAAAAACGAGACCTAAAAGTCACTAAACTTACCATTTCTACCAATACCAAATCTATGACTTTTTGGTTAAAAAAGGAACTATCACCCCATTTGCCATCGTAAAATATCTCTTTCTACTAGTTAATTACATACTGCACCATCAGCCTCAGCTTCAGCAATAATTTCATCTAAACTCACATTTGCAATATCAATATCGAGAAATTCAGCAGCCTCATCTGCGTCTAATTCTAATCTCAACGTTAGGTAATCACCATCCATCTCATAGCTTCCACCTAAGCCTTCAAAAACAGCAATCGCAAGGTTTATCTCTGCTTCTGACATTTCACTAGTGTCCTCTATATTCTCAATAGTCATTGATGTAATAACACCTTCGTCAGAGTAGAGGGTTAATGTCATGATATCGTCGGAACAAATCACAACATCCACAACATCGTTATTTGCATCTGTGTCTGTATCTGATCCACCACATGCAGCAAGAACAAACAGCGATAACAAAGCAATTCCAAATAATTTTTTCATTTTCAACACTCCCCGATTATAGAATTTACTCTTAACATTATACCTTATTTTCGTACAGATGCAAATATGTATCCGAACGACAGATTTCTACTTACATTTTAGCGGATTTTTGATATAATGGGAAGATGTTGATTTAAAATAGAGGAGATGGCATCATGGCAGGTCGCGATGAAGAGAGTTTAAAAGATTTGACCCTCCTTGGGTCGCAAGGGGTTAACTACCCAATCACTTATGCACCGGAGGTATTAGAGACTTTTGAGAACAAGCATCCTGGGAACGATTATTTTGTGAAGTTTAATTGCCCTGAGTTTACTAGTTTATGTCCGATTACTAATCAGCCGGATTTTGCGAAGATTTATATTTCCTATATCCCAGACGAATTAATGGTGGAGAGCAAGTCACTGAAGTTGTATTTGTTTAGTTTCAGAAATCACGGTGATTTTCACGAAGATTGCATTAATGTCATCATGAAAGATTTGGTTAAGTTAATGAATCCAAGGTATTTGGAAGTTTGGGGTAAGTTTACGCCCCGTGGTGGAATTTCCATTGACCCTTATGCGAATTATGGTCGCCCGGGGAGTAAGTACGAGGAAATGGCCAACTATCGTATGATGAATCACGACCTTAATCCGGAAGACATTGATAACCGATAAAGGCTAAAAATTGAGAATAGAGGTGAAGAGATGGAAATGGGATTTCACATTTCTTATACATTAGATGTCCTTTCTTTTATCGGATTAATGCTCGATGAGAAAAATGACATTCATAGTGAAGACGTTGAAAGGTTTAAGCCGATGCTTGGAACGGTTAGCGAAAAATACTTAAAAAAATTGATCCGCATTCACGACGAAACACCAAAGCTGATCCCTCATTTAACTACGGTGCTAATCGCCAACGATTATTTGCATATTTGGCAGACGGCTCAACTGCTGGAAAAACCAGGCCAATTGATTGAGAATTTTAAACGATCAGGCTACTACAAAGTATCTAGCTCGAATTTGAAAAGATTTGTTAAGTATGACCTTAAGCGAAGTGTTAAGTACATGAAAATCATTGCGATGGATTTAGAACGATTAGGATTTAAAGCTTTTTGGCTAGAAGAAAAGCTCCCTTTGTTAAAGCAACGTGCCGTATTTTATGAACAGAATCCTGCTTGGTTAGGCATTGTTAAATACACGAATAGTTGGACATTGACTCACAAAATTCCTACGGAAGCAACGTGGTATGTATTAAGCTCTAATTACGAACGTTTTACAACGTTATTTAACCGCTTTAACTTGGTAGATGCAGAAGTTGGCGATGATTTTTTTGAACAGGTGGTTACTTATTCTTTAAGGGAAGAAAGGTATTTGAGGTTAACAAAAACCTTGCGGCCAACCTCAGAACTAAAGAAAGAGTTGAGAGATCATGCTGATCGAAAGACATATGGTCGCATGGCAAAGTATGTGGAAATGTGTTTAAAATTAGCCTTAAAAGCTTACTTGTTAAACCATCTAAGCGAGGGAGAGGAAGAGTATTTGAAAATTCCAGAGGGCTATCCTTTTGCTCTTGAACTACATCGTTTTTTACAGGACTATCCAAGAACAGAAGAAATAAGCTTGGAAAACTACATTCTTGAAATGATGAAACATTTTTCGAAATAGAAAAGGAAGATCGAAATGGGAAAGAAATTGATTGATGCCTTAGATGCGATGGGAATGGGGGTTCTAGCAACTTTAATTGTCGGGACAATTTTGCGTCAAATTGCAACGTTAATGGGAGAATCTGGAGATCTTTTATTTACAGTCGGTTCCTATGCACAAGTGTTAATGGCCGTTGGTGTGGGGATTGGAGTTGCTACTTCTCTTGGAGCAAAGCCAGTGGTGATTTACGCCACCGTCGTAACTTCCATGATGGGGGCAGGCACTTTATGCTTCGTGGATGGCAGCTTAGCTTTGTCGATCGGTGATCCTGCGGGTGCTTTTATTACAGCTCTAGCTACTGTCTTATTGGGGAACTTAATTGCTGGTAAAACGAAAATTGATGTTTTACTGGTACCAGGAGTCTGTCTCGTTTTTGGTGCCCTTGTTGCAGTGACGGTTGCGCCAGTTGTTACACAATTAACCGGCTGGATTGGTACGGTGATTAACACTGCAACCACCATGCATCCTCTCTTTATGGGGATGATTGTCGCAACGATTTTCTGTTTTATTTTGTTGTCGCCACTGTCCTCATCGGCACTGGCTATTGGTTTGGGACTTTCTGGGATTGCAGCTGGTGCGGCGTTGGCAGGAACGGCCAGTTGCATGGTTGGCTTTGCGATCGTTTCTTATAAAGACAACGGCATTGGTGGTTTTATTTCCCAGGGAATTGGAACAGCAAAAATTCAATTTGGGAATTTCATCAAAAATCCAGCCATTTTTATTCCGGCTTTTACGGCTGCATTAGTGACCGGACCTTTGTCTACAGTGGTCTTCCAAATGGAGACAAATTCACTAGGCGCCGGTATGGGAACTAGTGGTTTGGTAGGTCAGATTCAGACCTTGTATGTGATGGGGAGTGGTGCCTTGTGGTTGATTGTGTTGGTACAGGTAGCAATCCCAGCCCTTGTTAGTTTTGTCGTATGGAAATACCTGCGTAAAAAACGCTTGATAAAAGATGGTGACATGACGCTCCCAATCGGGTAAAATAGAAACGAGATTAAACCAAAGGAGAGGTTAGGTAAAATGATGGTAAACAAAGACCGTTTAGTAGAAGAGTTTTTGAGATTAGTCCAAATTGATTCTGAGTCAGGAAACGAGAGTGAAATTGCTCAGTACCTCGTTAATCAGTTTAATGAATTAGGACTTGATGCTAGTGAGGATGACACAAAAGAAAAGACGGGAATGGGATCAGGAAACGTGATCGCACGCTTAAAGGGAAATAAAGCAGCTGACCCAATCTTATTCACTTGTCACATGGACACTGTAACACCAGGTAATGGGGTTAAGCCAGTGATTAACGGTGACATCATCGAAACAGATAAGACAACGGTTCTAGGTGCAGATGATAAAGCTGGAATTGCAGCATTAATTGAAGTAATGCGCTTGATCAAAGAAGAAGGTTTAGAGCATGGTGACATTGAGTTAGTGCTGACTACTGGTGAAGAAGTAGGGTTACTTGGATCTGTGGCTGCTGACATGAAATCATTAAATGCTAAGTACGGATTTGCTCTTGATAGTGGTGGGGCTGTAGGAGAGATTATCATTGCTAGTCCAGATCATGCAAAAATCAACGCTAAGATCCATGGGGTTGCTGCCCACGCTGGGGTTGCCCCAGAATTAGGAGTGTCAGCCATTGAGATTGCATCTAAGGCGATTGCGAACATGCCACTTGGACGTATGGACGAAGAGCTAACGGCTAATATCGGAACCATCCAAGGTGGAGAGCGTACGAATATTGTCTGTGATCTAGTTGAAATTACAGGTGAGGCTCGTGCGATTACGAGATCGAAACTTGAGAACCAAATGGCGACGATGACCAAAGCCCTTGAAGATGCAGCGGCTGAAATGGGTGGAACGGTCGAAGTTGAAGTGACCTACGAAGACGTTGGTTACAAATTAACGGAAGACGACCGCGTGATCCAGATTGCTAAGACCGTGATGAACAACATTGGTAGAACGCCAAACTTAACCGCAACTGGTGGAGGAAGCGACGCAAATATCTTTACCGTTATGGGTGGTATTCCAACGGCTAATCTAGGTGTCGGATACATCGACATTCATTCTAAAAATGAGAAAATGCCAATTACGGAGCTAGTTAAAATTACGGAAGCAATTGCTGAAATTATTAAGGTTGTAGCAGAATAAAAAATGGCCAAATCGGCCATCTCAGGCTGCCCACTTAGTGGGCAGTTTTTCTGTGGAATTCCCTAGATGCCCTTGATTTTTAGGGTTAAATGTGTAAAAAATACCCCTACACCCCTTATTTTAGTGATGAAGGGGTGAAAAAACACCCCTATGCCTCTGATTTCAGAACTAAAGGGGTGTTAAAATCCCCAGATACCCTTGATTTTGGCATTAAATGGGGACTAAACTCCCTATTTCCCCTCTATATAAGTCAATATAGGGAGTTTGTCTCCCTATACAGGGGCTATATTTGATAAAAGAGGGAGCCTTGATCTTAAAATCCCCAATCACCCTCAACGATGACCACCTTAATCCGGTCTTTTATAAACTGCCCCGTGATTAATACGTGTGAATGGCAAATTCGCTCTGTCGACTTACAATCAATGCAACGATCTAGCTCTACACAAGGTGTTTTTTTACCAAGACGCTTTGTATCTAAAACAGCCGCTATTTGGCGAGTTCGCTCTATGGCGGCGGCTTCATCGGAAACTAGTTTATTAGTTCCAATCACAATAATCACCTGCTTGGGACCATAAATTGTCGGAGCAACGCGACTTCCATTTCCATCGATGTTAAAAATCTTGCCATCCATCGACACTGCACTAGTCCCAGTGATAAAGGTATGAGCAGCGAAATTCTTGATGTACAACTCGCGCTTTTCTTCCGACGTTATCCCTGGTCGAAACTTATCATGGAATAGGTAGTCGTTAGATCGGAGAAAGTCGAACACACCAAGATCTTCTAACGTCACTGAATCGCCACTTCCGACGGTAACTTTGTCTGGGATCAGTTGCCCTAACAAAGTCAAAAGCTCTTCTTTATCCTTTACGTAATGTCCTGCCATGTTGTTTCTCTGGAGGCTCTTGATGGTCTTTTCTATTTGCGACATCATGAACACCGACTCCTTTAAATAGCTAGGTTTCATTTTACATGAAAGACTGGAATTAGTAAAATATGACATGCAGTTGTCATATATAAGCTGATAAAATGAAAGCATCACTTTAAAAGGACGTGTGATTTATGGAGTTAGTCGTTGTGGAAGACTTTAATGGGACTGAAATGGGAATATTCTCTACTTTCCCAAAGGGAACGGAGTTAGAATTTGTTGGGAAGGACGATGAATCTTTGTACTGGTGTCCGTGTATTACTCAGGAGGGGCAAGGGTTTTGGACGCCAGATGTGTATTTAGATGGTAAAACGCTTAATCGAGACTATAATCCCACATCGCTGACCGCGTCAGCCGGGGAAAGGTTGACGTTACAACGGGTCGTCTATGAATGGTTTTATGTGAAAAACGAACAGGGGAACGAGGGATGGATCGCTGCGAATGTGGTGCGATCTATTGAAGAGGAGTAACAACACGCTTAGCATCTGTTTATCGACGTTCATCTGTGAGGAGTCATCCAAATAGCTTAGTGTGTTATAAGTATGGCCTAGCTTTGTGCGGTCAAAAATCTTTAAAATCATTTAGTGATGGAATTTTTAATCAAACCAAAAAGCGGCGGTGCTAGATGCGGTAAGCATTTAGTATCGCCGTTTTGCGTTTAGTAGGAGACCTTGTACCAGCTTCCTTTTCCTTAATAAAATAGAAATTTCCGAATCAGCCACCGCCATTTCTAACAAGCTAATCTAACATTAACATCCGCTTTTCAAAATTCAAAACTGAAAGCTTTGAATCAGTAACAGAAAAACCTAAATCAGCATGGTCGAAACAAAAAAATCTTTTAAAATCTTTTGATGGTTCTTCTGTCCTTGTATTTCCAAATCGTCGGAGTTTGCCAGTCTTACGCCTGTCAACCTTGTTTCCACGCTTTGAAAATTCAATGACTTCAATCGTACAGAAGATTAAACCCCAAGTTGATAGAAAGCTGCCCCTGTTAAACATGGAAAAAGGAAGTTCAAAACAATCAGCCCGAATAATTTAACAGAAAATCTAATTCAAAATGGTCGAGCCAAAAAGGTTTTAAATGTTTTAAAGGGTTTCGTTTCTGTCCCTATCTGCTGACTACTCCAAAAAGCCAAAAAGACGGCTTTTCTCCGCTTCACGTCATCAGCTAGAGCCATACACTTACCTATAAAATTGTAAAAAAATAACAAACAACTGATGGATAGTGCTAACGCACTTGTCTTTAGTCGCCACACAGCGACTACAAAAATCTTTCCCCCCGAAAATCTTTTAATCTGCCTGAAAGGCAGACTATAATTGATGGTGCAAAGCACCTTCCTTTGTCGCTCTGCGACTAGATTTTATAAGGAATTAAATTGTTGAATAAGAGTAAAAAGCCAGCATGGTTGTCATTAATTATGAAAGATGGCAGGGCGTCCGTCCCCCAATCTCAACCCTTAACCTACACCATCTAAAATCACTAATGAAAACGGCGATACAGCTAAAAAAATAACAGCTTAAAGGCTATTTAAAATGGCTCTCGTATGGTACAATTTTTAGATATATGTTTTAGTCCTATTAGGGATTTCAACTTTCCCACGGCACAAGCACAGCCAAATATCGGTTTGAGTTTTTAGATGCTTGATATTCTGGGATTGGGGTATCCTATTGGGACAGGTAAAGGGTGATTTGAAAATGAAATTATTAGGTTTAGTTTTTATACTTATTGGAATAGCTGGGATAGTAGTAGGTATTATCGATTTCAGTATTTTTCTTATATTGATTAGCCCCATTGTTCTTTTTGCTGGTTGGGTAATGTTTACTTTTACAAAAGAGCGAGTAGAAAAGTACGCTACAATTCCAGAAAAAGTTGGAGAGCGTTCGTATATAGATAACGATACGGGAATAATTTATTTGCGTTCACACGACTATCATACTAGATTTGGCGAAGAATGGGTGGTTTCAAATAGCTCAGTAACAATTAGGAAGAATATAAACAACAATGCTGAAATTGTTCCTATTTCTAAAATCCAAAGCATGAAAATAAAAGATAGTGTAATATTATCATTTAACACCCTTCAGGAGTTCACGCATGACCCTTCCGGTGATGGGTCATGGGGGATGGAAAAAAGAATTGAGTCTCGCTTATTTGCCATCATTCTTTTACATCTTAATGATTCACATATTGTCCAAGCAGTTTGTGACCGAGTTACAAATGCCACAATAAAATAAATTTTGAAAATTTACCAGTTGCCCCCTGATAGTAAAACACCAAAGAAAAAGTTTAACTCTATATCTATCAAATAACCCAAAGGTGGCAAACCAAATGACATTACACCAATCCGACACGGAAGAGTCAACTATGAATTAAAAAGTCCTATCGTCACTTCAATTATAAGGAGAAAATGAAATGAAATATGAAGCACTATGTTTAGCAGTACAAGACGTTGAAGCGTCCAAAAAATTCTATCAAGAGTTGATAGGATTAGAAATTGAAACTGATTGGGGAGTGAATGTTGGGTTCAATGGTGGAATTGCCCTGCAACAAGGATTTGATGAAATGATTGGCGTTCCAAAAGAAAGCATTGTTTCACGTTCTCACAATATGGAATTAGTCTTTGAAACAGATGATTTTGATGGTTTTATTACAAAGGTTGAAAATTATCCAAACATTCAGCTTGTAAAAGATGGCGTTGTGGAACAGCCTTGGGGTCAAAGGGTAATCCATCTTTATGATTTAGATGGGCATATTCTTGAAATCGGTGAGAAATTTGGAGAAGTCATTAAGCGTTTCGTGTCTAGTGGCATGACTGTTGAAGAAGTTGCCGAGCGTTGTGAAATGCCTACAACAGATGTAGAGAAATACTTAAAGGGTGACTGGTAGTTAAAATTCAATTTTCTCACGGCACCAAGTATGCCCGACTGGCGATTTGAGTTTTCAATTTATAAGATGGTGATTATTATGAAATTTGTTATTTGGCTTGTATCCCTAATTGCAGTTTTTGCATTGGTTATTTTTTCGTCTAGGCTAGATTTTTTAGATGATGGAGTTGCAGAATTGCTTGGTGGTCTCATTCTAGTGGTCTGGGTCATGATTATAGCCCCATTCGCCTACTGGCTTGGAAAAGTGAAAGAAAAGAAGCAGACAGATGATTTTTTGAAAACTAAAATCCCTGAAAATATTGGTTTTATCTCATACGTTGATAACAAAAGCGGTAAAATTTATTTACGAGATGCTAGCTATGACATCTACGCTGGAAAAGAAACGATCAAGTGACAGCTATCTCTCAAGTTGGTTGGTAGTATTATTTAATTGGAATAAAAAAATACTGGATAGTGGCATGAACATCTGTCATTATTCAGTTTTTTCATGTATACTAAACGTTACCAAACCAGAACGAAGGAGATTGTGGTAATGTTGATGTGGTTGTTGTTTTTAATCCTTTTACTTGTCCTTGGTGTTGGCTTTCTTTGGAGTTATAAAGCCAACAAAATGAGCTTGGCACCTAGTTCGTTTTTGTTGCTGTTTCTAAACGTTCTCTTACTAGGTTATTTATATGTGATCTATTGGTTAACTTTTGAACAGGAAGTAGCGATAGCAAGAATATTTCTGCTTATTGGCTTGATTCCTTATGTGCTGATTACGGTTTTTGGTTCCTATGTGTTGATTATGACTCTGGTTTACAACACACGCGTTGTTTTCAAAAGAGAGAGTCGCTCCTTGGCTCATGCTCTCCCACTAATTTTAGCCATCGGCTTGGTCATTTATTGGGTGGCTAGGAGTATCACTGACGTTCTGGATCTACCCCTTTATCTCCAAGTTTGGATCTATGCGCTTTACGGTATCATCGGACTGCACCTGTTCAAATTTGTACGCTACATAGTGGCAACGATCCTACTTTTGATGACGGAGCCTAAACTAAATCAGGATTACATCATCGTTCATGGAAGTGGGCTAATCAATGGGAATGTACCGCCCTTACTTGGTGGTCGCATCGATAAAGCGATTGCTTTTTATGAACGGCAAAAAGATGTGGGTCAACCACCAAAACTGATCCTCTCTGGTGGACAGGGATCTGACGAGCCACGGCCAGAAGCTGTCGCCATGGCAGAGTACGCCCAGCAAAAAGGCATCCCGTCAAGTGACCTTCTCTTGGAGGATAAATCAACGACAACTTTCGAGAACATGACCTTCTCAAAGAAAATCATGGACGCAGATAGTAAGGGAGAACCTTATAATTGCATCTTTTCGACCAGCAACTATCACGTGTTTAGAACGGGGATTTATGCCAAGATTGCCGGTCTTAACATCGATGGCATTGGTTCAAAAACAGCGTTGTACTACTTACCAAATGCTCTTATTCGCGAGTACATCGCTTACATTGTGATGTACAAGAGACGCCAATTAAAATTAGTCGGCATTGTTTTTCTTATGACGGGTCTATTGAGTTTTGTTTTATATGTCAATAGGTAGAGTCACATGTAAGATGCTGTGCCTTCAATCGAGATGTGAGAATCCAATGTTTTCGTTTGCAGAAGAAGTCCAGATTCTGTATAGCAATACCTAACAACTAAAACGGAGTCGATTTGATGAATTTTTCTGGTGGGTCAATTAACCTAATGGACCTTTCCCAACTTTGATTCCTGTGATTACCTTTACTCTGGGTTATTATTTGACCAATATTGCTTACAATAATACGTGAAGACTAGCAAGACTCTAGGTTATGAATTAGATGAGGATAATGGTGGTGGCTAATATGAATTCTGAATTAATTGTTCCAAGAAAAATTTTAAGAAGCATTGTGGCGGTTTTACTAGGGCTAATAATGACCTTTGCTAGCTTATCAATTCTTATTTTCGACGACTTCTTCGAAGTGGATGACTGGATAAGAGCAGTTAGCACATTTGGCGTTGCATTTTTTGCACTGTGTACTTTTTTTATTATCAAAGTCAGGTTTAAAAACCGGCATGTATTGGTGGTTAATCAAGAAGGATTTACCGATCATAGCTCGACGATTGCTTTGGGATTCATTCCATGGAGTGATGTGGAAGAAATGCATACCACCAAGGTGGGTGACGTGACCTTTATTGAAGTAGCCATTCGAAACGAGGAGCGCTATTTGGAAAAATTGAAAGGATGGCAACGAAAAGCCATTGACATTAATCGCGGAATGGGACAGCAGGCTGTTTTGATCAACCTGACCTTCACAGGGTACGATCCAAAAGAAGTTCTGGATGTTATGCAGGAGGCTTTTTCACAGTATCAATCTGATTAATTAAGAGACGAGTGGGAGTGGGGATAATGGATTTGCAGACAAAAAGGAGATACAAAACTTGGAAGCGATGGAAAATTGGAAGCTTAATCGCCATCTTCCTTTTGCTAGTGGTGGTTGCGGCTATGCATTTTCTCAATCGCCGTGGAACTAACCATGAAGGTGATAGGGTTGTGATCGGAGCTGTATCAAAAAATTTTCCAGATCCTGCCATCGCCTTTCTTAGTTCTGCTGTTGGAGGTAATTTTCCAGTGTTTTTGGCTCCATACGCTGAAGAATGGGAGGAAATTTTGTTTCCACAGTATGCTGAAGTCTTAAATGAGCGCGGTAATTGGTTAGAAGTTTCGATCGATGGTCGTAACTGGTGGGTAGATACAGCCTTTGTCCCTTCTTTAGATGAGATTACTGAGGTCTTTTTAGCAATGGGCGATCATACTAGTTTTTACTTCCATAACATTGAAACAGGTTTTCGATATGGTTTTAACAGTGACCGACCTTATGTAGGAGCTTCAGTGGGAAAAGTTTTCTATGCGCACTTCTTGTATGCACAAGATGAACTGGGAATTATTACGTTAACCGAGCAAGAAAGATTGTGGGTAGAGTATACATTAAGAATGAGTTTAGATGAATTTTCACATAATTTGACTGAACATTTTGGCGTTGTAGCGTATAACGATTGGTTAGGAGAACAGGGAATCTATACTTTACAAACACCACATCGTCACTTTGGTCAGCCAACCAATTTAACGGCATCAGAGGCTGCTACGCTCATGTATAATATTTATCATTATTTTCTGACTGAGACAGCAAATGCGGTAGAGTTTAGAGAAAACATGGTTAATAATCAAACGCCTTTTATTGTGTCAGACCATTATGAAGTAGCTTCTAAGACTGGCTGGATCTTTGTTTGGGAGCTCGTTCACGACGTAGCAATTGTTGAGGCGCCGTCGCCTTATATTCTGGTTATTTTAACCGAAAATTCACGTCTTGGAGGAACGGGTGACCATTTACACTACTTTGAGCAATTCTCGGCTCTATTTGAAGCGTTCAATCGTACGTGGTTTGTTATGGAATGAAAACTTGAACATTTGACGCTTGAAAAATTTTGAGGTAGGTTCGGCTAGGCTCAAAAGCCAAGTTTTCGATAGAAATGGTCGTTTGCTTATCTTTTCAGAGCTAGTTTTACCATACGGCTCCATCAACTTTCTCAAAGTAAAAACACCACATTCCTAAGAACATGGTATTTTCATCTCTACCCCACAGTAATTCTTCCATTCGACGTTCGGATCTCTACCTCATGCTGCCCATTCCCAAAAGTCTGCTGTTCGTTTCGAAGTCCAAATAAGTTAATGCGTCCGTTGTTGGTGCGTAATCTAAATTGCGCGTCTTCTGGTTGCTCACTTAAAGCAACTGTCACGGAACCGTTGCTCGTTCTCAAGTTCAGATCTTGTTCAAGGGTTGGGTTGTCAAAGTCGATTGATCCGTTGCGCGTCGTCCCCGTAATATCTCCGGCGATGTTCGCTAACTGTAGTCGTCCGTTGGAGCTGGTGAACTGGTGAGCCTCCCCGTTTAATCTAGAAGCTTCCACACGACCGTTAGAAGTTTGAACCTCTACATTACCTTGGATGTCAGATACATCAATGTTTCCATTTGACGTACGTAGGTTTAACTGCTCGATTTCAAAATCACTGATCTCGATACTACCATTCGACGTACGAATAGACACTGCGTTGTAAACCGTCGTCGGTAAATAAACAACGAGGGCCGGTCTTGTCACGTTGATCACTTGAACACGTGCGAACCAAGGCGTTTGCAAATCGATGGTCAACCGATCGTTGTTTTCCTCAATGATTAACTCAGAGAATGGAAAAGCATCTGTTGCTTCTGCACGTATCACATCGTCTGATGCGTGTCTTACTTCGACTCTTGCGTTCCCAGATGTAATCGCTACGTCAGAAATCGAATCAATCTGAAACGATTCCTCTAGACGAACTCCAATCACTCCTAATGCTATAACCCCAACAACTACGATTCCTACCATAACTCCTAAAACCACTTTAACATTTTTCATTTTCATAACCTCCATTATCTAAGTTCCATCCACATCGTGGTGATCTGTTGTGATAATAGAATACCGCATTTAGAAGAGAGTCAGTAGTAACAAATGTCACCAAATGAGAATTAGTGATTTCATGGAGCATGTGATAGAATAATGAGCATGAGTTAACAAAATACCACGGGTAGTTAACGTAAAAGTCAAGGATAGTTGGTAGCTTTGTCAACCACATTTTTGCTAAAGTAAGACCATGCCCATAAAGGAGTGGTGACAATGAACATTGCAGATCGAATTCAACATTTACGAAAGCTAAAAGGCATTTCCCAAGAGGAGTTAGCCGATAAAATTGGCGTATCCCGCCAGACGGTGTCAAAATGGGAAAGCGAGCAAAGCATTCCCGACATTAATAAGGTAGTTATCCTAAGTGACTTTTTTGAAGTGACCGCCGACTACTTGCTTAAAGGGATCGAAGAAGTTTCAAAAGAAGGGGACAAGAAGCGGGAGTTAAATGCCAATATTTTTGCCATCGCTGGGACGGCGATTAATTTTATCGGGTTGCTTGTGTCCATCTGGTATTGGTATGAGGCGCAAACAGCAGAAGCATTGCTAATTGGATTTATTTTCATGACAGTAGGTTGCATGATATTTGGAGTAGGAATGGCATCTGCAACTAGAAATGTGGAAGAAGCGAAACGAAAATTTTGGATGTTTAACGTTTGGCTATTAACCTTTATACCATTGTCGATTTTATATAACTCTACTTTGAATACTGCATCGTTTTTCTGGTTGGATCTCACACCTTACCCGATGATGTCACATGGAAGCTTTGTACCATTTATCATTTTCTGGCTAGTGTATTTTACTATTGGATCGACGGTAACTTTTATAAATTTGAAGAAATAGAATGGAGCTGATTTGATGGATTATGCGAATGGATCAATTAACTTAATGGAAATTTTCCAACTACTGATCCCAGTGGTCACCTTTGCCATGGGTTATTATTTGACTAATATTGGCTATAAACGAGATCGGAAAATTGCCATTGTTCGGGAAAGATTTGAGAAGTTGTACCATCCTTTCTATCTTCTCATGCATGAACTGGGGTCCAATACAGAAGATGGAGAAGGTTTGGAGTTAGGTGGCGAAGGTTATGCTGACTTAGAGCCGTTCTTTGCCCATTTAACGTCAAATGTATATTTGGCTTCATCAGAAGGCCAGACGCTCTTTTGGGAAACCCGTAAACTATTTTTCTCCTGCTTAAGAGACAGTAAAAACGTTGATGAAGAGAAAGGTGCGAAGTTCGGAGAATCCTTTGGCACGTTGTGCAATTACTTATTAGAAGAATATGTGAAAACCGCCAAGGAGCTAGGTTACGCCTTAGATGAAGACGAAGCAAATTAAATAGATGAGAAGTCCACAACTGTGTAGTTGTGGCTTTTTACTAGATAGATATATTTCTACAATGTGATTGAAATTGACCTCCGAATTTGTTAAGATAAAATTAACCACATATGCCTGAAAATCTAGATTTATGCCTTAAAATTCTATGTAAACGCCTAGCAAAAGCGCTTTCTTTGAATTTTGGTCGAAATTTGGCAGGTTTTTATTTTTCTTTTGCGTATTTAACTATGAGCGGATTATTTCATCCACTCAAATACACGCACGAGGAGATGAAAAATCATGGCAGAAAAAATCAAACGAATCGAAGACTTAACACTAGGGGACGAATATTTATTCGAAACGGTCATGCAGAATAAAGAGCTTTGCAAATCTTTTATTGAAACTTTTTTGGAGATTCCCGACATTGTTGATATCGAATACGTTAATGCGGAAGAGGCTTACAAAGATAGTTTTGATGGAAAGGGTGTGCGTTTTGATATTTACGTTAAAGGGCAGGACGGTGTGGCTTATGTGGTTGAGCTGCAACAATCGGACACAAATGAGATCGATAGACGGCTCCGGTATTACGAGTCCATGTCAGATTCAAAGCAATTGCCAAAAGGCATTAGGCACACATACAAGGATTTAAAGGATAGCTACATTATTTTCATTTGTCGGAAGGACTTGTATGAGAAGGGTCGTTACCGCTACACGTTTCGAACCACATGCGTTGAGGAGCCAGGATTGAAATTAGACGATGGATCTTATAAAATAGTGTTTAACACACAAGGTACTCACGGTGATGTGAGTGAAGACGTTAAGGCTTTTTTAAAGGCTGTTGAAGGAATGAAAACTGAGAATACATTTGTACAAAAATTTGAGGCCTTTGCCAAAGAGGTAAAGGCGAACGAGAAGTGGAGGCGAGGGTATATGCAAACGGCATCGAGGATAAAGGACAAAGAAGATCGTGCAGAAGAGCGTGGTATGGAAAAAGGAATGGAAACTGGTGCTAAGGAAAAAGCCATTGAAATAGCGAAGAATGGTTTAGAGAATGGCGTTGATATCCAAACCATTATACTTATGACAGGTTTGACGGAAGAGGAAGTTAGGAGCTTGGACTAATTATCCGAGAAATAGAGGCGAGGTTATATGCAAACAGCATCTAGGATAAGGGACAAAGAAGATCGTGCTCGTGAAGAGGGTGTTGTGGTTGGACACATGGCTGGTGAGCGCGCAAAAGCCATTGAAATAGCGAAGAATTTGTTAACCTCAGGAGTCTCAATCGAAGTTATCTCTAAAGCATCTGGATTAACGATTAACGAAATAGAAAAGTTGAATTAAATTATCCAATTCAAAAAAGACCCTTAAATATGACACGCTACTGTCCTATTATCTATGCTATCCTAAATTCACATCTATCTTGAAAGGAGATTCAGTCATGAACTATAGAATTGAAGAAAGAGAAGCGTTTGCCGTTATCGTCAAAGCAAAGCGAATCAAAACAGAAGAAGGAAACTCGACCCAAATCCCAGCCTTTTGGGGTGAATACATGTCAGGGGGTCTGGCAGAAAAAGTGACCCCGGTTTTAGGTGTTTGCGGTGAAATGATACCAGATTCCAAAGATTTTTTGTACGGCATCGGCGATTTCATGAAAGAACCTCAGAAAGTGCCAGAAGGGTTTGACGTCTGGCAGGTTCCTAAAAGCACATGGGCGGTTTTCAAATGTGTGGGTGCCATGCCACGAGCGATCCAAGAGACGTGGAGCTGGATTAACAGTGAATGGATACCACAAGCCAAGTATGAAATCCTACCATCCTATGATTTCGAACTTTATACCACTGGTGACACAACCTCACCAGACTACGTTAGCGAAATCTGGTTGCCTGTGAAAGAAAAATAACGATAAACACCGAATTCTTGCTAAAGACGGTGTTTTCCTTTGCTTACAGGGTTTAAATGTTATAGTAGTCCCTCACACATACATGTTTGATACCAGATGCCTCATCCATTTCAATTGGCTTCTTTGTAAACAAGTAGGGATGACATTCGTATTGATCAAAATAATCTGCTCTATGTTTTAAGGTTTCAATGGCTTTTTTAACATTAAAATCATTTCTCCATTTACATTCACCGATCAGTAATGCTTTTCCGACAGTGGATTCTACAACGATATCTACCTCTTGCACCGCTCCCTGTCGATCTTTCCCCCACCAAGTGCCAAAGGATTTAGCTATGAAAGGTAACTTTCCAATCCTATTTAGCCTTCGTAAATATTGACGAGTGATCTCTTCAAAAACAGGACCGATAAACTCTGATAAATTCTCAATGGCTAACCTGTGGTAAACGTCACCACTACCTCGTTCAATTTCACCCCTTACTGAGAAGACGTATCGATACCAGAACGCAATGAAGTTTTCAGTTATCAAATACTGGCTTGTTTTTCCTTTGAGTGGATTAGCACCAAAAGGAATGACACGCTCAATGTAATTCAACTCCTGCAGGACAACGAGATATTTTGAAATAAGACTACTCTCTAACTTTGTAAAACCGACCATTTCATTCAACGTTCTCGCTCCACTGGCAATGGCTTGCAGGACGGCATTATAATTAGCAGGTTCTCGGAATTCTTGCTTCATTAATAAAATCCCTTCATTAAGGAGGTACCCGCTAATATCAAAGTAAAGCTCCTTGATGTTTTCCTCGAAAGTCAACGATGGAGCAATCAGAGACAAATAGTACGGTGTACCACCGACCGTCGCATAATACTTAACCTTCTCCTCATCACTTACCTCAGGATAAAACTTAGCTGCATCGTAATAATCCAAAGGGGTAATTTTAAGTTGCCCTGTCCTTCTACCAAACAAAGGGCTCTTTTCACCTAACACTTGATTTTCCATAAAACTCATCGACGATCCGCATAAGATTAAGAAAAGATTGCTGTCTTTAAAATCATAGTCAATGACATGCTGCAAAATGGAGTTTAATGATTTATTGGCCGTCGCCGCATAGGGATATTCATCAATAACCACAACGGTACGCTCCTGACCCAATTGTTCCTTAATAATTGAGAAAAAAGTTTTCCAGTCTTCTACCATGGGAAAATTATTGATGCCCAATCGCTCCCCTAAGAGCTTTGAGAATTTTTGTAGATTTAGAGAATCATTAACTTCCTCCGCAGGTAAATAAAGGTATTTTTTACCCTTAACAAATTCATTTAACAACGCTGTTTTTCCAATCCGCCTACGGCCATAAACAACGGCCATTTGAAAATTACTTTTCTGATACATTTTTTCCAAAGAAGCCAATTCTCTTTCCCGACCAAAAAACACCCAACCACCTCAATTTTTACTACTCATAAGTATTATACTCTAAAGTAGTGAAAACAACAACCTTTTGCTCAACTTTATACTACCAACTAAAAGGTCACTGTACAATTCATTCTGATAATTTGGTATACTGATGCTAGAGATGATCGAAGGTGACTAGTGTGAAGCAAGATTATAGGCAACTGTATGAAGAACTTTTGAAAAAGTACAAAAAATTGCAAGTCGAACTTTCAGAAACGAAGAAGGTTCTAGAAACTTATACAGGTGAACCATCTGATATTGAGGTACAAGAGGCATATGAAGCTCATAATAAAAGTAATACTGAACTAGCTGAGTTCTTTATGAGCTTATTTCAAGGGCGATCAGATGTGTATGCGAAAAGATATTATAATCAAAATACGGATAAAGCGGGCTATGTTCCACAATGTTATAACGAATGGCAACAAGGAATTTGTGATAAGAAAAAGCATAAGTGTCACAGTTGTCCACATCGAAAGTTCAAACCACTAACCCCTCATATAATTGAAAGACACCTTCATGGACAAGATCACCAGGGTAGGGATGTTATCGGTATTTATCCAATTTTGCTGGATGAAACATGCCACTTTCTTGCTGTTGACTTCGATAAAGAGAATTGGCAAAAAGATGTCACAGCGTTTCGCAAAACGTGTGGAGAAAGGGGAGTTCCTGTTTATATTGAACGATCTCGCTCAGGAAATGGTGCGCATGCGTGGCTTTTCTTCAGCGAAAAGATTCCTATCAAGCTAGCTCGAAAATTTGGGAACACTCTTTTAACACTTACTATGGAATCACATTCACATTTGACACTCGCCTCTTATGATCGCCTCTTTCCGAACCAAGATTATATGCCCAAGGGTGGCTTTGGAAATCTGATTGCTCTCCCGCTACAAGGCAAGGCCGTTCGTGAAAATAATAGTCTTTTTATCGATGAGAATTTTATGCCTTTCTCAAATCAGTGGCAGATATTAGAGAACGTTGAAAAGTTATCCTTGCGTGATATTAAAAAAATATGTGACGATCATCAGGATCATGGTGAACTTGGTAAATTGATGGATGTCTCCATTGAAGGTAAGCCATGGGAGCAAAAACAACTTAGCTTATCTCTTGGAAAAGCTGATTTCCCTCAAAATTTAAAACTCATTTTAGCGAATCGGGTCTATGTCCATCAAGATGGAATATCATCGAGAGGGATAAATGAGTTGAAACGTCTAGCTGCTTTTGATAATCCAAAATTTTATGAAAAGCAACGAGCACGGATTTCTACGCACAACGAGCCTCGAATTATTGATTGCTCCAAAATTGAAAAAGGTTATTTGAGTTTACCCCGAGGAACATTAGAATCATTGAAAGATCTGTTAAATGGTATCAATGTGAATTATGAAGTAGATGATAAGCGATTTTCTGGAATTCCACTAGCAGTCACATTTGATGGTACACTTCGAGACCAGCAAGAGAAAGCAGTAGTGGACTTAATGGCTCACGAGATAGGTGTTTTATCCGCAACAACAGCATTTGGCAAGACGGTCACCGCTTCAAATCTGATTGCTAGTAGAAAAGTGAATACACTCGTTTTAGTTCACACAACAACGTTGATGAAGCAATGGCAAACCTCACTAGAGAATTTTCTGACTTCCGAAGAAGCCTTGCCACCTCAGTCTAAAAGTCGTGGAAGGAAAAAGAAAATAAGTCATATAGGGATCTTGGGTGGTAGCAAGAATACGCTAGGAGGACGTGTCGATGTGGTGACCATGCAATCTCTTATCAAAGGAGATAAGGTCAAGGAATTGGTGGCAGAGTATGGCATGGTTATTGTCGATGAATGTCATCACGTAGGGGCATACGGTTATGAAATGATTATGTCTGCGGTCCGAGCGAAATACGTATATGGGTTAACTGCTACGCCAGAACGCCAAGATGGTCGTCATCCCATTGTTTTTATGCAATGTGGACCGATTCGCCATTACGTTAGTGCCAAAGAACAAGCAAAGAAGCGGGACTTCAATCATGCATTTATCACCCGCTTCACAACATTGAAAAAACCAGAACAATTAGATGAGGATAGCTTTCAAATTGCAGACGCCTATAAGCTGATAGATGAGAGTGAAGAACGGAATTTGCGGATTGTTCGCGATGTGGCTGAAGCAATTGAAGCAGGACGTAACCCCATTATCTTGACTAATCGCACGATTCATGTAGAGATTCTTGAAAAATTATTGACTAAGTATGTGAATTGTGAAATTGTTGTACTAATTGGAAAAGGAACAGCTAAACAAAAAAGAGAGCAATTGGAACGACTTCACGGGCTGCCTCCAGATACGCAATGTGTGGTGGTTGCAACAGGAAAATACGTGGGTGAGGGGTTTGATTTTCCACGACTAGACACTCTCTTTTTAGCAATGCCTGTTTCCTGGTCAGGAATCTTACACCAATATGCAGGTCGGTTACATCGCGAATACGAAGGAAAGCAAGAAGTTATTATTTACGATTATGTGGATATTCATATTCGCATGTTAGAGAAGATGTACCACAAACGGGTTAAAGGATACGCGAAGCTAGGATATCTTGCTAAAACAGACTATAATACTCATGAAGACGTGGGTGTGTTGTTTAATGAAAATGATTTTCTGATCCCTTTGAAAAAAGACATGAACGATGCCAGGTTAAGTATCATCATTGCCAGTCCGATACTGAGAAACACCCGAGTTATCAGTATGATGAGCTATTTACAAGGATTACCTTTAGAGATCGAAAATATAACGATTATTACGAATCCAATGAACTCATATAAGGAGAATGAACAAGAAAAAGTTCAAGGGCTTTTGGGTCAACTATCAGTAGCGGGATTCATCGTGATAGAAAGGGCTGATCTACATCAAAAATTTGTGGTAATTGACAATCAAGTTGTTTGGTATGGTAGCATAAATCTTTTCGGATACGGGCGAAGTGCTGAAAACATGTTGCGATTTGTAAGTGAAGAAGTGGCGAGTCAGATGATGAATGATGTAAGTGATGGAAGGGATGAAGGTTTCATTCCTAAATAAAGTGTGATTGACGTCTGACGTATAAGTATGCTATTATGTACATAATATAAAAAGAGACGTGCGTCAACACGTCTCCCAGCACACTGTCGCATTAGGTAGTTCTGGTGTTTATTTGAGATAGATTAGAACCACCACTACTTTCGACGGTTGGGTGGTTCTTTTCTTATCCCCGAAAATTCGATCGGCTAAAAGTTTAGCTGAGGTGTTGACAAAAGTTATAGAAAACTCAGTTATCAAACCTAATAAGAAAAGCTGCATAGCAATCACCTTCATCATCTAAGAGAAACCTGAGATGAAACAAAAAGGTGAACTACCCAATACGTCGATGCAGTTGCTGAAACTACTACATCATTTTAAACGCCCAATTTCGTCAACAATCGTTCGACGCGCATCTGATCAAGATGAACGAAGTGAATCGCTGATCGAAACCGACAGTCACAGGTACTTCAAACTTTAGTTTGATTAGTACCCACGACAAGATTCGACAAATTAAAAAGAATCAAATAACCTATTGACCTGTTCCCCACGTCAAGGTTTATACTAGCCTTTGAGGAGTGATGTGCAACATGTTGAGAATTGGTGAAGTAGCAAAAAAATACGACATCTCAAATCGAACGCTACGGTATTGGGAAGATGCAGGTATACTGAAAAGTACAAGGCTAGAAAATGGCTACCGTTATTACGATGCGGAAAACGTAACTCGAATCAATCAAATCGTTTTACTTCGTAGACTAGACATGCCGATTGCAGAAATCGAAAAAATCTTTATGACCAACGACTATAAAGTGGTAGTGGGGATACTAGCGTCTTACCTTGCAGATTTAAATTGTAACATCAAAACACGAGAAAGCCTGTCTACTATCATTGAAGACTTGATTTACCACATAGAGAAAAGTCAGAACATGGGTCAATTGTTCTTGCAACTTGCTAATCAAACACCAATACAACAACCTGCACCTCAAATTAGACTCCCGGAAAGGAACGTTGTAATGGAAAAGTTAAAAAATGTAAGAATCGTTAAATTACCCCCGATGACTGTGGCTTCTTATTGTGCAGTGAGTGTAACACCGGAAGAAGACTGTGGGAAAGTGGTTGATCGGTTTGTTTTGGACAATAACCTTCATGAAAGAAGTGGTTTTCGTAGCTTTGGATTCAATAATCCCGATCCAAGCGAAGATCAACCAGAATACGGATATGAAACGTGGGTTACCATTCCAGAAGACATGGAGATTCCAGTGCCACTGGAAAAGAAAACATTTAGCGGTGGATTGTATGCTTCTATTTCAACAGACCTGAATCAGATTGGTGAACGTTGGGAAGCTTTAGGAAATTGGGTGGCAGATCAAGACAAATACGAGTGTGCCTTTTATGAACTACCATGGCTGGAAGAATTATCCATGGACTACGAAACCTTTATTTCAAAAGATGTACCTGCTAACGAAAAACAATTGGACATTCTTTACCCAATTAAGCAGAAATAATAATATTAAAACACCGAATTCTTATGAAGAAGGTGTTTTGAATTTTTTCAAAGCTTTTTTGGTTGACCGCCGACAAAGTGTGTGTTTATTTTCTACAAAATGATTGAAATTAGACCTAGAATTTGTTAAACTAAACTTATTATTTTGTGCATCTCATTTCTAAATGATGCGCTTGAATTCAATGTAAACGTCTAGCAAAAACGTTTACTTTGAAAAAAGGTCGAAATTTAGCAATGTTTTTTGGACCGAGGATATTGCGAAGCAAACGAGGGACAGGTTTTTATTTTCTTTTTGCGTATATAACTACGAGCGGATTATTTCATCCAATCAAATACATGACGCAGGAGATGAGAAACCATGATAGTAGAAAACCAGCAACACCCACTTTTATCACTACGGAACGATGCAGTATTCAAAATGTTCTTTTCGAAGAAAGAAAACGAAGAAGAGTTGCGGGAATTTCTAAAAGCAATGACCAACCTCACCGATGAGGACCTTGCTTTTGTTGAAGTAAAGAATCCAACTCTAACAAAAGAAAACGTTGGCGACAAAGACTTTGTTGTAGATATTCGTATCACCTCAGCATCGGGTGATCGATTAAACATGGAGATGCAAATGCAGAATCACGACGGCTTTACCCGTCGGATGACTTCCTACAATGCCCGTCAATACGCTTCACAGTTGAAAAAAGGTGAAGCGTACGTCAAGCTAAAGGCTTCTATTTCCTTGATCGTAACCAATTTCGAACTATTTGATGATACGGACGAGGCATACGAATACATTACTTACCGAAGAACTAACGGAAAAATCTTTACAAATGGTCAACAATTTCATACACTAGACTTAACGAAACTTTCAAATGATCGAATGGAGGACTACCACATCTGGGGATCCTTATTTAAAGCAAGAAATTCAGAGGAGTTGAAAGAAGTGATGGCAAAATCTGAAAAAATGAAACACGCAGGAGAGAAACTGTTGCAACTGAGTGCCGACGAAGAAGCTCGTGAAATCGCCCGAGCTCGCGAAGAATCTCAATGGGCATGGAAGCACACGTTGTATCATACTGAAGAGCGGGCGAGAGAAGAAGAGAAGGTTGAGATTGCGAGGAGGATGCTGGCGGACGGTGTACCACTAGAAACTATTTCAAAGTACTCAGAGCTGCCAATTGAATCCATAAAAGGTTTAGCTAGAGATGATGAAGATGTCTAGTGCCGATGAAGAAGCACGTGAGATAGCAAGAGCTCGCGAAGAATCCCGATGGGCATGGAAGCACACGTTGTATCATACTGAAGAGCGGGCGAGAGAAGGGGGAGAGCAAGCTGGTAAGATCGAAATGGTGAAGAGTCTTTTGGCATTAGGTGTTTCAAGTGAGATTATTGCAGATGCTTCTGGATTGAGTTTGGCAGAAATTGGCGCATTGCAGAGGAATCAAAATATTTAACTTCAAGTTTCAAAACATCGATTTTCATGTGGATTCGGTGTTTTAATTTATCTCAGAAACGGCAGACACTGTCTGCTGAATTCAAAAATAATGATTTAGGCATAACTTTTACAGGATCAAGTGGTCGCACAGCTCCAGTTAATGGATATTGAAATTTTAAAAAGTACCTATGCTAAGCTTGAGACGAACTGAATGAATATTAAAGTTAGTGAGTTAGTTGCGCTGAGTAAGATATTTAAGGCTAACATAGCAGAATTTCTTGAAGGGTTGGTTTAACATGAAGCAGAGGAAAAAACTCTTAATTATTAGTGTACTTGTGGGTGTAATTGGTATTTTATTTATAGGATTCCGCATACATGAAAATCATCAAAATCGTGTGAGATGGCAGGGCTATTTAGATGAAATTACAATAGATAACTGGCATGCTGGAGACACCCCTTATGATCAATTTTTAAACATGGATTTTCTAGTCGATTTTATGACCAGCCGTCCAACACGAAGTGAAATTTTGGAGATGGAGTTAACCTTTCCAGATGAAGAGGGAGTAGCATTAATAGCGGATTACCCCAGAAGAGGCTCTGCCATAGATTCGGAACACGCTATAATATTTTATTTTCACCATAATATTGACGATCAAATTTTAACGGGCATATGGCTTTATTTCCCCTCCCATTTTGATGGGTTGGCTGTTCATGAGTTGATAGATTATGAACTAGAGGATATTGCAGGAATTTTTAATGTGCATTATGGTGTAACCAGTGAGTCTCGTTGGAGTGATTCATCAGATGAGATTGCTGTTATCACATTTAATTATCGAGAAGTCGATTTTTTACTTGAAATTTGCACACGATTTAATTCAGTATTAATTATTGCACGAGGAGATCGGGAGTGATGAAATTAGCGTTGTAACTAGGTTACAGTAGCTGAGACAGATTGGAGGTTTAAAACATGCTAACTTTCACCTTAAAAACAGCTTATAAAGAACGTTCAAATGAGGATATTAACGAAGAAATGTTAAGTAGAATCCTGGACTATTTTATCCTGAACGATGCGATTTTTAATGGAGACGATTGGGACTTTGTGATTTTAGAGCCTAGTGGGCAGATTAACGGAAGTAATTTTGTCCAGGTAGGAGCACCTCAGCACATCACCAATGGAAAATTCACACTTGAAATTGGCTTCGGGAATGAAGAGACTGGTATTAAAATATATCGCCACTATACAGATAATAAAAAAATTGTGCTTCAACTTCTTGTTAATTACTGGCAGGATCAACAGCTTCCAGACTTAACAGATTGGGAAGTTGAGACGCTTTCTAATAAGAAACCGAAAAAGAGAAATTGGTTTTTGGGTCGAAAGTGAACCAGTTGCACTTGGTAAGATTTTTAAGGCTAGTATAGAAGAAAGGATGCATGTCCGATGAGTGTTGTTAAAATCCCTAAAAAACTAAAAGATATTTGCGAAAGCATTCGAAATGGAGATCGTGGAGAAGCTCTAGAATTGCTTGCTAAAGTTGATAAATTTGACGTACAGAAGCACGCCATTTATGCTGAGTTAGCTTACTTTGCTTATGAATTGGAAAAAGGAATCGATCACGGAAAGATTGTTATTTCCAATAATGATCAATGGTATGCAGGTAATGTTTACGATGAGCATTTAGCAGCTTTTGTTTTTTCGAGTATTCAAATTCAAAAGCAAGATGAAGCCATTGAATTTTTGAATGGATTTTTAGAATCTAAAAAATCCGAAAATTTATTGCCTCATCAAGTTAGACGCTATGAAATTTCGGTTACAAACCTGCTAAGGAAAGTCAAGGGCTTTTGGAAAGATATTAAAATTAAAAAAACCAAATCATAACTTTGCCAAAACGCCAAAAAGACCAGCGTATTA
>JGI24703J35330_11748842_pt1 | contig 47394 bp, 49 predicted proteins | sample TergutNt197P1_FD_35330 | JGI IMG/M metagenome (IMG submission 35330)
ACACCTTGTGTTTCTCTAGCGGTTGGTCGATGTGTACCTCCGCAGCGGACTTTCACCGCCTAGATTAGTGCCATGCCTGGCACACAATTTAAAAGGTCCGAACTAATCGGACCTGATTCCCAACTTTTTTTCTCTGATGGTTAAATAGTCATCTAAGAAGATGCGACACATAGCAGCTACTGGCACAGCAAGAAACATTCCGACAATTCCCAACAAATGACCACCGATGAAAATAGACGTTACAATTAGCAATGGATTCAGACCAAGAGCATCTCCCGTGATCTTTGGGCCAATGAAATTGGCATCGATCTGTTGCAAGACAAGTAAACAAGCAAATAAAATAGCTGCCTGTTGAACGCCACCGGTAAACAAGGTCACCACAGTGGCTACCAACGAAGCAAAGATTGACCCAAAAAACGGAATCATGTTACAAATACCAAGAAGCAACCCTAGCGTCACCGCATACTCTACACGAAGGAACGCCAACACAATCGTCGCCAAGGTTCCCAAAATACATGCATCTAGAAACTGAGCAGAAATAAACCGATAAAAGACTTCGTTTGACTTCCGGACGTAAGACTTTAAAAATTCTAAGGCCTTTGGCCTAATAAACGCTTTGGCAATCCGGTCAACTAAACCTAAAACCGTTTCACGGTATAACAGCAAATACAGCGCGACAATCATCCCCATCGCAAAGTTCATCACACCAGTTGTGACGGTCATAATTCCAGAAACAATGGCGTCCAGAGCACCGGTGATAAATCCGAGAATGCCACTATCGATAATCCCTGTCTCAGGATTAATTATGTCCGCTGGATTATCCGGAATCTCTGGTAATAAATTATATAGCCAGTGATCCTCGCCAATGCCACGCAACCAATTCAACGTCTCCAGGTAATAAGTCGGCACATTCTCAATGAACTCCATAATGTTTCGGACAATAATCGGCGTCACATAACTGGCAATCAGCGTTACAATTAAAATCGCAAGAACAAAGGTTGAGATCACCGCTAAAACATTTGCTTTCTTTCTGACAAACTTACGACGACTCTTTTTAAATCTCGCTTCAAACTTAATAACCGGTCGGGATAAAAAATAAGCAATAAAGGCACCAATAATAAACGGTGTTAAAATAGTCATAAAATTAGACACCACACCGAGTAACGCACCTAAATGGGAGCTAAAATTATACAAAACAAAGGCAATGACAATCAAAACAAAGCCTTGCTTATATAGGGAAAACTCCTTCCATTTCTCTTGCATTCTAATCAAATCCCTTCCCCCTTATTCCTACTAAATACATCTACCCAATCGCTTTTTCAAGTGGTGGGACAATTTGCTTCTTACGTGAAACAACCCCTGGTAAATACGCACTACTCTTCTCTAGGGTCACAGCAAATGCTTTTTCCACTAAGTCAGTGCGATCGCCTAAGGCAATGATTTGTGAATTACTGTTCATCACATCGGTAATCACAAACATCAATAAATCCAATGATTTTTCAGTAACAACCTGGCTCATCTCAGATTCAATCTCATCAAAACGCGTCATAACGCCGTCAATGTCCACTGTGTTAATTTGTGCAATTTCAGCAGAAATACCATTTAAGGTGAAGGCCTTCGCATCGATGACCAACATTTGACTGACGGTTAAGTCTGATAAATCCGTTCCTGCCTTTAATAGGTCAAGACCGTAAGCCTCTATATCAATATTGGCTATTTCAGCTAATTTTAAACATACTTCCTTATCTAAGGCAGTACAAGTTGGTGATTTAAACAACAAAGAATCACTTACAATGGCACTCGCCATTAACCCAGCAATGTGTGGTTTAATCTCTACGTTGTTTTCCACGTACATTTTATACAAAATCGTTGAGGTACATCCGGTTGGCTCCACACGGAAAAACAAAGGCTCTGCACTGTTAAACCCTGAAACACGGTGATGGTCGACAACTAAATAAGGCGTCGCTTTCTCAATCCCATCAACGCTTTGAGCAAACTCGTTATGGTCAACTAAAATGACCTGGTCGTTCTCGTTAACAGACGTTAACCATTCTGGTTTTTCTACTTTGAAGTAATCCAAAGCAAAGGTCGTTTCCTTGTTTAGCTCGCCTAAACGATAAGCCGTTGCTGGGTTTCCTAAAGCATTTTGCAAGTCTGCCATGACAATGGCTGACATAATCGAGTCTGTGTCTGGGTTTTTGTGTCCGAATACTTTCATCATATTAATCAATCCTTTTTACTCAATATTTTCATTTTCAATTTGTTTTAAGTATAATTTGTTATCGTAAAATTCAGCCATATCACCTATAACAGATTCCATGTAGTCCACAATATCTTCTTTAATTCCCAAAATACTCTGCAGCCCTTCTTCACTTGTTGTCACTGGACAGTCTCTCATACTAACAGCAAATGATTCTTCACCATGTGATAATTTATTTCTACGTTCTTTTATATATTCAGTGTGTTTACCTATACGACCTCTACTTGATCGGCTGATAGGTATACCATGACTAACAAGAAGCTTTTTGATCCAGTTTTTATCTAAGTTACCACTTGAAATGTCTTTCATTTCTTCTATTTTTCCAATATCAATCGTACGAGCAGGTTCATTAATTACCTGTTGCAAAAGAATTGCTAAATATTCATCAGGCTTTTTGCTATTGTCTCTGACTACTTTAGAAATCCATCTACTAACTAACTTTTCGTTTAAAGTATCATGTGTTGGAAATGATTCAGGAATAATCTCGTATATTTCTTTAAATCCCTCCAAAATACACGACTCCATCAGGGTGTACAGCATGATAACAAACGTTGACTTTAAAATTGGGACAATATTTGAATGAGCCTCAGCATCAGCCATGACGATTGTATTATATAAATTTTCAATCTCCTCTTTTCTCGTTTCAAACAAACTTCTAGTTCGATTCATTGTTCAGATCTCCTAATAACTGATCTTTTACAAATTCAATTCTTGCTATTAAACGACCTTTGTTGTTACTTCCATCCCCCCGAACAAGATCATTAAACGCTGTGTCATGTAACCAATCAAAACCCTTAGAAGTGTCCAGGCCTCCACTTTCTCTCAAAGCTAATGCAACTCCGACAGAAATAGATTCGACTCTACCGTTCGTCGCCTTCCCTTGTTTGTTTTTGAATGCATCTTCTCCAATGTTGTCGAAGATAAAATTACACATTTCCTCAAACTCTGTTCTATACGATTCTGCATTGAAATCATTTTGTTTGGATAAAAGGAAATCATCTAGGAAGGTAGCCACTTTAGAACCAACCTTTCTATAGTGATCAATATAAGCTAAAATTTTTAGTACATGATCAAATCGTGTTTGTCGATCTTCTTTAGAACTTGGTGTTAATGATATAAATTTTTCATTTTCACTCAAACTACGAACAAAATCAGTGAAAGGTCCAGGAAATGAGCCGATTCTAAACTCTGCAGAGCTTAAATTTTCTCCGCCACGATTGATTCGCGCAAATATAATATCACGTCTAAAATCTTCCGTATCTCCAGCAGCATATAAGCGAATAGCACGTAAAGATTTATTTTTAAACTTCCGTTGCTCATTTTCTGTTAAATCGTAAAATGCAAAGCCTTCTAATTTTTTTAGCTTGTCCATCCCCGTAAGTTTCAAATTTCCTTGGATAAATGTATAAATAGTCGATAATCTTTGAACACCATCTACAATTTCGAGACCACCATCCTCCAATTCATATAAAAACAAAAAAGGTATCGGGATTCCTAAGAATAGAGACTCAATGAAAAGTGATTTCTTTTTTAGACTCCAAATCCCTTCTTCTCTCTGATAATCTGGAATCATAAACTTTGCCGTTACTACGAAATCCGAGTCTTTGGTATCTTCATCATCTTTCTTAGTATCTCTATTTCCAAACATTGCGACCAGATACTCTAATGGATACTCTTTTGTATCATATCCAATCATTCGGCGTTGTTCCTCAATTTCTATTCCTGCAGCTTTTCGGATTTCAAAATCTTTACTAGATTCAATTCGCTTTTTTGTCATTTGAAAACACCTCCAAATGCTTAAGTATACTTATACCAATTGCTTCCCCCAATTTAGGTGGTACAGCATTGCCTATTTGAACACCTAACTCTTTGCTCTTGATAATAGCAACATTACTATCTTCAATAAACTGATATTCTTCTGGAAATGTCTGGAGTATTGCACCTTCTCTAAGTGATAAAGCTCTATCTTGCTCTGGGTGCCCAAAGCGTCCATTTCCATAACCATAGAACTGTGTTGTTATCGTAGGAGAAGGTTTATCCCATTCCATTCGCCCATAAACTGATGGATAGCTTTTCCCACTATCCTTAGAGTGACACTTTAACCTCAATTCTTCATCCCAATCTCGCCAAGTTCCTCCAGGCTTTGATTGCTTCATTCGCTTCAAATTGATATCAGTTAGCATTGCTGACCGATGCATTGGATCACTTTCATTCTCTGCTCCTGCTTCTATTGAGGGTAAGTTATAAATTACATCTTTCACTGTAACATAATCTTCAGGACTATGTGTGGGAGGAATAAGTTCTAATCTTCCTAATTTTGAGGCTAGTAAAACAAGCCTCTTTCTATTTTGAGGAACACCATAATCCGGACAATAGACAATGCTATAACTCACCAAATATCCTAACTGATCAAGTTTGCTAACAAAATCCTCAAATACTTTTTCTTTCATAATTCCCGGAACATTTTCTAACGAAACAATCTCAGGTTCAATATCTTCTATGATTCTCAAGAATTCCTCAATCAAATAATATCGACTTTTATTCGTTTTAGGGTGTAGCTCTTTATCATAAAGTAGCCCTTCTTTTTGATATCTTTTAGCATATCTCGAAAATGGTTGGCAAGGTGCACATCCTACCAAAATTTTAATATTTGAGTCACCAAAAAGCTCGGCAATTTTTTCAGAAGGGTATTCAGTTAGATCAGATTCTATAAAGCAGGCTCTGTTGTTAGATTCATAGGAAAACTTGCACTTTCCATTGATGTCTAGACCAGCAATAATATCTAACCCTGCTTCTTTTAGACCAAAACTCAAGCCACCTACACCACAGAATAGATCTACTACTCCAGGCGTGTATTGTTCACTTTTGGTGTTCATGATAGTCCCTCCAATGCCAAGTTTTCTAAAACTTACGTAGTGGCTTCTAATCACTCATCATTGATTCGCGAAGAAGCTGTTACGGAGGCAACCGTATCTCGGATTAAAATCCGAACTCATTGCCTCAAATTAAAAATCTCTAAAATTTCTGCGCTATAGTGATTGCTATCCCCATCGTATACAACCAGTGGTGGTTCTAAACGTAAGCCACCTGGTTTCCCACCAAGGCTTCCTTCAATTAAAATCCCATTGCATTCCTTACTTAACCGAGGATAAATAAGGCGTAGCCGCTTCGGTTCAATGTGATAGATTCGCATCGTGTCCATGATTTCAACCAAACGATCCGGCCGATGTACCATGGCAAAAACTCCACCTGGCCTCAGTTTTCTTCCCGCTTCCCGGACCACATCATCCAGGGTCAACATCACTTCATGACGGGCAATGGTGAGAGCGTCGTTGGCATTTAAATTACTATCAGGATCGACTTTGAAATAAGGTGGGTTACACGTTACGACGTCGTACTTATCCGGTCCAAGTAATTCCCTGACCTGTTTCACATCGCCGTGATGCACCTTAATTTGATCTTCCAGGTTGTTAATCGTCACACTTCTTCTTGCCTGGCAAACGGAATCTCCTTGAATCTCAACCCCATCAATGGTGGCGTTTGTCCTCAAAGTCAACATCAACGGAATCGGCGCATTCCCTGTACAGAAGTCTAAAATTTTCGCTGTTGATTTCTTAATTGTAACAAAATGAGCCAGTAATGTCGAATCTAGTGAAAAGTTAAACCGACCTGGCGCTTGAATGATTTTTAACCCCTCGTAACCGAGTAAATCGTTCAACACTTCTCCATCTTTAACTAAAATTTTCATACAAACTCCTTATGTCACGACAAACGTAGTAGCTTCTAATCACTCCGCCACCTTATTCGCTAACATCTCACGAGCATTATTCAACGATGCTTCCGTCACGGTTTCGTCACTCATCATCACGGCAATTTCATGAATGCGCGCGTCGCCTTCTAAATAATTGACCTGTGTAGTCGTTCGACCGTCTTGATCCGACTTGCTGACGTGCAAGTGATGATGGGCATAGCTAGCGACTTGTGGCAAATGGGTAATGCAAAGCACTTGTTTAAACTCAGATATTTCCTGCATTTTGGCGCCAATACTAGTCGCCACCTGACCACTAACCCCCGTATCAATCTCATCAAAAATAATCGTTTCGATGGACTGGCCTCGATTTAGGATCGACTTTAATGCCAACATAATCCGCGATAACTCTCCACCAGAGGCTACTTTGTTTAGTGGCTTAGGCGGCTCACCTTTGTTAGTGGTCAACATAAAATCAATGTGATACAAACCATTACTGGAGTAATTTCCATTCATCTCATCCTCAATGGCAACCCGATCAAAGGTAATGTCAAATTCAGCGTTTGGCAGTTTCAGATCGCTAAGTTCCTTGACGAGGGCCGCCTTTACCTTATCAGCGACCTTAACTCGAGCATCGTTTAACGTTTCACCAGCATCGATTAATTGCTGATGAGCCGTCTTAATGTTAGCAACCAATTCCTCTAAATGAGCGTCTACGTCCTCAAACTGCTCAAGCTCCATTTGAATCTTATCTCGGTACGCCATTAACTCCGCAACGTCCATCTTATACTTTCGCTCTAAGCGACGCAGTTCTCCAATTCGAATCTCAACCCGATCAAGCTCTGATGGGTCAAACATTAATCCCTTAGATTCTTTGGTAATCTGATCTACCAGATCTTCCAGCGAATAGTATAAATCGTTGATCTTCTCACTAAAGGCATCAAACTTAGGATTCACCTGAGCCAAAGATCTTGCCAATTCAAGGGCTGGATAAAGAGACTCCATGGCCTGATTTTCTCCACCGGTGGCTTCCAGCAAATTCTCCAACAAGCCATGCAACTTATCCCCATCGGCCATTAACTTCTGTTGCTCTTCCAATTCCCCAAGCTCATCAGCTACCAAATTAGCTTCTGACAACTCCTGATGTTCGGCTGTCAATTGGGTTAACTTAGATGCCATGTCTTTCGCATTCTTTTCAAAATCTTTATGATGAACCAACGCATCCTTATACTGCCCTAGCGCTTCTAAGTACCCTTCCCGCAACCGGTGCAACTTCCCAGAGGTCACCAAATTATCAATCAGATCGTAATACGCTTCCGGCTTAAACAATCGAAAGGTGTCGTGCTGAACGTGGATATCAACTAGAAAACTTCCTAATTCCTTTAACTGATTAACCGTTACTAACTCACCGTTAATTCGAACTTGAGAGCCTCCACCCTTTTTAATCGTTCGCTTAATGACAATCCCATCGCTGGCTTCGTACTCAATGTCGTATTCATCAAAAAACGCCACTAACTTAGGTGAGATTTTCGGATTGAAAACCGCCTCAATTGTGGCCCTTTCTTCGTTATGGCGAATCACATCAGCACTGGCACGATCACCTAAAAGAAGGGAAATCGAATCAATGATAATCGACTTCCCCGCACCTGTCTCTCCTGTTAAAACCGTCATTTTTTCACTAAAGTCTAGCGATAGCTTCTCAATGATGGCCATGTTCTTAATGGTTAAATGCGACAACATACTGGCTCGCCTCCTTAACGCTTAAAAATTCCCAACCCTTTTTTGCGACTAATCAAGATTGGTTCTTTAGGATAAATCGTTTCATCCATCACGATTGAATAGGCATTATTCCCTAAATAATCCACCTGCTCAATTCCGTGCTTTTGGAAAATTTTTTCATAAGCTTCACTTAAGTTAAAAGGTCGCTTATGCAAATTATGTGTGTCACTGGCTACCACGTGGATCAAATTTGCGTCGATCAATTGATGACTAAATTTTTGAACGTTTTTTCCAAAAAAACCAAGGATACTGGACGTTGTTAATTGGGCTAGTGCACCTCGTCTAACAAAGCTATAAAGTTTTTCTGGATCTTCTAGAAAAACTAAATGACGCTCTGGATGGGCAATGATTGGCTTAATTCCCATTACTTCTAACTCATAAAAAATCCGCTCTGCACAAGATGGGATCTGATTGGCTGGAAACTCAATGAGCATGTACCGAGAATTGGCAAGGGTCATGATCTTCCCCAAATTATAATCCGTGATTAATTCGTCGTAGATTCGAACTTCTTGACCTGGTAAAATCTGAAGATCCAGTCCATTTTCTAAAACTAATTGTTGCAGGCGATCGGTTTTAACTAAAACGTCTGGTTTTTTACTGACATAGCGTTGACTAAAATGTGGGGTGGCAACAATCGTCCCAATTCCATTTTGAACGGCTGCCTGAAGCATGAGCAAGCTCTCTGCTTCACTACGAGCACCGTCGTCCATATCGGGTAAAATATGTGTGTGAATGTCAATCATTTCTCTTTCCATGACTAATCTTGACCATACCCATAGCCATAATAAGCACCGTGGTTCATTTCCTTCGGATTTACTTCGTTCAATACGGTTCCGATTAGGCTTACATTGGCTTGTTCCAATAATTCCTTTGTCCTAACTAACTCTTTTTTCTCAACCTTGTGGCTCTTTACTACAAGCAATGCTCCATCACATCGATTCCCGATAATTTGAGCATCGGCAACTGCCAATACAGGTGGTGTATCGAATAAAACCAAGTCAAAGTTCAACGCCAATTCCTGAATCAAATCTGCCATTGACTTTGATCCTAACAATTCCGCTGGATTAGGCGGAATTGCTCCAGCAGGCAGAACATATAAATTCTCGATCCGAGGAACAGAAACTATCGCCGTCTCCATGGTCGCTCGTTTCGTAATTAAACTGGTTAGCCCAAAGCGGTTACTAACGCCTAACATGTCATGAACAACTGGCCGACGCAAATCTCCATCGACTAATAAGACACGTTGACCTTGCTGAGCAAAGGTCACAGCTAAATTAACAATGGTCGTCGACTTTCCTTCTCCAGGGGTAGCAGATGTACAAGCCAAAGTTCTCAACGTTTTATCGATCATCGAAAACTGAATGTTGGTCCGAAGCACACGGTACTGTTCTGAAATAGGAGATTGTGGATTCGCAGATGCAATCACGTTTCGCCCGCGAACCTTTGCTTCATTTTGTTTTCTTTTCATTACGCATCGGACCTCCTTTCTGAACCAGTCACTTGAATAACCTTCTTATCCTGATCCAGTAATTCTTTCATCCGCCTCACGTCTCGCTCCGTTACCGTTTGAATCACCCCGAGAACTGGCAAACCAATCAGGTTAACTACTTCATCTTCGGTTTTAACGGTCTTATCTAAAAACTCCAACAAGAAGGCTAAAAAGATACCTGACATGGCTCCAACGACTAAACCAAGCGCCACATTCATCGTTAATCGTGGGCTAATTGGGCTAGTTGGCAAATCAGCCGGAGCTAAAATGCTGATGTTATCAAAATTCATGATCTCCGGCAATTCTTGAGCAAAAACAATGGCTGTCATATTAGCAATGTTACGAGCATCTTCCGGATTCTCATGGCGCACCGTTAATACCATAACGAGAGAATTCGTCGCGTTTCGTGCGTCGATTCGGTTTCCTAAACTACGTCCAGTTTCACCTTCTAACCCTAATTCCTGAACCACGAGATCCAAAATCCGTGGTGTCGCAATGATTTGGTTAAAAGAGTTCATTAGTTGAACGTTTCCGGCCATTTCTGATTGATTTACCGGGTTTTCTATGTCTGCACGACTTACCACTAGCTCAGTTGATGCTTGATAAATAGGCGTGACTAAAAACACGGTAAAAGCACCACTTGCAACCGCTACCAATATCGCTAATGTTACAATGAGCAACAAACGCTTTTTTAAAATTTTAAACAATTCTTGTAAATCAATGGTCTCTTCCATGACCGGATCACCCTTTACTTTATTATCGGCTAAAATGTCTACAAACAACGCTCCCATGCGTCAGATCGAGTCATTATACCACAAAAAGCGAAGCTAAAACAACAGTCGAAACACGATTCTAACTAAAAAATCCTCCCGTCTAACCAAAAGAACCATTCCTAAAATTGATTCCTTCGTAAAATACGGATAATTTTCGACTTTTCTGATGTAAAACAATTCCTTTGTTCTCTGTCGCATCAAGCTCTCTTTCATTTTATGCTTTAGTTAGTATGCGAGTTCGGGTAGAAATAGATACAGGCGAATTTAATCAGCCAACCTCTCATTTATGGTTGTAAAACCCTTCTTAGTATAACCCGCTTACTTAGGATAACATAGACAACATATGCCATTAAGAAAACGATCATCCCTTGAGTCGTTGCTAAAAATGAAGTCGATGCAACAAAGACAAGCGCCAAACTTATCTCTGAAAAGGCCTGTTTATAAACTGAAACGTTTAATTGCTTTGACACATACACTTCAGACAACACACTCCTGATAACTAGTGCTATCGTCATAAACGTGACAACGATCGTTATCCGATTAAAAACATAGGTCCCGATCAAGCTAAGGATGAGACTTAAACAAGCACAGAGAACATTGATTTTAAGCAGACTCTTTTCCTTACGCAATAGCTTAAAGTACGTGCTTGACAACATTTTCATTTTTCCCTCAAAAAGACACAAAGGTAAAAGAAGACCGATAAACGTCAAACTTTCTTCGTATGCTGGAAGCCACATTCTAATAAAAACCTGAAGAGGTAAATAGGCGAATAGGGTTAGCGGCAAGATCAAAGTCAATAAACGATGCGCCTTGAGATAGAAAGTTCGCTGCTCTGACTCTTCAACCCTTCTTAAAATAGGAAAGATGACAAAGCTAATCTGATTAACAAACACCAAAAATAGCTTTGTTAGCAATAAAGCAAAAGAAACTTGCCCAAAAGCCTCAATTCCCCAATGAGAATCAATGAACAACCTCCCGATCCCGACGATTAGCGTTCCCATTGTGAGGGCCATCATTAAGCTGAATCCACTCTTCGTATTAAAAAGTAGCTCTTTAAATGAATGTTTCACGTTTCCCCTTTTCGAAAAGACGATTTCCCTTCCTTGGATCACCAAATAGACGAACGAAACCACCCTTGAAAGAACGTATAACAATACGAGTAACTGCAAGCTACTAATTCGAAGGAGTAAAATCCCGCTGATCGTGACGATTAGGAAAATTGAATAAATCAGATTCGATTTTGAAAATACTTTGATTTGATTGGTTGCTCGAAAAACAAACCCTAAAAACATCGAAACATTGGAAACGATGGAATACAACACTGCCATTATAATGACAAATATTCGGTTCGTATCTGAAACAAAAAGCATACTTATTAAAACGATCAAAATGCCCATCAGAATTTGAAATAGGAGAGAGATCCTCATTTGTACCCCTAGCGTACCATGATCAAGCTCATCGTAATTTTTTCCACCGAATCGCAGGTAAATGCCATCGTTTAGACCTAGATGCAAAAACCCACCATAACTAGTAAAGAAAATAAAAAGTTGCCAAAAATCAAAGTCTCCAACCCCAAAAACCCTCGGAATAACTAAAGAGACTAGTAAGTTAAGTAACAAGGAAACGCCCTGAGCAAGGAAAGCATAACTTAAATTTTCCATGAGCATTTTTCTTCTAGCTTTCATAAAATCTCCTTACTTGAGGTTTTTTCGCGCTTATTGCAACGTAAGCTTTCCAGTCCAACGGCAAAAGCAACCACAAATATTGCAATAAACTTATCTCTGTGCCTCAATGCGGTTCCCGCATTGTTTACTCCCCAAGCGAACATAAACGTCGCAAATAAGGCAATCATTAAAAGGGCGGCAAGTAACTGCACGTTTAGCTTTTTCTTATTGCGCAGAGTGCGAAAAAGAAGGTAATAGCTTGATAGATAAAAGGCAGAGCTCCCAAAAAAACTAAAGATATCCGTTGGTCCACGCCAATACCAGGGCAAGGGAGATGCAATAAAGTAAAACATTCTAATCGGAGAAAAAACGATCATTCCCATTGTACCAGTTGCTTCCATCCATCTCAAATACCCCGCTGCTCCTCGCACCGTAACGCTAACGATATCGTCGACTGAGTTGATGCGATCAAATTGCCTAAACATTCCTGCACCAAACAACTGATCTATCACTAAGAAACTTCCAAAAAAGATCCCTGCAGTCACGATTGATTTCAAGGTGAACTTATATTGCTTATCTCTAGGTGAGTAAAACAGATACACCAACACATAAGCCACAGTAGGTGCCATTGACCCAGAATGAAACAAAGCGGCAATTAACGGGCAGATGATCGCCACCGTAAAATTTAAAAGGTTTGCCGTCTTCCACCATTTTATAAAATGGTACAACGACAAGGTAATCAAAAAAATAATGACACTTTCCCGAAGGAGAATCGACGACATAATGATGTAAAAAGGTAAAAACGATAGTAGCACCAAAGAAAGATCCCTTGTTCGCTTACTCAATTCCAAGTCGACCAAGGTTTTTTTGACTAAAAAGATCGAAAACATACTCAGAAGAACATTAAAATATTGTGCTGTAACGCGTTGAATTCCAAACAACCGATAGATAATGCCTACGATCCTAAAATAGACCCCACCACGGTTTATATCAGCCCCTTCTGAAAAAAGAACCCCATAGCGATGAAAGACTTCGGTATCAATCCCAGAGCTCGGCAAGATAAAAACATCCCTTCCGTAGACATCCCAGATCAACGCACCGATTCGGATCAGATAAGCAGACAGTAAAATCATAAACTCCTTTTTACTTTTCGCCTCGCCTCTAATGACAAAGAGAAAAAACAATGTATTGAGTAAAAGTAAGAGGATTGATAATTCATCCGTATATAAATCGATACTCACGAACACTTGTCTTAACAAAAACAAAACTAACCCTTGGATTAGGAAAAAAGTCATCATGAGTAACATTGTCTCACCTCTTTTACTTCGTGTTTACGTTGTTTTTGATCATTCTAAACTTGCCACTAGCCTCTCGTGGAATCGCATCAACGTGTTTAATGATCAATCGAGTGTCTGCTCCAAACCTTCGTTGAAATTCTGCTTTAAGCATTTCATCGTGCTTCGGCTCATACAAAGCCTTGTCGATCTCTAATAAAATAATAACTTCATCTAACTGATCTTGGATGACCTGGATTCGAATCACGGCGTTCCCCAAGTCCCTTATCAACCCTCCCACATTGATAGCATAAACTTTCGCACCTTGAGACGTATACAAAAAATCATTCTTTCGGCCTCGAATTTCTTTTACGATTGGCCCCTGCAATTTACAACAGCACGTTGATGGACCTTGATCAGAAAAAGACATAGCATCGCCAATTTGATAGCGAATCAAAGGCGTTCCATGCGTGGTAAAACTTGTAACTAAAATCTCATCGCTACCTGCTTCAAAATGTTCAAAAACCCCTGAAGCCAACTCCATATGGAGCCTCCGACAGCGACATTCGGTCACAAAGGGGGCTCCTTCACCAGAGGCGTATTGATCGTATACTTTGCAACCAAATACCCGCTCCAACAGCTCTCGCCCTTGTAGCGTTAAGGTTTCCGATGTGGGAAAAATAGCCACTGGAGAAAAGGTCAGCTTAAGGTTATGCCTTTCAATGTACTGAGCCAGGTCGTACATGGCTGTGAAATAGCCATCAATGGCAAGTGGTTGATACTTATTTAGCGAAGCGACGTAGTATTTCATGGTTTTTTCTGTCATATGAAAAGGGGTGTAGATCATCTGCTTCATCGTCGCATTATATCGCCAAAACACTTTTTTCTTTTGATTTGGTGGCACAATTGGCTTTCCGTTAAACGTTGCACGCTTCATTTTTCGATTTTCAAACCCAAGGCGTGATTTAAAATGATCCAACATCGCCATTCGCTTCATGGAATCCTCAACCGTTCTAAAAATAACGAGGGATTTACCTGTTGTCCCACCTGTTTTTTCTTGAATCGCCCCCTTTTGAGGGATCGTCACAACTTGTTGCATTTCCTTGCGTAACATTTCTTTATTCACAACGGGAAGTTTCTTCAAATCTTGTACGCCTTGTATGGTACTAAGGTCCACATTCTCGTATAATCTTTGATAAAAAGGGCTGTACTTAACCGCATATCCAATGAATTTCACCAATTCTTTATTTTGATAATCTTTCTGTTTCTCGTAACTCCAAGTATCAAAGTCAGCCAAAAACAGCCGATGCTCTCGATAAATTTTTCCGTAACGTTGTCGATTTTTTTGATGCCCTGCTAGGGTTACCATAACATTTTGAAAAAAAATCGGCGATTGATTGTAAACTTTTTCTAAAAAAGACATTTATGCTGCCCTCCTGACGATGTGTTATCCATTCCAACGTAAAACTTTTGTAACCATAAAGTTGTCTCTTTAATGCTATATCCAGCTGCTTTTATTTCAGCAACCTTATTCTTACGTTTATTTTCTTCAAAACCATTCATGGCAACCTTTGCCCAAAAATTTGCCCCTTCTTTTAAAGAAAGTTGTTTCACTAAAGGAGTCAGTTTGATTTCATCGGTGACTGTATCTGATACGAGACACGGTAACCCACTAGCTTGTGCTTCCACTAGCGAAACTGGCAACCCTTCATAAAAAGAAGGGAAGATAAACAGATCCATCGCTTGGAGTAGTTGTGGAATGTCTTGACGAATGCCGAGAAATAGAACCGATTCTGATAAGCCTAAATCGGCTACTTTTTGTTCCATTTTTTGACGTTGCTTTCCATCGCCAACCAATAACAAAACAGCGTCTTCGTCTTGTTTGTGGATCTCTTTGAAGACGTCAATCAGAAAAGGGTGGTTTTTCACCAAAGCAAACCGACCAACATGGCCGACAACAAACTTATTCTGAAGACTCAGCTCACGTCGCTTGTTTGAACGGATTGAGTCATCGTAAGCAAATTCATCCACATTAAAGGCATTTGGAAAAACAAAACAGTTCTCCTTTTGAGGGAAGTTTTTTCCAGATAGTCGCACACCAGCTGCATAAGAACAGGCAAAAAAATAATCAGCCATATACCTTAAAGGATACCGCATGCCATTTTTAATCAATGCGGTCAGACTTTTATTAGAGGGTGTATTATTATGGGAATGGGCAATGGTTATCAAACCATAACGCTTAGCTATCGGAAGAAAAATCGCAGCCGTCGTTGTCAAATGAGCATGTATCACCCGATATTGGGGGTGGTTTTTAAAAAAAGAAACCCAACTTTTTCGATATTGCATGTGATTGCTCCCTCGATAAACGGGAAGCCGATAAATGTTCCCACCGAGGGACGTGATTTCCTCATCAAAGGCGCCAGTTTCTAACGTATGAACCACAAAATCAAATTGCACCTTCGATCGATCGATTTGACGATAAAGGTTCATTAGCATCGTTTCAGCCCCGCCTCGATCCATTTTACCGATAACGTGCAACACTCTGATCGGATCTGCCATCCTATGTGCCTCCTATGTTTTCCTGATACCACCTGATTGCTAACGCGATACCATCTGCAAAAGAGTATTGTGGGTCATAACCAAGCAATGCCATTGCCTTCCTTATATCTGCATGGCTATGCTTAATATCGCCAGCTCGATCTGGTCCATAATTAGGCGCGATCTCTTTGCCTAACAACTCACACAACTTCTCGTAAATGTCAATCAAATACTCTTGACCCCCATAAGCAATGTTAAACGCTTCTCCAGAAGCTTCTTTAGGGGCAATCGCTGCTTTCAAATTAGCTTCAATGACGTTATCAATGTAAGTAAAATCCCTTGATTGTCTACCGTCACCATTGATCGTAGGTACTTCATCCTTTAAAAGGAGTTTAATAAATTTAGGAATAACAGCCGCGTAATGCCCCTCTGGATCTTGCCTTCTACCAAACACATTAAAATAACGTAGCCCGACCGTTTCAAGCCCATACAATTGCCCATACAATCTCCCATATTCCTCGTTGACCTTTTTCGTCAAGGCATAAGGAGATAGCACCTTGCCCTCTTTCCCCTCTTTTTTAGGTAAGGTCGGCTCATCTCCGTAGACGGAAGAGGACGAGGCGTAAACAAACTTTTTAACCTGATTTTGCCTAGCAGCCTCCAGCATATTCAACGTCCCTTTAATGTTGACCTCTTCGTATAAAAGAGGCATTTCAATGCTCCTCGGAACACTCCCCAAAGCTGCTTGATGAAGAACATAATCCACTCCTTTACAAGCGTTCATACACGTCTCAAAGTCTCTGATATCCCCCTCAATGAAGTTAAACGCCCCATGGTTTAGCAGATTAGAAAGATTGTCCATTTTTCCCGTCGACAAATTATCTAAGCATTTAACGTTATAGCCTAAAGAAAGAATCGATTCACAGAGATTCGAACCAATAAAACCAGCCCCACCAGTAATCAAAAAGGTGCTCCCTTCAGGGAAGTTAAGCATCTGAGATCCCATCTTATAGCCTCCAATAATCAAAACCACTTTTTTCTAATTCTATTTTGTCTAACGTTCCTTTGACATCGATCATAATTTTTCGCTCAGGATTTTTGTAAAAACCAGCCCATTTTTCCAATGAATAACTTTTAAACTCATTGTGATTGACTGCCACAATGATGCAGTCTAATTCACCTATTTCTGATCGTTTTTCAAAAAAGAGGCCATATACATCAAAGGCTTCTTTTATATCCGCAACTGGATCAAACAGCGTCGGATGAATCCCATATTCATTTAGCTCTTTCACAATATCAATCACACGTGTATTTCTCGTATCCGGACAATTTTCTTTAAAGGTGAACCCAAAAAGCCCTACTTTTGCACCTTTAATGGCAACATCGGCCTGGATTAATCTTTTTACAGTATGTTCGACCACGTACTTCCCCATGTCATCGTTGATCAGACGACCAGCTAAGATGATTTGCGAACGATAACCGACTTGCTCAGCTTTATAAGTCAAGTAATAAGGGTCAACGCCAATGCAGTGACCACCTACTAAGCCAGGCTGGAACTTTAAAAAATTCCACTTCGTTCCAGCTGCCTTTAAAACGGCTTGAGTATCAATCCCGAGTTTGTTGAAAATAATCGATAATTCATTCATAAAGGCAATGTTAACGTCTCTTTGTGCATTTTCAATGACTTTCGCAGCTTCTGCAACTCTAATCGTTTCGGCTTTATAAACGCCAGCATCGACGACTAATTCATAAACTTTTGATACGACCTCAAGTGTTTCCTCATCCATCCCTGAAACAACTTTAACAATGGTCTCTAAACGGTGCTCCTTATCTCCTGGGTTAATTCTCTCCGGTGAATAACCAACCTTAAAGTCAGTTCCATAAGTTAAGCCCGATGCTTTTTCAAGAAGGGGCACGCAAATCTCTTCTGTAACACCTGGATAGACGGTAGATTCATAAACAACGATCGATCCCTTTGTCAAATTTCGTCCTAGCAATTCACTAGCCGAAATAATCGGTCGTAAATCTGGAACTTTATCTTCTCTGATTGGTGTAGGAACAGCAACAATGTGAAACTTTGCCTTTTTTAAATCAGCCTCATTTGAAGTAAAAGTAACCGTTGTTTGGCTTATCTCTTCGTTTCCTACCTCATTTGTAGGGTCGATTCCTTTTTGATACGTTTTAATTTTTTCTTGATTCAAATCAAAGCCAATCACCGCTGCCTTCTTAGCGAAAGCAACGGCAATCGGCATCCCTACATAACCTAACCCAATCAATGAAATTTTCTCTTTTTTGGCTACAATAGCATCGTATAAGTTCATTTTTCTACCTCGCTTATCCTTCTTGAATAAGAGCGTCCACTACTTCTAAGTAAGCATCCACAACCAGTTGTCGGTCAAATTCTTTTTCAACTTTCAGCCGGCCCATCTCCCCCATTCGCTTTCTTTCTTCAATGTTCAAGTTCAAAAACCTTTCAATGCCTTGTATCAATGATTCCGTGCTTTTAGGTTCAACAAGAATGCCAGTCATGCCATCTTCAACCACTTCTTTACAACCATTGATATTGGTCGTAATGTTAGGGCATGAACTGGCAGCACTTTCCAGTAAAACATTGGATAACCCTTCGTGATAACTGGGAAGGATCGTACAATGCGTCAGTTTAAATACCTCACGCACATCATCAACTAACCCAAGATACGTCACGATCCCTGCTTTTTGATACTCGTTTAGAATCTCTTCATAAGACTCTTCACAAGAGCCACAAACATAAAAGGTCGTCTTTGGATGCTTCGATTTGATTACCTTTGCCGCTTCAAGGTAATGATCAATGCCTTTTGCTTTCATTACCCGGGCAATAAAAACAAAGGATACCTCTTCTGCATCAGGAAATGGGAGGGGGCTAAATTTTGTTAGATTAACGCCTGAACCTGGAATTAGTTTCCCACGCTGATAGGCGATCCTTTTCCTTTTAAAAAAACTTAAATTCCCTTCGTTTTGGAAGAACACAAACGACACCTTTTTAAAAGCACGGCGATACAAACTCACAATGACCTTTTGCATCAACCCTTCATTTTGTAGAGCAGTCCCTAAGCCTGTAATGTTAGCAATAAAAGGAATTTTTTCCTTGTTCGCAGCCATTCCACCGTAGATATTTGGCTTGATCATGAAAGTTAACACAACGTCTGGCTTAACCACTCTCATGACTTTACGGTAGTGACCAATTAACTTTAAATCGTCTTTGATACTCGTGCCGCGATTATTAAATGCCGTTTCCATGTAAGAACAGCCTAACGCTTTTAAATCTTCAATTCTACTTCCGTAAGGTGAGGAGATCATTACCTCATACTCTAAATCTAAAAATGCGACGATCGTTTCAAGACGCATGTTATAAAGACAAGTAGCACGATTAGATAAAACTAAGACCCTAACTTTTTGACTTTCCATCCTATCATCCTTTATCTGGCACCGTCACCGCTCCACACAATTCCAACCGTTTTAATCAGAATCTTCACGTCCATCGCAATCCCACGGCCTTTAACGTATCCCATGTCTAACGCCAATTTTTCCGCCGGTGTTAAATCGTTGCCACCGTTTACTTGTGCCAAACCCGTTAAACCTGGCAAAATTACTTGTCGATTCACAAATTCCGATAATTCCTTTAAAATCTCCTCAACCTCTTCTGGCACAAGGGGTCTAGGTCCAATCAACTTCATATCCCCCCGTAAAACATTCAAAAGCTGCGGCAATTCATCCAATCTTGTCTTCCGAATAAACTTTCCAACCTTTGTAACCCGAGGATCGTCTACATGGGTTTCAACAAACTCAGATCGCTCATCGTTAACAACCATTGAACGTAGTTTATAAAGTGTAAAAAGCTCACCATTTTTTCCGACACGCCTTTGGCGATACAAAACCGGCCCGCCATCTTCCAACTTAATGGCGATGGCAATTAAAAAAATAATAGGTAAAGCAAAAACAAGTGAAATCAATGACATCACTCGACCTAGCCATTCTGTTGCAACGTCGTAGAAAACTTTCTCTTCGAACTGGAATTCCATCTCTGCTCATCCTTTAACTCACAAAGTCACAAGGTCTACTCCAATATAATTAGAAAATATTATAACTCATTGTTTTGATAAATACAACTGTAGCTTAAATTCTCCTCTTCAACCACCAACCAAAAAGGTCGATTTTTCTGCTCATACTTCTTAGAAATAGCCATTCTTGCCTCCATCATTCATTAATCTATGCATCTTTCCCTTTTCTGATACAGCGGTGAACAAAAAAAAGCCAACCTAGGTTAGCTCAGACTGTTGACGAATAGGGATTTTTCAAGTCCTAGAATAAAATTAATCTCAAAATGGACAGGTTTTTGTTGAAATGGGCACTTGAAAAATCAGGCCTCCAAACTAGAAAAACTGACTCTTAAAGGTAGTGTCAATAGTAGAGTCCCTTTAGTGGTAGTGAATCATCCTTTTTGGGTTAAAATATCAATGAAAAGGATGAAAATTGACTATTTCAGATCTTAAAACATCCTTTTGACAAGTTTTTTTGCTTAAAAGAGATGAATTCAGCCTCATAATCGACCCAAATCATCTCTTTTGTGAAGTTTTCAATCGAAAAAGGATGATTGGACCAATTGCTTCCCCTAACCTTTGTATACACAATTTTTAAAAAAACCTGCTAAATTTTGTCAAAAATCGTATTTTACACACTTTATCCTGAATATTCTACAATACAGGTCGAAAATTACTCATATTCGGTGGTTTTTCAAAATGAAGTTTCATTTCTTTGATTACAGGTCGATTATAGCATATTTTCTGCACTTTGGCTAAAGAAAAGAGACTAATCTGTTTGAACTAGTCTCTCCTAAATAGATCCCGTGTGTATACTTTCTCTTCCACGTCTTCCAGTACATCTTCCAAACGGTTGGACACAATCACATCCGCCACTTCCTTGAACTCAGCTAGGTCGCGAATCACACGAGAGTTAAAGAAATGCTCTTCCGTGAGTCCTGGTTCATAAACCACCACTTCAACGCCTTTAGCCTTAATCCGCTTCATAATTCCTTGAATGGCCGACGACCGGAAATTATCCGACCCTTCTTTCATGGTTAAACGGTAAATACCAACCACCTGAGGCTGTTGCGCTAAAATCATCTCTGCCACGTGATCTTTACGGGTTCGGTTAGCATCCACAATCGCACCAATGATGTTGTTCGGTACATCGGAATAATTGGCTCGCAACTGCTTCGTATCCTTCGGTAAACAATAACCACCGTAACCAAAAGATGGGTTGTTATAATGACTCCCAATCCGCGGATCCAACCCCACCCCTTCAATAATCTGCTTCGTGTTTAACCCACGGACCTCGGCGTAAGTGTCTAATTCGTTAAAATAAGCCACACGCAAGGCTAAGTAAGTATTAGAAAACAACTTGATCGCTTCCGCTTCCGTCGCATCGGTAAACAAAGTCGGAATCTCTTCCTTAATCGCACCCTCAGCAAGTAAACTAGCAAAAACTTGTGCCCGCTCCGACTGCTCCCCCACCACAATCCGTGATGGATATAAATTATCGTATAGTGCCTTTCCTTCACGTAAAAATTCCGGGGAGAAAACCACGTTGTTCGTGCTTAACGCCTCGCTGATGCTTTTCGTAAAACCAACGGGTATCGTCGATTTGATCACGATGGTAGCAGTTGGGGCGATGGTTAGGACATCAGCGATTACCGATTCAACCGATGACGTGTTGAAATAATTTGCCTCTGGATCGTAATTGGTTGGTGTAGCAACAACAACAAATTCAGCGTCTTTAAAAGCTAATTCCTTATCGGTGGTTGCGATTAAATTTAACTCTTTGGTTGCTAAATATTCTTCGATTTCTGGATCGACGATGGGTGATTTTTTATTGTTAATTAAATCGACCTTTTCTTGGATGAGATCAAGGGCGATGACCTCGTTATGTTGGGCCAATAAAATGGCGTTGGATAACCCAACGTAACCTGTTCCTACAACTGTAATTTTCATGGTTTTAACTCCTAAATGCTTTTTATAGTAAAAGAGAGCAACTGTATGTTGCCCTTTTCAAAACTTTGCGTATAACATCATCCCAACTAAACTAAAATTTCACCTGTTTGGCGAACATGGGTTAAAAAGCCAGTGATATCCTCATTTTCATCTAGAAGATGTGGCTCTATCAAAAGATTCACTTTTCGCTTAAGTCGCGAAAGTAACGTTGCTGTTTCCAGCCAATTGCCTTTAAAATCATCAAAAATAACCGCTATATCAATGTCACTGTCCTCTGTTGGTGTTCCATCAATGTAGGATCCGAATAAAATGATACTTTTAGGTGCCAGCTCCCTATTCACAACTTTTGCATACTCTAATGCTACATTTCTAGCTTCTGTCTTATCCAACATAAAAATCCCTCCGTCTCTGCTAAGAGCGCTACACAATACTTTTGATCCATGGAAGAAGCAATCTTACTTTTGTACTCTGGATATCTTGCTTCAATCTGTAAAGGGTTTAGTTTATCTAGTAAGTCTAGATGGTCATCACTTAATTCATTAAGTATATTTGATACACTAGCTAGTCTATGTAAATCATGGGTGCGGGGTGGAACGTTATCTGAGACTTCTGAGATTACGGCTTTTAGTGCTTTTTCAGCAACTAGATGACAAAAAAAGCCCATGTGTAGCCAACGTGATGATTCGTAAAGAAATTGCGCTGTTGTTAAATCCTCGTTGCATAATTCCAGCCAATATTTCGTCTTATCTCTCATTTGCAAGCTCCTTACCAAATTTGACCTTGTATTACTAAGTATGTCTATTTTATCATAAAGAGGCTGAAAGTTAAATGAGTACATATTATTCTACAGCTTAGTTACAGTGATTCTTTCTTGTTGATTAAGCCAACCTTTTAACGTCATTGTGCTGTGCTAATAAAATGGCATTTGATAATCCAACGTAACCTGTTCCTACAACTGTAATTTTCATATGATTACTCCTATACTATGTTACTTTTCTAAACTCCTCTTCTGAAAGTTCAGCTATTTCCAGAGCTTCCGCAAGAGGCATGCCTTTCTCTACAAGCTTGTTCACCATTTCAATGGCTTTTTCTTTACGTCCTTCTTCTAATCCCAACTCTTTATAACCATCCATGGTAAAATGGTAAGCCCATTGAGACTCTTCACGCGCTCTTGCGTATTCACGTGCTAGTTCGTCTTCACTGAGTTTCTTAAGTTTCTCTCCTGCTCGTCTCATTTCTTCAGATTCTGCCATAATTTCTCTCAGCTCCTCATCCGTTTTCACTTTAAACAACGCACCCCAAATGTGTTGATCTTCCGTTAGCTCATTTGGTAACTTTGTTAAATCAATAATATGATATTGCTGGATGTTTGTAAAGACTTGACCACCCTTTCGGCGGTAGGTCACATACTCGTAATAGTCTTCAGCATCATTAAAAAGTCTGAAACTTGTCACAATTAATGAAATCGAAGCTTTGATTTTTGTGTAATCGTCCCCTACTTTTAACTGACCAGATAAATTTCGAGCATTATAAGAAACAACTCGATCAATAAAATTCGGGTGACCGTTCATCTGCATTTCGACATTGATGTAATGTCCCGTAGCATCGACGAGTCTTAAATCAAGGACGAAATCTTTCTGTGTAATATCTGCTTTGGTCAATTTCTCGCTTTTAATTTGGATGTCAACTAAATCTTCTTCTGTGAGATCAGGAATCACGGCTTTAAGAAAAACTTTTAGTTGCTCTGTGTTTTGTGCATCTGCAAAATACATTCGAAAAACAGCATCGTTGGTTAAAGGTAAAATGCCTTTTTCTCCGATTTTTTGTTGTGGGATTGCTTCTTTGATAATTGTCATATTGCGTACCTCGTACTTTCTAGTAGTAGAGCCCCCGCATCTCTCTACTAGTTATATACGCAAAAAAAGAAAAATAACCTGCTAAAAATAGCCAAAATCGAATTTTACACACTTTTTACATATTTTAGATATAATTTTCTACAATATTGTATCATAATTAATCATATTAGGTCAAATCAGGAAAAGTATGTGTCATGAGATTAGTCTGAAATATTGTAGTATTCTTTGTACCAGTCGACGAACTTGCCAAGCCCTGCTTCGATGGAGGTAGATGGTTTGAAATCGAAGTCATTCATTAAATCAGTCACATCGGCGTAAGTTTGGTACACGTCGCCAGGTTGCATAGGGAGGAATTCCTTCTTAGCTTCTTTACCGATGGCTTTTTCTAGAGTTTCGATAAAGTGCATTAACTTTTCAGGTTGATTGTTACCGATGTTGTAGATTTTGTAAGGTGCTTCACTCTTCTCTCCTGTTGGAGGGGTTAGAAGCATGTTTTCAATTCCTTGAACAATGTCATCGATGTAGGTGAAGTCACGATACATATCACCGTTGTTAAAGTCGTTGATGAACCTTGTAATTATTAACCAATCTCAGTGCACTCAAAAATGTTACAAGATATACTAGAGCCATCATAATAGCATAAATTAGTAAAGTTATGATAATATTTAACCCTAGAATAAAAGAAATTCCAAAGCCTAAAGAAACTAAAATTACGCGGAGAATGTCTAATTTCAGAATCGACTGTTGCTTTTCAAAAACAGTAAAAACACGCACTGTTAGAGAAAAACACAATCTAGGTAAAGTAACTATACTTAGTATTCTAGCAAAAACTCCAGCTATATACCATTCTTCTCCAAAAATCATCGAGAATAAAACAGGCCCAAATATAACGACAATTAATGTAGGTATTAAACCAATTAGAAATAACCTCTTAACAAGCTTTGTCATTAATCTTTTTGATTTATTAGGATTTACTTTGCCGATTGTTGATAGTTCTGCCAAAAACACATCTCCAATTGATTGACCGATTATCATCATCGGAAGGCTTAGTATGCTATTTGCTAGTGAAAATTGTCCCACAGTACTTAATCCAAATACAAGGGTCATAAATAATACCGGTAATTGAATACCCGCAGTGTTAAGCAGCCTAGCCGGCATAGAATAGATTGGAAAATTCTTATACTTGAAAGCAACATTTTTTATTGCATCTACTTCGAAATGATATACAGTTTTTCTCATATCCACGAATAATGCTTTTAAAAGACAAACAGATCCAACTAAATGTAAAATAATACTTCCAATAATTAATCCTGCATGATTAAAATTGAAGAGCCCAAATGATATTTTAACTAGGTTACCAAGCAAGCTTTGCTTTACCTTTGCTTTACCTATGGTTTTAAAACTTTTTTTTCTTAAAGACCATTGCATAAGAATGTTAAATAAGCCTGCAAAGAAAAAACCAAAGGGCAGCAAAATTAATATTATAGGAGAGGCTGACCAAACTGCAAAAGACATCATGCTAATACACACTATAAAAATTATACTAGTTAAAGCAGTTAATATCATGAGACTTAATCCAAGAATATCTAGCGATAATTCATCCTCATCTGCTATAATTATTCCTTTTTCATACTGAAATGTCCCCAACATCATCAACAAAGATAATATTGAAATATATAAAGAAAAATTCCCAAATTCTTCCACAGAGAATAATCTTGTTAAAATTGGCTTTGACAAAATTATAATCAGTTGTCCCCCTAACGACCCAAACGCTACCAATATAACACTTTTCCAAAAATAATTTATTTTAATGTTCTTCATGATTTATCCTCAATGATCTTGAATAGTTTTATCTTTTTCCATAATGAGTCACATGTATCTGTATTTAACCTATCTTTATCACGTACTAAATATAAACTCAGCTAATATGTTAACTTCTTTTTCAAAAAAGTATGCAGCTCTTCATTTATTAAAATATCAACTATCATGGTGTAAATAAAGGCATACATCATTTCTTTTTCTCATATTAAACATGCTAAAAAGTATAAACTTATTGATCATTTTTAGCGTTAATCTTTTTATTCTCAAATAAAATTTTATTAACTTTTTCTTTTTTATTTATATCATTTAAATTGAGTGAAATAACTTTGTTAGCTTCATTTAAGCTTGTTAAAACAGTATTTAAATTGGTTTTTTTAATTTTTATCAACTCTATTAGCTTTTCTTGAGGAACATTATCAAAACGATGGTTGGGATTATTTCTAGCTCTCAATCTCTTGATGATCTCTGATAACTCTAACTCACAATTAATAAAGACTGTGTCAGAATAAAGAGTTGATATACTACACATTAGTTTATAAAATGCTGGATTTTTTTTAATTTCTATATCATGTGGAATTGATGTGACTAGTTGCAAGATTCCCTCATCAAGAATTAACAAATCAAACCTCCTTTCTCTTTTTAAGCTCTCTAAGATCTTATTAAATCTAATAAAATTTTTTGCCCATTTAACCCTATCAAATGTAACCCTATAAGAAAGTAAATACTTGATTATTCGAATATTAAATATAAAAGCTTCTTTAGCTAAAAACTCTCTTATAAATCGGTAAATCTTATTACCTTTTTCATTCCTGAGTTGCTCAGATATTTCCGAATTAGTAATAATATTAAAACCCTTTAACTCACTCACTAGCTCATTTGAAAATGTTGTTTTTCCTGATCCAGGTGCCCCGAGCATTTCCAAAATTAACATTGTAAATCACCTCTTCTCAATTGAATTTATAGTATCTTAAAAAGTATAGACCTTACTTTTCACTGTTGCTTCTTTTAGTACACCTAAAAGCTTGTGCGACTCTTTATTAAACTTAAAAACTGTGAATTTTTTACTAAAGTTTATTTCAATAAATTAAGAGTTTAATTGTTCCATTAGACACTTGTCTAATTGCTGAATTTGGTGTAAATTTCACCTTCATCCACTCTCTATTTGTTGACTATTTTACATAATATTTTTTTTCTTGTTTATAGATTTTGTAATTTTCACGTACTCTTTTAACAAGAAGAACAGGATTGAAATATTTTTTGTTCAGTAGTTTAATCTTATTTTTTCTTAGTGTTAAAAAAACATTAATTATATAGGAGGGGTTAAATTTGAACTTAATAGCATTTATTATTAATGAAGTTCCTGTTATATCTAAAATCTCAAAATCTTCCTGACTTAAATTTGTTTTAAGGAATTTATAAAAATTGACAAAAACATATAAGCGATCATTAAAAATTTCTTCTGATGCATGCTTCGTCAAAGAACCTTTATTTTCCGTTACACAATATATTATCTTAGATGATACATCAAAATTTTTCATATAATGTCCAGCTTTCGTTGAAAACATAACATCATTAGCAGCAATTACTTCATCGAAATTTATTCTATACTTTTTTATAAAATTCCTATTTATCAATTTAGACCAAGGAACTTCTATAGCATACCGTAAAAATAACTCATTTTTTGAATCTTTTTTTAATATATAGTTCTTCATATTCTCTTCATATTTTATATGTCTATATGAAAGTTTTCCACTTAAAGTATCTAAGCTTGTTGGCGGGAAAAAGACTATATCTTGATCTGAAAAAAGGTACCTCTTAATTGTTTCATAAAAGCCGCAAACAAAAAAGTCGTCTGCATCTGCAAAGAGAACCCACCTTCCAACAGCATGTTTCAAGCCAATATTTCTACAAGATCCTGCTCCTTTTACATCTATATGATTTTCAAAAAAACTAACATGTGTGTGTCTAGTTACTAAAGCCTCATATTCACTTATACCCTTCGTACTGTTGTCATCAATGACTAAAACTTGAATATCCGACAAAATTGGAATAGAATTTAACAGTCTCTCTAGGCTAGATGGTGTATTGAAATGGGGAATAATAATAGTTAAATTAATCATACTTGCAATCATTCCTTTCATATATTTAGCATAAAAATCAAGAAAATACACTATTCTTTCCTTACTTCACTGTCAAGTTTTTCTTCCTCCACAACATTGATCTCAATTTTACCAAGCGTCATGATTATAAATACTATAATCCAAAATCGCGAGGTCATATAGTCTCCTCTATACATCGAAGAAAGAAACAAATGCACTGTCATCAGACACCCTACAAATTTATACTTGTTATTTTTTAAAGAGTTTAAACTTATGCTAAAAAGCTTCCAGAAGAAGTATAAATACATTAAAAATCCAAAGTACCCTAATTCAAATACTGCATCAGCGAATATGTTATTGGTTGTAACATGGAACATCCTCCCATTAGGAAGGGCTTCAGTTAATCTCAAAAATAATATTGAGTTAGGTCCGTATCCAAATAGAGAATTTAAAAAGCTTCCTTCCAAAACTCTAGTGAATGTTCTTACTATCATCCAGTTTCTACTAGAGTGAGTAGTGTAGAGCTCTGCACCCCGACCCAAAATAGGAGAAAAAAGCTCATTCATAAACTCAAGATTGGAAACAGCACTTAATACAAAAATTAAAGCGAAAAACACTCCTAAGAGGAGGTACTTTTTCTTTATTCTAATTTCTTTATACTTTCCATAAATCCAGATAAATGCTAAAAACAAAAAGAATAAGTTTACATACCCTCCCCCCGAAAACGAGAAAATCAGAACAAATAAAGCTATTATAAATTGATAGTTTTTCTTCTTAGCGAACAATAAGGATAGAATCATCAAATCTATCATAAGTGGGGCTAAAAAGCTAGGCTCATTAGATAGAGAAGTTAATCTTGTAGAAATAAGAAAGGTAGTACCTTCAGCTACACTGTGAATGTGGCTCCGCGTTTCTAAATTCAGAAAAGGTATTGCAGTAAAATAGCTAATAAATTGCCAAACACCTACAAAAGCCATTATGATTAAACCGTAGTAATATTTCCTAATTAGAGTAAATTTTTGAACATATGATTTACCTGAAGTTATTCTAATTAATCCCAGGAGTATCGTTATATTTGCAATCACCAAAAAAAGACGATTAAACATATGTGAAGAAGCATAGTCAGCAAAGAATGGGCTTTCTTCAGTCAAAAGAGTCACTATTACATTAAATGTAGAAGCGATTATAGGAAGGATAAAAATTAAGATTATCTTTTTCTCTACCTCTCTAAATACAATTCCTTTTTTCAGTAAAATAAAGCTTAAAAATATAAAATTCAACAGTATCAAAAGGACAGGCAAAGTAATGACTGGAACTATCTCACTAATCACTGAAGATACCGCAAATGGCGCAAATAAAAACAAAAGATTAGGGAGGGCGAGTATGCTTAAGATCTTCTTCTTATTCATATTTCTTCCGTACCTTTTAACATAATTTTAAATGCCTCTAGCCATGACATCTCATCTCTAAAAAGCTCCCTTTTTCTGAGAGCAAATTGCAAACAAAGTATTTTAGAAAACCTTTTAGTCAAGGTTGCAAATAAAACACCTCTATCTTTAAAGTACTTTTCATTATAGCCTTCAAACCAACTCGAATCGTCATTATGAATGTCTGCAATAATAGAGTCAACACTATATATCCTCAAACCTGCTCTTAGACATTCCCAAATAAAAATCGTATCTTCTCCATTTGAGTATTTAGCACCTCCACCAAATAGCAATGAAAATACAATATTCTTTTTTCTAATCTCTTCATTTTTAAAGGTGAAACTGACTGCACCATATTTCAAACAATTTAAAAACCGTACTCGACCTTCTTTTCGCACAAGTGTTTTAATTTTGCCATTTTCATGTATTCTAACATCAAATAGAATCATGTCTGCATCAGGATACTTTTTATACGCTTCTTCGATGATTGCTTCGTAGCCATCAATATAGATCATATCATCATCTGATACTATGATAATATCAAAAATTGCCCTCATTAGTCCACTGTTTCGACTTAGACCTACTCCTCGTTCATTAAAGTTGTAAATTTCATAATTAGCATTATTCAGTCTAATATTTTCATAACTCACTTTGTCACTCTGATTGATAATAATTGAGCTTTTTTTTAGTTTCATAGTTAGAATAAGTTCTTTAATATCTAAATTATTCATTGTAGAAACAATATGACCTATTTTCATAAAATCAACTTCCTAATAGAATTTCGAAACCCTTCTCTCCAAAGTGAAAACACCATATATGTTATCAGGTTCAATTTGTCAAATTCTCGATAAAATACGCCCTGTTCCACCTAAGTAATTTCTCCAATAATTCATTCGTATCATTTGTCAATGTGATTGAAACCTCTAATTTTTTTTTCAAACTAGAAAATCTCATCTTTAATAAGTTGCATCAAGCGTTATTTCATCAATACAGTTGACAAAAGATCGAGCTGCTTATATTTCAAAGCAGATCTGGTAACAAAGTGGATCAAATAGTAACTTGATCTAAAATATCCAAGGTTCTGGTGTTCACGATATATCTTCCACACCCATCCAATAGTTTTAAACTTATTAGCACTAACGGAATCATCAAGTTTTCTATATTTACCTAAGCTTTCATTCAATCCGTATGCCACATAGCCTTCTTTTAAAATATCTAACCAAGTTGCAAAATCTTCATGCTTCATTAACGGCATTTCAATATTACTTATCTCTACTCTATCGATCATGACAGTCAAACAACCAATTGTGTTCTGCTTCAAAAGCTTTTTATAATCTTGCTTTTCAGTAGCAAAAACAGTTTTTTTTAAAGAGTTACCCTCAGCATCTACAATCTCATAAGCAGTATAGGAAAAAGAACACTTTTTTTTCAACATAAAGCTTATCTGCTTTAACAACTTCTCTGCTTCCCATAGATCGTCACTGTCTAAAAATGCAATATATCTGCCAGTGGCTTTTCGAATTGCTACATTTCTAGCATTTGCTACTCCACTATTCATTTTTAACTCAACTAATTTAATACGTTCATCTTTTTCTGCAAATCGCTTTACTATATCTCGCGTTCCATCTTCTGAGCAATCATCTACAATGATCATCTCCCATTCTTGATGAGTCTGAGCTAAAACAGACTCTATGGTTTCTGAAATTGTTCTCTCAGAGTTGAAAGCAGGTGTGATAATTGAAACCAAATCATTTTTCATTCTTTACCACTCCTACCTCGCACCATCACCACTAAATACAACCATAACCGTCTTCAAAATAATCTTCACATCAATCACAAACCCACGATGTTTAATATACCCCAAATCAAACTCCAACTTCTCAGCTGGTGTATGATCATACCCCCCATTCACCTGTGCTAACCCCGTCAACCCAGGCTTCACCAACAACCGATTCTTAAACTCAGGCAATTCCTTATAAAACTCCTCAGCCAGTTCCGGTCTTTCCGGTCTAGGTCCAATCAGTCTCATGTCCCCTTTTATAATATTCAACAACTGCGGGATCTCATCCAACCTGGTCTTTCGAATAAACTTCCCGACTTTCGTTATCCGATTGTCACAATCCGTTGCCCATTGTACCCCATTCTTCTCCGCATCAACACGCATCGAACGGAATTTATAAATCGTAAATAACTTCCCATTTTTTCCCAATCGGATTTGACTGTAAAAAACAGGTCCTTTATCTTCCAATTTAATCGCAATCGCAACAATCACCATAATCGGGGTCGCCAAAATAAGTGAGATCAACGACATTACTCGACCTACTAATTCTGTTACAACATCGTAAAATACTTTTTTCTTAAACTCGAATTCCATACTTGCTCACCCTCGACTAATGATGCAACTGATTACTCACAAACAACAATTACCTATTATACCGTTTCTTCTCAATAAACACAACGCTAAAACGCCTTTTTTCAACACTTGTCGTGATAAAAAAATACCTTCGACTTTATCAAACATTTTTCTTGTTTCCCCTCTGAATAATTAAATAACATCTCACATATACTAAACCCTGCACGCAGCCATTTAAAAGGGGAGTTTTTTTATGTTTATCACACTAGCCATCGGCCTTATTGCCACGGTATCGATTGTCATCACTTATAGCGCACTCTCCATCTCTAACCCAGACAATCATGGCTATGAGAAAAAGCGTCAAACCTCCCTCCCACCTGCCAAATATTTTTCCTTTGAAACATCCAAAGAATTTCTCGAAGAAGAAAAGCACGACTAGTCTCACTTCCACTAAGCTAGTTTATGCACTTTTTTCAACCTTGAGACGGCAGAAGTGTCGATCCGTTTTTATTTCCCCTTTTCCCATTTAAAAATCAGCATCGTACATTTTGTACCTGCTGATTTTTAACTTTCTCCCTCTTTTTACGAAGTCAAGCGTTGAACTTCTCATTCGCTTAATTCTGTTCCTTTCATTATTTGATCAATTGACAGCCCCATAGATAAAAGTCTCTGTGCTGTCTCCACCGCTTTCTCATACGCTCCCCATTCTAGCCCTCTATCATAAATCTCTCTGTCATACGAAAATACTTCTGCAAACATACCTCCTTTGTTTTGTCCTCTTATAAGCTTGTAACTTTTTCAAGTGATAAGCCTGTTAATTCCGCAACTAACTCGGTAGAAAGCCCTGCTTTTAGTGAGTTTCCCGCCATTTCAATGGCTTTTTCGCTAGCGCCTGCCTCATAGCCCTCTTCACGCTCTTCCTCACGAATGGCTTGATACTCTACTTCTTGGTCATATTGAAAATTTAGCATCTTAGCTACCTCCTCGTAATGGATTTTTAAAAACTCAGATAAAACACCCTCCATAATACATAATTCAATAGATATCCCGATCGCCTCATCTCGACTATACCCCGCCTTCATATGCGCTCGAATTTGGTCAATTAAATATGCGTAGCCTTGTAAAGATTCACTTCTTTGAAGCACTTCATGACCACTTTGATAGTTTACATCGATGATTTCAACAGTCAACTCTAAACTTGCCTCTTCTCCTTGAATATAAAAAGCATCAGACAATTTCAATTGGTTTAGCTTTAAAGGCTCATCGCCATTATACAGAACATATAGCTTTGGGTTCGGAATTTGATGTAATTTCTTTTTATAGAGCTCCTTCACCTGTACAAACCAAGTATACAAAACCTCTGTTACGTAAGATAACAGCCGTAATGGCATATTAGGAGAAATCACACTCTGATGTTCGATCATAAGCAGTAATTGGTCATCAATAGCAAAGGCCAAGTCATTGAACCTTTTTGTTAAAGAATTATCTAAATCACATAACGTAATGTTTGTGTTCACTGAATAGCTCGATCCAGTGATAGCATTGCACAACTCAATTGCTCGCTCCTCATCTCTAAATAACTTCCTGATTAGATTGTCTCTGTATTGTGATTTGCTTTTATCTTGCCTTCTTTCTTCTGCCATATTTTTCATCTCCTAGTTCGTATATTCGATTGGGTAGATAACCCTATCATACTTATATACGCAAAAATGAAAAAATATCCTGCTAAATTTCGTTAAATTTTGATTTTTACATACTTTTTACACACTTTAGCCTGAATATTCTACAATGTTGGTTTAAATTTGCTCGGATTCGGTCGTTTTAGAAAATTGATCTTTTAGCAAATAGTTGGTGATGAATTTATTCTAACATTTGCAAAAGATTATTTCAAGAGGGTTGTAGAAATATTTCTTTTTATTTGGCTTTCAATCTCATCAAAATCGCAACAGAAAATAAAAAATCCAGCCCCTCGTAGGGAATCTGGACTCGATCAATTAATCAGATTATATCCTTTTTAAGGAAGATTCGCAAGAAAACCTTTCAGCCCCTCGTCCGTTTTCACTTTAAACAACGCACCCCAAATCTAAGAGATGTTTTTTCTCTGATCATTCGTTGAACTCCAAAAAAATACTCGAATTTTAGCTTCAGAAATGATATAGTATACATGCAGAAAGTTTTTGGACGGTGGCTAGCGATTTTTTTGTTTGGAGGTGGTACAATTGTATCAACCAAAATTCAGGAAAAGGAGTGATGCCGATGTTATTTCGTTTTGGTTTACTCCGAAAGGAGAAAGCCCGTGTCTGTCGCAGATGCCCTAGGAATAATGTTCCTTTTTGGAATGTTTATCCTCGCTATGCTTACTTACATCGAACGAAAAAAATAACCGTCCTCTATAAAGCTTTGGCGAGCTAGGACAGTTATTAAGTCGTTCATGCTGGTTACCGCCTAAACGGTCTGCACCTGAGGTTATCGTATTCGGCGATAACCTCTCTTTTATTGTACGTCAATTATATCATGTTGATACGGTTTTGTAAATTTTTTTCATCACTGAAAGTTTTTCAAGCTCTATCCACCGTTTTCGGGTTGCTCAATTGAGAGTTCAGTAATTTCAGACACTTCTCTCACAGGCATCCCTTTTTCTATTAATCTTAAAGCTGTCTCCACCGCTTTCTCATGTGCTCCCCGTTCTAGCCCTCTATCATAAATCTCTCGATCGTATGAAAATATTTCCTTTTATTGAGTGAGAAGGTCATCGATGATTTGTTGTAGGCACTGAGGATCTCGGATGTGAGCTTCGAAGGTATAGATAAGATTGTCACCTTCAATGTAGCCGTTGTTGTAATACAACTCCATTTTTTCGTTCATTTCGGCTTCGTAGCTTGGCTCATGGAGAGCGCCAAAGTGTTCCCAGTAGATGATTTTTCCGGTGTAGGGATGAAAAATGGTGAAGTCTGGCGATTTGGTTCTGGGACCCAGTTTAATCAGAGCATCGTAGCGATAAGGAATGTTGTTTGCTTCCAAAGCAGTAGCGATGATCCATTCTGATTTCGATCGAACCGTCACCCCACCTTTCGTTGTATAGCCTGCCCCTTTGATTGGGTAGGTGTTTTTAGAATAGGGTTGGTCAAGCCAAGCTTCCACTGAGGAGTGGTAAAAGTTGATAAGGGGAAGATTTTGGTAAGTTTTCGGTAGGTTGGCAATGATTTGTTTTGGTGTTTGGGTGTCTAGTTTTTTAACCGCTTTGGTTAGAGTGGCGATGTTATGTTGGAGTTGTTTTCGATAGTTAAAGAGGTATCGTTTGCGGTAGAGTTGACGAATGAGAAGGTGATTTTTAGTAATGGTAGCCGTTTGCTTCCCAATGACCTGATAGTAAGAGGTACCTTTTTTGGTTAAAAACCCATCCGGTAGACGTTTAAACTCTCGGTCAACAGCCTCTAGCTCTTTTTTTACTTTATCTAATTCTATTCTTATATTTTTCATCGGTTGATCTCCTTTGGTAGTGGTGAATCATCCTTTTTGGGCTGAAATATTGATAAAAAGGATGAAAATTGACTGTTTCAGATCTTGAATCATCCTTTTGACAAGGTTTTTTGCTTAAAAGAGATGAATTCAGACTCATAACCGACCCAAATCATCTCTTTTGTGAAGTTTTCGAGCGAAAAAGGATGATTGGGTCAATTTCTTACCCCTAACCTTTATATACGTAATTTTTTGAAAAAAACCGGTTAAATTTTGCAAATTTTTTATGAAAACGCCGATCATTGGTTAAAACAGTTAAAGTTTTATCAAATTTTCTACATGATCAAGGCACGACCATAAAAAAAGAGCCGACCGATTAAGGCAAGGCTCTGATAAATAGTAGGCTAATCTTTATCTCGTGACTCCCAGTTCCAGGCGTCGCGACACATATCGGCGATGTCGTATTCAGCACGCCATCCTAGTTCAACACGTGCTTTATCTGGGTTGGCATAGCAGGTGGCGATGTCGCCAGGACGACGGTCTACCAGTTCATAGGGGATCTTGATGCCGGTAGTCGTCTCAAAGGCTTTTAAGAGGTCAAGTACGCTGTAGCCGATACCTGTCCCTAGGTTATAGGTCACCAAGCCTGGTTCGCTCTGTAGTTTTTCCAGGGCTTTCAAATGGCCATTGGCTAGGTCAAGCACGTGGATGTAGTCGCGGACACCGGTCCCATCGTGGGTGTCGTAGTCCGATCCAAAAACGTTAAGCTGGGCTAGTTCACCGGTGGCTACTTTGGTGATATAGGGCATTAGGTTGTTGGGAATGCCATTGGGTGCTTCACCGATCAGCCCGCTTTTGTGCGCCCCAACGGGGTTGAAGTAGCGCAGAATCGCCACATTAAAGTTAGGATCAATAGCCGCCATGTCACGCAAGACGTCTTCAATCATCAGTTTCGTGGCGCCATAAGGGTTGGTCGTCGATAGGGGAAAGTCTTCGAAAATCGGATTGGTCGCTGGATTCCCATACACCGTCGCTGAGGAAGAGAAGACGAAGTTTGAGACGTTGTTTTTTTTCATGACTGCTAGAAGATTTAGGGTTCCCATTAGGTTGTTTCGGTAATATTCCAAGGGCTTTTCTACGGATTCACCGACGGCTTTTAAGGCTGCGAAGTGAATGACGGCCTCAACGTTATGGCGTTTAAAAACAGCATGAATCGCTTCTTGATCCATCAAATCTGCTTCGTAAAAGGTTGGACGGGTTCCTGTTATTTCTTTGATTCGGTTAAGGACACCAACGTCGCTGTTAGACAGGTTATCGACGATGACCACATCGTGTCCTGCCGTCATAAGTTCGACAGCGGTATGGCTACCAATGTAGCCGGTTCCTCCCGTTACAAGTACGTTCATCTGTTATCCCCCCTTTCTATTTCTCGCTCTCAACCAGTTCTGTGAGGTAGGTCATCAACTGGTCTTTTAGCGCTGGGTCTTTTAAAGCGAATTCTACATTAGTTTGAATAAAGCCAAATTTTTCACCCACGTCGTAGCGAATTCCTTCAAAGTCGTAAGCGAACACGCGCTGAATTTCGTTTAGTTTCGAGATGGCGTCGGTTAGTTGAATTTCACCACCGGCGCCAATGGCATGCTCCCCGAGGAATTTAAAGATTTCTGGCGTCAACACGTAGCGCCCCATAATGGCTAAGTTGGATGGTGCGGTTCCTGGTGCTGGCTTCTCCACAAAGTCTTTGACTTGGTAGCGACGCCCATCTTGTTTTAATGGGTCAACAATGCCGTAACGGTGAGTTTGATCTTCGTTTACCGTTTGCACACCAATCACTGAAGAATGGGTCTCTTCGTATTGATCCATCAGTTGTTTAAGACCTGGATCACCTTCTGGATGGTCAACAATGTCATCGCCTAAAAGGACGGCAAATGGTTCATCGCCAATGAACTGGCGAGCTGACCAAACGGCATGCCCCAGTCCTTTTGGTTCTTTTTGTCTGATGTAGTGAATGTCGACGAGGTTAGTCGGTAAGTTTACTTTTTCTAAGAGGTCGAATTTACCTGCTTTTTCCAGGTTGGTCTCTAGTTCAAAAGCATGATCAAAATGGTCTTCAATGGACCTTTTGCCTTTCCCTGTCACAATGATAATGTCTTCAATTCCTGAAGCTACTGCTTCTTCTACAATGTACTGAATCGTCGGTTTGTCAACAATCGGTAGCATTTCTTTGGCCATGGCTTTTGTCGCAGGTAGGAAGCGCGTTCCCATTCCCGCTGCTGGTATAATCGCTTTTCTTACTTTTTTCATCTTCATCACCTGTATTTATTATGTTGTGCAAGTTCTAAAATAGTTTACGTCTTCCTGTAAAAAAGGTGTGGATGATCACACCTTTCCTTCTATTCCTCTTCTGATTCCACGTTTGCTGCATCTCCGACTTCTCCAGTCGTTAGCGCCGTTCGCACGCGTTCTGTGATTTCATCGGCAATTTCCGGGTTATCGATCAGGAATTTTTTCGCGGCTTCTTTTCCTTGACCAATTTTCTCACCGTTGTAAGAGTACCAAGATCCACCTTTACCAATGATGTCGTAGTCTGTACCTAGGGTTACTAGTTCACCAAAGCGGGATAGTCCTTCACCGAAGATCATGTCAACAAAGACTTCTTTAAATGGTGGTGCCACTTTGTTTTTAACGACCTTAATTTTCGTTTCGTTTCCAACGTGATCGGTTCCTTCTTTGATTTTGTTGCTCGTTTTACGGATGTCAAGACGAATCGTTGAGTAGAATTTTAGGGCGCGACCACCAGTTGTAGTTTCTGGAGATCCGTACATCACTCCGATTTTTTCACGGATTTGGTTAATAAAGATCGCTGCAGTTTTCGTTGAGTTCAACTGTCCAGCTAGCTTACGCATCGCTTGTGACATCAAACGTGCGTGAAGGCCAACTGCTGAGTCTCCCATGTTTCCTTCGATTTCAGCACGTGGTACAAGGGCTGCTACTGAGTCGACAACTAAGAGGTCGATTCCACCACTTCGTACTAAGGCATCGGCAATTTCGAGGGCCTGTTCACCATTATCTGGTTGGGAAATAAGGAGTTCATCGGTGTTAACACCAAGTTTTTTCGCGTAAACCGGATCGAGGGCATGTTCCGCATCAATGAAAGCCGCAACTCCACCTGCTTTTTGGACTTCTGCAATCGCATGTAAGGTTACCGTTGTTTTACCTGAGGATTCTGGTCCGTAAATCTCGATGATCCGTCCACGTGGATACCCTCCAACGCCAAGGGCAGCGTCAAGTAGCAGAGACCCCGATGGAATGACTTCAATGTCGATGTCAGTCTTTTCCCCTAGCTTCATCACGGACCCTTTCCCAAAGTCTTTTTCGATTTGTTTTAGTGCTGATTCCAGCGCTTTTTTACGCTCTGAATCGTCAAGGATACGGTCGGTTAATGTTTTATCGGTTACTTTATGTTTAGCCATGTTTTTAATTCCTTTCATCCTGCCTGTTTCAGTTTACAAACTTATCCTTCATGATACTACAAACTTCGTATTAAATCAATGAAAGGTTGAAGACTATTTTCATTGAGGGGGGCATCAAAAGGAGAAGGACTGATTTGGCATTTGTTTTGATGTGGTTGCATATAATTTGGTAAGTCTATGGGAGTGTTAGGAAATGGAGATTATTTATTACGATGAGAATTATTTACAGGATTGTGCCAATCTTTTTATGGCTCAGTATAACTGCCTTGATTACGGTTGTCGGTTTGATCAGCATCGTGCCATGTTGTACTTGCAAGAGATCGTCTTTAAGCCACGTTTTGTCGGATTATTGATCCTTCATAAGAAGGCGTTAGTCGGATTCGCTTTCTGTCATTTGAGAACTTGGTTTGATAAGGATCAATTAGAAGTAGATGAGCTGATCATTAAGGAGGCGTTCCAGAATCAGGGGGTCGCGACAAAGGTTTTAAATTTTTTGGAGGATTATGCGCAAAATTATGAGTTAGGCGGCATGACTTTTATGACCAACGTGTCGTCATTGGCGACGTTTTATGAGAAGCAGGGATTTTTGGCTCGTGAGGTGACGTTTTTGTATAAGGGTGTGGTTGACAAAACTTCTTAGTTTTTGACCATCCTTTCGTTTGCTTATCGGTTTTAGGTGTGATAAAATAAGCTCACCATGAACGGAGGTTTTTTTATGAGTTATTTAGTTCCAACGGTGATTGAGAAGACGTCAGGTGGCGAGCGTGCCTATGACATTTATTCCCGTTTATTAAAGGATCGCATCATTATGTTAAGTGGACCGATCGATGATAGCACGGCCAACATTGTCGTGGCGCAGTTGTTATTTTTAGCGGCAGAGGATCCAGATAAGGACATTCACCTTTACATTAATTCACCAGGTGGCGTTATTACGGCTGGGATGGCCATTTTTGATACGATGAATTACATTAAGCCGGATGTGTCCACTATTTGTATCGGGATCGCGGCTTCCATGGGTGCTTTCTTATTGGCAGCCGGCGCACCAGGTAAACGGTTTGTGTTGCCAAATAGTGAGGTCATGATTCATCAACCCCTTGGTGGTGCCAAGGGCCAAGCATCTGACATCGCCATTGTAGCCGAGCACATTTTAAAGACCCGCGATAAGATGAACCGGATTTTAGCGGAGAAAACGGGACAAACCGTAAAGAAGATCAAGCAAGATACGGAGCGGGATAATTTCTTATCAGCGGAAGAAGCCGTTGCTTACGGGTTGGTTGATCAGATCATCGAGCGACCGGTGGAAGTAGGAGAGGATTAGGATGGAGAGAAGTCATCGTTTTAGGACGGTGGCTTTTTTGGTGGTTCCAGGAACTTGATCCCTTATTCTGCAAATATGGTTGCTAAGTCGATGGTAAAATCAGTTAGGACCGTTGATGTGATTGAGTCATTATTTTGATAAATCTTGTAGGTATACCTTCCTCTTTCATTTAACACATGTACAGTGACTGTCTTGTACAATGGATCGATCAGCCAGACTTCTTTGACAGCGTATTGTTCGTATTTCTGAAGTTTTACCGTCCGATCTCGTGTTGACGTCGAAGGTGACAAAATCTCAATTAGAAATTCAGGTACCCCTTTGACACCTTTGTGATCGAGTTTTTCTTGATCACAAATAACGACTAAGTCAGGTTGAACCACCGTGTCTTTGCCTTCTCCTACGTTGAGGCGAACATCGAAGGGAGCAGCATAAACTTCACATGATCTAGTTAATAGATAGCCATATAAATGAAAAAACAAATGGCCACTTATTTTCTGATGTTGCTGATTTGGTGCTTCCATTCGGTGTACCCTACCATCAATTAGTTCATAGCGCGCATCGTCTGACCACGTACAATAGTCCTCGTAAGTAAACCGCTGATCTGCTACGTATTCCTCAGAAGTTTCTCGAACTTCCATTTTTGATGGAAGGGTTATGTCATATTCTGTTTCTTTGTTCATCTTGCATCATTCCTCTCTTGTTTTAGATGTTTTTCTACATTGTAACTTATTGTAGAAGATCTGTCTATCCATAAACTAGACTAGGTGCTCAACCTAGAAACTCCCCCATATCCTTTATATACGCAAAAAAAGAAAAAAAACCGGCTAAATTTGCTGGTTGGAGAACGTTTTCTTCGAATGAGTGGCGCTTACATGGTGGTTTCGGAGGATTTTTTTGTCACAAGTGCGAGATTCTTTTAGTCTTAGGTTGGTTCGTGTAGGTATCCATCGTTAAACTAGTGTTTTCATGGTTTCCACGATGGTTTTAGGTATCTTTTTAACCAAAAGTCATCGTTAAATGACTGATTGTCATCTTTCCACGATGGTTAGTTCCTTTATTCGCCTAAAAAACCATCGTTAAATGCCTGGTATTTACTATTTAACGATGGTTTAAGTGTTTCCATGGTTACAAAATACAGAACTTTCACAGCAAAAAGTGCGATCCGAAATGTTGTGCGTCTGACCAAGGTGACACGTTCGTGACGAACCTGAAAAGTCACCGACCTAAATCGATGACTTTCCGTTATCAAGATGGTTAGCTCCCGCCTTTATAGTTGACGGTTTGGCTGTTGTCGCCACCCATGCTGGCTTTCGTTGTTCGGCGAATCTTCCTGGCGATGTTATCTGAAGACTTCATGTTATGGATGTGAGCAACGGCATCTCGTTCGTGTTCGTAGCGAGCCCCTTTGTTGCGATACTTGGACTGGGTCATGGAGTATTGGAGAATCGCTCCAAGTAAGAAACCGACCACAGCACCGATCCATGGATCGATGTCTTCAAAGATGGCGGCAGCGCCCAGCATGCCCAGCACCCCAACGATTAACCCGACAAATAATGAGAATAGGAGTAGTTTAGTCGTATGAATCGGAACGCTTCCCATGGTCTTCAAGTTCTGCCCATTAACGGCTACGTAGTGAATGCTTTTATTAACGTGCTGATAGGAATAGAGCCAAATCGGTAAGTAAGCTGCTTTCCATTGTTTCCCAACCACGTCAATGTTTTCCGACTGCCATTTTATACCCCGGTTGTACTGGCGAACTGAATTCAAGATGTTGTGACGAGCGATGTCCGTGATTTTTACGTCCACCAAACCGCGAAGATCGTCCACGTTAGTGTCCCGCTTCTCAGCCGTGTATCCCGTCATGTAGTTAGCGTCCCATTTCATGGCTTTGTCCATTTCAAAAGGCTTAATCGCATTAACGACGTTATTGGTTTTATCGGTACTTCCAAGGTTAAGTTTTTCCGTATTAGATTCGATGGTTAAGCCTTCAACGGTCATGTCGAAATCACGGCCAATGTTGTAGCGATCTGCATCGTAGTAAGTGGTCACAACGGTTCTTCGCTTATCTCCAGTTCCCACGGTGCGGGTTTCCGTCCAGCGACGAAGCTCTACCTCGCCAAGTCCAGAAAATTGTCCTTGTACGTTAGCATCAATCACCATATAAGGCAGGTAAACCCCCATCACATTGTCAGTGACAAATTCTTCTTTGAAGGTTGGATGAGCAAAGAATTGACGTTTGTTAACGAACTTTTTGATCTCCCCTTGGGCCGCCTCTTTATTCGTTGAAAAAGGCAATACTTTATCAGGAACGGCCCCATTGGGAATTTGCTCATTGACAGATAGGGTATTGCGGCACCAGTGACAACGTGCTTGCATGGATTCGCTAGTGTCAACAATGACCTCAGCAGAACAGCTGCCGCATTTGAAGGTCAATACGTCGTCGGTACTCGCCTCAATGTTGGCCGCACCTGATCCAATTACTTGACCGGTTAAGTTACGGATGTCATCGATGGCTTTTTCAAAGGTTGCCCCTTCTTGTTCGTGGCGACAGAAATTACAACGAAGCATGCCGGTTGCTACGTTTAGGGCAATGTCGGTTGAACCGCAGGCCTCACATTTTGTTTGACCGTCGTCCAGGTTGGAAGTGTCGATAATGGTGGTTTCTTCTGCGGTTTCTACGTTTTCTAAATCTTGTGGTTCATTCATAAGAGGTCCTCCTAAAGTTACTTTTTCCCTTTGTACTTCACCTTACTCGTGTTATTTCTTCCAGGCATTTTCGAAGCTTTTGTTCGACGAAGCTGTTCAATTACGGTGTCCTTTTTCTTCATGTTGCGAATCTTTGCTTTGATTTCTGTTTCGTGTTCAAAGCGAGCTTCATCGTTGCGATAGATACTGAAAAAACCAACGTATGGTATCCCGAAAGAAAATAGAAACATCAGTGCGGTTGCCATCCAAGTAACCCATGGATCCCAAAGCATGACATCGGTGAAGAACCAGTTTGAAAGGTAGTAAGTAGGGATGGTGAAGAAGGCTCCGGACAACAAGGATACGAGAAGTAATTTCCCAAAATTAAGTGGCACACTACCCAACATTTTCCCGGTCTGCCCATTAACTGCAATGTAGTTAACCGTTTTATCTCGCTCCTGAAAGCTGTAAAGCCAAATTGGAAAATAGGCAGCCGTCCACTGCTTACCTTGTACTTTTAGTTTTTCAGATGTCCAACGAACACCACGAGCTTGGTATTCTCTAATGGTTTTCCTGATTTTTAAGCGAGCTACGTCTTTAAGTTGCATTTCCACTGGCTCAATCAAATCGTCAATGTTAACGTCCCTCTTCTGAGCGTTGAAACCATTCATATAATTGGCGTCCCAAGCTCTCCCTTTACTAACGTCAAAGGGTTTGATGGCACTGATAATATTATTTGTACGCTCAAGGCTACGGTGTTTAATTTTTTCAGCACTGGATTCAATGGTCATGTCTTCGACAAACATGTCAAAGTCTCTCACAATCTTAAAGCGGTCTGCATCGTAAAATCGATCGATTACTGTGTATTGTTCCTCTACCCAAATGGTCTCTTCTCGTTGGTTGTTCCCGCTTCCTCGCGTAACCGTTCGTTGTACCATTCGTGTCTCTATTCGCTCCTCTGTCCACGTTCGAAGCTCAATCTCGCCTTCTCCTTTAAAGACCATGCCCACATTGGCATCAACCACCATGTATGGCAAGTAAACACCGATCACATTGTCGACGGTGAATTCTTTTTTGAATCTTTTTTGAGCAAAAAATTGGCGCTCGTTTACAAATTCTTGGATCTTTTGACAGGCATCGGATTTTATCACACTAAATGGTAGGACTTTATCGGGAACCGCACCGTTGGGGATTTGCTCGTTCACCGATAAGGTATTTCGACACCAGTGGCAACGTGCTTGGGTTGATTCACTAGTTTCCACAATCACTTCAGCAGAACAGCTCTCACATTTAAAAGTTAAAACATCATCGGTACTAGCTGAGATATTAGCAGCACCTGCTCCAACGATCTGGCCTTTAAGTTTTCGGACTTTAGAAACCGATTTTTCAAAGGCCGCCCCTTCTTGTTCGTGACGGCAAAAGTTACAACGAAGCATCCCCGTTGCTACATTCAGCGCAATGTCTGTGGAACCACAGGCCTCACATTTTGTTTGACCGTCGTCTAAGTGAGCAGTATCAACGACGATGGTTTCTTCTGTGTTTTTTAAGTCTTGTGGATCATTCATAAGAGGCCCTCCTTGATTTGAAATGGGTTAACATAACAAAACCAATCTGAAGTATGACTCCAGATTGATTACATGTTATGGATTATCCACCTAAAAAGCTGTTCTTTGCTGCATCAAATTCTTCTTGGGAAATCACACCTGCATCTAGAAGTTGCTTCATTTGCGTGAGGCGTGCTACTGGATCTTCGGCTGATGCAGCAGGTTGAGCTGGTTGTTGATGGAGTGGTTGCCCTGTCATTGGATCGAATTGCGGTTGCGGTTGCCCGTTCAGTGGTTGCCCCGTCATTGGGTCAAACTGTGGTTGTTGCTGGTTTAATGGCTGTCCAGTCATTGGATCAAATTGTGGTTGCTGACCCATTTGTGGCGGTTGACCAGGCGCTTGCTGTAAGCCTTGCATCATGTTTCCTGCAGCCCCCATTCCCATGTTCATAAAGCCAACGCCCATGGCACCACCAGCGCCACCTTCGTTAGATCCCATGGCTTCGATTCCACGAGCAGCAGACACTTGCATGAAGGTATTGGCACGGTTTCCACGTCCCATCATGTCCATTTCTTGTGCTACTTTTAATTTTGCTTTCGTTGCCTCATCGTACTCGATGGATTTGATGACAACACGCTCGATGACAAGACCGCGACCGCTCTTCCACTGGAAGTTTTCTTCAACGGCTTGCGATAGAGATTGTCCAAATCCAATGGCGTCTCCTTGAATACGGGTAATGCGGTTCCCTTTGTCTGGGTCGTTAGTATAGTTTGAGAAAGCACCGGCTAAACTACCTACTACTTCACTAAATAATTGTGACGCACCGTCGTTATCCATGTCAGCAAAGTCAAACACTGGGCCGCCTGGAGTTAGGTATTTCATTGGAACGAATTGTTTAATAAATAAAATCGGATCTTCGATTTTTAAGGTATAGGTTCCGCGTGCTACTGCACCAACTTGGGCACCGATGTACGCATCGTCCCATTGAATTGGCGACTGTGTCCCAAAGCGATTGTTTGGAATCTCACGTAAGTTAACGTAGAAGACCGCTTGCTGTGATCCTGGAATCCCACCGAACTTAAATCGTTCCCATGAAGTTTTAATCAATGGCGACACGATACCGTCACCAGCAAAGATCGACTGAGAGTTTTGATCATCAGAGGTAAACGTGTATCCACCTGGCTCGGCAATAAATCCAGTAACGGCACCATCTTGCATCGTAATCAACGCTGTCCCTTCTGGAACTACAATGCGGCTTCCGTTAGTAATGATGTTATCAGAACCTTTACGGTTTGCGCCACGGCCTGCGTTACGGCCATTCGGCGTTCCTTCAAAAATTGCCACTGTTCCCGGTACGCCACCCTCTGGTGCAATAAACTCTTTCCACTGATCGGCGAAGGTTCCACCGATGGCTCCTGCAAATGCTCTAATAAATCCCATTTTTACACATCCTTTTTAAACGTTGTACTGATTAAATTATAACACAATTCCGATTTCATTTCCACGGTAAAACTCTTTAAATGAAGGATCTCTTGTGTTAAAATATTCTTACCTATAAGGAGGTTTTTAACCATGTTTCAACCTACAAAAAAACAAACACTTTCCGGTATCGCCTACTTCTTAGTTTTTCACATGATCCTGTTACCACCTATCGTCTTCCAACTGCTACGAATCTTTTTCTCCGGCAATCGAATCATGCCAATCTTCCAGTTTGCTCTCATCTTGATCACGACTTGCTTCTATCTTTTCCTTTTTAGACAACCGCTAAAACAGGGGCTTCGTAAGCTAGGGAAATTAGTCCCATCGTTGTTATGGCGAGTTCCAGTTGGCTACATCGTCGTCCTAGTACTACGCGCTGTAATTATGGTCGTTATCGTCCACTATTACGGAGAGCCCAATTTAGGCCTTAACCAAGATGCTGTTGAAAACATTGCGATGCAAGCACCACTCCTCATTGCCTTTTTAGCTATCGTACTCGCACCTCTATGGGAGGAGCTCTTATTTACTGGGTTGATCTTCGGTTCCCTGCAAAGAAGAAGTCGCTTGATCGCCTATGTCGTTGCTTCACTAGGATTTGGACTATTACATACGTGGCCGATGTTTATTGGCGGCTTCTCAACCCTCTCGATTTTAATTACCCTGATCTACGTCCCATCGGCCCTTGTAAGCTGCCGCCTATACGAGAAAACCGACAACCTCTGGAGCCCCATTATCTTCCATAGTTTCTCCAATGCTGTCGCTTTCTTAACCATGGCAATGGTTTAGATGGTAACTTCACCAGGTAACGTGACCAAATTATGCCTTTTCCAATAGTTTAGGAGCGTTAGGCATAAAATTCTACTAGTAATCAACGCGAAATGATGCCTTTTTCGTGATTTTTGATCCGTTAGGCATAATCCGCTGCCAAAATTAAAAAAGAGGAGTCAGTTTTGAAATGGCTTCCTCTTTTTTGCTTAGCTTAATGACATTGCAAAGATAGCCCCTTTTCCTAGTCCTACTATTTTTCATGTGGCAGAGACTCGTAAGAATAAACGTCGTATTGAATGACAATCGGATCTTCCGTAAAGTCGACCCGCCCAACTCCGAAGCAGGTAACACGGTTGGCCCAATCGTATACTTTACTATTCGTTTCAAGAACTGGCATCGTCTGGTTACCCATAATCGGTGGGAGGTTACCGTTGGCGTATTCTTCACCTGCTTCTGCACTACCTAGATCAATCCGACCGCGATAGGTCATGTAAATGTGATCACCGTTTTCAGCTTCGATCATGGTCCGACAGTCGATGTCAACCACACCGTTTGGCTGGACGTATGACCAATCGGCACCGACCGGTAATAGTTTACCATTTAATTTAGGTCCCCAGACTTCACCGCCAGTAATGTACCCGGTTAATCTCGTTCCAAGGGGCATTCCTTTCATAAAGTCTAGGTTGGCATCCACCGACACCGAATAAGAAAACAGGTGTTCGTATTTAAATTTGTTTAATTTATATTCCATCTGTCACATCTCCTTTTCCTGTTGAAACAAACAGGTCTTTTTATCGACATACGTTGCTCCAATCACAGTGGTCAACTAGCCTTTACCGTTCTAAATCCATGGCAGCAAAGAAGCCATCACGAATCGCCGTTCCAATCCGACCAACTTTCACAACGTCTCCAGCAATGCGGGTCTTGATGTGATATTTGTCTTGAATTTCCCGGGAAATTGTTGTATTCGGGCGCATACCGAAGGCGGTGATTACCGTGTCGGCTGGTAGAACTTCAATGCTACGATCTGCTAATTCGATGTGAACACCGTCGTCTTTAATGGCCACAACTCGACTATTGGTGCGTTGTTTGATCCCAGCCGCTTCCATTTTCGGGAAAAGGGAAGCTGTGTTTAAGAACAGCAGACCTTGAGCGATCCCATCTTCCATCTCAACGATGGTTACGTCCTTCCCGTGTTCTTCCGCCAGTTCTAATGCCACGTCACAACCACTCATACCGCCTCCACAAACTACGACTTTATTACCAATTAGTTCTTTCTTTTTATGAGCTTCTATGGCATCTAAAACGTTACCCCGATCCATCCCTTCAATGTCCAATTGAAGGGGCAAGGCACCAGTCGCCACGATGATGCGGTCGGCATCTTTTAGTCGTTGGCAATCTGCGTTAACCTCGGTATTTAAACGTACGTCTACTCCCAGCTTATCAAGCTGGACACCAAACCAGGTAACGAGGCCTTTCATCTGCGTTTTAAAGGCTGGTGTATAGGCTGCTGTCAGTTGTCCCCCAAGGAGAGCGTCTTTCTCAAGTAAGGTCACCCGA
>JGI24703J35330_11748841_pt1 | contig 46465 bp, 38 predicted proteins | sample TergutNt197P1_FD_35330 | JGI IMG/M metagenome (IMG submission 35330)
AGATGTTGAAGAAGATTTCAACTCTGATAAAATACAAATGTTAAAATATTTAGGTGCATGTACTAATGCCGTTATCAATGTAGAAAACGGCAAAGATGTAATTATTGGAGATCCTACTGAAGCCGCTATAGTTCGTTTAATGCGCGATAAAGAAATTACTAAAGAATATTTAGATCTTCATTATCCCCGTGTTTTTGAAATTCCTTTTGATTCAACGAGAAAATTAATGACGACTATTCATAAAGTAGAAGATGGTTATCTCCAAATCACAAAAGGGGCGTTCGATCGTTTACCAGTAAGATGTAATTCGACCTCAGCAGGAATTGCAGTTGATATTCATGATTCATTTGCAGCACGAGCACTTCGTGTTATAACTGTTGGAATTAGAAAGTGGGATTCAATTCCAGATGATAAATCTCCAGAAAATTTAGAGATAGATTTACAATTTGTTGGTATGATTGGAATGATTGATCCACCTCGCCCTGAAAGTAAACTCGCTGTAGCAAAAGCAAAAGAAGCGGGAATAAAAACGGTCATGATAACAGGAGACCACAAACTTACAGCAAAAGCTATCGCAGAAGAAATTGGTATTTTCGAAACAGGGGATGTTGCAATTACCGGTGCTGAACTCGAATTAATGTCAGAAGATGAATTAAGAAAAAATGTTAGAAATATATCTGTATATGCAAGAGTAAGTCCTGAAGATAAAATTCGTATCGTTCAAGCTTGGCAATCGCTAGGTGAGGTTATCACAATGACAGGTGATGGTGTAAATGATGCTCCAGCTTTAAAGGCAGCTGATGTAGGAGCCGCTATGGGAATCACCGGAACTGACGTATCTAAAAACGCAGCCGATATGGTAATTACTGATGATAATTTTGCGACAATTGTTGATGCGATTGAAGAAGGCCGTACCTCATACGATAATATTCGCAAAACTGTACAATTCTTGTTATCAGTAAACTTTGCTGAGATTTTAATCATGTTTATTGGTGTAGCACTAGGCTGGGGTCCCCCGATCGTCGCATTACAACTTTTATTTATTAACGTAATTAGTGACGGAATTCCAGGTTTATTCCTTTCGCAAGAAAAAGCCGATGCTGATGTAATGAAACGAAATCCTATAAATAAAAATTCTGGAATTTTCTCAAATGGACTTGGATTAACAATCGCTGGAAGAAGTTTTCTGTTCATTATATTAACTTTAATAGCATTTTATATCGGAAAATTTATTCCAGTAAGTAGTACAATTGCTCCTAGTTACGCTGTGGGTGTATCTATGGCATTCGTCGTATTATCCTGGGCATCTGTCATTAATATCTTCAATGTTAGATCAGAGAAATCAATTTTTAAAATTGGATTCCTGTCAAATAAAACAGTCTTTTACAGCGCAATGGGGTCAATTTTTGTAACATTAATGGTCGCTACAATCTCGCCACTAATGTATGTATTTGATGTCGTTAGACTAAGCAGTACACACTGGATGATTATTATCGTGCTCGCACTACTACAACTAATAATTGTTGAAATTCAAAAACTTGTAAAAAATAGCAAATCAGGAAAAAGTTAATCAACATCAATAACTATTATCTATAAATTGAAAAACACCGACTAATTCGAATAAAATCGAAATAACCGGTGTTTTATTTTTATTGTAAAAATCTCCAACAACTTATTGGATTTTACTTACAACTAAAGCATCTTATTTAAGGATGGTTCTACTCGTCGTCTTGTGCATTTCTTAAAGTAGCAGACGCACGTTTTTTTTGTGCAGGTGAAGAAGACTTTTTACCTAAAGTCGCTGCAGCTTGTGATACTTTACTTCTTTTTGCTTTTCTTGACATGGAATTAACCACCTTTAAATTTATTGTTTTTGAAACTGTTTCATGTTTATGATTAAGTGGTGAAGCAGCTTCCCTAATAGAATATCCAAAAATGAAATTAAAATACACCATTCAACAAAATTCGACTTAATATTTTTTTGGGGGGGAAGTGTTATAAACAATGAAATTTAATTTAATGTGAAAATATGTGAAATTAATTTACTTTAAACGTCCATACTTATTCGGACGTTTTTTTATTAGATATAAATATTTTATTCTATAGTGCAATTTCTACTTGACAGGGATTGTACTTTTGTGATATTATATTAAAATGCCTAATAATGGTCAATTTCATATATGCCCTTAGCAAACGGTGTTGTATATGGTCGAATCATTCGGAGAAAAGCCCCGTAGAAACTATGATTTCCTTTGTTTTGATGAATGACAAAAAGGTTGAAAATTTACAAACTAAGCTTACCAGAGGTGAAGTGTGTGGCAGGAAAAGTAGTAAAATATGGTAAAAGAAGAGAGCGACGTAATTATTCTAGAATAAACGTAGCATTGGAACTTCCTAACTTAATTGAGATTCAAACAACATCATATGAGTGGTTTTTGAGTCAAGGGATTAGAGAGATGTTTAAAGATATTTCGCCAATTGAAGATACAAATGGCGTTTTTGCTTTGGAATTTGTGGATTATTCTTTAGGGGAGGCAAAATACCCTGTACTTGAATCTAAAGAACGTGATGTAAACTATGCAGCGCCTTTACGTGTAAAGGTTAGATTACATATTAAAAATGAAGAAACAGGTCTAGTAGAAGAAGTTAAAGAAAGTGAAATTTATATGGGTGATTTTCCATTAATGACACCAACTGGAACTTTCGTTATCAACGGATCTGAACGTGTTGTAGTATCTCAACTTGTGCGTTCTGCGGGTGTTTATTATAGCAAAGATACTGATAAAAAGAGTGGAAAAGTAAAATATCTGGCGCAAGTTATTCCAAGTCGTGGTGCGTGGCTTGAGTATGAAACTGATTCTAAAGATATTTTATATGTTCGCGTTGACCGTACTAGAAAAATGCCGATTACGGTTCTTTTACGTGCTTTAGGTTTATCAACTCGTGAAGATATTATTGAAGTTTTTGGAGAAAATCAATATCTTTTAAATACATTAGGAAAAGATACAACTACAACTCCTGATGAAGCACTAATGGAAATTTTTGGAAAACTTCGTCAAGGTGAGCCTGCGACAATAGAGGGTGCTCGCAATTTATTCGCTTCCCGCTTTTTTGATCCTAAACGTTATGATTTAGCAAACGTTGGGCGTTATAAATTTGATAAAAAATTAAATGTTACTGACCGTTTAGTTGGTAAAAAAATAGCTACTGATATATTTGATGCTGATACTGGTGAAATTCTTGTTGAAACGGGCACAGTTATAACACGTGAAATTATCGAGAAAACTTTAGCCGGCAAGATAGAAACATTAAACGTTCGTAAGATCGACCTAAATAGTGAACTAGAAGGCAATCATGAAACATTCATCCAAGAATTTGAAGTCTTTTCAATTGATGCAAATGGTGATGAAGAGGTTGTTAAAATCGTAGGTAGCATTGGCGATCCTGAGGTTAAAAATGTGACGACTTCGGATATTTTTGCGTCTGTGAGTTATTTCCTTAATCTATTATTTGATGTGGGTGGGCTTGATGATATCGATCATTTAGGTAATCGTCGTTTACGTCTTGTTGGTGAGTTGTTGCAAAATCAGTTAAGAATTGGTCTTTCTCGTATGGAGCGTGTGGTTCGTGAACGTATGTCTATTCAAGAGGAAGAGGGGATTACTCCATCTTCGTTAATTAATATTCGTCCTGTTACTGCTTCGATTAAAGAGTTCTTTGGTTCGTCTCAGTTATCTCAGTTCATGGATCAAACTAACCCATTATCTGAGCTTACTCACAAGCGTCGTTTATCTGCGCTTGGACCTGGTGGTTTAACTCGTGAGCGTGCAGGGATGGAAGTTCGAGATGTTCACTATTCTCATTACGGACGTATGTGTCCAATTGAAACGCCAGAGGGACCAAATATCGGTCTTATTAATGCGTTATCCTCTTATGCGAAAGTTAATAAATATGGCTTTATTCAAACACCTTATTGTCGTGTTGAAAAAATTGTTGATGAAGCTGGCAATGTTAAAGTTGTTTTATCTGATGATATTGAATATTTAACAGCAGATGAAGAAGATCGTTATATGATTGCCCAGTCCTCTACAGGGGTTGGAGTTGGTGATGAATTACCAGCTACCGTAGTGGCTCGTTTTAATGATGAAACTTTAGTTGTTTCTTCGCATGATGTTGAATTTGTAGAAGTTTCTCCACAACAGATTGTATCTGTTGCGACTGCGTGTATTCCATTCCTTGAGCACGATGATGCAAACCGTGCATTAATGGGTGCAAACATGCAGCGTCAAGCGATTCCTTTATTAATTCCAGAAGCTCCATTTGTTGGTACAGGTATGGAGTATATTAATGCGCGTGACTCGGGGCAGGCGGTAGTTGCTGAAAATGCTGGTGTCGTTGAACGTGTAGATGCTCGTTCGATTTTAGTTCGTCGTGAAGATAATGGTCTTGATCGCTATCCACTTACAAAATTCCAACGTTCAAACTCAAGTACAGTTTTAAACCAAGTCCCAATTATTGAACTTGGTGAACAAGTTGATAAAAACCAAATTTTAGCTGATTCATCTTCAATGGAAAATGGAGAACTAGCTCTTGGTCGAAACGTTGTTGTTGCCTTCATGACATGGAACGGTTACAACTATGAGGATGCAATTATCATGAGTGAGCGTCTTGTTAAAGATGATGTTTATACTTCTATTCATATTGAAGAGTATGAATTAGAGTCTCGTGATACAAAGCTTGGACCTGAGGAAATCACTCGTGATATTCCTGGTGCGAGTGGGGAAGCGTTAAAGAATTTAGACGAGTATGGTATTATTAAAATCGGTTCTGAAGTTAAAGAAGATGATATTTTAGTTGGTAAAGTTACAGCTAAAGGACAAGCAGAATTAACGGCAGAAGAACGACTACTTCATGCAATTTTCGGTGAGAAGGCATCTGAGGTACGCGATACTTCACTTCGTGTTCCAAATGGTGGAAACGGAATTGTTCATGATGTTAAAACATTCTCGCGTGCTGATGGGGATGAACTAGCACCTGGTGTTAACGAGGTTGTGCGTATTTACATTGCTCAAAAACGTAAAATCTCTGAAGGGGATAAAATGGCGGGTCGTCACGGTAATAAAGGGGTTATCTCGAAAATTTTACCTGAGGAAGATATGCCTTATTTACCAGATGGAACACCTGTTGATATCATGTTAAATCCTCTAGGGGTACCATCTCGTATGAATATCGGTCAGATTTTAGAAATTCACTTAGGTATGGCTGCAAGAAATTTAGGAATTCACGTTGCAACGCCAGTATTTGATGGTGTAAAAACATCGGATCTTGATGAAATTATGGCTGAAGCGGGAATTGATCCTGATGGAAAAACATATTTATATGACGGGCGAACAGGTGAAAAATTTGATAACCGCATAGCCGTAGGTGTTATGTATATGATCAAACTTGCGCACATGGTTGACGACAAACTTCACGCACGTTCAATCGGACCTTATTCGCTTGTTACTCAGCAACCACTTGGAGGAAAAGCTCAATTTGGTGGACAACGTTTTGGTGAGATGGAGGTTTGGGCACTCGAAGCTTACGGTGCTGCTTACATCTTACAAGAGGTTTTAACAGTAAAATCAGATGATATTAACGGTCGAGTTAAGACGTATGAAGCGATTGTACGTGGTGAGAATGTACCTGAACCTGGAATTCCAGAATCTTTTAGAGTTCTTATCAAAGAGTTACAAGCTTTAGGAATGGATATGAAAATTCTCGATGAAAATAAAGAAGAAATTTTAACACGTGAACTCAGCTCTTATGAAACTGCAAAAATTGTGGAACCAGCTAAGACTGAAACAGTAGTTGAAACAGATGATGAAGTCGAAAGTGAAGCAGTAGCGGATCTCGATTTTGACATAGTAGAATAATTTGAAGGAGGTCACGTACTTTGATAGATGTTAACAAATTCAAATATATGAAAATTGGACTTGCTTCTAGCGATACAATCCGCGGATGGTCATACGGAGAAGTAAAAAAATCAGAAACAATTAACTATCGTACTTTAAAACCTGAGCGAGATGGACTCTTTTGTGAGCGCATCTTCGGTCCACAAAAAGATTGTGAATGTGCTTGTGGTAAATATAAACGTGTACGTCATGAAGGTATCATTTGTGAACGTTGTGGGGTAGAGGTTACTGTTGCGAAAGTACGCCGCGAGAGAATGGGGCATATCGAACTAGCTGCACCTGTTGCGCACATCTGGTATGTAAAAGGAATTCCTTCTCGTATGGGACTTCTTCTTAATATGTCGCCACGCGAACTTGAAGAAGTTATCTACTTCGTAAATCACGTTATTACAGATCCTGGTACAACTGACTTTGTAAAAGGTACTGTTTTAACTGAAAGAGAATACCGTGACTCGCTAGAAAAATACGGCGAAACATTTACAGTAGGTATGGGAGCAGAAGCAATCAAATCCCTTCTTGAAAGTGTTGATTTAGAATACGAAGCAGCAGATTTAAGAGCTGAATTGAAAATTCAATCAGGACAAAAACGTGCAAAATTAATCAAACGTTTAGAAGTGGTAGAAGCTTTTAGAAATTCAGGAAACCATCCTACTAATTTAATTCTCGATGTATTACCAGTTATTCCACCGGATATTCGTCCGATGGTACAACTTGACGGAGGGCGTTTTGCAACATCTGACTTAAATGATTTATATCGCCGAGTTATTAACCGTAATAATCGTTTAATTAGATATTTAGAAATCGGTGCTCCAAATATTATTATCAACAATGAAAAGCGTATGATTCAAGAAGCGGTCGATGCGTTAATTGACAATGGTCGTCGTGGTCGTCCAGTCACAGGACCAGGAAATCGTCCTTTAAAATCATTATCCCACATGTTAAAAGGTAAGCAAGGTCGTTTCCGTCAAAACTTACTTGGGAAACGTGTTGACTATTCTGGACGTTCAGTTATCGTTGTTGGACCAGATTTAAAAATGTTTGAGTGTGGTTTACCAAAAGAAATGGCTCTTGAATTATTTAAGCCATTCGTAATGAAAGAATTAGTATCACGTGATTTAGCACAAAATATTAAGAGTGCGAAAAAAATGATTGAACGTCTTGACGATCAATTATGGGATGTTGTTGAAGATGTTATCCGCGAGCATCCTGTACTTTTAAACCGTGCACCTACACTTCACCGCCTTGGAATTCAGGCATTCGAACCAAAACTTGTTGAAGGTCGTGCGATTCGTCTTCACCCGCTAGTAACAACAGCATTTAACGCTGACTTTGACGGTGATCAAATGGCAGTTCACGTTCCTTTATCACAAGAAGCACAAGCTGAAGCACGATTATTAATGCTTGCGGCTAACAACATTCTTAACCCAAAAGATGGGAAACCAGTTGTTACACCTTCTCAGGATATGGTTCTTGGAAACTATTACTTAACACTTGAAGAAGTCGGTGCAAAAGGCGAAGGAAATATTTATAAAGATGTTGATGAATTACGTATGGCATATGCAAACGGATATGTTTCATTACATTCACGCGTTGCTATCGACGTAGCGGCATCTTTTGAAGCTTCACAGTTTACTCCTACTCAATATGGGCAATATTTAATTACAACTCTTGGTAAAGTAGTATTTAATAGTATTTTACCAAAAGAATTCCCTTATTTAAATGAGCCGACGATGACAAATTTAAACCATGCAACACCGGATACCTATTTTGTTGCAAAAGGGACAAATATTAAAGAATATCTAAATGAAATTAAAGCGGTTGAGCCTTTTAAGAAAAAATTCCTCGGAGATGTAATTGCAGAGATTTTCCGTACATATAAAACGACCGAGACCTCTAGAATGCTTGATGAATTAAAAGATTTAGGTTTCGTTTATTCAACGATGGCTGGTATTTCTGTTGGTATTTCTGATGTTGTTGTTTCTGAAGGTAAGAAGACGATTCTTGCTGATGGTGATGTTCGTGTTGCGCAAATTAAGGAGTACTTTGATCAAGGTCTATTAACTGATGGTGAACGTTATCGTCTTGTATTAGATGTTTGGTCTAAAGCTAAAGACGAAATTCAGGATGCATTAATGGATGAATTGCCAATTGATAACCATATTTATATGATGGCGGATTCTGGAGCGCGTGGTAATGCTTCGAACTTTACTCAGCTTGCAGGGATGCGTGGTTTGATGGCCAATCCATCTGGTAAAACAATCGAGTTACCAATTAAATCTTCTTTCCGCGAAGGTTTAACCGTTACTGAGTTCTTTATCTCAACCCACGGTGCTCGTAAAGGTCTTGCCGATACTGCACTTAAAACAGCTGATTCAGGTTACTTAACTCGTCGTCTTGTTGATGTTGCCCAAGATGTTATTGTTCGTGAAGCCGATTGTAAAACAGATCGTGGACAGTATGTTTCTGATTTAACAGAGCGCGGACAAGTTATCGAGCCGATGTTTGAGCGTATTGCGGGTCGTTATACTTCAAAATCAGTTTTACATCCTACAACTGAAGAGGTAGTTATCGGACCAAATGAGTATATTACAGATGAAATTGCGCAAGAAATTATCGGTTTAGGTATTGAATCAATTTCTATTCGTACAATTTATTCATGTAATGCTGAAAAAGGTATTTGTAAGAAATGTTATGGACGTAACCTGGCGACTGGTAAAGATGTTGAAGTTGGTGAAGCAGTTGGTATCATGGCTGCACAGTCAATTGGTGAGCCTGGAACACAGTTAACGATGCGTACATTCCACACCGGTGGGGTTGCGGGTGCCGATATCACTCAGGGTCTTCCACGTATTCAAGAGTTATTTGAAGCACGTAATCCAAAAGGACGCGCAGTTATTTCAGAAATCGACGGTACGGTTTCAGAAATTCGTGGTAATGCTCGTAAACGATATGAAGTTGTTGTTACAAATAAACTTGAAAGTCGTGCATATCTTCTTGCATACGGTTCTCGTCCTCTTGTTTCTGAGGGAGATGCGTTGAAAGCTGGAGATATGATTACCGAAGGTTCAATTGATCCAAAAGAATTATTACGCGTGGCAGATTCTGTTGCAGTACAGTCATACATTTTAAAAGAAGTTCAAAATGTATACCGTGCTCAAGGGGTAGAACTTTCTGACAAGCACATCGAAATCATGTTACACCAGATGATGAAAAAAGTAAAAATTATCGATGGTGGAGATACTGATATTTTACCAGGATCGTTAATTGACGTTGTTCACTACACTCGTGTTAATCGAGAAGCAGTCATTAATAAAAAGCGTCCTGCTGTGGGTATCCCGACTCTACTTGGGATTACAAAAGCCTCACTTGAAACTGAGAGTTTCTTATCAGCAGCATCATTCCAAGAAACGACAAGAGTTTTAACGGATGCAGCTATTAAAGGTAAGGTCGATGAATTAGTTGGATTAAAAGAAAATGTAATTTTAGGAAAATTAATTCCTGCTGGAACTGGTATCTTAAAAGAGAAATTTATTAATCCAATAAACGTTGTCCCTGAACCAGTAGCACCTCCAGTAGAAGAAGATAAAAAATCGAAAAAATCTAAACGTGAAGAAAAAGTCGAACCAGAGGTTGAAGTAGAAGTTGATGTAAATGTTGATGTTGATGTTGACATTGATATCGAAATCGACGAATTAGGTGTTGATGACGAAGTAAAAGTAATCACGATCGAACCGACTGAAGCATAAAATAAACAATTTTAAAAAATAAAAGTCTGCAAGTTCTATCTTGTAGGCTTTTTTCATATAGTTAAATAATTGATTAGAAAAAAGTTTAAAATTGGGGGAAATCACAATGGATTTACAAAAAGTAGGTTGGTTAAAAAAGATAACAGCAAAACAAATTGCTATGATGTGTATTTTAATGGTAGCAGTTTATTTCCTAGCAACTCCACCAAGAGCAGGAAATGAACTCGAATCAGACAATGTAATCATGACAATAAGAGGACTTGATGACTTATTTACCGCACCAATTAACGAACACACATTATATGTAATGCACGACTCAGGACACCTTGTAAAAACAACAGTAATGGCAAATCCTGAAATGAGTGAAGTAGATTCTATATTTAATTCATTACTTGTTGATTCGGATAATTTACACGATGGCGTATTCGGTCTAATTCCATCAGGGGCTGTGCTTCGAAATTATGAAATTGTTGATGGAATATTGACACTTGATTTATCTGAATCATTCACTTGGTACAAAACATCGGTAGAACAAAATCTTCTCACTTCACTTGTATGGAGTATGACAGCTCTAAACGACGTAGATCATGTAAATTTCCTTGTAGAAGGAGAGCCGGTTAACAATTTTAACACTGCTTTACATGTGGGACGCGGTTTAAATCGAGCTATGGGAATCAATGTTGAGATGGATGCACAGTCGATGGCAAATACAAAACCTATCATGTTATACTTCTTCACAGACCAAACTGAAGATGCACTACTCGTACCAGTAACACGACTTGTTGATCCACATGTTGATCCATTTGAAATTGTAATATCGTCATTAGTAAGAGGACCATTAAGTGGTTCATACATTAGTGTATTTAATCACCAAGCTAGTTTAATTGAAGCACCATTTATCGATGAGGGAATTATGACACTTAACTTCTCGTCAAATTTATTTTATGACCTAGACCAAACACAAGTATCTTCTCAAGTCATTAAGCAACTCGTTATGAGTATGACAGAATTCGAAGAAGTAACAGAAGTATCGGTAGTCATTGAAGGAAACTCACGTGTGTTTGACAATGTGGGCAATCCAATAACAATCCCAGTAGGACGAAATCACGTCTTAGGAAACGAAACTGCAAGCTACTAATTAAATCAAGAACCGTTTACGAAAGTGTGAACGGTTTTTTTATGTTACGAAAATTTGTTAAAACCAGTAATTATTGTTTTCTTACAAGCTCAATTATGAAAAAGCTATTTATTTTTTACATTTTATGGTATAATAAATTGTGTAATTTAACCCGTTCACAAGAACGTAACATTCCATTGGAATAAATTTTGAACGGTCACAAATACTAATGGAATCTATTCAACTCGAATAGAAATGTGGTTCCTGCGTTTTTCTCAAATAGACTATCGTTTTATCTTTGTTTTATTTAAGTAAATATTAATAAAGGTTCGCACATTAAAAAAGTATCGAAGGAGACTAAAAATTTATGGCAGGAAGATGCGAAGACAATTTAAAAGATTTAACACTACTCGGAAACCAAGGCGTTAAGTACGTAACAAATTATGCACCAGAAATTTTAGAAACATTCGAAAATAAACACGTGGAAAATGATTATTTTGTAAAATTTAATTGTCCAGAATTTACGAGTTTATGTCCACTTACAAATCAACCCGATTTTGCAAAAATATATATTTCATATATACCAGATGTGAAAATGGTTGAAAGTAAATCTCTAAAATTGTACTTATTTAGCTTTAGAAATCACGGAGATTTTCACGAAGATTGTATCAACATAATTATGAAAGATTTAATCAAATTAATGGACCCACGTTACATCGAAGTATGGGGGAAATTCACTCCACGCGGAGGAATATCAATTGATCCATATACAAATTATGGGAAACCAGGAACTAAGTTCGAAGAAATGGCGTTCAATCGTTTAATGAATCACGATTTAAATCCAGAAAATATCGATAATCGCTAAAAAAAGGGGAGAAACGCATGCACATAAATTTTAACAAATCATACACACTAGATGTCTTGTTATATATCGGTTGCATGCTAAGTGCGCACAGTGACATTAAATATGAACAAGAAATTGCTGAATTTATGCCAATGCTTGGAACTGTCAGCGACCAATATGTAGAAAAACTAACAAAATATTATCTGAAAAAACCCGACGTTATGAACTATATCGTAAGTATCCTATTGCCGCACGATCATCTGCTCGACTGGAAAACCACAGATTTACTAGAGCGTCACCGACACCTCACGCAAGTTTTTAAAGCAAGTCCTAACGCAAAAAACGCAAGTAAAGAACTCAAGAATTTCCTCAACCAAGACTATTCAAAAATCATGCCACTTATCAAAACCCTCGTCATGGATCTTGAACGACTTGGATTTAAAAAATACTGGTTTGAAGAAAAATTACCACTATTAAAAAAACAAATTAAAAATTACACAACAGCTCTTAACGATAATAACCCATTAGAAATACTCAATTCTTGGTCAATAAACTTCAAATTTCCAGAGACTGGGGAGTGGACGATTGTTTCATATAAGAACAAATCCTATGATTTGATAATGGACCATTATCATTTAGTAGAAAAAAATTTGGATAAAGAGGATTTTCTTGCGAGCATCGTGGATTATTTTCTAAAACAGACCCATTTTAAAAAAATAATCAAACAACTTAAACCAACAGAGTCGTTAAAACAAGAATTCAAAAACTATGTTCAACATAAACAAATAAAAAATATGACGAACTATATTGAAAAATCTCTTCACTTAGCACTGAAAAAGCACTTAAATAAACGTATTTCTACGAAAAATATTGAGATTAGCGACGACTTTTTGTTTGCGAGGATAATCTACGAATATCTTAGTACGAATGAATTGGGAAGTGAAAAAGTTGAGATATATTTGTCGAATATGATGAGTGAATTAGGAAAAAAAAGGAGCAAATAACAATGATTAATCAGAACAGAGTAGTAGAAGAATTTATCGAACTTGTAAAAATTGATTCAGAGTCAAAAAATGAGGCTGAAATTGCCCGCGTATTAAAGAAAAAATTAGAAGATTTAGGACTTGATGTGGTTGAGGATGATACAAAAGAAACTACCGGTCTTGGATCTGGGAATTTAATCGCAAAGTTATCTGCAACTAAAGCTAGCGGAGATACGATTTTATTTAGTTGTCATTTTGATACCGTGACTCCTGGAATTGGAATTGAACCAATTATCAATGGTGATATTATTGAAACAAATAAGTCTACAATTCTTGGTGCTGATGATAAAGCGGGAATTGCCGCTTTACTAGAGGGAATCCGTGTATTAAAAGAACAAAATATTGACCATGGTGACGTTGAAATAGTTTTAACAGGTGGTGAAGAAATCGGTCTAATCGGTGCAACTGTGGTTGACAAATCTGCACTTTGTTCAACTTACGGATTTGCTCTTGACAGTGGTGGAAAAGTCGGAGAAATCATCGTGGCATCGCCTGATCAAGGAAAAATTAAAGCAACAGTTCATGGAATTGCGGCGCACGCTGGAGTTGCACCGGAGGCAGGTGTTTCAGCAATCGAAATCGCTGCTAAAGCAATTACTAATATGCCACTTGGTCGACTTGATGAAGAACTTACCGCGAATATCGGTATTATTAACGGTGGGGAAAGAACAAATATCGTAACAGATTTAGTAGAAGTGGTAGGCGAAGCTCGCGCTATTACATTCTCAAAACTAGAAAATCAAATGAATACGATGAAAAAAGCATTTATTGAAGCTGCTGAAGAACGTGGTTGTACAGTTGATATTGAAATCGAGTATAGTCGCGTTGGATATCGTCTTCTTGAAACTGACCGTGTTGTCGAGGTTGCAAGCGAAGCAGTGAAAAATGTAGGTCGCACACCTCAACTAGCAGCAACAGGTGGCGGAAGTGACGCAAACATTTTTACTAGTGCTGGAATTCCAACAGCAAATCTAGGAGTTGGTTATCTTGATATTCACTCCAAGGATGAAAAAATGCCAATAACTGAACTAGTAAAATTAAGTGAACTTGTAGTAGAATTAATTAAAGTAGCTGCGAAATAATTTAAAAAGAACCGTTTCAAATTGTGGATTAAAATCTATAAATTTCAAACGGTACTTTTTTTATTTATAGTCAGTTTTTAATTAAATTCTACATGAGTTATAGCAATGTAAAGACAGATTCTATACGAGTAGAGGCACGGAGTTTCAATCTGCTGGAGTAGAATCATATTAAATTAAGAATCCGTATTCTAGTTTAACAATCGTATTCTAATCGAATAGAATCATATTAAATTAATAATCCGTATTCTACTCGTGCAGAGCACATCGAACTCAAAATTTCGTTTTAATTACTTTGTTTGTTTTTTTCTAAATCGTCCATAATGTAGTAACTTCGGAAAGTGGTGAAAAAAATGGAAGATTTATTAATGAGCAGATCAGATTTAGCGATTGAAGCAGTCGAACAATTTATTGGAAATGCTGATGGAAAAAAAAGTGGAATTATTCGGGATGAAAAGAAAATTGGAAAATTAAAGGTTATAAATATAGAAATATTAAAAGGTTATGAAAAAAAGACTGGGAAAAATGCGGGTCACTATATTTCCATTGACACTTCCAAATTGGGTTTAGATACGGCGGAAAAGTTGGAAGAAACCCGTGATGTATTTTCAAACGAGCTAAAAAAATTCCTCAAAGCAAAAAAAATAAAAAACGACGCAACTTGTTTAGTCGTCGGGCTTGGAAATGAGCATATAACACCAGATGCGTTAGGTCCGAAAGTGCTTGACAATATTATCGTTACGAGACATTTGTATGAGCTTGCAAGTGAGGATATGGATGGAAACTATCGAAAAGTAAGTGCTTTTGCGCCAGGAGTGATGGGTTTAACTGGAATAGAAACTTTCGATATAATAGAATCCGTGGTGAAAAAAATAAAACCCAATTTTTTAATAGTTGTTGATGCCCTCGCTGCGCGCTCTGTAAGTCGTGTAAACAGAATGATTCAGATGACAGATACAGGTATTTCGCCCGGAAGTGGAGTAGGGAATAAGCGCCGCCGTATTGATGAAGCATCTCTTGGTATACCGGTTATTGCGATTGGGATTCCGACTGTTGTGGATGCGGTTTCGGTTACACAAGATACAATTGATTTACTTTTACAACATATCGGAAAATCACTTCAAGAAAAAAATAAAAAAAGTGGAATTTACAAACCACTAAAAGCATCCGGAGAAGCGAGCGAAGAGCTTGAAATCGAACTGCCAGACGAGGTTCGAAAAGAATTTTTAGGAAAAGTTGGTGTCCTCTCAAAAGAGGAAAAAAGAGCGTTACTCGCACAAGTGCTCACTCCGGCAGGCTATAATTTGATTGTGACTCCAAAGACCATCGACTCTGAAATCGAGGATTTATCACGACTTGTATCCAACGCTTTAAATGTAGCACTCCATCCGTTAGTAGAATTTAGTGCGTAATTTGATAAAAGACAATTTTAAGAAAATTTAAAAGTTGTGTAAAAGACGTTTCAAGTAGAGCGTCTTTTTTTTTATCTATAGGACCCCCGATATCGTCCCTTCGTAGATAATTTTGACCTATTTGAGCATCAATTTTATCTATAGAACCCCGCTATCGGCACTTCGTAGATAATTTCTAAAAAATGTTAAAATTATCACAAAAATGGACATTGAATTTAGTAAAATTCTCAATGGTGCACAAGTATACATGTTAAAAATTTCCATAATAACAACAAATTCACAACTATGCTAAAAATTTCACAATAGTAATAAAGTTATAATGTTTAGAAAAAATTCATAATCATCTTCGATAATTTTTAAAATTTTTACAACCGTTCTCTCAGGTAGTACGATTATTTTCGAGATAGCATAAGAAAATCCACAAATAAATTTTCTTTAATTTCTACAAAAAATGCTTACAAAAGTAGTAGACAAAATACATTCTTCTATGTTAAAATAACTTCACATGCCAAAACTTACTTTCTTAATAAAGTAGACATTTGAGAAATCAATGAGGAGCAAACATTTATGCAAAAGCATTTAGATACAACTTTATCAGCACAAGTTCGCGCAGAAAGTTTAGTTGAATTAATGACACTTGAAGAGCGTGCTTTAGTGCTTAATTATAGGTCACCAGAAATTCCACGCTTAGGAATTCCTGAGTATAACTGGTGGAATGAAGGTCTTCATGGAGTAGCACGCGCTGGAACTGCGACAATGTTTCCACAAGCAATAGCACTGGCCGCTATGTTTGATAAAGATATGATGGAATCAGTTGGTAATATCATCGCTTTAGAAACACGTGCAAAATATAACAGTTTTATCGCTGAAAATGATCGCGATATTTATAAAGGATTAACTTTATGGTCTCCGAATATCAATATGTTTAGAGATCCAAGATGGGGGCGCGGACACGAAACATACGGGGAAGACCCACACTTAACAGCAGAACTCGGAATCGGTTTTGTTGACGGGATTCAAGGAAAAGGTCCAGTTATGACCGCGGCAGCTTGTGCAAAGCATTATGCAGTACACTCAGGACCAGAAGGTCAGCGCCACACATTTGACGCCATCGCAACTCCAAAAGAAATGGAAGAATATTACTTACCACACTTCAAAGCACTCGTAGAAGCAGGAGTCGAAGGAGTGATGGGAGCCTACAACAGATTAAACGGCGAAGGAACATGCGCATCACCATTTTTAATGAAAAAGTTAGAAGAATGGGGATTTGACGGCTACTTCGTCTCAGATTACAGAGCCTTAGAAGATTTTTACAAGAACCACCACTTAACAAACAGCGACGTTGAAACAGCAGCAATGGCGGTCGAAGCAGGATGTCATATATGTGCGGGATATGTCTACGAACACGTAATGGACGCATATAATAACGGATTACTCTCAGAGGCGGCAATCACAAAAGCAGCAATCGCATCACTGAGAACAAGAATAAGGTTAGGACAATTCGATGAAAATTGTGAGTTGAATGATATCCCATTAACGGTCGTTTCAAGTAAGGCTCATAAATCAGTATCGCTTGAAGCAGCACAAAAATCGATGGTTTTATTAAAAAATAACGGAATTTTACCACTGGATGCTAGCAAAATCGATACTCTTGCTGTAATCGGACCTAACGCAAACAGTCGCAACGCACTACAAGCAAACTATTTCGGCACGGCAGACCGCTACCACACATTCCTCGAAGGAATCCAGGATAAATTTGACGGACGCGTGTTATATAGTCTCGGGGCGCATTTATACAAAGACTCAACTACATCACTTGGTCTTTATAAACACGATAAAATATCTGAAGCAGTACAAATGGCAAAATTATCTGATGTAGTAATATTATGCGTAGGTCTTGATGCCGATCTTGAAGGAGAAGAAGGCGACGCAGGAAATCAATTCGCCTCAGGCGACAAAATAAACATTCTACTACCAAACTCACAAAGATTACTAGTTGAAAAAGTGCTAGAAGTCGGTAAACCGACGATTGTTGTAATCGCATCTGGTTCATCATTAAATCCAGAAACTCCGAATGTTGATGCGATAATACAAGCATGGTATCCAGGAAGTGAAGGAGGCATTGCTTTAGCAGATATCCTCTTTGGTAACATCTCACCGAGTGGTAAACTACCAATAACTTTCTATGAAAATACGGATTCTTTACCATCATTTACTGATTACTCATTAAAAAACAGAACATATTTATACGCAAAAGAGAATATTTTATATCCATTTGGATTTGGATTAACTTACTCTAGCGTAAGAATGGACTCTCTTGAATATAACAAGCAAACCGCGACGGTGAAAATTACGAATACTGGTAATTTTGCCACTGATGAAGTAGTGCAAATCTATATTAAAGATCTCGAATCAAAGCATGCTGTTATAAATCATCGCTTAATCGGATTTAAGCGTGTTCATTTAGATGTTGGTGCAAGTGTAACCGTTGAAATTCCACTCGATAAAACGATGTTTGATGTCGTTGATGATGACGGTCACCGATTTGTTGATTCAAAGACATTCACACTTTATGCTGGTGTTTCGCAACCGGATGAGTTGAGCGTTTCGTTATCTGGAGTGCAAGTTTTGGAAACTACAATTTCTTTATAAAATAAAAAAATGGTTGCTACTTTAATAGTAGAACCATTTTATTTTGGAAGATTTTTTGATAATTCGCGATTTTTTAAATTAGACGAGCGTTTAAACATAATAATCGTGCGTCCGATTACTTGAACGATTTCCGCCTTACTAAGATTTGCGATAGCCTCAGCAACCTCACTTGGTTCATTCAAACAATTTTGCAACACAGATAACTTAATTAACTCACGTGCTTCTAACGCATTTGTTACTGTATCGACTAAATTATGCGTCACAGATCCCTTTCCAACTTGAATAATTGGCGATAAATTGTGAGCATGACTACGTAAATAAGATTTTTGCTTTCCAGATAATGCCATAATTGAACCTACTTTCCATTATTTTACTTTTATGATACCCGAGAAGATTTATTTCAATCGGTAATTATGTCTAGTTTCGCGTCTTACAATTTTTTCTAGTTTCTTTGAAGCTTCAAAATTTTATAAGTGACGCTACACCTTTAAATTGTACCAAATTTTGCTCCATTTGTCCAATAATTCATTTTCTAAATAAAGGATAAAATTATTAACGAATAAATCATGGTCATTTCAGGTCTCTTGTGATAAAATAGACTTAGTTAAGAAGGAGTGGTAAAATGCGTACTAAAGAACAAAATATCGAATTAATTAAAAATTTATCAAATGCTTTCGGAATTTCTGGATTTGAAGATGAAGTAGTTGAAATTTGTAAGACGCAACTCGAAAATTTTGCCGATTTTAAAGAAGATTCACTTCGTAATCTATACTTTAATTTGAAAAACTATCAAAATCAAGATTTGAAAGTTTGGCTTGATGCTCATACCGATGAAGTTGGTTTTATTGTGCAATATTTAAAAAATAATGGTACATTAGGATTTTTGCCTGTTGGTGGGTGGGTACCTTCTACTGTGCCTGCTAGTAAAGTGAAAATAAAAAATCTCGATGGTGAGTATGTAACGGGTGTTGTTGCTTCAAGACCTCCTCATTTTTCAAAAGGGTCTGATAATAATCCGAGTTTATCGGAAATGGTTATTGATGTAGGGGCAACAAGTAAAGATGAGCTTATGAGTGATTTTAGAATAGGTGTAGCTGCACCAGTTGCTCCAAGTGTTGAATGTGAATTTATTGACAAAAAGGATATTTTTATTGGTAAAGCATTTGATTGTCGGATTGGAGTTGCAGCACTTCTTGAAACATTAAACCAAATTAAAGATGAAAATCTTAATGTTGATGTTATTGGTACTCTGACCGCACAAGAAGAAGTAGGTTTAAGAGGAGCACAAGCAGCAACAAAAATGATCGACGCAGACGTTGCGATTGTTTTTGAAGGAGCGCCGGCTGATGATACATTTTTACCGGGTGAGCAAATTCAAACTGGATTAAGACGCGGTCCAATGTTACGCCATTTCGATGTAAGTATGATAAATAACCCACGTTTTATGCGTCATGCAATTAACGTAGCACAAACTCACAATATCCCAATTCAAGAAGCAGTAAGAAGTGGGGGAGGAACAAATGGTGGCGCAATTCATCTTTCAAAAAACGGAATCCCAACAATCGTAATAAGTATTCCTGTTCGCTACGTGCACTCTCATCACGGTATCGTCGCATATGAAGATTATTTAGCGGCAATCGAACTCGCAAAAAATGTTATTAAAAGTTTAAACGAAGAAGTTGTAAATAGTTTCTAACAATTCGAATGAAGCGGGAATGATATTGCGTAAGCAGGAATCGTTCCTTTTTTAAAATACAAAAAATGCTTTAAAATGAACAATATTTCACTACAATTCAGTACGCAAAAAAAAAAAAATAAAAAAACTAAAATTTGTGTGTATAATTTTTAATTTGTTGAACATAATGTGTTATCAAATAAGCTAACATGAAATTCGGGGGAATTTATTATGACAGACAAAATGAAAATGACAATTATCTTTGCAGTAGTAGGAATCGTATTTTTAGCACAATTTTTCTTTACAACATCTGATGAAGTTTCTGCTAATACACCTATATCTTTTTTGGAAGAAGCAGAAGACGATATTTTAAAATTAAGAGTTATTGCTAATTCTGATGATCATTTCGACCAAGTTGTAAAAAGAACAATCGTACTTGCTATCAGCTCGTTTATGAATAGTCAACCAAATGGCTACGACACAGGATTTCTTGTTAATAATTTAAGTTCAGTTAGAGAATCGATCGAAACAGTATTATCTGAAATGGATGTTGAGCAAGAAGTTGAGGTTAGTTTTGGAATTCATTATTTTCCAGCAGTAGAGAGCTATCATCCAAGTCTAGTTGTGCGTTTAGGCGAGGCTCGTGGTGAAAATTGGTGGTGTTTCATTAACCCGGGTGTGTGTGTAGTCCCAACTGCAGATGAAGTAACAACAAATTCTGTACAAGTTCAAGTCCGCGAAGAAGTTCAAGAAACAATCAGCGTTAGAACTGTTTCGATTGTCTCAAGTTTGTTTGGTAATGGGACCACGCGTGAGGTGGTAAACGGAGAGGTTGACTGGTTTTCAAATAATTAATTTATTATATAATTCCCCTGAATCTAGAGTAGACTATTGCTGGTCTACTTTTTTTGGAGTTTTTATATTTAGAGATAATTAAAAACAGTAGCATAATAAATACGACACAAATGAAACTAATTAAGATCTTAAAGTATCGACATGTATAATCCAAAAGCGATATAGGGATAAATGTTTTTTTTCTCGAACATTGGATTGACCCCTTCAAATTAGTTTATCTTTATTTTATCAAAAATTTTATTATAATTTGATTGAAAAATATCAAGTTAATGGATTTGGTTAAAAATAATATTTTGCTTTGGGAATATGCCCCTTTACACTTTACACTCCTTTTTATTTAGGGTATAATAAAGCTATGCTTGATATATTATAACTTTAATAAATATAAAAAAATAGGAGAAAATATTATGATTTCTAAAAGATTAGGACGAGATGCCCGTCCAGAATTTCCAAAGCGAGCTGTTATTACAGCTGGAATGCCTTATGGAAACAAAAACTTACATTTTGGACATGTTGGTGGAATGTTTGTTCACGCCGATATTTTTGCTCGTTTTTTAAGAGATCGAATCGGTGAAGAGAATGTTATTTTTATTTCAGGTACCGATTGTTATGGTTCACCGATTGTTGAAGCTTTTCGTAAATTACAGGAAACTGGTTATAAAGGTACTATTGAGGATTATGTTCTTAAAAATCATGAGAGTCAAAAATCCACTTTAAAAAAATATGATGTTAACTTTAATTTATACGCAGCGTCTGCGCTGGGACGTTCTGGTGAAATCCACCAAGATGTTTCAAATTGGTTATTCCAAACATTACATGATCAGGGTTTGATTAAGTCTTATTCCGTGCCGCAACTTTTTGATGTGGAAAAAGAAGTGTTTTTGAATGGTCGTCAAGTCATCGGGAAGTGTCCGATTCCGGGTTGTACGTCGGAGCATGCTTATGCGGATGAATGTTCACTCGGGCATCAATTTCAACCTAGTGAGTTAATTAATCCCGTTTCTGTTTTATCAGACAAAACGCCGATTTTCAAAGATGTAACTAATTGGTATTATGTGCTGGATGAGTCAATTGACGTTTTAAAAGAACAACTTGAAAATTTAAAAAGAAACAGTAATACAAGAAAGTACCAATTAAATATTATCGATGAATTTTTACAAAAACCAATGATTCATGTACCTCGTAAATATGTTGATGATGTTGCTGAACTCGTTGCGAAACTTCCACCTCATACTTTAACAGATGAAGAAAAGAAGAAATCTATTACTTTTGAATTTGAAACTCTTGATAATCGTGATGTTGCAAAAACGACACTTGAACAATTAGGAATTCATTATACAGCTGGAAAAACTCTTGTGCCATTTAGATTATCTGGTAACGTGGACTGGGGGGTTAAAGTTCCAGTTGTGGATAAACTTTCTGATTTGACGTTCTGGGTGTGGCCTGAGTCGCTATGGGCCCCGATTTCATTCACGCAAGCCTATCTAGAATCAATCGGCAAAGATATTTCTGAATGGGAAAAGTGGTGGGGGGCAGATGATTCACTCGTTTATCAGTTTATCGGTGAGGACAATATTTATTTCTACTCAATTGCCGCGATGGGACTTTTTAACGGTTTGATGCAGTCTGGTGTTTCAATGAATTATCCGCATATTATTCCAAATCGTCATATATTATTTATGGACACAAAAGCAAGTAGTTCTTCTGAAATCAAACCTCCTATGGCAGATGACCTTCTTGAACATTATTCTGTTGAACAGTTGAGAATGCATTTTATGGGACTTGCACTCGCTACAAAAAGTACGGGATTTAAACCGCAAGTTTATATGAAAGATAGTGACAAAGTTGGACCTGATATGGTTTTAAAGGATGGAAACTTGTTAACTAACGTCCTTAATCGATTATTTAGATCATGTTTCTACACATCTCAAAAAGATTTTAACGGAAAAATACCGAGCGTTGAACCTACCACTGAAATTAAAAAACTCCTTGAAGAAAAAGTCCTAGAATATGAAAAACATATGTACAACCACGATTTTCACAGAATTGCTTATACGTTAGATGCTCTAATTCGCGATGTATCAAAAATTTGGGCAAGAGACAGTAAAATTGGAGATGAATCTGAGGGTAGTGAGGTCTTGCAACAGGCTTTAGCTGATTTGTTCTATGCTTGTAAAATTATAGCAATTCTTATTCATCCGATAGCGCCATCGGGTGTTGAGATGTTTGAATATTATTTGAACCTGGATCAAAAATTATGGAATTGGGATACAATATTTGACCCTCTATATAGTTATGTGACAGACCTTGCGCAACACGAATTAAAGTTTTTAGAACCACGAGTTGACTTCTTTGCTAAACTGGCAAGTCAATTTGAAAAAGAATAGAATTTTAAAATGACATCTCTTAGTTAAAAAATATAACTAATTGATGTTTTTTAATTTAGATTATTTCTTCTCGAATTTGTATGTAAATAGAGTTTAAAAGTAATATTAAACAAAGTTTCGTCTAATACAGTAAAAAAATCTAACAGTTTTTCACTAAAAATTTCGCTGTAAAAGAAATTATCCACTCACAAAAAACATAATTGCTAGTTCTCCAACAAACTGAATAAAACACCAAAATCTCTTTTACGAAAGAATCATTAAAACAAAATTCTAACATTATTTGTTTTAAAATCAGAATTGTGGTATAATAAGGAAGGTAAATTTTAACTCTCGGAAATCAACGCAGTAAATGGGGAATTATACAAAATGACCATGTTTTTAAATACAAAATCGCTTTTACATACGCTTAATCCTCGCTTTAAGGTTCTCTTTTTTTTGATCCTTTTGATTTTATTATTTTTTATAAATACTTGGGTTGGCATTTTTATTTGTTTATTTTTCTTGTTAATTTTAGTCCTCATTTCAAAGATTCCATTTTTGTTATTTATAAGTAGATTAAAAATTCCGATTTTGATGTTTGTTTTTATGTTCATAATCCAGCTACTGTTAATGCCTAATATTTCAAATGGATACGAAGATTTATTTTTTGCATTTATGCGACTGATTAATCTTGTTATTCTTGTATATATATTACTGCTGACCACTTCTATTTCAACTTTATTGTTAATTTTTGAAAATTCGTTAAAACCACTACAAAAAATCGGCCTAAAAACTGGAGCTTGGGTTTTAGTCTTTAAAATGATTTCGCGTTTCGTACCTAGTTTGTTTATTGAAGCACATATAATATTAAAAGCTCAAGCTTCAAGAGGACTCGATATAAAAACTGCTCCTCTCGTTAAAAAATTATCCCTTATTGGCGCATTATTGTTACCCGTTTTCGTCGCCGCAATTAAAAGAACAGATGAAATGGCAAATAGTATGGCTGTACGAGGATTTGTTTTAAACCAAAAAAGAACGCATTTTCAAGTTGTAAAGGATGAATTATCACAAAATGAAACGAATTAAATGTATTGTAAAATATGATGGCTCTAAATTTTTTGGCTATCAAATACAACCCGAAGGACGTACCGTACAAAAAGAAATCGAAAAAGCTTTGAAAATAATTTGTAAAACTGAAATAATCACTCACGCTGCAGGTAGAACGGACTCAGGAGTTCACGCAATCGGACAAGTTTTCCACTTTGATTCACCACTTGATATGGAAGCAATCAGATTTAAAAGAGCATTTAACAGCATTCTCCCAAAAGATATCTTTGTGATCGAGTCTTGTGAGGTAGATTCAGATTTTCATTCAAGGTTTCATGCAACAAAAAAAGAATATCGTTACTTACTGTCTACACTTGAACACGACCCACTTACTTGTGACTATGTTCATTATTTCAGAAGAAAACTCGATTTACAATTAATGCAAAAAGCTGCGGATTATTTTGTTGGAACGCATGATTTTACATCATTTACTGCAAATATGGATAAAATTAATAAACAGCGAACTATTTATAAAGCAGATATTGTTGAAACATCTCCAGGTGAGTACGTTTTTGAATTTGAAGGCAGTGGCTTTATGAAATATATGGTAAGAATCATGGTTGGAACATTGTTAAAAGTAGGAGTAGGAAAAATAAAACCAGAGGAAATTCCATTTATAATTGCAGCAAAAGATAGGAATTTTGCAGGTCCTACCGCAAAACCTGAAGGTTTATATTTACTTTCTGTCGATTATAGTGTAAAATAAGAGTATGTTAAAGATGGAGAATAAATATTATGAATCAAAAAGAATTAATGGGGGGGGCACGTTATGATAAAGTTAACTAAGAGTAGAAGTAGACAAAAATACGTTGAGTCTGCTTTAAAACCAAACGAAGCATTAGCGATTGATGACTTAAACGAATATAGAAACGTTTATAAAAAAGAACGTGATTTAGGATATAAGGGTTTATATGGGGCATTTTCTGATAAAGTATCAGTAAAGTTGAAGATTTTAAATAAAGATGGGGACAATGAAGAAGTAACGGGTACAATTTCACATTATGACGATAATTTTTCACAACTTGTGATAAGAACAGGTCATAGTTTAAAAAGATTCACGTTTGATCAAATTATTGATGCACAAAATTCATCTGGAGGATTGCTCGATGAAAGACCTACTGTCTAATACTGTAATATTTTTATTATTATTCGTCGGCGGTCTTTTGATAGGATGGCATTTTATACAAGAAGATGTCATCCTTTATTTTACGCAATTGGAAGTTAATCCCGAAGAATTTACTCAAAATATGGAGATTTCACAAGAAACTGCTGAATTTGATCCAACCGTTGTAAGAAGTCTTGAAGCTTTTGAATGGTTAAATTATATTAATGTAGATGAAGAACTGTTTGCTGTTGGTGAACTATTAATCCCTAGTATTGAACTAAATTTACCAATTTTTCTAGGAGTAGCTGAACCTAATATCTCTTTAGGTGTTGGAACAGTCGTTTCTAATTTAGTAAAGGGTGAAGGAAACTATATTTTAGCAAGTCACTGGGATCCAAGTCCACGAGTTCGTTTTGGTGGACTTCACCTAGTACAACCAGGAGATGCACTTATATTAAGAGATTCAGAAAACTTATTCATCTATGAAACTATTATTGGTGATAATTATATAATTGCTCCGAATAGGTGGGATATCGCTGATGTTGTAGAAGGTAAAGTTTATTTAACTTTATTTACTTGTACACCAGACGGTTCAGAAAGAGTAATGGTGCGTGGCGAGCTTATTGAAATTATTAATATCGAAGAACTTCGTTACGCAATAGAAAATGATATCGAATCGCCCATTATACAATCTGAACTACTACCAATTGAACTAACTACGATTATTGAAATGATGGATGCGGATCCTCATCCATTTCCAATCTTGCCAGTAAGTGCAACAATCGGATCTAGTGGACTAATTGCCATACTTGTAATCTCTTTTTCAAGCAAACCTAAAAAATCCAAATAACTAAAGCAAAAGTCACGAAAATAATCGTGACTTTTTTAAAAACTCGTTTCTTATGCCCATGCAGACCAGTCGATAATAACGTATAATAATATGTAGTATGAAGGGAGGGATAATATGTTTACTTACAACAGTGGATATGCCACACAACAACTACATTGTGTTACGCCCCGTAAAATTTCATGGGAGCTAGTTTTAATATTGTTCATTGTGCTTGTTTTACTAGGTTTTGTTTTCTGTTTATTCTAAAAAAATAAACCAGTTAAACTTTTCAAAATTCCATTAATCGTTGTCACAACTTCTAGGTTTTTGCGTAGTATATAGTGATTATGATTTAGAGGAGGAAGAGTTATGTGTAACTGTCAACAAGCAACACCATGTACAGGAGGAGGAATCCGTTTCAATGCAAATTGGGCACTCATCATTGTACTATTCATTTTATTAGTTATCCTATGCACAGGAGCATTCAGCTGCAAGAAACCAAGCTGCGGATGTGAGTGTGAGCAAGAAGAAACTTTCTGCGACTGTGGATGCTAAAAAATAAACTTTCATAACTTATGTAAAAAATTGTCACACTCTGTGGATTTCTTGCATAAGATATAGAGTAGTAAAGTGTTAAAGGGGGTAAGAAGTATGTACGGATGTGGAACTTGTGGATTAAACATTAGCGGAATTGTAGGATGTGCAATTGCTGTTATCGTTATCCTATTCATTTTATACGTTTTATTCGGAAACGGATTTGGACGTAACAACTGCTGCTGCTAATTTTAGCTAAAGCCAACTGAATATGTTAGTGTGTGGTCGACTCATTTGGGAGGTGGCCGCACCTTTTTTTAGCTTTTTTTCTTCTGGCTGGAGTGTTTTAAGATAAGGCAAAAATTTAAAATTCTAAAAAATCATGCTAAATTAAACTGATAGAATTTTAAATCGCACTACCATCTTATAATTTGGCGTAATTAATGCTACGATAGATTTTACACCTTCATCAAATGCTTTACCTACAGCAACATTTAATGCCTACTACGTTTATTTCTGGAAAAATAAGGTTCTTAATGGGTATGGAGAAGTTTTGTATTCCGTTTACTCGACTAAAATTCTGCTTTATGTGGAGGAGCTTATTACATAGCTCAATAAATTTAATTAAGGGACTTTCATAATCTTTATGAATATCCCTTTTTTTATATATTTATTAGGGCTTGGATAAAAAAGATTTACAAATTTTTAAAACATATCCAATAATTGAAAATCTGATACTAATTTTATCATACGCGCAAGCGGAATCTGTCATTAAGAGTGTTAAATATATCGAAAAATTCGACAAAAGGCGAAAACACAAAAAAATTAAAAATATTGTCAAATTTTAGGAACATATTAGGCAATAGGACATATAATGTAATTGTAAGTAAGTAATTAATTAAAGGGGGTTCAACATATGTACGGTTATGAATGTGGTTGCAATTGTGGCGGAGGATTAGGGTTAAACTGGTCTGTTATCGGTTGGTGCGTAGTAATCTTCATTATCTTAGCGTTATTATTCGGATTCTGTGGATTCAGTTTCAAACGTTGCCAAAGCTCTTGCCAAAGCTCGTGTCAAAGCACTTGCTGCTAAAAACTAGTGTGTGTGTACTTCCTTGTGAATTGCACACCTTTTTTTTGCTTTTTTTAATGTTTGCACGATTCTTAAAGATTTGGTATAATAGAGGAACTTCACGACATAAGAGTGATTAGTTCCTCTTTATACCTATTGTACTGAAACTAGCGAAGAATGAATCATAGTTGAACTTAATAGGTGCAACTAAAATAAGAAATTTTGAGGTGAGACTATGTTAAGTATGCAAAATTTTGTCTATGATGGGCATCCAATTTTAAGACAAGTAGCAAAAGAAGTAAAGATACCGTTATCCGATGAAGATAAAGAAATAATGAGACTCATACTTGAATATATTAAAAATAGCCAAAACGAAAAATTGGCTAAAAAATATAAACTGCGAGAGGGAATAGGACTCGCTGCACCACAAATCGGACTTGATAAACGAATTTTCGCAATTCATGTTGAAGATGAAGATGGTGTTTTACATAGTCACATGCTTGCAAATCCAAAACTTGTTAGCCATTCTGAGGACTTGATTTATTTACCAGGTGGCGAGGGATGTTTGTCTGTAAAAGAAGAGATTGAGGGAATTGTTCCCCGTTATCGTCGTGTTAAAATTACGGGTTATAATGAAAATAGCGAACTTATTGAAATTAAAGCAAATGGGTTTATAGCAATTGTCCTTCAGCATGAATATGATCATTTAAATGGAAAAATGTTTTATGACCATATCAATCCTCAATTTCCACACATTCCACCTACAGGAGCAGTCTCTATTTAGTAACAATTTTTATCATTTTAAATAATTCGCTCGGGGGAGTAATGATGTTATGATATTAAATTTTAAAGATCAATTGAATAAAAATGATTTATTAAGGGGGGTTGTAGGTCTTGAACGCGAAGCACTGCGTATTACACCTGAGGGTGTAATTGCACAAACGGATCATCCAGATGTTTTTGGAAATCGAAGTGTTCATCCGTATATAACAACTGATTTTGCAGAGAGTCAGGTTGAGATGATTACAAAACCTTATGATTGTTATAAAGAGGCACACAACGAATTAACATTAATAAATCAAACTGTATATAAAAGTATAAACAAAGAATTATTATGGCCGTATTCGATGCCGCCGGCTTTTTCATGGGAAAATGTTAGTATTGCAAAATATCCTGAGACTGACGATGGAATGAGTAAAAGTGATTATCGCAAGTATTTGTGTAGTAAATACGGAAATGGTGTGCAATTAATTTCAGGTATTCATTATAATTTTTCTTTTAGCGATTCCTTATTAAATAAATTGTACGATGTTAGTCCTAAAAAGGATTCGTTTTCTAACTTCAAAAATGACTTATATATGAGTATTGCTCGTAATTATAAAAATTATCATTGGTTTTTTATCTATATTTTGGGTAAAACTCCAAATGGAATCGAAGTTAATGAACCAAATGCTGCATCACTTCGAAATAGTCGTTACGGTTACCAAAATAAAGTAAATTTGAATTTATCTTATGAGTCGCTTGCCTCTTATCTCGATTCAGTTAAACGCGAAATTGAAGCGGGAAATATCATTGATGAACGCGAAATTTATGAACCTATTAGAATAAAAAGCGTTCCCGGTAAAACTCCACTTCAAGCTCTTGCGTCAAATGGTATTTCTTATTTAGAATTTCGTTCGATTGATTTAAACCCGCTAGCATTTGCGGGGATCAGTTTAAATGATCTCAAATTCGTAAAGTTGTTTATTTTAGCCTTATTTGAACTTCCAACTGAGCTTCCTATCGCAATAGATGAATTAAATAATTGGACAAGCCTTAATGGACGAGCAGAAATTCCAACAAAAATTCAATCCTTAATTGATAAAGTTATTGCTATTATGGAAAAAATTGATTTAGAATTTAACTTAAATCTTAATACAATTAATGATGTTTTAGAAGAAAGCAAGATTATAAATTCGTTTGATATGTTAGAACTCGCAAAAAAACATAAAGAAGATGCAATCATTAAACCTTATCAAGCTATGGGTTATGAAGATATGGAGATGTCTACGCAGTTATTGATTACTGAAAGTATAAAACGTGGAGTTCAAGTTGATGTTATCGATAAAGCAGCCAATTTTTTACGTTTAACCGGTCAAGAAAAAGTCGAATATGTGAAACAAGCTACAAAAACATCTGCAGATACTTATATTTCGTTTTTAGCGATGGAAAATAAAGAAGTGACAAAAATAATTCTTGAAGATGCCGGATTTCCTGTTCCAACCGGTGTAACTTTAAAATCAGTAGAGGAAGGTCTTTCTTACTTTGACCTGTTTAGGAATAAGGAGATTGTGGTGAAACCCAAATCCACTAATTTTGGATTGGGTATTGTGATGTTTAGACCCCTTGAGAATTATGAGGACTTTAAACATGCTCTATCCATAGCGTTTTCATTTGATTCTGAGGTTTTAGTTGAGAAGTTTTTGCATGGTCAGGAGTATCGATTCTTGGTTGTCGGTGATAGGTGTCTTTCGGTTTTGAAACGAGTGGGTGCGAATGTTATTGGTGATGGTACTTCTACAATTGAAGAGTTGGTTGCGAAAAAAAATGAACATCCTTGGCGTGGTGTGGGGCATACGAGTCCTCTTGAAAAAATTGTATTAGGTGAAATTGAAATTCACAATTTAAAACAAGCGGGATATGATCCGGAATCTGTTGTTGAAGCGGGGGTTCAAGTGTTTTTACGTGATAATTCGAATATTTCAACTGGCGGAGATAGTATCGAGGTCTTTGATCAAGTGCACGATTTCTTTAAAGAGCAAGCTGTTTTAGCGGCAAATGCAATTGGTGCGAAGTTGTGTGGAGTGGATCTTATCATTAATGGCGATTTGTCTGATGCGTCTGCTGGTTATGGTTTTATTGAGTTAAATTTTAACCCGGCAATTCATATGCATGCTTTTACTTATCAGGGTGCAGGGCGCAATGTGACTCCCGAGGTGTTAGAACTTCTTGGATTAATAGGTAAATTGAACTAGAAAAAAAAGGTGAGATACTCGCTTGAGCATTCACCTTTTTAGTTTGCTTTTTTTTCAATTTCTTCAAAAAATTCTATATCATTATTAATTTTTACAAGATATTTTTGGATGAGATTGAAGTCGTCTTCATTAATGGTATCTGATTCCATAAGTTTTATTAAAGACTGTTGCAACTGTAGGGGGTCCACCTGAGGCTTCATCTGCATCACTCCTTTTATAATTGGGGACATAACAATACATGTCATTATATGCGGAAGTTTTGCAGATATGCAGGATAAAAGTTTAATTTTTATGAAAATTTTTCATTAATTTTGCCGAAACAAAGACTGTGATTGGTACTGTGAGAATAATTCCGATACTTCCGGCTATACCTTGGATGATTTCGATCGCTATTCCGTCGTTGTTTATAAATTGGATAAAAGATACTTCAACAGCTTGATTAAATAATAACATACTTAGACTACTCCCTACAAAAGCTAGAATTAATGTATTTGACATCGTTCCCATTATATCTCGTCCAACATTGATTCCCGCTCGAAAGAGTGATTTTTCCTCGATTTCTGGATTTGCTAAGTGAATTTCTTCCATCGAAGAGGTAATCGACATAGCAGTATCAGTTATAGCACCTAACGCTGAGATAATAACACCACTTACAAATATGCCCGATAAAGGAAATTCACCATCTACAATCATACGAATAAATCCTGCGTATTCTAAGTGATACCCGGTTGTAAACGAAAAGTGTCCGACTATAAAAGCAAACAACGCTGCGAAAATTACCCCGCACACACATCCGATAATCGCTGATATCGACTTCACATTAACACCAACAAGAAGGACAATAGTGACGACTGTAATTAAAATTCCGACGATGAGTGCAATTAGAATAGATGAATATCCGGCAAGTGTTAACGGTATTAAAATGAGTCCTATTGAAGCGAGCGAGAAAACTAGTCCAAGTGTTGCAAGCAAGCCTTTTTTTCCACCTATAATGCAAAGCAGCAACACAAATATCGCGATCGCTATAAATAGTGTGTTACCTCGTTCCGGGCTGTGTATTTGAATAAAATGATCCGTTAATTCGAGAATAACTCGGTCGCCTACTTCAAAAGCTCGCAGACGTTGATCCATTAAATTGTTCCGTGCTTCAACTGAAAGACCTCTAAATTCACCAGAGAGTACGTCTACAATTAGGACTTGATAATGAAAATGTCCTTCTGTATTTTCTTCATATATTTCTACTACGCGACCTCTTTCGTAATAAAGACCTGTTGCTGGATTTGTTGTTAGTGGATAGGGGTTAGCATACATTAGAAGTATGATGAAAATTGAGAAACTAACAATGAAGAGTGACGCTCTTTTAATCGAAAAATTTTTTCTTTGCATATAATCAAATCCTTTTTTAAACAGTTTGTTTATTGTTTACTAACGTTAAAATGAATAATTAGTTGATAAATCGCTCATCTTCACTTTTATTGTATCTAGTTACGACGAGCAAACCCTCGAGGTCAAATGTATCCCCGCTTAAAAATCAGGATTTTCGTGCGTGGATAGCATTTGCTTGTCGGGTTTATAACGCTCATCTTCACTTTTATAATTATACCACATTTTTTGGTTTTGACGCATGAAATTTTCTTTAAATTTTTCCGCAAAGTTGAGAGTGGTTATTAAATAAAATATCTCGTCCCTTTGGTATAGATAGAATTTTTTATATTTGTGGTCTGAAGTTGAAATTCTGTTATCTTTTAATAGATGATTCGGACCAAATAATGTTTTTTGAGTGTTGTTTGTTAAATTGTGGTTTTTTCGTATATTTATGAGGTTTGAGTGCTTTGTCATCCGCTTACTTGTAGATTTTTATTAATTACGGGTAAAAACTTTTGAAAAACACTTGTAAAATAGGTCGTTTTCGTGTAAAATGGTTCTGTTACATTTTCGTTATTACGATACGTTTTGGGATTCCCACCCTAAGACATAACAAAATAATGAATAAGAGGAGTTGTATTTATGCGTACGACATTTATGCAAAAAAGTCATGAAGTTTCTCGCAAATGGCACGTTATTGATGCTGAAGGAAAAACTTTAGGACGTCTAGCTACAGAGGCTGCTACTTTATTACGAGGAAAGCACAAGCCAACATTTACACCACACGTTGATTGCGGAGATTACGTTATCGTTGTTAATGCTGATAAAATTACTTTAACTGGTAACAAATTAAACGCAAAAATGTATTACCGTTATTCAGGATTCCAAGGTGGACTTAACGTGAAGTCTGCAGCTGAGATGCGCGAACAACAACCAGAGCGTATGTTAGAACTTGCAATTCGAGGAATGATTCCTACAGGACGTTTAGGACGTGCTACTGGTAAAAAATTATTTGTATACGCAGGACCTGAGCATCCACACGCTGCTCAACAACCTGAAGTTTACGAGTTGAAAGGTTAAGGAGGAGACGAACTATGGCTAACATTACACAATACTTAGGTACAGGACGTCGTAAGAGCTCTGTTGCACGCGTTAGATTATTACCAGGAACTGGTAAAGTTATCGTAAACAAGCGTGAATTTGAAGATTACTTTCCTTCTGCTGCAACTCGCTTAGACATCATGCAACCACTTGAAATGACTGAAACTACTAACCAATATGACGTTTTCGTTAACGTTAATGGTGGTGGATTAACAGGTCAAGCAGGAGCAATGCGTTTAGGAATTTCTCGTGCGTTATTAAACGTTGATTCAAACGAGTACCGTCCAACATTAAAACCAGCTGGAATGCTTACACGTGATTCACGTGCTAAAGAGCGTAAGAAATACGGTCTTAAAGCTGCTCGTAGAGCGCCTCAATTCTCGAAACGATAGTAACGAGTACAAATGTTGTAACGACAACGTATAAGGCACTTTTTGTAAAACTGCAATCAGTGTCTTTTTTTGTGCCTTTTAAGGCTTGGTGACGAGTTTGGTGACGACTATTTTAAAAATTAATCTAACAACTGTATTGGTGACGAATTAATTTAATTTTTTCTTATGTTTTGAAGTGTCTCCATGGCATTAATATCACCTTGAAGTTCACGTTCATTTCGGTGACCATATACTTCATAAATCGTATTAGAAGATTGTGAATGACCCACAATTGATTTAATGTTCCACTCGTCAACATTTTCATTTAAAAGGTCAGAAACAAAGGCATGTCTTAAACCATGAGGTGAAATGACAGGAAGATCATATTTTTCTGCGATTGCCTTTAAACGATCATTTTACCAGTCAGGATGTAAAGGTCGATTATCGAGATTATTGTTTTTATGATTTTCCTCATCAACAAATGCGACTGCAAAATTATTATGTTTTAGTCTTACTTCGTTCATCGCTTTCTCCTAAGTTTCTTTATTTTAAAAATGACTCTAAAACCCGCTATACGTCTTCTTTTTCAATTAGCTAACGCAAAAGGAATTAAACTCCCTTGCCTATAATCATTCGAATATCAAAACGACCCATTTATAAAAGAATTGCGAAACCAATATTCCAATCCCTATGTGATTAAACAGAAATTACGAAAAATGGCTACTGATTATATCACTTTAAAAAACTAAACATGAGCAATCTATTATGTACTCGAATGAAGTGGTTAAATTGGAGCGGAATCACATTATTCCAAACTTTCTAACTGAAGGAACCATTACATTATTTGGTGCAACAAGAGAAACAGGGAAGATGACATTCGTAGCTGAAATTACAGAAGCATTAGAGACTGCTGGCTCATTCTGTGGGGGAAAATTCAAAGTAAATGAAAAGAAAAAAGTGCTATTGGTTATATCAAAAGGGGACGAATGGGATTTGATTGATAAGATCGAAAGCTATAATCCGGAGATTAATTTTCCGATATTAGTTAATCGAAACCGCAGCCCTGAAGAAATTAGAACGATGCTCCGATACGAAATAAACAATAATCATATACAAGTTGTCTTCTTTGATAGCTTTTCATTGCTAAGTTCGAGAGATATCAGTAACAGTAATAGTAATAATGAAGCGATTAAAATGATGGACTTTTACACTCGTACTCTGAACAAGCTCAATGGATCAATTATCTTCACAATGCACATGAATTTTAGAGGTAATGCCAACAATGGTATTAGAGGTGCTTCTGGATTTGAGGATATGTCATCTTATGTTTATACAGAATCGGAATCAAAGATGGTTCAACGTATCGTAAAAAAATCAGAATTAATCAAAACTTTAAGTGCAAATGAAAAGAATTTTAGTCGCAAATACAAGAGTGCGATGGGCATTGTTTTTGTAATAAAAGTTGAAAATAAACAAAACTTTCTTTAATTCTATAATTGGCGTACTCAGTAAAAAAATTGGTCTTCCTCTTCAAATCTCTAGAGAAATGAAGAGGAAGACCAATAATTATTGTTCAAATTTTAACGAAGTAATCGTGAAGTTTTAAAAGCAGTTATAGACGCATTTGTAAAAAACACAAGTTCGATGGAGGAATTCTTAACCAATGTTCAATTAATGGGCATTGAGATAAAAGAACGTGGTGGATTATCGTTTAAGTTACCAAATTCAAAGAAACCCATTCGATTATCATCTTTAAAAGATAAGAGGTATGACAGCATTGAAGCCATTCAATTGAGGATTGAAAATGAGACGCCAAACGGCAATGTGATGTCAATCGAAGAAATTAAACAGCTGATATTGGGTAATCTAAATCACGAACCAATACTAGCTCCAAAAGTGGCGAATAGCAAACCTATTGGTAGGTACGTAGGTTTTTACGATAAAGATTACTGGAAAAATATTAATGACAATCTTTTAGCGATAGATGACATGGCTGAAAAGTGGCTGCTTCTCTTAGATTATAAAATTGAAAACTTTGATTGTATGGATCAAGTTATTCAAGAAAAAGTGTCAGAAATTAATTTAATAAAGCGCAAGACGACAGTTCTTGAAAATAAATATAAAGAATATGTCAAAAAATTCTCGAAGCGGACAAATTCGGTTGTGAGAATAAAGAAGAAATAAAAACTGAGATTAACACAATTCGAATGAAAATAAAAGGGTTGAATAATGAATATTTAGAAGCCAAGAAAGTACATGATAAGATGAACGAGATTAAGAATGAATTTAATAAAATGAATAGCAAAGATACACCTCAGAACAAGTTCAAGTCAAAATTTAGACGTTAACACAAAGTAGTTTTTCTATTATTTACAAGATTTCAACGCTCCAAAAATTCGACAAACCTTAAAAATAATGTCGAAGTGTTTCTTAATTAATCGTATACTTTTATATATTTATTAAAATAAATCTAGATGTTTGCCGGACGGAAAAAATAATCAAAAAAAATTACAAATATGTTGCAATTCTAAAAAAAAGTATGTTACCATTATTATATTGGATATTGTCTTATTACAATTTTAAAAGCATATTAGTACAGTCAAACATTAATTCATATTGATTTGAGGAGGAAAATCATGTCTAAAGCTACTAAAATTAAGAAAAAGGATTCTAAAATTCTACTTTCTGTAATCTCATTCCTTATTTTAATTTCACAGTTTATCGTTAATCCACAACTATCAGCCGAAGCTTTTATGGACAATTCACCAAATTTTAAGTCAATATATTCCGAAGAATATAATGATTATGTGTTAACACAAATTGCACCGATGACAGTTTATATTATGGATGAGGGTGAAGAATTAATCCAGTTATCAGTATCTTCTGAAATATTAATTATTGAAGATTACGATTTTAAAATACACGAATACTTCATGAATCCAATTTTAGATACTCTTTATAATAAATTAGAATCAATTAAATTAGATGAGGTAGAATCCACAAATCCATTTAGACCGTTATTAGATCATGAACATTACTTATCAGAGGAACTCTAATACTAGAAGCACATTGGATTCCAAGTGTTGTCACATTACAATTTCGAAGTGTAGGTCATACGGGTGCACTGCCACCCAATCGATCTTTTAGAACACCAGGAACGATACAACTACCGTTACAAGGTACATTAAGAAGACCTGGTTTAGTTTTCTTGGGCTGGAGAACTCCTGATGGAGTAGTAATCCCCCCCTGGAGCAACAATAGGTTTTAGTACGGAAGTGATAGGAACACTTAGCTTAGAAGCACATTGGGTGAATTGGCATTGGGATTCAGGTCATGTAAGGAATCCAAATAGTTCCAGATACGGTCAACGATATACTGACGTAGGTTTTTGGCCCGGAGCAATCAGCGTGTATAGTAGACATCTAGGTAGTGTGAGTCAAGATATAAATTTTCCATTTTATGAGACAATGACTCTAGGTTTAAATGCTTGGAGCAATGCTTTAGCTGTACCAATAACCACAACGAATTCAAGGCAACAAGCACAGTTAACCTCATTCGGTGGTGAAAGAGAATATTTAATTCGTTTTAGTGGACAATTAAATATTGCCGAAAATGTTGCTGGATTTGCAGAACATCCTACAAGGACGCCAATACAGCAATTGATTATCGGAAATTCGACAAAAACAGTTTTTATGCATCCAGGTCAAAGTCGATTATTTAATTTTGAGCGAGAAGTAAGGAATTTAACTCAACTGATTAAGCATGAAATAGGACACTCTTTAGGTTACTGGGGACATTCAGATAACATAAACAGCGTTATGTGGTGGCAACTAAGAGGAAATTCTTCGTTACAGCAAGGTGAAATTGACCACCTTCGCCAAGTTTATAATCATTTTAGATAAATTGATCTTCTTATGAATTATGAAGTTTATGTTAATGAAAACAAAGTATTAATAAATCGAGGTGGAAAAACATGACAAAAATTATGATTACTTTAGTTTTAAGTGTAATAATGATTCTTACGGGATGCTCAGCCTTTAATACAAATGATGACGTAGTTTCGCTTAACGATAATAAAAATCACACACATTCTCATAATCACAACTCTTTGCAACTACGAGGTTATGCTATAGTAGAATATATTAGTTTCGAAGAAGCACTGGGTTTAGCTACGGATCTTGTAATTGCACAATATATTGGGAGTAAAGCATTTGGTGAAAATCTAGTTGAATTCGAATTCTATGTTAAAGAAAATTTATTAGGATATGCATCGAGCAGAATATTTATATACGTGGATAAAACATTTGGGTATCACGTTAGTAATAATGAAAAACATTTTATGGTAGACAATTATGAAATAAAATTTCATAAAGAGGTATACTACTTGTTACCTCTTGTCGCAATTAATAATCCCCTCGCTAGTATAGATGAAAATGGATTCACATTGATCTTAAATACTGTGATAAATTTAAATGATTTAACGGAAAGTACTATGTATGGTGAAAATCTAATTCACCATTCTACTGATTTTGATTTTGAATATCATAATAATCCTGAAAAAATAATATCTTTCGTAGTAGAGATAACGCGTTATAATACACCAATTAAGAGATATATTCAATCAAATGATTTATCAGAAATTATATTAAATTCGCAAAATGTGTTAAAAATTGAAATAAATGAACCATTAAGGTTATACCATGAACAAATTACAACTGATTGGATAAAAACAGATTTATACTATTTTACTGTTTTAGAGGTTCTTAAAGGTTATGTTATTGGTTATTCTGACAATGTTATAACTTTGCCCGCTAACTTTGCACAAGTAAGTGATAAATTTTTAGTAGCTGTTAATCCTATTAGAGAGGGAAGTTCGTGGTTTGACTTAACATCAAGAACTAGCATTTTTAGTTTAGATTATTTTTATGAGATTAACAAAATTCTTGAAAATTAATTTAAAGAGTGATAAATTTCAACAGCAGAAACATCACGGACGAATCACCTTTGAATCATGCCAACGTACTAGAGTCTATGTATGATTAAACCTATTTGCATGATCTTCATCATTTGGCGACGGAAAAAATAATAACAAAAGAAATGAACAATATATAAAAAAGCTAAGCATCGCTTAGCCAATACAAAAGATCTGACTTTATTTATTACAATATTGAGGGTAAAGTAAACGAGCTATTAGAAATTGAAGTCGTGTTCGGAAAAACAAATAAAATGGATTTTCAAACATTTGGTAACGAATGTTAGTAACGAGTTAAGTAGCAAATGTAGTTTTTACGTGTAACTACAGGTAAATTCTCATTAAAAACATCAGAATTGATTATACTGATTAACCTAAAACAACTTGTGCTAGAAATACGGTCTTAAAGCTGCACGTCGTGCACCACAGTTCTCGAAGCGTTAATTTGCCTCAAGAACGTTGGTACTACAACGTTTCAGACACTTTTTGCAAAACTGCAGAAGGTGTCTTTTTTTGTGCCTTTTAAGGCTTGGTGACGAGTTTGGTGACGACTTTTAAAAAATTAATTTAACAACTGTTTTGGTGACGAATTAATTTAATTTTTTTTTATGTTTTGAAGTGTCTTCATTGCGTTAATATATTCGTGTAGAACATAAGTTAAAACAGTACCACTAAATCGTAGATTTCCTAGTTTTAGTGGTACAATTGGGTTGAAAAATTCTATACAACAAAAAAAACAATATTAAATTGTTTTCCTCCTCTCGCCATATTCGTGATTATCTTCACATTTTGACAATTTTAACAAAGCTCATTTTTCCTCTCTCAATATTCACCATTATCTTTACAAGATAATATCTTCAACTAACATCTTTTTACATTAAAATGCCATTTTTTTAAATAATTTTTTTCAACCTGTATTGTAAAATATTTTCATACATGATATAATATTCTTTTATTTGAAAACACTATCCACGAGCGGGAGGATGTTTATGGAAATTTCATTTTTTATTATAATAATTTTGTGTTTATATACAGCTATCGGTATCCTAGATCAAATATCAATACAGTTAGGTCCGTTCACACCACTTTTTGCAGCAACATTCACTGGTTTAATTATGGGTGATATTCAAACAGGTTTATTAATCGGTGCTACATTACAACTGATGACTCTTGGGGTTGCTACATTTGGTGGGGCGAGCGTTCCTGACTTTTTATCCGGTGCTGTAATTGGAACAGCATATAGCATCATGGCAGGCGAAGGTTTTGAATTTGGAATAGGGGTCGCAATCCCGGTTGGTTTACTACTTACACAACTCGATGTATTAGGAAGAATGGCAAACACGTTTTTCCATAAGAAAGCAAAATATCACGCACAACAAGGCGATGATAAAGGAGTTGAATTAAGCAATATTCTCGGTATTTTTTCATGGACTTCCTCACGCATGATTCCTGTCTTTATCGGTCTGTTTTTTGGCGAACAAGTGATACAGTTAATAAATTATATAATACCAATATGGTTAATGAATGGACTAAGAGCATCCGGGGCAATCTTACCAGCGATGGGAATTGCGATTTTAATGCGTTACTTGCCTATCAGAAAATTCTGGCCTTATTTTCTCGGTGGATTTGTACTTTATACATTTGTGAAAGGATTTACGATTTTAGGAGTTGCTCTAGCTGGTGTTGTGGCTGCCGCATTACATGTTTCTCGCATTAAAAGTACACCAGTTTTAACGTCTGGGATAATTTATCAAGATGATGACGAGGTGGAAATCGATGAGTAATAAAAACCAAGTAAAAATTATCAAGCTTGACAAAAATGATTTAAGAAAAGTATTTATCCGAAATCTATTCGGTTTTCAATGGGGATGGAATTATGAATTAATGCAAGGCTTAGGATATGCTTTTTGCATGATGCCAATTATTCGAAAACTCTATGGACATGATAAAGAATTAAAGAAAAAAGCATTAAATCTACATTTAGGATTTTTTAACACCTCACAAGCGATGTCAAGTCTAATTATCGGTGCGAATTTAGCTCTAGAAGATGAAATTCAAATGGACGAACCTGAAGCTATTACGGGATTAAAAACCGGATTAATGGGTCCATTTGCTGGAATAGGAGATACTATTTTTATCGCGATTTATCGCACTATAGTATTTTCAATCGCCGCATATTTGGCACTCGAAGGTCAATCAATCGGCTTGATCATTCCAGTCATCGCAGGTATTGGCATTATCTGTTTGCGATGGAAGTTTATCAAATTAGGTTTTGCTTATGGTAAAAAAATAGCAACAGAGTTTGCTGATAAGATGAATTTGCTAACAGAAGCAGCATCAATTTTAGGTTTAACAGTAGTGGGGGCTTTAGTAACAGCTGTAATAACATTTCAAGTCGAACTTGATTTTGTTATGAATGAAGTAACATTTTCAGTACAAGATATGCTTGACAAAATTATGCCAGGACTTGTTCCGACATCAATTGTTTTGTTTTCGTATTGGTTGCTTGGTAAGAAAAAAATTAATTCAACTAAACTAATTTTCATTTTAATAACAATCGGGATGTTACTTGGAAATTTGCAAGAAATACTTAATCTCATAACAAATCTTTTTCAAAATTAATTAAAACCTTAAAAAGGAGAAATTTACATGGGAATAATTCACGCACGAGTAGACGAACGATTAATACACGGACAAGTCGCAACAGTATGGACAAATCTAATCGGGGCAAACCGAATAATGGTAGTAAATGATTTAACAGTAAAAGATACAATGCAAATCAGCGCTTTAAAAATGGCAAAACCCGCTGGTGTTAAGTTATCGATTCTTTCGACTAAAAAAGCGGTAGAAAAAATAACATCTGGATTTTACGAAGAAGATTTGGTTTTTCTCATCACTAAAAATATTCAAGACATGGCCTATTTAATCGACCACGGCGTTTTATTAAAAGAATTTAACATCGGAAATATTTCAGCACAATCACCATCAAGCAAACAAATAAAAAAATCTGTCGCAATCAATAAGGAAGATGTTACAACGATAAATAACTTATTGAATAAAGGAATCAACATCACAGCCCAGATGGTACCCTCAGAACCAAATGATTCGATAACAAAATTCTTATAAAATAAAAAAAAATACAAAAAAAATACAATAATGAGGATGAAAACAAAAGACACAGGAGGATGTTTATGAGACCTATTATAATTGTGATTAGTCATGGTAAAATGGCACAAGCGACTGTGGAAACTGCGCAGATGATTGCGGGCGAGTGTGAATTTTTATACTCAGTTGGACTTTTTGATTCTGGTGGCGTGACTCAGTTTTTAACTGATTTTGAACAAGTGGTGCGTTTGTTTGATACAGAAAGAGAATTTTTGATTCTGGCAGATTTGTATGGAGGAACACCTTTTAATGTGGCTTCAACCTATTTAAAAAATTACGCATTGATGCGAATCGTAACTGGATTTAATTTAGGAATGGTACTTGAAGCTATACTTAGTGAAGGTAGAAAGATTAACGAATTGAGTGAATATGTTTCAAGAAATGCTTTAGATTCAATCGACCTTTTATCACCAGAAAAGCTTATTGAAAAACTAAATTTGCAAAGTGATGATGACGAAATCGAATTTGATTAAAGGAAATTTATGAAAGAGTGGACTAATATGAAAAATATTATTGGCATAAAAGCTTCAGGTGGGATAGCGATAAGTAAAGTTTTTAAATTCGATGAAACTATTATTAATGTAACAACAGAAAAAATTTCCGATACTAAAGCTGAAATTATTCGTTTAAAAAATGCTCTTGAGAGTACGAAAAAAGATTTATTAAAAATAAAATCAAAGACAATGGAAAATCTCGGCAAAGAAGAATCATTTATTATCGATGCCCATATCGAGATGGTAGCAGATCCAGAAATTATGGCGCAAACCATTCAAAATATTGAAGTTGCTAGTGTTAACGCAGCATTTGCTTATAATAAAGTGATAAATGGTTATATTCAAATATTTGAAAAATTTGACAATATTTATTTTAAAGAGCGAGTTGCTGATATTCTGGATATAAGAAAGCGGGTTTTGTGTTATCTTTTAAATATTGATGCTCGTGACATAAGCACTATTGATGAAGAAGTTATTATTTTTTCGCATGATTTAACCCCTTCTGATACTGCCGTATTAAATAAACAATTCGTCAAAGGTTTCGTAACGACAATTGGAGGCAAAACTTCCCACTCGGCAATTATGGCTAGAAGTCTCGAAATTCCAGCTGTAGTAGGAACGAATGATAATTTTGAGAAAATTAATAATAATGATATAGTAATTATTGATGCAGATGCTGGAGTAGTTATTCACAACCCAAGTGATGAGGTAATTTATGAGTATGAGCAATTAATAATCAAGAACAATGATTTTAAACGTAGTTTAATTAAGTATAAAGATTTGCCAGCGGAGACATTTGATGGACATACGGTTGAAATTATGGCAAATATTGGGACACCAAAAGATACAGATGTGGCAATTTATAACGGTGCTCGTGGGGTTGGGTTGTATCGAACTGAGTTTTTATATATGGACCGCGATAAACTACCGACTGAAGACGAACAATTTGAAGCGTATAAAATTGTACTTGAAGTAATGAAAAATCAACAAGTAGTAGTTAGAACACTCGATATCGGTGGAGATAAAGATTTACCTTATTTAGACTTGCCACACGAACTAAACCCATTTTTAGGGTATCGTGCCCTAAGAATATCTCTAGATAGAACTGACTTATTTAAAACCCAACTCCGAGCGCTACTCCGAGCAAGCATTTATGGTAAACTGGCGATTATGTTTCCAATGGTAGCAACACTCGATGAGCTACGACAAGCAAAAAAATTCCTAAATGAAGTAGAAAAAGAATTACGCGCTGAAGGCGTTGAAATAAGTGAAAATTTTCAAATTGGGATGATGATAGAAGTTCCATCTGCCGCAATCCTCGCGGATATGTTTGCAAAAGAAGTCGACTTTTTCTCAATCGGCACTAATGATTTAATCCAATACACCGTAGCAGCTGATCGGATGAGCGACAAAGTCAGCTATCTGTATCAACCATACAACCCAAGTATTCTTAGACTAATTAATATGGTAACAAAAGCAGCCGAAAAAGAAGGAATTCCGGTTGGAATATGTGGCGAAATGGGTTGTGATGCACTAGCAATTCCACTACTTATAGGACTCGGTGTAAATAAACTATCCATGTCTTCTTCTGAAATACTCGCATCAATTAGAGAGGTAAAACAATTATCTTATCAGGAATCAAAAAAACTAGCAGAAAAAGCATTAAATAAGAGTTCATCGGACGAAGTAATTAATTTAGTACGAAAATTTTTACAAAAAAAAGTTCATAACAGTTAATTTTACTTTTTACAAATATTAAGAGGGTGTTTCACAATAATCCCTTTTTTTTCAACCGAAAAGTGTATATTGAAGGTGGATTAAAAAACAACTCCTTCATAATCGACAGAGTTGTTTAGCATTGAAAAAGTTTCGTTGATAAATAGCGTTCTCCTGAATCAGGGCATATCACAACAATATTTTTCCTTTATTCTTAGGGTCTTTTGCTATTATTTTTGCAACATGTAGTGCTATATCATAAATAAAACGACTAACAGTAGAGTGTGATACATAGTTATGATGAACAATATCAGGACATTTGAGATGTTACAATGAAGATTCATGATAGTTTTAGGAAACTCATCACATATAGGGTAGACATCTGCCAAAAAATACGTACAAACTAATAAATAAAAAATGAATAACAAGAGTTATTGCGTAAAGATTAACCCATAAATAAAAATGTTCCAATTGGTGTGTCGTTTACTAAATCACCAGGATAAATGTTACTGTTGTTACAGACACTAATTGATCCATCTGCATTCATTTGGGTGACGGTGGAAAAAAAAGAGTTCATAGGAATAACTACAGGTTGTTTTGTTTCTGTCATAAATTCTGCCGCAGAAGAATTAGCAGATGTTATCTGAATGCATGAGTTTGGAGGAATTGGGACTGAACTTGCAGTAGGGTTTCCACTTATGTTTATGCTCATTAGATGTTTAGAAATTGCAACGCTGGCTGTTACCCCTGGAACTAATGAATTTAAGGGTGTTAATATTACTGTATGTGGAGGGTATGATCCTGTAGGTCCAACGGATCCTGCCACACCTGGAATGCCAGTTACACCTTGAGGACCAGTAATTCCACGCACACCAGTTACACCTTGAGGACCAGTAATTCCACGCACACCAGTTACTCCTTGAGGACCAGTAATTCCACGCACACCAGTTACACCTTGAGGACCAGTAATTCCACGCACACCAGTTACTCCTTGAGGACCAGTAATTCCACGCGCACCAGTTACACCTTGAGGACCGATAGAACCTGATGCACCAACAGGTCCGTCAACTCCAGTAGGTCCAGTAGAGCCTGTTGAACCTTTTTCGCCCGTCGATCCTGTTGGACCTTGGAAACCTTGTTCACCTTGTGGACCCATAGGCCCTTGGATTCCCATTGGTCCGACTGAGCCAACTTGTCCAGGAGGTCCTATTGGGCCTTGCGGTCCTATTTGTCCGATATTTCCAGGAACGCCTTTTTCTCCCATCGGTCCTTGTGGACCTGTGTATCCTTGTAGACCTCTGGGTCCCATCGGACCTTGGATTCCCATTGGTCCGACTAAGCCAACTTGCCCCGGAGGTCCTACAGGTCCTTGCGGTCCCATTGGGCCTTGGATTCCCATTGGTCCGACTGTGCCAACTTGTCCTGGAGGTCCTACAGGTCCTTGCGGTCCCATTTGTCCGATATTTCCAGGAATGCCTTTTTCTCCTGTCGGTCCAGTTGGACCTATGAAACCTTTTTCACCTGGTGGTCCGGTTGGACCTATTTTGCCACTCGGACCTGGTAATCCTTGTTGTCCGATAAATCCCGGAATTCCTTGAAGACCTTGTGGACCAGGATGTCCTATTGGTCCTGGAGGTCCCATTGGTCCCTGAGGTCCAATAGGCCCTGGATTTCCTATAGGCCCGATAACACCAACTTGTCCTGGAGGGCCTACAGGTCCTTGCGGTCCTCGTTGACCTGGTGGTCCGATTGGACCAGCAATTCCTTGTCGGCCTTCGATTCCCGGTACACCTTTATCACCTGGCGGTCCCGGAATCCCTCTAATGCCTTGCGGACCTTGCCGACCAATGGGTCCTGGAATTCCTTGAGGTCCTTGTTGACCTGGCGGTCCCATTGGACCACCAATTCCATCTCGACCTGTAATTCCCGGCACACCTTTTTCACCTGACGGTCCAGGAATTCCTTGAAGACCTTGTGGTCCCATTGGTCCCGGAATTCCTTGAGGTCCTTGGTGAACCGGAAGTCCACTCAGCTCTTGTGCGCAAGGAAATCCTAGAATACCTCGTAGTTCGTGTATTCTTTTAGTATCACAGTATTTAGGATTCATTTCATATACCATCCTCTTAAATTTTTTGTATCAAAAAAAACGCTAGTTACTATTTTATTATATGTTCGAATCTATTTGAATGTTCGCTTAGAAGCATTTTAATCGAAGAAATAAAATACAAGAAAACAGGTAAAAGTCTCCAATTATAATTTTATAAATAGTTTAAAGAATGATGTATTACTCTTAGAGTTTTAAATTTATATAAAAAATTTTAATTAGACCATCGTAAATAATAATTTTAATTTAATGAATAGAATAATCAAGTAAGTTAGGACTAACATTCACTTCTTTTTTTAAAAAAAATGCTGATATTACCGATACTTATTCATCATAATTAAAATCAAAAAAATAAAGGGGGAGACTATTTATGAACGAACCAGAAATTATAGCAGCTATAATCAAACTGCAATCCCAAATGAGTCTTTTAGTAGATATGAACAATAATTTACTTATTTCTGCAGGACCTGTTGGAGAAACCGGGGATACAGGACCAATCGGTCCAACAGGACAACAAGGGCCACAGGGTATACAAGGAGTAAAGGGAGACACTGGGGCTACAGGGCTTACTGGATCAGTCGGTTTACAAGGACTACAAGGTGCACAATGACTACAAGGTGCACAAGGACTACAAGGTGCACAAGGACTACAAGGTGCACAAGGACTACAAGGTGCGCAAGGACTACAAGGTCCACAAGGACTACAGGGTTTGCAAGGTGACACTGGATCAACTGGCTCTATAGGTCCAACAGGTCAACAAGGACCACAGGGTT